>FZPS01000183.1_pt377 | contig 45677 bp, 36 predicted proteins | sample 1817821 | NCBI WGS metagenome assembly FZPS01 (sample SAMEA104158645, study PRJEB21678) | metagenome | place: Germany | collected 2015-04-21 | reverse complement strand
CCCTTGCTTACTATAAAGCTGCGCCTTCCGAAATCGGGGCTGAGGGTATGCACCACCAAATTCCTTTCCCCCACCTTTGTGGTGTTCAAAACAATTATTCGTGTCGCCGTAACCATAGACAAACAAAAATAGCGAAAATAATTCGTATCTTTGAAGGTTTACGAAAAATCAGAAAAACATATAATGAAAACCCTTCCTTTAATATTTGCAACACTTGCACTTTCCGCCACCATAGCCGTGGCAGAGACAAATCCGCGTTGGATTCGTCAAAACTCCATCTCTCCCGATGGACAAAAAATAGCCTTTGTATATCAAGGCGATATTTTCATAGTATCATCCGAGGGCGGCCAGGCCATGCAGCTCACCACAAATGAGGCTCACGACACCGAGCCTATCTGGAGTCCGGACGGCAAATATATTGTATTCGCCTCTTATCGCGAAGGCAGCAAGGACATTTGGGCAATGCCTTCCAAAGGCGGCACCCCATACCGGCTGAGCGACTTTGGCGGACGAGAAACACCTTTCACAATATCTCCCCAAGGCAAACTCTATTTCGGGGCGAACATTCAGGAAGATCTAAAGAGCAGCGTTTTCCCCGGTGACAATAAACTCTATAGCATTGATTTTCAAAAATCTCTTGATGCCGCTATGGCGGGCAAAGCTCTTCCAGTCCCCGTCGGGGAGCTCCCTTTCACTATCAGTAATCTTAGCGTAAATGCCGAAGGTACAATTCTTTATGAAGACTTGAAAGGCTATGAGGATTCTTTCCGCAAACATCACACTTCGGCTGTTACCAGGGACATCTGGCAAAAAAAAGACGGGCAGTTCTCCAAGCTTACCGACTTCCCCGGCGAGGACCGCAACCCCGTTTGGGCTCCTGACGGCAAAAGCTGGTATTATCTTTCCGAACAGTGGAACACTCGCAAAGGCGGCCCTAACGGTGAAATCACCGACTCTCCCCAGGTGGACGATTGGGGCGGAGACTCCAATATCTACAAAAACGACGGCACAAGGCTCACACATTTTGAAAAAAATCCGGTCAGATACCTCTCCATCTCCGGCGATGGCCTTATGGCTTTCAGTTGGAACGGAGACCTCTATACTCTCAGAGAAGGCTCTGAGCCCGAGAAACTTACCATCTCTTTACGCAAGGACAAAGAAGAAAAAGAACATATCTGGAAAAGCGTTTCGGGTGGGGCTGATGATATGGCCATATCTCCCGATGGAAAGGAAATCGCCATTGTTGTGAGGGGCGATGTTTACGCCACGACCCTCGAACTCGGCGATACCCGCCGTATTACCGAAACTCCCGACCAGGAAAGGGGAGTGTCATTCGGAAAAGACGGGCGCAGCATTTATTATGCTTCCGAGCGCGGGGGCGAGTGGGGCATCTACCGCACCGTTCTTAAAGACAAGAAAGACAAATACTTCACCTTCGCTTCCGAGATAGAAGAGGAGCGTATAAGCCCTGCCGGTGAAATCTGCTTCCAGCCTATGGTTTCGCCGGATGGCGAAAAGGTGGCATATCTTCGCAACCGTGCCGAAATCGTGGTTGCAAATGCCGACGGCAGCAAGCCCAAAACCCTGCTTAAGGGCGTTAATTTCTCTTATTCCGATGGAGACCTTCCCTTTGAATGGAGTCCCGACAGCCGTTGGATTCTCACAACTTATCAAGGCGGCGGACGCATGTATAATGAGGATATAGCTCTTATTAATGTAGAAGACGGAACTCTTACCGACCTCACCGAAAGCGGTTATTCCGATGTGGCTTTCCGTTGGGCGATGGGAGGCAAGGCGATGACTTGGGAGAGTGACAAGGCCGGTTATCGCAGTCACGGCAGCTGGGGCGCCGAGGGCGATATTTATATAATGTTTTTGGATGATGAAGCCTTTATGGAATTCACCAAGAGCGAAGATGTGACCAAGATAGAGAAATTGCTCAAGAGCGAAAAAGAAGAGAAGAAAGAGGCTAAAAAAGAAGAGCGCGACAGTGCCAAGGCGGCGAAAGGCAAGGTTGAGCCCCTTAAAATGGAGCTCAGCCGAAGAGAAGACCGCACTCTGCGCCTTACCCACAATTCCGGGGTATTAGGGGACCACTGGCTTACTCCCGACGGCAAAAAGCTGTATTACAGCGTGCGCCTGGAGAAGAGCATGGACTTGTGCTGCCTCGATATTAAAAAAGGAGATATAAAGGTTATAGACAAAGACCTGAGAGGCCGCTTTTATCCTGCTCCGGATGGAGAGAGCTTCTTCGTGCTCGGGAGCAAGGGGGTAAAGAAGATAGAAGCCAAGAGCGGGTCTTCCAAAAATGTTGATTTCCGTGGCGAATACGAATATTTCCCTGACAAAGAGCGTGAATACATATTCGAGCATTGTTGGACACAAGTTCGTGAGAAGTTTTATGTGGAAGATATGCACGGAGTGGATTGGCCTGCAGTACGAGAGAATTACCGTCAGTTCCTGCCATATATTACAGACAATTACGCTTTTCAGGAATTGCTCAGCGAAATGCTCGGCGAACTTAACGGCTCTCATACCGGAGGACGCTATTATGATGGTACAGGCGTTTCGATAGGCTATGTGGGCGTGCTTTTCGACCCTGCCTTCGATGGGCCGGGCCTTAAAATCGCCGAATTCCTTCCGGGAAGCGAGCTTCTTACCTCAGCCCCTTCTCTTAAAGAAGGCGATATAATAATGTCGATAGATGCCAAGCCCATACCCGCAGGACAGCCATGGTATAAGGCTTTTGAGCGTAAGGCGGGCAAGCGCGTTCTGCTTACCATAAAGAGCGGCAAGGAAGAGGTGAAGCTGTATATAACACCCTCTTCTTCCGACTCTCAGGCGCTTTACACCCGCTGGGTGCGCCGCAACGAACAAAAGGTCAAGGAGCTTTCCGGCGGCCGCATCGGCTATGTTCATGTCAAAGGCATGAATTCCCCGAGTTTCCGTGAGGTCTATTCCAAGGCGCTCGGCAAATATCGCGGATGCGATGCGCTTATCGTGGATACCCGTCATAACGGCGGCGGCTGGCTGCACAACGATCTTGCAGTTTTCCTGAATGCCCGTCTTTATACCGAGAGGCGTCCTCGCGGCGTGGAGATGTCTCCCGAACCCTACGATAAATGGATAAAGCCCTCTTGCGTGCTGGTTTGTGAAGATAATTATTCCGATGCCTGCGGCTTTCCCTATTTGTATAGATCCTTAGGGACAGGCAAGATAATAGGAGCCCCGGTGGCAGGTACGGCAACCAGCGTATGGTGGGAGAGGCAAGTTGACCCGACACTTATCTTTGGCGTACCTCAGGTTGGCTCGTGGAGTGTATCGGAAGGCCGGTTCCTCGAAAATCATCAGCTCGAACCCGACATTGTGGTATATAACGATCCCGCTTCTGTAATGGCAGGAGAGGATAAACAGTTGGAGGCTGCTGTAGCCGAGATGCTTAAAGCAAGCGCAAAATAAAAAATGTGGATTTGGCTCACACTCGCTTCGGCCTTGCTGTTAGGCTCTTATGATGTAGCGAAGAAATTCGCCCTGAAGCGTAATGATGTGTATTATGTGTTGCTGGCTGCTACGGCTTTAACAACCCTTTTTCTGAGCCCGTTTTTAAAACCCTCTTCGCCGCTCCATCATTTTCAGCTTCTGTTCAAGGCGGTGCTGGTGTCTTGCTCGTGGGTAAGCGGAATGATTGCCCTCAAACTCCTGCCCATCACGACGGTAAGCACTCTCAAAGGCTCAAGGCCGGTGTTCGTGCTGCTGTTTTCTATAATTATTTTCGGAGAAAGGCTCAATGCGCTGCAGTGGGTGGGCGTTTTGCTTGTGCTTGCATCAATCTGGCTCTTGAGCCTTGCATCAGCTAAAGAAGGTATCAGCTTTGGCAACAATAAAGGTGTTTTCGCCCTTTTTATAAGCATCTTTGCAGGTGTTGCAAGCGCCTTGTGGGACAAGTATATAATTACAGGCATGGATCCGCTTTTCGTACAGAGCTGGACAAATTTGTATATAACTGTTATTCTGGGACTTATAATTGTCATAAAGCAACTTGCCGACAAGAAAAAACTCGAGAAATTCCATTGGGACTGGACGCTTTTGCTTATAGCAGTGCTCATAACCTTGGCGGACGCCCTCTATTTCTTTGCTCTCAAGCAACCGGATGCCATGTTGGGCGTGATTTCCATAATACGCCGCAGTTCAATCATTGTAAGCTTTGTACTTGGTGCATTCATCTTTAAAGAGAAAAAGCTAAAGAGAAAATCGCTTGCCCTTGTACTCATGCTTGGCGGAGTGATTTTAACCATGTTCGGAACATTATAGCGGGAAGCCGCAGAGCATATGCCGGAGCAGGAATTCATAAAAATAAGGGGAGCGAAAGCCCATAATCTGCAGAATATCGATGTGGATATTCCGCGGGGCAGATTCACGGTAATCACCGGCCTCAGCGGCAGCGGCAAAAGCTCTCTTGCTTTCGACACCATCTATGCCGAAGGCCAACGCCGCTATATGAACACCCTTTCCCCTTATGCCAAGCATTTCATGGGCATTTTGGAAAAGCCGGAGGTGGAAAGCATCGAGGGTCTCAGCCCCATCATAGCCATAGAACAAAAGACGACAGGCAAAAATCCGCGCAGCACGGTAGGCACCATCACCGAAATATCCGACTTCCTGCGTCTGCTGTACGCAAAGGCCTCCACCGCATATTCTCCCATAACGGGAATGGAACTTATCCGTTATACCGATGAGCAGATAGTTGAGCTTATAATGAAAGATTACGAGGGTCGCAAGTGCCTGCTTTTAGCCCCATTGGTAAGGGGAAGGAAGGGGCATTACCGCGAGCTTTTCGATCAGATGCGCCGCAAAGGCTATACTCAGATAAGGGTGGATGGAGAGATTCTTTCCTTGGATGAAGTAGAGCAGTTGGACCGTTATAAGACGCATTTCATAGAGTTGGTGGTGGATAAAATGAAGCCCGGGGAGGGGGATGAAAAGCGCATCCGCAATTCCGTAATCTCCGCTTTGGGGATCGGCAAGGGCTCGCTTGCAGTTTTCGATGTGGAAAGCGGCGCCTTGAGGCATCTTTCCAAGCATCTTATAGATCCCGAAAGCGGACTTTCCCTGCAGGAGCCTCAGCCGCACACCTTTTCCTTCAATTCTCCCGAAGGATACTGCCCGAATTGCAAAGGTCTCGGAACTGTTCCGGATGTGAATTTGGATGTGATTATCCCAGACCGCAGCAAGAGCATTGCCGATGGTGGAATAGTGCCTTTGGGGCGTAATCGCGAAAACAAGAAGTTCGATGTTGTGCGTTCTATTGCACGCAAATACGCTTTTTCCTTATATGACCCGATAGAAGCCATTCCCGATGAAGTAGTGAGTTTGCTTGTCTATGGCTCCGATGAATTTTTCAGAGTCGGCGAAGGCGCTCTGAGCCAGATGGTTAATTGGCCCGGGATTGTAGATAATATAGAAGATAAAATTGTTTGTCCTCTTTGTAAGGGGACTCGCTTGCGTGAGGAAGCAGGCTTCTTTAAAATAGACAGCAAAACCATTTCGGAAGTGTCTGCAATGGAGATTTCGCATTTGCAGCAATGGCTTGGGGGCTTGAAACTCAGCGGACGGGCGGCGGCAGTGTCGAAGGATATCCTTAAAGAGCTTCGCGACCGTGTTGGATTTTTAGTGGATGTGGGCCTTCAATATCTTACGCTCGACAGGGCTACGGGGTCGCTGAGCGGTGGCGAGAGCCAGCGCATCCGCCTTGCAACGCAAATCGGCTCCAAGCTCGTGAATGTGATTTATATTTTGGATGAGCCGTCCATAGGTCTGCATCAGAGAGATAATCACAAGTTGCTGGGCTCGCTGAAACATCTTCGGGACGAAGGCAATACCGTTATAGTGGTGGAGCATGATGAGGCTACGATACGTTCCGCCGATTGGTTAGTGGATGTCGGTCCGGGCGCAGGCGCATTGGGTGGCAAGATTGTCTACAGCGGCCCCGCTGATATAGTTTGCGGGAATTCTTGCGCAGCTGCCGGCGCTTCTGCCACAGATGCCTCCCAAACCATAAGCTATCTTATTGGAAAAGACTCCATCAAAACACCCTCCGTGCGAAGGAAAGGCAACGGACTTAAATTAGGTCTGAGGGGTGCAAGCGGCAATAATCTGAAAGATATTGACATCGATTTTCCTTTAGGATGCCTTATAGGAGTGGCAGGAGTGAGCGGCAGCGGCAAAAGTTCTTTGGTAAATGAAACCCTGATGCCAATCCTCAAATCCAAATTCTACCGATCTACCAACCGCCCCCTGCCTTACAAAGAAATCGTAGGTCTTAAGAACATTGATAAGGTTATAGAGGTGGACCAAAGCCCTATAGGCCGTACGCCCCGTAGCAATCCCGCTACCTTTACCGGAGTATTCAACGACATTCGCGCTCTTTTTGAGGACACCCCTGATGCCAAAGTCCGCGGTTTTAAAGCGGGAAGATTTTCTTTCAATGTGCGCGGAGGAAGATGCGAGGAATGTAAGGGTGCGGGTATCAAGGTGATAGAGATGAATTTTCTTCCCAGCGTAAGCGTGATTTGCGAGCAATGCAGAGGAAAACGCTATAAAGAAGATACTCTTGCGGTACATTACAAAGGGAAAAACATTTCGGATGTGCTCGATATGCCAATCAGCGAGGCCTACGAGTTTTTCAAGACAAATCCGCGCATCGCCCCCAAACTAAAGGCTTTGGTGGATTTAGGCCTCGGCTATGTTCATCTCGGGCAGTCTTCGGTAACTCTGAGCGGTGGTGAGAGCCAGCGTATGAAGTTGGCAGCGGAACTCTTCCGTAAGGCCAGCGGAAACACCCTTTATATACTCGACGAACCCACCACGGGCCTGCATTTTGCAGACATCAAGGTGCTTTTAGGCGTTTTGCAAAAGCTCGTCGATCAGGGCAATACGGTGATAATCATAGAACACAACATGGATGTGCTCAAAAGCGTGGATTATATTTTCGACCTCGGACCGGAAGGCGGAGCAGCGGGAGGATATATAATTTCCGAGGGTACGCCTGAACAACTTGCAAAAGATTCGAATTCAATTACAGGAAAATATTTAAAAGACATTTTATATGATGAGAGTTAATAAAATCACTGCCGCGCGCAGGGAATATCAGGAATGGTGCCGCGCCATCGGAGTGGATACCGTTCAAAAACTTAATGAGGTGCTGGCGGAAGGACGGGCTGTATCCCTCATAAACCTTTGCGAAGCCCGTCAGGAACGCAAATATGCCGATATCGCAAACCAGATTTTCTGGCGCAGAAAAAAATCGCGCATAGTTTTGATATCCGGCCCTTCATCGAGCGGCAAGACCTCATCCTCTCTTAGAATCGCTCAGCAGTGCCGTGTTCTCGGCATCAATCCCAAAGTAATAGAATTGGATAATTATTTTGTGGATCGCAGCCGCACCCCCAAAGATGAGAAAGGCGAATATGATTTCGAGAGTCTTTATGCTATGGATATCGAGCATCTCAACAGTGACCTCAATGACCTGATTGCAGGCAAAGAAGTGATAATCCCCAAATTCGACTTCAAGACCGGTTGTCCCATTTTAGATGACCCTTCGCGCAAAATGAAGCTTGAGCCAACGGACATACTTTTTATGGAGGGTATTCATGCGCTCAATCCGGCGCTTATTCCCGATGTGGATCATTCCAGAGTATTCTATATCTATATATCAGCCCTTTCAGCCCTTAAAGGAGGCACAAAGGTGCATGGTTCCACCACCGACAAACGGCTCCTCCGCCGAATCGTGCGCGACAGCCGCGTAAGAGGCATCTCTCCCGAAGAAAATATTCTCCGCTGGCCGAGTGTCCGCAGGGGTGAAACCCGCAATGTATTCCCGTATGAAAATAATGCCCATGTGGTGTTCAATTCTTCCACTCTCTATGACATCCCTCTGCTGAAGTATTATGCTGAACCACTGCTTTATGAGATTAAAGAGGCAAGCCCTGTCTATAAAAAAGCTCAGGCCTTAATCCGCTTTATGGAGCCTGTCAATGTACTCAAGCCGTCCGAGATTGCCGCCATTCCTCCCACCAGCATCATGCGCGAATTCATCGGCGGCCAAACCTTATAGTTGTCTTTACTTCAGTTCTCTTCTCTTCTCTTCTCTTCTCTTCTCTTCTCTTCTCTTCTCTTCTCTTCTCTTCTCTTCTCTTCTCTTCTCTTAGCCCTCATTATCTTTACTTCAGTTCTCTTATCTTAAGTCAGCTTGACGGTTTATAATAATTCACTGCCTTTATATATAAATCTGAATTTATGGACATCATTATTTATGGCAGCCTGCACGGTTCGACCAAGCGATATGCCGAACGTCTCGAAGAAATGACAGGCATAACGGCTGTAAACTATAAGGATGTAAAAGAGATTGCCGAATATGACCGCATAATCTATCTTGGAGCCCTATATGCGAGCGGAGTAATGGGATTAAAGAAAATCGTCGGCCGTATGTCACAAAATCAGAAACTCATTGTCGCCACCGTAGGCCTGGCTGATCCGGAAAATCCGGTCAATATCACCAACATCAGGAACGCTCTTAAGGAACAGATTCCTCCGCATCTTTACGATGAAACGAAGATATTCCATCTGCGGGGAGGAATTGATTACAGTCGGCTTGGATTAAAGCATAAGATTATGATGTCACTGCTTTGTTCAAAGGTTTCCAAAATGCCTGAAGAAGAGCTGGATGAAGAACAAAAAACTATGCTCGCCACCTATGGGGGAATAGTGGACTTTGTCGATTTGGATACATTGAAACCGCTTGCCGAAGTTATCTGATGCCGCCCACTATTTGCTGCAGCCACTCTGCATCGATTTCATCAAAGGCGGCAAGTTCGCGGCTGTCAATATCCAAAACTCCCGCCACTTTATTATCAATAAATATTGGCACCACAATTTCGGAGCGGGACTCGCTGCTGCAGGCGATGTGTCCGGGGAATTCATCCACATCCGCTACTATTACCGTTCGCCTCTCCGCCCAGGCTGTACCGCAGACGCCTCTTCCGAAACCGATTCTTTCACAGGCAGGAGGACCGACATTCGGCCCCAATATCAGCCACGGTCCTTTTCCGCCCGGCGCCTCCTCCTTTCCGGTGCAGCGCACTTCTTCTATCCACGGCTCTTTTCCGCCCGGCACCTCCTCCTTTCCGGTGCAGCGCACTTCTTCTATCCACGGTCCTTTTCCGCCCGGCGCCTCCTCCTTTCCGGTGCAGCGCACTTCTTCTATCCACGGCTCTTTTCCGCTCAGCGCCTCTTCTTTACCGTCGCAACGCACTTCTTCTATCCACGGCATCGTTTCTACAAAGTAGAAGCCGGTCCACCAAAAGCCGAAGCTCTCTTGAAGCAGCTGCGCTATCTTTTGAAGCCGCTCCTTCATGCTTATTTCCGGCAGTGAATTTATCTGCTTGATAACAGCTTGGTATTTCTCCGCTTTATTCATAATAAAATCTACTTTTGTTTTATACCCTTTTTCTCCACATGGCTAAGCGTTTTAGGCCTTTTCCGCTTTTCCCTCTATAGCTCAACCCCGCCACCTGACGGGACGCTATGCAAAGCACATGCATGAGGCGTACAATTCGAGCGTAAAATGTAACTCGCTGACTATCATCGAAATCATGAAAGAACACCCGACAATTTGGCTGACCTTGTTTAATGATCTGCCTCATTATCAGCACTTTCCATTTTACGCTCGGCAGATAAGGTGACGGCTTGCATTGGATTGGTGGCTGGTAAGGTATGCCAAGTTGCGGTTAAATTTTAGAAATCGGGATGGATTTCGATACCGGTAAGTTCCGAGTCATCCGGAATGTCAAGAGGCTCGTTGAAGGGCTGGAGGAAGGGATTGCATGTGCGTTCGCGTCCTATTGTGGTGGTGCCTCCGTGTCCGGGGTAGACCTTGGTTGAGCCTGGAAGGACCATGAGTTTTTCCATTATGGATTTGATTTCGGCATCATAGTCGCCATGGCCCAAATCGGTACGGCCTATGGAGTCGGCGAAGAGGGTGTCTCCGGTGAAGATGATGCCGTGGGATTCGCAATACCAGCAAATGCTGCCGGGAGTATGGCCAGGGGTGGCTATCACTTTGAATTCCAAGCCGCCGCCTTGCTCAGCCTTGCTATCGCCACCCTGCCCGGCTCCGCCATCACCGCCCTGCTCAGTACTGCCGTCCAGCCTTGTCTTGCCGCTGCCCTGTCCGGCTCCGACATCGCTGCCCTGCCCGGCTCCGCCACCGCCTCCCTGCTCGCCACTGCTACCGCCGCCCTGCCCGGCTCCGCCACCGCCTCCCTGCTCGCCACTGCTACCGCCGCCCTGCCCGGCTCCGCCACCGCCTCCCTGCTCGCCACTGCTGCCGCCGCCCTGCCCGGCTCCGCCACCGCCTCCCTGCTCGCCACTGCTACCGCCGCCCTGCCCGGCTCCGCCATCACCGCCGAAACTCAACACATCTCCATCGGAAACGGGGCGCCATCGGAATGAGAAATCAGCATCCTTTATCCCTATGATTTTGCAATAAGTTTCATTGTGCTCCTGAACAACGGCCTCTTCAGGGCTCATATACACAGGCACATCGGGCCATAGTTTTTGCAGGGGAACGACTCCGAGCGTATGGTCGAAGTGGGAATGAGTAAGGAGGATGGCGTCGGGAACACGGCCGTCAAGACGGTCGAGCAGCTGCTCGATTTCACCCTTTCCGTAAAAACCGGGGTCCACCAACAAGCAGACATCCTGAGTGGTGATCAGATAACTGTTCTCGGAGAAAAGGTTGCAGGTAAAAAGTCTAATGTCCATAATAACTTGGCAAAATTACAAAAGAAATGTTAATTTTGTAAGTTTAGTACATAGAAGTACAAAATAGATATGCATATAGGAGTAGCAGGAAATATCGGCAGCGGCAAAACCACGCTTACAGAACTTCTCTCGAAACATTATGGCTGGACACCCCAGTATGAATCGGTAACTTTCAATCCTTATTTGGAAGATTACTATAAAGATATTCCCCGCTGGAGCTATAATCTGGAAACCTACTTTCTGGCTCAGCGTTTCAAGGATTTGCTGGCGATTTCCAAGAGCAAGGAAACCATAATTCAAGACAGAACCCTGATGGAGGGCGTACATATCTTTGTGGAGAACAACCGCGAGATGGGCAACCTCAGTGAGCGCGACTACCAGACCTATATGCAACTCTACAGCATAATGATGAGCATGGTAAAGCCTCCCGAGCTGCTCATATACCTTCGCAGCGGCATAGAACATTTGGTGTCCAATATACAAAAACGCGGACGCGATTACGAGCAGGGAATGAGCATTGAATATCTCAGCGGCCTGAACCGTCATTACGAAGAATGGATAAGTTCCTACAAAGGCAAACTCCTTATAATCGAAACCGATAATCTGGACTTCAAGAATAATCCCGAAGACTTCGCCCTTATAACCGATAAGATAGACGCTGAGCTCTTCGGGCTGTTCAAATAATTTTCTTTATATTTGTAAGTTTCAAATTTATAAAAAGGCGAATATTTGAAAACCTAAATAATTATGCATATTGCAATATCAGGAAATATCGGCAGCGGCAAAACCACGCTCACAAAGATGCTTGCAGCCCACTACGGTTGGATTCCGAAGTTCGAATCAGTAGACTTCAACCCTTATTTGGCAGACTTTTATGAGGATATGGAACGCTGGAGTTTCAATCTCCAAATCTATTTCCTCAATAAGCGTTTTAAAGATGTGGTGGACATCTCCAGGACGAAAGATGTGATTATTCAAGACCGCACCATCTACGAAGATGCTAAAATCTTTGCCCCCAACCTGCACGATATGGGCCTTATGAGCACCAGGGACTTTGAAAACTACAGCGACCTTTTTTCTCTTATGATGTCGCTTGTGGACCATCCCGACCTTCTCATTTATCTTCGCTCCACCATCCCTAATCTCATCTCTCAAATTCAAAAGAGGGGCAGGGAATACGAGCGCAGCATACGTATAGACTATCTTACCAACCTGAACGAAAAATACGAAGCTTGGATAAGCGGCTACAAGGGCAATCTGCTCATTGTTGATGCTGACAAGGTAAAGTTCGGCAATCGTCCCGAAGATTTCGAAAAGGTGACTTCAATGATAGATGCCCAGCTCTATGGCCTGTTTTCAAACAAAAAAGAACCTAATCCTAAATCTCATTTATAAATATTATGGCAACTAAAAAAAAACCTACAATAATTGATTTTGTAGAGAAGTATACTAAAAAGTACGCCGACAAAACCTATCTTCGCGAGAAGGTGGATGGCGTTTGGACTGAAACTACATACAAACAAACTCGAGATGAAGGCCGCATACTGGCCGCCGGCTTTATGGCGCTCGGTCTTCAAAAGGGAGAAAGAGTGTCTTTGCTTTCAGAAGCCCGCAATCTTTGGGTGATGTCAGAACTGGGTATCCTCTATGCAGGAGGAGTGAATGTGCCCCTTTCCTATAAATTGGAGTCAGACGTTGATCTTTCGTTCCGCATAAATCATTCGGATTCGGTGTATATTGTGGCATCGGAAAACGAGCTTCCCAAAATCCGCCGGATAATCAAGCAATGCAAGGCGGTTCGCAAGGTGATTGTGCTGGATAAATTAGAATTGCAGGAAGGCGAAATGAGTATAGACGAGCTCCGCAAGATGGGAGTGAAATTCCTTAAGGAGAATTCCGGGGAGTTGGAAAAGCGGATAGCAACCATCGGTCCGGAAGACTATGCAAACATTTCCTATACTTCCGGCACCACCGCCGACCCGAAGGGTATTCTCCTTACTCATCGCAATTATACCGCAAATGTGGAACAGGGCAGCAGTGTTATCGGCATTCCGGAGGGCAAGACCATGCTTATAATCCTTCCTTTGGACCATTGCTTCGCTCATGTGGCGGGTTTCTATACCATGATGTTTTACGGAGGAAGCATAGCTACCGTGCCTGTTGGCAAAACCCAGATGGCAACTCTCCGCAACATTCCGGGAGCCATCAAGGACACAAAGCCTTATGTGATGCTCAGCGTGCCGGCTCTTTCACGCAGTTTCAAGAAAGCTATCGAGGCTGCAGTAAAGGCTAAAGGCGAAAAGGTGGAGAAGCTATTTAATTGGGGCGTAAAACTCGCAATGAGTTATTACCGCGAATACCATAACGCGGGCAAGCCTTGGATAAAGCATTTCTGGAAAAAGCCCATTATCAATTTCCTTGATAAAAAGATGTTCAAGACCGTGCGCGAAGGAGCATTCGGTCCCAACATGCGTATGTTTGTCGGCGGAGGAGCCCTTTTGGACATAGAACTTCAAAAGTGGTTCAATGCCATAGGCGTTCCCGTATTTCAAGGCTATGGCCTCAGCGAGGCGACCCCCATTATTTGCGCCAATTCCGAGGGCCACGCCATTTTCGGCAGCTCGGGCCGCACAGTTGTGCCGATGGACATAAAGATTTGTGACGAAGACCACAACGAGGTTCCCGACGGAGTTACAGGCGAAATAGTAATACGCGGCGAAAATGTCATGGCCGGCTATTGGAAAAACCCCGAGGCCACCGCAAAGACAGTTATTGACGGCTGGCTCTATACCGGCGATCGCGGTTATCTTTATCCCGAAAACAGGCGCTATTTGTATGTGACGGGCCGCTTCAAGAGCCTTCTCATCGCAGCAGACGGCGATAAATATTCTCCCGAAGGTTATGAGGACAATCTTACCAGCGTAAGCAAATTTATCGATCAGGTGATTATTCACAATAATCAAAAGCCCTATACCGTTGCGCTTTTGGTTCCCAATCGCGAATTGCTGCGCACCTGGCTTAAAAAGGAGCATCCTGATTTGGATCCGGAAACGCGTGAGGGAAAAATAGCCATGCTCGAAAAGATACAGACCGAAACAGACACCTACCGCAAGGGCGGTAAGCACGAGGGCGCCTTCCCCGAAAAATGGCTTCCTGCAGCGCTTATTATCTGCCCTGAGCCCTGGACAGAGCAGAACGGTCTTGTAAACAGCACCGCAAAGATAGTGCGCGGCAAGGTGGAAAAGGCCTATGCCGACCGCATAGACTACGCCTATACCCCCGAAGGCAAGGCCTTGCTTAACGAAAAGAATATAGAATCAATTTAATTAATAACAGCTTTATGGTTAAAAAAAGTAATAATATCGTTGGTATAATTACCATGATATTTCTGTTCGGCATGATTTCTTTCGTGACGAACCTTGCTGCGCCGATAGGCAATATTTGGAAGATGCAGCCTCAGATAGCAGGTTCCAACGCCTTAGGCATGATGGGAAATATGATGAACTTCCTGGCTTATCTCTTCATGGGCATACCTGCGGGTAACATGATCAAGAGATACGGCTACAAGCGCACGGCCTTGGTGGGTATTGCGCTCGGTCTTATAGGAGTGTTCGTTCAGCTTCTCTCCGGAATTGCTGCATCCTTCCCAAGCAACTTCATCATCTATCTGCTCGGAGCCTTCATCAGCGGCTTCTCGGTTTGCATCCTCAACACGGTTGTGAATCCCATGCTCACCCTTCTCGGCGGCGGCGGAAACAGGGGCAATCAATATGTGCAGATAGGCGGCTCATTCAATTCTTTGATGGCCACCCTGACTCCGATGTTAGTAGGAGCGATGATTGGCAGCCTTACGGCCGATACCGTCATCAAGGATGTTTATCCGGTGCTTTATATAGCCATGGGCATTTTTGCTCTCGCTTTTATAATCCTCCTTTTCATCCCCATAGAAGATCCCGAAACTCAGGAACAAGGCGAGGCCGTGAGTCCCATGCGCTACAGCCATTTTGTTTATGGAATCATTGCAATCTTCCTTTATGTGGGCGTTGAGGTGGGTATCCCCGGTACGCTTAATTTCTATCTTTCCGACCCCGTTAAGGGTGCAGGTCTTGATCCGGCCACTGCGGTAACTATTGCAGGCTTTGTTGCCGGAACATATTGGTTCCTGATGCTCATAGGACGTCTAATCAGCAGCGTTATCAGCGGCAAGGTTTCCAGCAAGGTGCAACTCACTGTTGTTTCCACTGTTGCAATACTCCTCGTTATTGCCGCCATATTTGTAAAGCCCGAAATTCAGACCAAATTCCCGGCATTCACGGGCAGCGGCTTCAGCATGGTTACGGTTCCGCTCACTGCGCTTCTTTTAGTGCTTTGCGGTCTTTGCACTTCGGTTATGTGGGGTTCCATCTTCAATCTGGCCGTTGAGGGCTTGGGCAAAAGCACTGCGCAGGCTTCCGGCATATTCATGGTGATGGTGGTAGGCGGCGGCATACTTCCGCTCCTGCAAAACTTTATTGCAGATAAAAGCTCCTATATAATCAGTTATTGGGTAATTGTTATAGCTCTGGTATATATATTGTGGTTTGCAGTGGCCGGCAGCAAGGTTAAAAAAGCTAAAGCATAAGAGAGAATGAAAAAAGACTATGTAGTAGGTATAGATATAGGGGGCCAAAGTACAAAGCTCGGCGTGGTGGATGCAAGGGGCCAGGTGCTTGTCCAAAGCGTTATCAAAGCAAACAACAGCACGGATCCCAATGTAATCGTAAAAGAATTGGCCCAGGGAGTAATCAAGCTCGTTGCCCAAGCCGGCAAGCATGGTCAAATCCGCGGCATAGGCGTAGGCGCTCCTAACGGCAATTATTATACGGGTGAAATCGCTTTCGCTCCTAATCTTCCATGGGCTGCCAACGGCAGTGTGGATTTTGCCAATATGCTTTCGCTCGAGTGCGGCGGCATTCCCGTAGCTCTTACCAATGATGCCAATGCAGCGGCTATGGGCGAAATGACCTATGGTGTCGCTAAGGGTATGAAAGATTTCATAATGATAACACTCGGCACAGGCGTTGGTTCAGGCATAGTGATTAACGGGCATGTGGTATACGGATTCGATGGTTTTGCAGGAGAATTGGGCCACAATTGCGCCGTGCGTCATAACGGTCGTTTGTGCGGTTGCGGCAAGTACGGCTGTCTTGAGGCTTATTGCTCTGCTGTAGGTGTGGCTCGTACCGCCCGCGAGTGGTTGGAAATGAATCCCGATGAACCCACACTACTGCGCGATATTCAGGAAATAAGCTCCAAAGATGTATATCAGGCGGCCAAAGAGGGTGACAAGATGGCAAAGCGCATCTTCAATTATACAGGACGCATTCTCGGCGAAAAACTTGCTGACTTCGTACAATTCTCCGCCCCCGAAGCCATAGTGCTTTTCGGTGGTTTGGCAAAGGCTAAAGAGTTCCTTTATGAACCTACGCTAAAGGCAATGAACGAAAACTTGCTTCCTCTTTGGAGAGGCAAGATAAAGATACTTTTCTCCCAACTCAAGGAATCCGATGCAGCTATACTCGGCGCATCCGCCCTTGCATGGGAATTATAGCAACTTTTTAAAAATCAATAAAAACAAAACAATGAAAAACATCAAATTTTTTGCAGCCCTCGTTTTGGGTCTCGCGGTTTTGGCTTGTCAGCCCAAAGGGCAGACAGAGGCTCCGGAGGCAGAGGGCACAACTACAGAAGAAGTAGTCGAAGCTCCTAAGACCGCAAAAGACTTTGTGGCTTCCAAGAGCTTAAGGGATTCAGTTGCCTACCTCGTGGGCGTGAACTTCGGCTCATTTATCAAGGGTTACGACTTTGGCGACCTCAGTTATGCCCAAATAAAGAAGGGTATGAACGACTTTATGAAAGCCAAGGGAAATTTCCGCGATGATGAATTCGGTAAACAATTCAAGATAGATCCCAATGAGATGAATCGTCTTTTCAACGATTATTTAGAGATGCGCCGCAATTATGCTCTTCTTGTCAATAAGGAGAAGGGAGAAAAATTCCTTGCCAAGAATAAGACTAAAGAGGGCGTACAAACTACCGACAGCGGTCTTCAATATATTATTGAGGAACAGGGTGGTGAACTCCAGGCCACATCCGATAAGGACACCGTATGGGTACGTTACACGGGCACTCTTCTCGACGGCACTGTATTCGATGAGGTTAAGTCCGATGCCGATTCCGTACGCTTTACCCTCGACCGCGTGGTAAAGGGTTGGCAGGAAGGCATGAAACTCGTGGGCGAAGGCGGCAAGATTAAACTCTTTGTTCCCGCAGAACTCGGTTACGGTGAGCGCGCTCCTCAGGAAATAGGCCCCAACCAAACGCTTATCTTCGATGTGCAGGTTTGCAAGGTTTCTCCTTTTGTTGAGCCCGAAGAAGAAGTTGAAGAATAATATTTTATTATAAATAATTATCCCCGTCCGGAAATGATGTGAACATCAAAAAGGGCGGGGATTTTTTATTCTTTTTCGTCGTAGACTATCTCTTCTTCATCTTCTTTCTCATCATCTTCCTCCTCCTCCAGGTCGAAATCATCCATATCATCATCTTCGGAGTCTTCATCACTAAGCGGGAGCCTCTTTTTATCTTCGGGAAGGTCTTCAAAGGCCACGTAGCCGTTCTCGAATTCTATGGGCAGAGGACCCTTGCTTTCTTTTACGGTGGGCCGCGCAACTTTTTCCTCCGTAACCCCTTCGAGGCAGATATTCACGCTTTTCTTGGACTGCACATCATAGAAATACACAAAACTTGTGACGCCTGCCTTGATGGTGTCTTCTATGCTCACTTCGTCCACGGCCTTAAAGCCCACATCAATTAGGGCATAGCGGGCAACCACATTGCTATCTTTGTCCAAGGCCTTGAATAGAATAGGCTGGTCCTGAGGAAATTCCAAATCGGAACGAAGCTGCTTATGGAACAGATAGAGGGTGTTGGAACCGCTTACCACGTATAAACGATAGAAACCTTTTATCCCCTCGAGAGTTACGCGATACTTGTAAAACATATTGCGAATATACAAGAAATTTTGTTAAATTTGATAAATCAAGTGAAAGATAAATTCATCAGCATTTCCAACGAGTCCCAGGGTCTGTTTAAAGATAAGGGTAGCCGCTTTATAGCCTATGCCTATCCTGTTTCTTCCGAGGAAGAGGTAAAAGCGCTTATTAAAGAATTGACCGCCAAGCATCATGGGGCTCGTCATGTGTGTTATGCTTATCGCATTTTCACTTTCGGGAAAGCTCAGGGAAAGTGGAGGGCGAATGATGACGGGGAGCCTTCGGGAACTGCGGGCCGTCCTATACTCGGGCAGATAGATTCAGCGGGACTGAGCAATATATTGGTGGCTGTAGTGCGCTATTTCGGAGGGATACTGCTTGGGGTGCCCGGTCTTATAAATGCCTACCGAAGTGCGGCGGCCGATGCCATTGCGAATGCCGAAAGGGTTGAGAAGACCGCTACGGTATGGAGGCAGATTGAGTTTACTTACGAGAATATGCCGATGGTTGAGTCTTTTATCAAGGCGCAGGGTCTCACCGCTAAAAACCGCGAGTTTTCGGAGCATTGCAGCATAGAAGTGGAAATCCCTTTAAGTTTACACGATAAAATTGTTAAAAAATTAAAAAAAAGTGTTACCTTTAAAGAGAATTCAGATAAGAGCATATAGTTTTTAGAAAATTTTACCAAAAAAATTATAATTTATAACCACTTAATTTAATTTCAAGCAATGAATAAAGTTCATGTTTTTAATGCCGGCCCGTGCCTGCTTCCGCAGGTGGCGTACGACAAAGCCATAGAGGCCATCAAGGATTTTAAGGGAACAGGCGTATCCCTTCTCTCCATCTCCCATCGAAGCAAGGAATGGGATGCCACAATGGATGAAACCCGCGCTCTCTGGAAAGAACTTCTCAATATTCCCGATGATTATGAAGTGCTCTTCCTCGGCGGCGGAGCCAGCCTGCAATTCCTTTGCGTCGCAATGAATTATCTCGAGCGCAAGGCTGCTTATTTAGAGACCGGCGTATGGGCGAAGAAAGCCCTCAAAGAAGCCAAAGGCATAGGCGAGGCTTATGCTATCGCATCTTCTGCCGATAAAAACTATTCCTACATACCCAAGGGCTTTGAGATTCCCAAAGATGTGGATTATCTGCACATAACTACAAACAATACGATTTACGGCACCGAAATCAAGGAAGATATGGATTCCCCCGTTCCCCTGATTGCCGACATGTCCTCAGACATACTCAGCCGTCCGGTTGATGTCAGCAAGTACGAGCTCATTTACGGTGGAGCCCAAAAGAATGCAGGTCCCGCCGGTGTGACATTCGTAATTGTAAAGAAGGATGGTCTTGGAAAGGTGAGCCGCTATATCCCCACCATGCTGGATTACCGCACCCATATCGACAAGGGGTCCATGTTTAATACTCCTCCCGTATTCAGTATTTATGTGATGAACGAGACTCTCAAGTGGGTGAAGAGTATAGGCGGAGTGGAAGCCATGCACAAAATAAATTTAAAGAAGGCCGAAACTCTGTATAAAGAAATCGACCGCAACAGTCTCTTCCGCGGTACTGCCGCTAAAGAAGACCGTTCCATCATGAATGTTTGCTTTATAATGGCGGAAGGCAAGGAAGAGCTTGCAGATGAGTTCATGGCATTTGCCAAAGAGCGCCGCATGATAGGAATCAAGGGCCATCGCAGCGTAGGCGGTTTCCGCGCATCCCTGTATAACGCATGCTCTCAAGAGGATGTAGAGGCTCTTGTAAAGGCCATGCAGGATTTTGAAAACTTAAAGAAGTAAGATATGAAGGTTCTCATAGCAACACAAAAGCCGTTTGCTGCCGTGGCAGTAGAAGGAATTAAAAAAATCCTTACTGATGCCGGTCATCAGGTAGATACCCTTGAGAAATATGCCGCGCAGGCCGATTTCGTGAAGGCGGTGGCTCCCTACGATGCCCTCATTATCCGCAGCGACAAGGTCGACACAGAGCTGCTGGAAGCAGCTCACAATCTAAAGATTGTGGTGCGCGCAGGCGCAGGTGTCGACAATGTAGACCTTCAAGCTGCTTCCGCACGCAAAGTTGTGGTAATGAACACTCCGGGCCAAAACTCCAACGCTGTGGCAGAACTTGTCATAGCCATGATGATTTTCATGTCCCGCAATCAGTTCAACCCAAGCACCGGTACCGAAGTGATGGGTAAAAAACTTGGCATACATGGTTTTGGCAATATAGGCAGGCTCGTATGCGAAAAAGCCAAGGGTCTTGGAATGCAGGTGTTTGCAGACCCTCATTACACCCCCGAAAAAGTAAGAGCCTTAGGCGGAGAGCCCGTCAGCAGCACAGAAGAATTATATAAGAATTGCGACTTCGTCGCTCTTCACATGCCCGCTAAGCCGGAAACCATAAAAAGCATAGGTTACGAACTTCTTATGGGCATGCCTAAGGGCGCCTGCATAATAAATGCGGCACGTAAGGAAGTGATTGATGAAGAAGGCCTTGCAAAGGCTTTTGAGGAGCGTCAAGACCTCAAATATGCTACAGATATTGCTCCCGACAATTACGAACTTCTCAAAGAAAAATTCGGCAATCGCGTTTTCGCAACTCCCAAAAAAATGGGCGCTCAAACCGCAGAGGCCAATATCAATGCAGGCTTGGCCGCTGCAAGGCAGATTGCTGACTTTTTTGCAACAGGTAACAACAAATTTCAGGTGAACAAATGGTAAGAGTAAAACCTTTTGCGGCCATACGTCCTCCCAAAGACATTATAACAGAGGTGGCGGCGCCTCCGTATGATGTGCTTAATTCGGAAGAGGCAAAGGCCATGGCGGGAGAAAAGAGTCTCCTGCATATAACCAAACCCGAAATCGATTTCTGCCCCATGCTCGACGAACACGACGAGCGCGTGTATGAGCAGGCAGTAAAGAATTTCAAGGAATGGCAGACCAAGGGATGGCTTAAGCGCGATTCCAAGGAATGTTATTACGTATATGCGCAAAGCATGGAAAGCCGCACCCAATACGGTCTTGTTTTATGCGCGCATACCGATGACTATGCCTCAGGCAAAATCAAAAAGCACGAGCTGACCCGCAAAGACAAAGAGAAAGACCGCATGATTCATGTGCGCATCCAGAATGCCAATATAGAGCCCGTATTCTTTGCCTATAAAGACAATTCCGAGCTCAACGACATAGTAGCCAAGGCATCTTCCGGCAAGCCGGAATACGACTTTGTGGACGAAAATAAATTCCGGCATCGTTTCTGGCCTATTACCGAGCAGGAGACCATCGAACGCATAACTTGGATTTTCACCAATGAGGTGGATGCCTTCTATGTGGCGGATGGCCATCACCGCACAGCGGCTGCCGCCCTTGTGGGAGCGGAAAAACGCACAAAGAATCCGCATCACACCGGTAACGAGGAGTACAACTTCTTTATGACGGTGTGTTTCCCCGCCAGCCAGCTCAAGATTTTCGATTACAACCGCGTTGTGAAAGACCTCAACGGTCTGAGCCCCGAAGAGTTTAAGCAGGCTCTCAAGACCGACTTCGTACTTGAAGACCGCGGCACCGAAATTTTCCGCCCCTCCAAACTACACGAGTTCGGCATGTACCTCGGCGGCCGTTGGTATAGTTTGCAGGCCAAGCCCGGCCGTTACGACGATGACGACCCGATAGGGGTGTTGGATGTAACCATCTTAAGCAATCATGTTCTCGATAAGCTCTTGGGCATCAAGGACCTCCGCACCGACAATCGAATAGATTTCGTCGGCGGTATCCGCGGGCTCGGGGAACTTGAGCGCAGGGTTGACAGCGGTGAAATGCAGGTTGCTTTCGCCCTCTATCCTGTTAGCATGGAGCAGCTTATGAACATAGCCGATAGCGGCAACATAATGCCTCCCAAGACTACCTGGTTCGAGCCCAAGCTCCGTTCCGGTTTGGCAATTCATTCATTAGACTAAATGGACTATTCAGCTGAAACACATAAGACCCTCAAAGAATTTTTCGGGTACGACAAGTTCAAAGGCGATCAGGAAAAGATTATAAATCATCTCCTGAACGGAGGTGATGCCTTTGTGCTTATGCCGACCGGAGGGGGCAAGTCTTTGTGTTATCAGCTTCCGGCCCTCATCCTTGAGGGTACGGCCATAGTGATTTCTCCTCTCATCGCGCTCATGAAGAACCAGGTGGATGTCCTCCGGGGCTTCGTGAGCGAAAATGAGAGTATAGCGCATTTCCTGAATTCGAGTCTGAATAAGGCTCAGATAGAGGAAGTCCGCTCGGACCTGCTCTCAGGACGCACAAAAATTCTGTATGTGGCTCCCGAGTCCCTCACCAAAGCAGAAAACGTGGCTCTGCTGCGCGAGATTAAAATATCTTTTTATGCGGTTGATGAGGCCCACTGCATCTCCGAATGGGGGCACGACTTCCGTCCGGAGTATCGCCATATCCGCAATCTTGTGGAAACTATAGGCCGTGCGCCCATAATAGCGCTGACAGCCACCGCCACCCCAAAAGTACAGAACGATATTCTCAAGAATCTCGGCATCCCTAATGCCAAAGTCTTTAAATCTTCTTTCAATCGACCGAATCTGTATTACGAACTTCGTCCAAAGGTGGAAGCGGACAAAGACATCGTTAAATTTATCCACTCCAATAGCGGCAAATCCGGCATTATCTATTGCCTCAGCCGCAAAAAGGTGGAAGAGATGGCGAGTTTTCTGTGCATCAACGGCATAAAGGCCCTACCTTACCATGCGGGGCTGGATGCGAAGATAAGGACCGAGAATCAAGATAAGTTCCTTATGGAAGAAATCGATGTGATTGTGGCCACAATCGCCTTCGGCATGGGTATAGACAAGCCAGATGTGCGCTTCGTAATCCATTACGACATTCCCAAGAGCATCGAGAGTTATTACCAAGAAACGGGACGCGCCGGACGTGACGGCAAAGAAGGCCTATGCATAGCTTACTACAGGTATAAGGATATTCAGAAGTTGGAGAAGTTTATGCAGGGCAAGCCCATAAGCGAGCAGGAAATAGGCAAGCAGCTCCTGAATGAGGTTGTTGCTTATGCCGAAAGCGGTCAATGCCGCCGTAAACTCCTTCTCGGTTACTTCGGTGAAGATTATCCCCAACCAAATTGCGGCAGTTGCGACAACTGTCTGTATCCCAAGCCGAAATTCGCCGGAGAAAAAGACCTCTTGCTGGTTATGGAACTCATCAAGAGTCTTCCCGAACACTTCAAGATGGAACACCTTGCCGGTATTCTGGCAGGCCAGGTCAACGCGCTTATCAAGAGCTACAAACACGACGAATCACCATTCTTCGGCAAAGGGAAGGATAAGGACATAAAACATTGGTTAGCCGTAATGCATCAAGGGCTGATTGGTCATTTGCTCGGCAAAGAAATAGAAAGCTACGGCCTCATCTACATTACCGAAAAAGGCGAGGAATTTTTCAAGAAACCCTGGGGAATAGAACTCGTTAGAGATGCCGAATTTGCCGACGGCGACTCGGACGATGATGATGACGATGATGTTGCTACTGAAAGGGCGGCCGTAAGCGGCTCCGGAGGAGGCGATACCGTCCTTCTGTCAATGCTGAAAGACCTCCGCAAGGCAATGTCGCACAAGCTCGGGCTCCAGCCGTGGATTATCTTCGGTGACCCCGCCCTCTCCGATATGACAATATTATATCCGATAACTTACGAGGAACTTCAGAAGTGTCAGGGAGTAGGGGAAGGCAAGGCCCGTAAATTCGGCAAAGAGTTCTTAGAGCTCATAAAAAAGTATGTAGAAGAAAACGAGATTTCGCGTCCGGACGATTTTGTGGTAAAATCGGCACCCCACAAGAGCGCCGATAAGATTTCTATTATTCAAAGCATAGACCGCCGCATGGATTTGGACGATATCGCCGCTATGCTTGGAATAGATATGGATGAGCTTATGAGAGAGATAGAAACCATAGTTTCCACCGGCACCAAACTCAATCTCGACTATTTCATAAAAGATAATATCGATGAAGAAATAGAAGAGGAAATTTACGATTATTTCCGCAACGAGGCTGCTTCGGACAGTCTTTCCGATGCCATTGACGCCCTTTCCGGCAATTGTGAGGAGCTGGAAATACGGCTCGTGCGCATCAAATTCCTTTGCGAGGTGGCGTCATAGCTTTTCAGCGGCTTTTGCCTATGCACCCTTTTCAGCGGCTTCGTTTTCGGCCCTGATTTTCGCAAGCCTATCCAACTGAGTGTCTATCGCGCTGTCTTCTATCTTTTCGAAAAGCAATTCAGCGGGCGCTATCTGCCATCCTTCCGGTAAAATGCTTTCCCCGCCGAGCATATCCCATTCAAGCACAAGCTCCTCACTGCCTTTAATGGAGGTTTCACATTCCTCCTCGCCTTTGCGATAGTCCTTTCCTGTAAAAATGCCTGCGCGCAGCATCTTGCGCAGGCGCTCCGCTGCATCGGGAGTGAAAGGCTCGAACGCTATTGCAAGGTCGGCGCAAATCTGCAGGCAAACATTGAGTATTGTGCCGGTGCGCTCCATATCGCTTTTGGAGGTTTTCCAAGGCTCCGCATCGCTTATATATTTATTCCCTACCCTGGCTATGCCCATAGCATCCTTGAGGGCATCGCGGAAGCGGAAATTATCGAGATTGTCCTCTAACGAATCCCGAAGAGCCTTAATTTCGGCAAAGGCCGCTTTATCCATCTCAAGCAGTTCGCCGCAGGCAGGAACCTTGCCTTCGAAGTATTTGTGAGTCAGCACTATGGCCCGGTTTACGAAATTGCCGAAGATGGCGGCGAGCTCCGAATTATTGCGCATCTGGAATTCCTTCCACGAAAAGTCATTGTCCTTGGTTTCGGGAGCATTGGCGGTAAGCACATAGCGCATTACGTCCGCCTTGCCGGGGAAGTCGCGCAGATATTCGTGAGCCCAAACCGCCCAATTGCGTGAGGTGCTGATTTTATCTCCCTCTAAATTAAGGAATTCATTTGCAGGCACATTATCAGGCAGAATGTATTCTCCGTGAGCCTTGAGCATGCTCGGGAACACTATGCAATGGAAAACGATATTGTCTTTGCCTATAAAGTGCACCAAGCGGGTGTCTTCCTGCTTCCACCATTTCTCCCAAGAATAGGGGAGAAGTTCTTTGGTATTGGAAATATAGCCTATCGGGGCATCAAACCATACATATAGCACCTTTCCTTTTGTTTCGGGAATAGGAAGAGGCACGCCCCAGTCGAGGTCGCGGCTGACTGCTCTAGGCTGAAGTCCGCTGTCGAGCCAGCTCTTGCATTGTCCGTATACATTGCTGCGCCATTCTTGGTGGCCATCCAATATCCAACTTGAGAGCCAGTCCTGATATTTGTCAAGAGGCAAATACCAATGTGTGGTCTTTTTCTTTACGGGTGTCGTTCCGCTGAGCCTCGAAACCGGATTTATGAGTTCTTCCGGACTGAGGGTGCTGCCGCAATTCTCGCATTGGTCGCCATATGCGCCTTCATGACCGCATTTGGGACAGCTGCCCACTATATAGCGGTCAGCAAGGAAACTTCCCGCATCTGTATCGTAATACTGCTCGCTTTCCATGCTTATGAATTTGCCCTCATCATAGAGCTTCTTGAAGAAGTCGGATGCGGTTTCGGCGTGCAGCTTGGAGGTGGTGCGGGAATAAATATCGAAATTGATTCCCATCCCCGCGAAGGAATCTTTTATGATTTTATGATAATGGTCAACTATATCCTGCGGTGAGCAGCCTTCGGAGCGCGCCTTGATGGTGATGGGTACGCCGTGCTCGTCGCTTCCGCATATAAATAGCACATCCTTTCCGCGCATGCGGAGGTATCTTACATAAATATCCGCCGGAACATATACTCCGGCCAAATGTCCTATATGAATCGGCCCGTTTGCATAGGGCAGGGCGCAGGTTACGAGTGTGCGTGCAAAGTTTGCTTGATTATTCATTTTTTTCGAGAATCTTTTTCTTTAATTTATTTTGCTCTTCTTGAATCGTCTTTATTTTAGTGAGCACAAGTAGGGTTTCTTCTCCGGAAAGGCCGACAAGACTTTTACGGAGGTCTTTAATCTTTTTTTCGTCGCGTTTGATTATGTAGGTGTACATGGTTTTGGGCACATAGTTCGCCAGCCATGATACCTTGGCGGTAAGACTTTTTTCGAGGTCCTGTACGGTCAGCTTATGTTTTTGTATACTGAATTGTGCCGTAAGCACGGCTATGGTACGGTTAGGAGAGTCGAGCATTCTGCGCACGATTTCATCCTGTTCGTATCCTGCATCATAGCCTTGCAGATAGGCATCATACACTTCTTTGTAGCCGGAATTTTCCAATTCAAAACCATGCAGGTCAAGAAAGTCGCTTATGAATTCGGTAACGCTTATCCCTTTGGAATTGAATTCCTTGGCCTCTTCGCTGTGAGCGGGAAATTCGAGCAGGTCGGTGCCGTGGGAGAGCAGGAAATTCAGGATTTCTTCTTCCACGGGAGCAAGTATCCTGTTTTCGGGTTTGTATCCTTCGATTGTTTCGGGGGGCAGTTCTCCATAATCCGGCTCAGGAATATAGGGGGCATCATCTCCCGACCGGTAACGTCTTTTTTCACGCTCCCTCTCCCTGCGCTCCTCTTCCAGCAGTTTTCGTCTGGTTTTTTCCACTCTTCCGGAAATCGCATCCGTCTCCACCTTGAATTTTTCGGCGGCGGAATTTATTGAGATGGAACGCTTTACAGCATCCGGAATGCGGGCTATGGTATCGGCAATGTCGTTGATGAGAGTTGCTCTTTTAAGAGGGTCGCTGCCGGCATCCTTCAAAAGAATATCCGATTTGAAACTAAGGAAATCCTGCTCATTCTGCGAAATAAAAGTTTCGAATTCTTCCAAACTGTGCTTGCGGGCAAAAGAATCGGGGTCTTCTCCTTCAGGGAGCCTGACCACGCTTACATTCATGCCCTCGTACAAAGTCATGTCTATTGCACGCAATGCCGCCTCGATGCCGGCATTGTCTCCGTCAAACATCAGACTGATGTTATCGGTGAATTTGCGTATTTGGCGTACTTGCTGCACTGTTAAAGCTGTTCCGCAGGGAGCCACAACATTTTGCAAGCCAAGCTGATGCAGCATTACCAGGTCAAGATTCCCCTCCACCACAATGCACTTGCCTTTTTTCGCCATTTCGCCTTTGGCGTGCCAAATGCCGAAAAGTATATTGCTTTTGGTATAAATGGGGGTGTCCGGCGAGTTCATATATTTGGCAGGATTGTCGCTGCGGAGAGCTCTTCCGCTGAATGCTATTACGCGTCCGCTCAGCGAGTGTATGGGGAACATCACCCTCTCGCGGAATTTATCCGCCAGGGTGCCGTCCTCGCGTTCTGAAATTAGTCCGGCATCTATAAGATATTCGTCTTTATAGCCTGCCGCATGCGCAGCCTTCAAAAACTCATCTTTCCCCGAAGGAGCCCAGCCGAGGCCGAATTTCGCTATGGTTTCATCTTCCAATCCCCGACTTTTGAAATAAGCCAAACCCACAGCTTTCCCCTCGCCGCTTTTCAAGCGCTCCACAAAAAACTTATGCGCGAACTCGCTTGCCAAAAGCAGGCTTTCATGGCGTTGACGGCGCATTATTTCTTCCGGCGTAAGTTCTTCCTCCACTATTTCGATATGATATTTCTTAGCTAAATACCTGAGGGCTTCCACATAACTGCAATGCTCGTGCTCCATTACGAATCCCACGGCGGTTCCGGCCTTTCCGCAGCCGAAGCATTTAAAGATGCCTTTTGAGGGAGTAACATAAAAAGAGGGGGTTTTTTCGTTGTGGAAAGGGCAGCAGGCAACATAGCTTGAGCCGCGCTTTTTAAGAGACACAAAATCACTCACCACATCAACTATTTGTGCGGTGTCAAGGATTTGTTGTACAGTTTCCTGCGGAATCATAGCCATTAATTTACAAAGTTCTTGATAATTTCGCGTAAAATCAAGCAAGTTGGCGGGAATTTTGCGATATTTGTGAAGTTATGAAAATATTAGTAGTAGACGACGAAAAAGCGATACGCAATTCCCTGAAAGAGATACTTGGCGATGAAGGCTACGAGGTGGATGCGGCGGAGGACGGCCTTATTGCAGAAGAGATGATAGAGAAAGAGTATTACGATGTTATTTTCTGCGACATCAAGATGCCGGGAAAGGATGGGGTGGAGGTATTAGATTTTGTAGTAGGCAAGGGCATAGACTCCGCAATGGTGATGATTTCGGGACACGGAGACATCGATACCGCCGTGGAATGCATCAAAAAGGGTGCATTCGATTTCATACAAAAACCTTTGGATTTAAACCGCCTCCTCATTACGGTAAAGAATGCAGGGGAGCGCACCAATTTGGTGAAAGACAACAGGGTGCTTAAAAAGAAGGTTTATGGCGGGGAGATGATAGGCTCCGGCGCTGCGCTTCAGCATATCCGTGAAATTATAGACAAAGTAGCCCCAACCGATGCCCGCGTACTTATTACCGGAGCGAACGGTACAGGAAAAGAATTGGTTGCCCGCAGCCTGCATGCCCTCAGCAATCGCAGCGCCATGCCTTACATAGAGGTAAATTGCGCCGCAATTCCTTCAGAACTTATCGAAAGCGAACTCTTCGGCCACGAAAAGGGCTCGTTCACCTCTGCCATAAGGCAGCACAAGGGTAAATTCGAGCAGGCGGACGGAGGCACGCTCTTTCTCGACGAAATAGGCGACATGTCTCTTGCCGCTCAAGCCAAAGTGCTTCGCGTGCTTCAAGAAAAGAAGCTGTCGCGCGTAGGCTCAGATAAAGATATTCAAGTGGATGTGAGGGTTATAGCCGCCACCAACAAGAATATTTTGGAAGAAATAGAGAAGGGGAATTTCCGCGAAGACCTGTACCACCGTATCAGCGTCATTCTTATAAAGGTGCCTACATTGGAAGAGCGCAAGGAAGATATTCCTGAATTGGTAGATTATTTTGTCGCTCAGATAAGTTCCGAAAACGGCAGAAGCCCTGTTCCCTTCACCCCAGAGGCCATAAAGGCTTTGCAGGAGCGCAAATGGCCGGGAAATATACGCGAACTGCGCAACGTGGTGGAGCGCCTGCTCATTTTAGGCGGCAATCCAGTAAGCGCAAGGGATGTTGAGATATTCTTTTAATCCTCTCCCTTAAAACTCCATAGCAAGCGACAGCCCCAAGGTATTATTGCTTCCGGCGAAAGGCAGAATTACAAGCGAAGTTTCGCGGCCCGACTCTTCGCGAGTCTTGATGCGGAACCATTTCCTCTCCAAAGGCAGCATCATATATCCTATGTGGGCGGAGAATATGCCTATGGTAGCTCCTCCCAATAAGTCGTTGGCCCAATGACGGCCGTTATAGAGGCGCATCAGAGCCACTCCTGTGGCCAATGTGTAGGCTCCGGCTCCCCACCAGGGGCCATATTCGATTCTTATTAACTCCGCTCCCATAAAGGCCGTGGCCGTGTGGCCGGAAGGAAAGGAATTGCGCGTTGTTTCATCGGGGCGCATATCCGCAATTATATACTTGAGCGAGTTTACCAAAACGCCCATCGTAAGCCAGGCAGTGGTTGCAACCGCAATATGCTCCGTAAAGCGGAGATTTCCCATATTCATGGCGCCGAGCCCCATATAGACTGCAGATGGAGCATATTGAAGCAAATCGTCAATAGGCCAATGGCCGTATTTTGCACGAAGTTCATCCGCAAAGTCCTTTATCGGGGTATTGATATTATCATGGTAGAAGCCCCAGTCTACACCTATGGCTCCGGCAGTAAAAACGACACCGATACCTATGGCCCTGCCGAGTTCCAAGTGTCTGCCCAATTCCATTGTCACCGGCGTTTTGCATATTTTGCTGCTGTCCCTGACTTGAGCGTTTGTCGGAAAAAGGACTGCAAAGAGCAGCAAGATATATGGGATAGGCTTCATTGCGGTACAAAAATACGAATTTATTGACTACTTTTGTTGTTATGGAAAACAAAGGTAATTTTTTAGCAGGTCTGGCCATAATGGCAGGCCTCATCGTTATGGGACTTTGCATCCCTTCCGCTGTCAAGGTAATCGGCTCTCTTCAGCGTTCGGTAAGCGTTCGCGGGCTTTGCGAGCGTGAGCTTCCCGCCGACAAGGTAATCTGGCCTCTCAAATACACTGTGGCAGGGGACGACCTCAGCGTTGTTTATTCTCAAATCGAATCCAACAACGCCTCTATAGTTTCCTTTCTTAAGGCAGGCGGCATAGAGGATTCCGAAATATCCGCGGGCACTCCAAGTATTTCCGACAAATTCACTTCCGACTATGTATCCAGCAACCGCGTGTACCGCTATCTTGCAAATTCCACCATTACGGTATGCACAAGTAAAATCGACATTGTGCTCTCGCTTATGAAGAAGCAAAAAAACTTGGTGAAAAAGGGAATAGTGCTGGCGGAAGATTGGGAAAGCCGGCCTGTTTTCAGCTTTGAGGGACTTAACGAAATCAAGCCCCAAATGATAGAAGAAGCCACCAAGAACGCCCGCGAAAGCGCCCAAAAGTTTGCAGATGACTCCGGCAGCCGTCTCGGCAAAATCCGCAATGCCACCCAAGGCTACTTCACCATCGAAGACCGCGATTCCAACACTCCCCACATCAAAAAAGTACGCGTTGTAACCAATGTTACCTATTCTTTGAAGAGATAAACTGTACAAAATCCTATAAAGGCGCATCTATATACAGTTAACACTATTAACTTTATCGGTATGAAAAAGTATTTATTCCTCCTTATGGCAATTGCGGTCTTTGCGGGCTGCGAAAAAAGCCCATCTTCTCCAAAATTTGGGGAGCGTAAGGATATTGTACTTACAAAAAGTCAAAAAGAAGTCTTTTCCAACAGCAATACTTTCGCTTTCAACCTCCTTAAAGAGATATATCCGCGCGATACACAGCAGGAAATCTTCATTTCCCCGCTTAGCATGTCAAGCGCCCTGAGCATGCTTTCAAATGGAGCCTCAGGGGAAACATTCAATGAGATAGCCAGGGCTCTCGGTTATGAGAACAGCAGTGTTGAGGACATCAACTCTGCCTATAAGGCTATTATTGCCGGACTTAGAGAAGTGGATAATTCCAGCGTTTTCGCCATCTCCAACGGCCTTTGGCTGAACAGCGGAATCGGATTTTCTGTTCTCCCGACTTTTTCATCAGCACTTGAAGATAATTATGATGCTCCCGCCGAGAGCTTGGATTTCGGTTTAAAAGAAACTTTGGAACGCATTAACGGCTGGGCTGCTGAGAACACGAATCAAATGATTCCTAAAATTTTCGATAAATTAGATTCCGATTGGGCTTTTATTTTAGCCAATGCATTGTATTTCAAGGGAGTATGGACAGAGAAATTTCCTAAAAGCGGAACAAAGCCAATGTCTTTCCACAGCCTCGGAGGGAAGGACATCACGAAAGATTTTATGAGAGCCGATTTGTCATGCAAGTTGGGTTACAGCAAGGAGCTTACGGCGCAGATGTGTGAACTGCCTTTCGGCAATAAAGCGTTCGTTTTTGACATATTGCTTCCTGATGAAAATGTGGATTTCGATGCTTTCGTGGCCGGTCTCGATGCAGAGAAATGGAACTCAGCCATTTCCAGACTATCCCCCAGGGAAGGACTGCCGGTGACTGTTCCAAAAATGGATTTGGATTTCACTGCTGAAAAAGATGTACTTATTCCCGCTTTAAACTCACTCGGAATAGTTTCGGCTTTCGATGAAAAAAGCGCGGATTTCAGCTCCCTTAGCAATGTAGCCGTATTCATAGACAACGTAATTCAGAAAACCCGCTTCCGTATGGATGAAGATGGCGCAGAGGCGGCTGCAGTCACTGCCATAATAGGAATGGTTACGTCGGTTGGAGACTACTTTATTGCGGACCGTCCTTTTGTATATGCCATCCGCGAAATCTCCACGAACACAATTCTATTCTTAGGTGCATACAGGGGATTGGAATAATATTATACTGTAAATACATACGCTTAGGGCTTAAACCCTTTTGAAATAATATCGTTCGTAACTGCTTCTTTGCCGGCTTTAATGCGAGCGGTATTTTTAAAATGAATAATGGCATTCCTACAAAAACCTTAACTCGAAAATACAAATTATAGAAGAACTAAAATTGTAATGTAACATCTTTTTGGAATTAAGAATTTTATCGGTAATTTTGCAAAAATAACCGAGTAAATTTAAGTTTATGGCAAAAAAATATAACGTTAAAAGTACAATTAAATCAAGGATTCTGAAGGCTAAGAACGGGACTTTGTTTTTTAACAACAGCTTCCCTGATTTTGACGACGAATATGTTGGGCAAATATTATCTAATCTGGTGAAAGAGGGATTATTACATCATCTTGGCAGAGGTGTATATCTGAAGACAGAAGAAACGCCTTTCGGTCTTGTATATCCTTCTAATGAGGAAATTGCTCAGGCTATAGCACAAAGAGATGGCGCTCAAGTTATTCCTACAGGAGCTACTGCACAGAATATGCTCGGCCTATCCACACAAGTTCCAATGAACGCTGTGTTCTTGACTTCCGGGTCTGCCAGGAAAATTAAATTAGGTGGACGCACTATTACATTTCGACGAGCCGTACCAAAAAACTTCGCAATAAAAGGATATTATACCGGTCTTATTGTGCAAGCGCTTAAGGGCATTGGAAATTCAAATCTAACGCCGGATCTTGTTGCTCGAATACAGAGCCTGATTATTCAACATTCAGAGAAGGAAACCCTTAAGGACGACATGGCCGTCATGCCGTCATGGATTCGAAAAATATACGCTACAACTTTGAAACTAAACAAATAATGAATCTCTGGCAAAACTTGACTCTCTCCAAGAGGATTGCAGCAGTTCAAGCCGCTGCAATTGAAAAGAAAATTGACGATAGGGCTGTCGAAAAAGATTGGTGGGTAACAGCTGTGCTAAAAGCATTGTTTTGTTTGTCTTGCAGAGACTATCTTTTATTCAGAGGCGGCACATCTATCAGTAAAAGTTGGCCGATAATCGAACGATTCAGCGAGGACATAGATTTATCTTTAAGCAGAACATTCTTTCTTGATGTTTTAAAGCTTCCTTTTGCCGCTGCATCAAACAACCAACAACTGATGCGACTACGCAAAGCCTCACGTCGCTACATCCATGAAACACTATCGGCGGAATTGAATTCGCATTTGACGTCTATTGGAATTTCCGAATTTTCAATTGAGAACTTGACGATGAAGGATTCTTCCGAAGGTCCTGTTCCCATCGATTCTGACAGTGATCCAACAGTCATACTTGTTAACTACAAAAGCATATTTCCTGAATATAATGGGGATATTTTGCCCAGAGTCAAGATAGAAATCAGTTGCCTGTCAATGTCTGGGTCATTTGAAATAAAACCAATCTCAACTATAATTAATGACAGGTTTCCCGAATTGGATAATGAGCTCTCTGCTAACATCAGAACAGTTATCCCATCTCACACATTCTTAGAAAAGGCTTTTCTTCTTAACGAGGAACTCCAAAAGAGGCAACCCCGTTCTCACCGAATGAGCCGGCACCTATACGATCTCGAAAGACTAATGGACACAGACTATGGTAAGGCCGCTCTTAAAGATACCGAGCTCTATAAGTCAATCGTTGAACATCGAAGAAAATTTTATCATCTCCGATATGTTAATTACGATTTGGATTACCCTGAATCGATTCGCTTTGTCCCTGAAGGAGACATTCTCAATGCTTTCAAGCGTGATTACAACAACAATATGGTAAATGGCTACATATATGGGAATGCCATAACTTTTGAAACATTAATCGATAGGCTGAGGATTCTTCAGCAAAGATTCCGCAAAATTACCTTAATGAAGTAATTATTGTATTCTGACTTGGTACATATCGCATTGTTTAATGCGAGCGGTATTTTTATATGCAAAAATTTGCATTTTCCTTTTAAAAAATATTTAACTTTACAAGTATTCTTTTTGATTGAAAACGCTGCGAGAGGAAGCGGGAATGTTAATAGACTGAATAAATGAAATCAAATTCGAGGTATATTGATAGGGAAAGATACTTTCAGGAGTTGTATGCTTCTTCAAAAAAGTATCTGTTACCGTATATCAATAAATATCATAGTCTTACGCCGGCTTGTAAGATTCTTGAAGTCGGTTGCGGAGAAGGGGGAAATTTGCTGCCTTTTGCCGAAGAGGGATGCGATGTTGCCGGCTGCGACATTTCGCCCAACAAAATACAAAACGCCATTTCATTTTTTAAAGCCAAAAATCGCTCCGGGGCTTTCATCTGTTGCAATATCCTCGATTATTCAACAGAGCAGACTTTCGATGTGATTATTGTCCACGATGTCATAGAACATATTGAGCCCGAGTATAAGTTGCAATTCTTTAAAAAGCTCGGCTCGCTTCTCAATAAAAACGGCATTGTCTTTTGGGGTTTTCCCAATTGGTACATGCCATTCGGCGGACACCAGCAAATACTTTCCGGTTCTATTTGCTCAAAAATCCCGTGGATTCATCTTTTCTCTTATAGCGTTTACGAATCGATTTTGCTTAAAATCTTCAAGATTTCCACAGAGAAGGTTAATGAACTCTTAAGTATAAAACGCTCTAAAATGACAATACGGCGATTCGAGAAAATATGTGCAGAATCGGAGCAGAAGATACTTGATTCCAAGTTTTGGCTGATAAACCCGTATTATGAGAGCAAATTCGGGCTCCGTCCGGTAAAATTGGGTTTTTTAATAACAAAAATTCCTTTCCTTTGCGACATATTGGCCACATCGTGTCATTACATCACATCCGGCAATTAAATTTCTCAGCTGAGAAAAAGATATAACTCACTTTTTCCTTATTACCGATACACCGCCCCGTAAGGGGAGCATCACCACCTCTACGCGGCTGTCTTTTGCCACGGCATCATTGAAGGCGGAAAGGCCCTTTGTTTGGGCATCGACTTTTTGTGACTCTTCATATACTTTGCCGCCTTGCAAGGTATCGTCCGCCACAATCAGTCCGCCTTGCCTTAATAAAGGCATCACCAACTCAAAATACTGCAAATATTCCCGTTTATTGGCATCTATATATACAAAGTCATAAAACGGGCCGGCATAAGAGCGCAGAAACTCTTTGGCATCGCCTATGTGCAGCGAAATTTTATCGGCCACTCCCGCCCGCCTCCAGCCTTCGCGAATCAGCTCCTCAAGCTCATCATTTATCTCCAGAGTGTCGAGCCTGCCGCCTTCAGGCAAACCCATAGCCATGCAAGCCGCAGAATAACCTGTGAAAGTTCCTATTTCCAGTACTTTGCGGGCGCCAGAAAAGGCCACGAGCATACGGAGAAGCCTGCCCTGCAGCGGGCCTGAAAGCATTTGCGGATAGTTTGTTCGGGTGTTTGTTTGCGCTTCTATCCACGCCAAAGCCTCTTCTTGAGGGGTGGAATGGGTGAGCAGATATTTTTGCAAGGGGCTTTCCATTACCTGTGTATGCGCTTGCGCCTGAATTCGTACAGCAGATGGTTGTCGGTGGAAACCTGCAATTTGTAATAATACTTGCGTCTGCCGGTTTCAGCTGGCCAAATCAAGATGGGAACAATAGTATCTTTCGCACCTTCTATAAATAATCTCCTTCCTTCCTCGGCATCTTTGCAAACCTTGGTGCCTTTGGGGATTCTATGTTTTATGCTCTTGATACTGCCGTAGGAGTGAGTCTCGGACACCATTGCTTTCTGCAGATATTCCTGCACCAAATCTATGAAAGCAGGCAGGAACACCAATTCTTCGTGCTTAGGTTCACCGGCCGAAAAGACAGGTATGCTCACGACGTCCATGAATGTAATTAGAGGATTGCCGCTGTTGGGGCCGCCTTTGGTGAGAAGCATGTAGGTAAAGTCGGCATCTGATGCAAAATGGAGAAAATAATATAGATTTTGGTGCACCGTCGCCTTGTATTCGGCCTCATCACAGAATTCATAAGGGGAGATGCGCCAGCGCGAGGTGATTTCTTCTTTAAGGAGAGCATCTACTGTCGGTATGCCGGTGAGCACTATTTTGGTGGTCTTTTGCGGAAAATCCGCTAAACGCATGGTTTTGGTATACACCGTTCCTTGCCCGAAGGCCGCTATGGGTAGTATAATCAAGCCCAAAAGCAAATATTTAATAAAAGCCCTTTTCATCTTCCGCAAATTTAAGAATAATTGATTAAATTTGTGAAATATGTCAGATTATATAGTATCGGCGCGAAAATATCGTCCGGATTCTTTCGGGGCGCTTTTAGGGCAGGACAATATAGCCCGCACACTCAAGAATTCCATTAAGAGGGGGCAAGTGGCTCATGCCTATTTGTTTTGCGGTCCGCGCGGAGTGGGTAAAACCAGTACCGCCCGTATTTTTGCCAAAACCATAAATTGCTCAAATCCCGGACCGGATTTGGACCCTTGCGGAAAATGCGATTCCTGTCAGTCTTTCGAGGAAGGGCGTTCTTACAATATCCACGAACTGGATGCAGCCTCGAACAATAGCGTTGACGATATCCGCACTCTGCTGGACCAGGTGCAAATACCTCCTCAGGTAGGCAAGTACAGCGTATATATAATCGATGAGGTGCATATGCTGAGCCAACAGGCCTTCAACGCTTTCCTTAAAACGCTGGAGGAGCCCCCTGCACACGCGGTATTCATCCTTTGTACCACCGAAAAACACAAGATAATCCCCACCATACTTTCCCGTTGCCAAACCTACGACTTCAACCGCATTTCCATTCCCGACATGATGAAGAATCTGCGGGAAATTGCGGCAAAGGAGGGGGTGAAGATTGATGATGAAAGTCTCCATGTGATAGCTCAAAAGGCAGATGGCGCCATGCGCGATGCCCTTACTCTATTCGACCAGGCTGTGGCTTTCTGCGGCTCGGATGTGAAGTATGCCGATGTCATACGTAATTTGGGAGTTTTGGATTATGAATACAATTTCTCCTTGGTGGATGCTTTCCTGGCGGGCGATTATGCAAAATCGCTGCTTCTCTTTGATGAGATTCTAAACAAGGGATTCAATGCCTTGCATTTTTTGGGTGCTTTGAGCAATCATCTTCGCGACCTTCTTGTGGCAGGCACCGGAGGGCTTGATGCCCTGTTGGACCAGGCGGATTCTTTAAAGCCCCGCTATCTCGAACAGGCAAAACGCTGTTCGGTAAAATTCCTTTACGATGCATTAGGCATTATAGGTGAATGCGAGGCGGGCTATAAGCTAAGTTCCAATCAGAGGCTTCATATAGAATATGCGCTGATGAAGCTGTCTTTCCTTGTTAAAATGCCCTCTGTGTTTGCGGTTGCACCCGCTGCTGCAGAGTCTACGGCCACTGCGCCTACGGTTACCGGTGCTTCGGCATCTGCACCCGCTGCTGCTCCGGCTCCTGCTGCCTCAGCACCGGCAGCTGCCGCTCCAGGCAAATCTGCCGCACGGAAGCCTGCATCAGCCCCGAAGCCGAAACCTACCACTCCGGAAGCGCCAGCTCCTGCCGAAACCGCACCGACACCAGCCCCCACTCCGGAAGCGCCAGTCGTTCCGGCCGAGCCTGAAACTCCTGCTGAAACCGCACCTGCACCAACCCTCGCACCGGAAGCACCTGCCGAGCAAAAGCCGGCCCCAAGGCCCCGCCGCAGAGGAGTTGCAAGCGCTCCGGTGGTCTCGTTAATAGACCCGGATGCACTTAAGGCGGATGAGACTCCGGCAATATCCCTCGAGCAGGAAGACCGCATTCCCGAAGATGGCGAAATCATAGGCCGCTGGTCAGAACTCGTCGAAAAAGTATCCGACCGTCCGCGTTTGGCAACCACTCTTTCCGGAGCATCTCTTTCGATAAGCAGTCAAAACGGCTTCAAACTTCTCACATTTGAAGTCATAAACCAATCTCAAAAAGCTTGGATAGAAGAAAAAGTCCTGCGCGACCTCGAATTGGAATATAACTCCATGCTCGGCACCAAAAAATTGCACCTTGCAGTAAGCGTGCGCCCGGCCGGAGAAGTTGAGCAGAAAATTTACATGCCTGAGGAGAAGGCACAGGACCTGATGGAAAAAAACCCAGAGGTTAAGAATTTCGTTAAAGAATTGGCACTTGATATAAAATGAAACTTCGTTGCGAGAATTTAGTAAAGAAATACGGCGTCCGCACAGTTGTAAAGGGCGTTTCCATGGAAGTCACACAAGGCGAAATCGTAGGCTTTCTAGGGCCTAACGGCGCCGGCAAGACAACCAGTTTCTATATGATAACGGGTCAAATCGTCCCCAATGAGGGACGCATCTTCTTGAATGAAGAAGACATAACCGGCCTCCCCATGTACCAACGCGCACAAAAGGGCATAGGTTATCTGCCGCAAGAGGCTTCCGTATTCAGGAAGATGAGCGTAGAAGACAATATAATGTCCGTAATGGAAATGTCGGATATGACAAAGCAGGAACGCAAGGACAGGCTGGAACATTTAATCAATGAGTTCAACCTCTCCAAAGTACGCAAAAGCATGGGCATACAGCTTTCGGGAGGAGAACGCCGCCGCTGCGAAATAGCGAGGGCGCTGGCCATCGACCCCAAATTCATCCTTCTCGATGAGCCTTTTGCGGGGGTGGACCCGATTGCCGTAGAGGATATTCAATACATTATCGCAAAACTCAAATACAAGAATATCGGTGTTATAATCACCGACCACAATGTGGGCGAAACCCTTGCCATTACCGACAGGGCCTATCTGCTTTACGAAGGCACCATCCTCCAGCAGGGCACACCCCAATCCCTTGCTGCCGATGATGATGTGCGCACAAAATATCTTGGCAGCGGATTTGTGCTCAAGCGCTCGGTTTCGGTGGAAAGGGCCAAGCGCGAATATAATGAACAGCTTGCAGCTCAAGAAGCAACACAAAACCAATAATAAAATTAAACTAAAACAATGACCAGAATCGTAGAATGTGTACCCAATTTCAGTGAAGGAAGAGATAAATCGGTAATAAACAGCATTGTGGCGGCCATCACGGCTGCAAAAACCCCGGAAGGCGAGGGAGTGAAATTGCTGGATGTAGATCCGGGAGAGGCGACAAACCGCACTGTCGTAACCTTTGTGGGTTCTCCCGAAGCCGTTTGCGAGGCTGCTTTTCAGGGAGCGAAAAAGGCTCAGGAATTGATAGATATGAGAGTGCATCATGGAGCGCATCCGCGTTCCGGCGCCACGGATGTTCTGCCTATAGTTCCGATAGCGGGCATTACTCTTGAAGAGTGTGCCGAACTTGCCCGCGGGGTTGCCAAACGTCTTTGGGAAGAATTAGGAATTCCATGCTATTGCTATGAGGCGGCGGCTTATAAGCCCGAACATGTAAACCTTGCAGCATGCCGTGCAGGCGAATACGAGGCTCTGCCCGAAAAACTTGCCGGCAGCAACAGGCCCGATTTCGGTCCTGAGACTTTTCATGCCGACCCTGCTCAGCGTAGCGCCGAAGAAAAGGCTCAATGGGAAATAATTGCCGGAAGCGGAGCCACCAATGTTTCCGCCCGAAATTTCCTTGTGGCCGTTAATTATAATCTCAACACAACTTCTACCCGCAAGGCTTACGCAGTGGCTTTCGATGTCCGCGAAAAGGGCCGCAAGGCGCGCGAGGGTGGTTTGCTCACAGGAAAGTTGCTGAAAGATGCCGACGGCAAGCAAATCTGGACGCCCGGCACTCTTAAAGGTACCAAGGCGATAGGCTGGTATATTGACGAATACGGCATTGCCCAGATAAGCATGAATATAACCGATATTGAGGCAACTCCTCTGCACATTGCCTTCGATGAAGTATCAGCTAAGGCGCACGCCCGGGGGCTTAGAGTGACGGGGGCCGAAATAGTCGGCCTTGTCCCCAAACGCGTGCTTATGGATGCCGGCAGATATTATTTGGAAAAACAGAATCGCAGCGTCGGAATATCCGAAAGTGAAATACTTAAAATCGCTGTTAAGAGCATGGGTTTGGATGACCTCAAGCCCTTTAATCCGCGCGAAAAGGTAATAGAATATCTTATGGAGGATGAAAAAGAGCTGGCCGTGAAGGAGCGTCTGATTCGTATGAGCGTGAAAGATTTGGCGGAAGAAACAGCCTCCGAGTCGATGGCTCCGGGCGGGGGCAGCATCTCTGCCGTAATGGGAGCCCTTGGAGCGGCGCTCGGCACAATGGTGGCCAATCTTTCCGCCGGCAAGCGGGGTTGGGATGAAAGATGGAAAGAGTTTTCCGATTGGGCGGATGAGGGGCATAAGGTAATGTCCCGCATGCTTGCATTGGTGGATGAAGACACTCGTTCTTTCGAGGGAGTAATGGCGGCTATGAGTCTGCCCAAGGGCACTCCCGAAGAACAGGAGGCCCGCGACAAGGCCATTGAGGCCGCCACCCTGAATGCCGCAGAAGTTCCGCTTGAAACCATCAAGACGGCATTATCCGCTTTCCCCATATTGAAGGCTATGGCAAGCGATGGCAATCCTGCTTCCGCCTCCGATGTCGGAGTAGGAGCCCTTGCTGTTTGCGCAGCCGTGCGAGGTGCTGTAATGAATGTGAAAATCAATGCCCGCGAACTTGTCGATACTGCTATGGCGGAAAAACTTATAGCGGAAGCGGAGGCTCTCGGCAAGCAGGCTCAGAAATTGGAAGCGGAAATACTCGAAATAACCAAACTATAAGCATATATCATGACATTTAAGGAAGAAATTCTTGCAGGCATACCACAAGACCGCCTGCCGGAGGCCAAGCCTTACGATAAAAATATAAACCACGCCCCGAAACGCAAAGACATTTTAACCGACACCGAAAAGGAGCTTGCGCTCCGTAATGCATTAAGGTACTTTCCCGAAAATCTTCATGCCGAGCTTGCTTCCGAATTCGCAAAGGAGCTTAAAGATTACGGTCGCATCTATATGTACCGTTATCGCCCCGATTATGAAATCTATGCCCGCCCAATCGATGAATATCCTTGCAAATGCAAAAAGGCGGCGGCCATGATGGCTATGATTCAGAACAATCTGGACAATCGCGTTGCCCAGCATCCCCACGAACTCATAGTTTACGGCGGCAACGGCGCTTGTTTTCAGAATTGGGCTCAATACCGCCTCACCATGCAGTATCTTGCCAATATGAGCGAGGAGCAAAGCCTATCCATGTACAGCGGCCATCCGATGGGGCTTTTCCCCAGCCATAAAGATGCCCCGCGCGCGGTTATCACCAACGGCATGGTTATACCCAATTATTCGGCTCAGGACGATTGGGAGCGTTTCAACGCTTTGGGAGTCAGCCAGTATGGTCAAATGACTGCAGGCTCATGGATGTATATAGGCCCTCAGGGTATTGTTCACGGAACAACCATAACCATTATGAATGCCGCCCGCAAACAGCTTTGGAAAAGAGGCCTTAAAGGCACGGAGGAAGAGCGTCACGGAATGCTCTTTGTCACTGCCGGTCTCGGCGGAATGTCCGGAGCCCAACCCAAGGCGGGCAATATCGCAGGAGTCGTTTCCGTAACTGCCGAAATCAATCCCAATGCCGCTGGGAAGCGTTATGAACAAGGTTGGGTTGATGAACTCCATACAAATCTCAATGAACTTATTGCACGCATCCGCAAAGCCGTCTCCGCCAAAGAAATAGTTTCCCTGGCTTATGTGGGCAATGTGGTGGACCTTTGGGAAAAGCTTGCAAATGAGGGAATAAAGGTGGATTTGGGCTCCGACCAGACATCTCTTCACAATCCCTTTGCCGGAGGCTATTATCCAGCCGGCTACAGCTTTGAGGAAAGCAATAGGATGATGTCCGAGGAACCCGAAAAATTCAAGGAGGCCGTCTATGCCTCTCTCCGCCGCCAGGTTGCCGCCATCAAGCGCCTTACCGCAGAGGGCATGTATTTCTTCGACTACGGCAATGCCTTCCTTTTGGAAAGTTCAAGGGCGGGAGCGGATATTCTTAAAGAGGACGGAAGTTTCATCTATCCTTCTTACGTTGAGGATATTATGGGACCTATGTATTTCGATTACGGCTTCGGGCCTTTCAGATGGGTGTGCATGAGCGAAGACCCCGCCGACCTCGCCGAAAGCGACAGGCTCGCCATGGAGGTGCTGCGCAAGGAATCGGAATCCGCCCCGGAGGAAATAAGAGGCCAGATGCAGGACAATATAAAGTGGATAGCCGAGGCCGGCAGGAACAATCTCGTGGTGGGCTCTCAGGCGAGGATTCTTTATGCCGACTGTGCAGGCCGCATCAATATTGCCCTTGCTTTCAACAAGGCCATTAAAGAAGGCCGATTGAAGGCTCCGGTGGTGTTAGGGCGAGACCATCACGATGTTTCCGGCACCGACTCTCCTTTCCGTGAAACCTCCAATATCTATGACGGCAGTCGCTATTGCGCCGATATGGCCGTGCAGAATGTGATTGGCGATGCTTTCAGAGGCGCCACTTGGGTAAGCATCCATAACGGCGGCGGAGTAGGTTGGGGCGAAGTCATTAACGGCGGCTTCGGTATGGTGTTGGACGGCAGCGAAGATTCTGCCCGCAACATCAAGCAAATGCTGTTCTGGGATGTGAACAACGGCATAGCCCGCCGAAGTTGGGCCCGCAACGAGGGCTCTGTCCGTGCAATAGAACGCGAGATGGCCCGCACTCCCTCCCTTCATGTAACAATGCCTCAAATTGTTGAGGATGATATAATTAAAGACGCTCTGAAAAATGCATAATATAAATTTCGAAAAGCTTTCCATAGCCCGGATTAAGAAGATAATAGAGAATAACGAACAGCTCGTACTCTCTCAGGAGGCTGAAAATGCCATAATTAAATGCCGCAAATACCTGGATGACAAAATGAAAGACATAGGCAGTCCGGTTTATGGCATAACTACCGGCTTCGGCAGTCTTTGCAATATAAGTATTCCGGCAGACCAGCTCTCTGAATTGCAGCATAACCTTATTATGTCGCACGCCTGCGGCACCGGCGCAAAAGTCCGTCCGGAGATTGTGAAGTTGATGCTCTTTCTCAAGGTACAAAGCCTTTCTTACGGTCACTCGGGAGCGCAACTTATTACCGTGCAGAGGCTCATCGACATGTTCAACAATGATATTCTGCCCGTTGTTTATGAGCAGGGCTCGCTCGGAGCATCCGGCGACCTCGCACCTCTTGCTCACCTGTGCCTGCCGCTTATCGGTATGGGCGAGGTGCTTTACAAAGGGCGGGAGCGTCCTGCAGCGGAAGTGTGGAAGGAATTCGGCTGGGAGCCCATAGTGCTTCAAAGCAAAGAGGGCCTTGCGCTGCTGAATGGCACGCAGTTCATGAGCGCTCATGCGGTATACAGTCTTATAAAGGCTTACAGGCTTAGCAAATGGGCGGATGTGATAGGCGCAATTTCCTTGGAGGCTTTTGACGGAAGAATAGAGCCCTTCTATCCTCTTACCCATAAACTGCGCACGCACAAGGGGCAAATGGAAACAGCCGAATACTTTATGAATCTTCTTGAAGGCAGCGAACTCATAAAAGCCCATAAAGAGCATGTTCAAGACCCCTATTCTTTCCGCTGCATCCCGCAGGTTCACGGTGCGGTAAAAGACAATATCCGCTATGTAAGCAGCGTTATCGAAAACGAAATCAACTCCGTAAGCGACAATCCCAATATCTTCCCCGATGAAGATATGATAATATCCGCCGGTAATTTCCATGGCGAGCCCATCGCAATTCCCATGGACACCCTTGCGATTTCCCTCAGCGAACTCGCCAATATTTCCGAAAGACGCACTTATCAGCTTATTTCCGGCCTTAGGGGCCTGCCAATGTTTCTCGTTGCCAAACCCGGGCTGAACAGCGGCTTCATGATTCCGCAATACACTGCAGCTTCTATAGTAAGCCAGAACAAGATGTATTGCTGGCCTGCTTCCGCTGACTCCATTCCGAGTTCGCAGGGGCAGGAAGACCATGTCAGCATGGGCTCCAATGCCGCAACCAAGCTTGTAAAGGTGGCAGATAATTGTGAAACCGTTCTCGGCATAGAGCTGATGAATGCCGCTCAGGCCCTCCATTTCCGCCGTCCCGCAAAGACAAGTCCGAAATTGGAAGCCCTGCTTGCCGATTATCGCAAAGAGGTGCCGTTTGTGGATTTGGACACTTACCTCAGCCCGCTGATTCATAAAAGCGTGGATTTCCTCAAAAACGAAAAATATTTTTAGATGAAAACCCTTATCAAGAACATAGGCCTGTTGGCCGGCATTTCGGATAGCCCCCGTAAAGAGGGCGCCGATATGGGGATGGTGCACTGCCTGAAGGATGCCTGGCTGTTGATGGATGGCGAATTTATTGCCGATTTCGGCGGCTTCAGCATGGATGAGTTGTCCCCGAACGCAGAGGAAACCTTGCCGGAAAGCGATTTTATTTTGGATGCGGAAGGGGCGATGCTTATGCCTGCCTTTTGCGATTCCCATACCCATGTGGTCTATGCCGGAAGCAGATTGAAAGAGTTTGAAGATAAAATCAAGGGCCTCAGTTATGCCGAGATAGCGGCGCGCGGAGGCGGTATCCTTAATTCTGCCGACCGCACCCACAGCGCCTCGGAGGAAGAGCTCTACGAGCAGAGTATGGAGCGTGTGTTGGAGATGATGGCAAAGGGGTCAGGGGCAATAGAAATAAAGAGCGGCTACGGCCTTAATACGGCGGATGAACTTAAGATGCTTCGCGTAATAAGACGGATTGCAGATAGTGTTCCTGCACATATCAAGGCTACCTTTCTCGGCGCCCATGCGGTTGCAAGGGGGATGAGTAAAGAAGATTATGTAAAGCAGGTATGCGATGAGATGATTCCTGCCGTGGCGGCTGAAAAACTTGCCGAATATGTGGATGTTTTCTGCGAGAAGGGTTTTTTCAGTCCGGAAGATACCGACCTTATTCTCTCCTCAGCCGCGAAATACGGGATGAAGGTGAAACTGCATGCAAACCAACTCCATGTTAGCGGGGGAGTACAGGTGGGAGTAAAACACAATGCCCTTTCCGTAGACCATTTGGAGCGTACCACCGATGCCGAAATCGCCTGCCTGAAAGGCAGCGGCACCATGTCTACTATGCTTCCCGGAGCATCCTTTTTCCTTCGCGAGCCGTACGGCAATGCAAAGGGCTTCATAGAAAACGGACTCGGAGTGGCTTTGGCCTCGGACTATAATCCTGGCTCTTCTCCAAGCGGCGATATGCGCTTTATAATGGCTTTGGGTTGCATTCAAATGCGTCTTACCCCCGAGCAGGCCTTTAATGCAGTGACGCTCAACGGCGCTTATGCCATGGGCCTGAGCAATATTGCCGGCTCTATCGCAAAGGGTAAATCGGCCAATCTGATACTTACAAAACAGGGCTTTAACGAGATAGGCAGCATAGCCTATCTTTATCAAACTCCATTCATAAGAAAGGTATTCCTGAAAGGAAAGGAGATTTAGAATTTCCTAAGGAAGCACTCGATAGTGTTCTCTAAGAGCAAGCAGATGGTCATTGGGCCTACACCTCCCGGCACCGGCGTTATCGCGGAGGCCTTGGGCAGAGCGGACTCGAAGTCCACATCACCGCAGAGCTCCTTTGTTACGGGGTCTTGGTTTATACCCACATCTATTATTGCCACGCCCTCTTTAAGCATGTCTCCCTTCACGAATTTGGGCTGACCTATTGCAGCTACGAGTATGTCTGCCTGACGGGTAATTTCCCCTATATTCCGTGTGCGTGAATGGCAGATTGTTACGGTTGCTCCCGCGTTAAGCAGCAGTT
>FZPS01000215.1_pt44 | contig 45909 bp, 55 predicted proteins | sample 1817821 | NCBI WGS metagenome assembly FZPS01 (sample SAMEA104158645, study PRJEB21678) | metagenome | place: Germany | collected 2015-04-21 | reverse complement strand
ACCCCAGGTGGTGCAGAGCGGTCAAAGCCTGATCAATGCCTTGCCCAAATATGCCCAATCCTCCTATAGGCTCATCCATAGTATCCTGAAGGATCTTAGGGTATCCCCGCAGGATGTGAATGAGATCTTTGGTAGTTGGGAGGATATCTTCAAGTCCCTTGGGGAATTTACTGCCAATGCCTTTGAACAACTATTCCATGTAACCATGAATGTGGCATCAGGCGTGATCAACTTCTTCATGGGTGTGATCTTTTCCATTTACATCCTACTCTATAAGGAGAAGCTAAAGAACATCCTCCATAAGTTGACCAGTGCCTTTTTAAGCGAGAGGGTGGTATACTGGCTAGAGGACCTGGCACAGGAGATCCATCGAACCTTTCAAAAATTTATTGGGGGCCAATTAACCGAGGCGGTGATCCTAGGAGGCATGTGCTTTCTGGGTATGGTGGCACTTCGATTGCCCTATGCGCCACTGATCAGCCTATTGGTAGGTATAACAAGTTTAATTCCACTGTTGGGGGCCTACATAGGGACCATCCCATCGGCATTCATTATATTTATGGAGAATCCCATGCAGGCATTGATCTTTATCCTATTCATCCTCATCATCCAACAGATCGAAGGGAACTTCATCTACCCCAGGGTGGTTGGGAATGCCATCGGCCTGGACGGCTTTTGGGTCTTTCTTGCCATCTTCATCGGGGGGAATGCCTTGGGTATACTGGGCATGTTGGTAGCCGTTCCAAGTATGGCAGTGATCTACACCCTGATAAGGCAGGTTACCAACCGGAGGCTGGATTCTAAGAAGGGTTCATAGCAAACTTCTATCCTTCCATCGTGGATAAAAACACCACTGGTTGTTTATTGACAATGCCCCTTGTCTATGATAGTATATATAAGTGCCGAAAAAGATGGAGGGGTACCGAAGTGGTCATAACGGGGCGGTCTTGAAAACCGTTAGGGTGCAAGCCCACGTGGGTTCGAATCCCACCCCCTCCGCCATAGAAAAGTGGAGAAGTACTCAAGTGGCTGAAGAGGTGCCCCTGCTAAGGGCATAGACCGGGTAACCGGTGCGAGGGTTCAAATCCCTCCTTCTCCGCCATTTTTTTGTCTAAAATTCAATTCTTTGGGGAAAAATATACTTTATATTTGACAATTCAAAGTATTTGAGATAAAATAATTTTCAAATTATCCATAAAAGCAGTGAAGGGGAATAGTAGGGGGAATCCTTCCCGACAGAGAGTAGAATCCGCCGGCTGAAAGATTCTATAGGAAAAGTTCCTTTGAACCCACCCTGGAGCTGAAGACGAATAAGTCTTTCCGGTTCATTCCGTTATCATGGCAAGAGAGGATAGGTGAATGCCTATCAATCAGGGTGGTACCGCGAATTTAACCTTCGTCCCTATGTGGGGACGGAGGTTTTTTATTTATACCGGAAGAATTGCTTTCTAGGAAGAACTGGGTTGTAGGAGAGGGTCCCCCTATCCAAAGAGTTGTTTATAGGATAGGGGAAAAGGGGTATGGGAAGGGTATAGAGTGGTATAAAAATAAGAATAAATATATTGTAAAGGAGGAATATTCTATGGCAATTAATGAAAAGGATAAGGTTCAAGAGATTACACCTATGGAAAAGGACTTCGCCCAATGGTACACCGATGTCATACTAAAAACTGAGCTGGTGGATTACGCTCCCGTAAAGGGATTTATGGTTATAAGACCCTATGGGTATGCTATTTGGGAGAACATCCAGGCAGCCTACGATAAAAGATTTAAGGAGACCGGTCATAAGAACCTGTACTTCCCCCTCTTGATCCCTGAAAGTCTGCTGGAGAAGGAAGCCGAGCATGTGGAGGGCTTTGCGCCCGAGGTGGCTTGGGTCACCCATGGGGGGAAGGAAAGATTGGCCGAGCGCTTAGCCATCCGGCCCACCTCAGAGACCATCATCTGTAGCATGTATGCTAAATGGTTAACATCCTGGAGGGACCTACCCTTCCTCTACAACCAATGGTGCAGTGTGGTACGATGGGAGAAGAGTACCCGACCCTTCTTAAGAACCTCTGAATTCCTATGGCAGGAGGGTCATACCATACATGAGACCTACGACGAGGCACAGGCAGAGACCCTGCAGATGTTAGACATCTATCGGGAGGTAGCTGAAGAATATATGGCAATCCCCATGATCGTAGGACAAAAGAGTGAGCAGGAGAAATTTGCCGGAGCTTTCGCAACCTATACCATGGAAGCCCTAATGCATGATGGCAAGGCATTACAAGCCGGTACCTCCCATAATCTGGGTCAGCACTTTACCAAGGCATTTGATATCACCTTTACCGGACGAGATGGAAAGCTTGCTTATCCATACCATACTTCCTGGGGGGTTTCCACAAGGCTTATCGGCGGTTTGATCATGGTCCATGGGGACAATAATGGTCTGGTCTTGCCACCAAAAGTAGCTCCCATCCATGTAATCGTCATCCCAGTGGCACAGCATAAGGAGGGAGTTCTTGACAAGGCACATGAGATCAAGGCTCAATTAGGGAAGCAATTCCGAGTAGAGATTGATGACAGTGAAGGATACTCACCGGGTTGGAAGTTCAACCAGTGGGAGATGAAGGGTGTACCCATTCGATTGGAGATCGGTCCAAGGGATATAGAGAACAAGCAAGTGATTGCAGCACGAAGGGACAATGGGGAGAAGGTAGCCCTACCCATGGATAATCTCAATGAAAGCATCGCCTCACTCCTTGATGAGATCCAACAGAACCTATTCAATAAGGCACTAAAGATGAGGGAGGAAAAAACCTTCACCGCAACAAATATGGAGGACTTCTCTCGCATCATCAAAGAAACCCCTGGATTCATTAAAGCCATGTGGTGCGGTGATGCTGATTGTGAGGATCGAGTTAAGGAGGAGACGGGGGCAACCATACGCTGTATCCCCTTCGAGCAGGAGGACCTTGGCACCAAGAAATGTATATGCTGCGACAAAGAGGCAGATAAGATGGTATACTTTGCAAGGGCCTATTAGGATAGGGGAAAGTCCTTATGGATTGTCCTTTAGCCTAGAGAGGTTCACCAATATAAAAAGCCCAGCCTTTGGCTGGGTTTTTCCTATGCCGTCCTTCTCTCTTCCCAAAGCTTACTTACCCGATTCCACTTCTTAAGTACCTGCTGACGGTGGAATTCCATGATGATATCCGGCAGTTTTCGTTCCACAGCGGTATCATCAACCAACTCGGAGGGCATAAATATGGAATCTATTTTCTTTAATTCTTCCAAAAAACTAAGGTGTTCGTAGATGGTTAAAAGCCCATCAATAATGTTGTCCAGTCGCTTAACCTCACGCTCGTCCTCATGGTGAAGGATGAGATCATACTCATTGATATCAGCCTTTTCTTTCAATGTAATGATCTTTTCATGGATGGGCTCCAAATCTACACTTTCCTTTTTATTTAAGATTTTCTCGATAATTTCTGAAAACTCCTCCATGAGCTTATTGCATTCCTTATACACAGCCAATAACGGTCTGTGGGGCAGGACAAAATAGTTCACCAGAAGGGCAATGATGATCCCTGAGGTGGTATCCAATAGTCGAAAGATACTATATTGCAGGATATTGGAATCCGATTCTATCATGATGATTAAAAAAACCACACAGGCAATGACGGTGGAATCTTGCCATTTTAGGACCTTGCATATATAGATTATGATGACAATGCCCAGCCCAGCCAATAGGATATTGCCATGGAGGATCAGGGCAAAGATATAGCCTAGTAAGGCACCCACAAAGGTTCCATATATTCGCCCCTTCCCCTTAACAAAGGAATCGCTAAAGGTACTTTGCATGGTGATGATGGCTGCCGTAGCCGATAGAAAGCCAGAATTCTCTTTATGAAATGAACCTAGAAATAGACAAATGACAACTGCCAATGCAGTTTTTATGATACGCGCACCTATTTTCATTAAAACTTCTTACTCCTTCATACAAAGATATCCTTTGATTAATATATTATAGCACACAGAATTATTATTGCCAGAACATGGTATGGTTTATTGAGGAAATGGGGTCAAAATAAAACAATTGATTTCTTAGTGTACTTATGTTAATATGTAATGTGTTCATTAAATAGGCGTGTGCCCATAGCTCAGCTGGATAGAGTGTCTGACTACGAATCAGAAGGTCGGGAGTTCGAATCTCTCTGGGCACGCCATTTTAACCTCGTAATATCAATGGTTACGGGTTTTTTATTTTTTTGAAAATTAGTGATTCCAAAGAAAATGTGTTATTTGACGACGATTTGGCGACGACTACTCAAAAAACAATAATATTTATTTCTTAATTATGCCGGTGATAAGGTAGAGGGCTATTTTTTTGATGGAAAGATAGGTGGTATTTATGAGTATTACTGGAAAGATGGGACTTTTGAATATGCAAAGTGAAGTCAATAAGCATGAATGGGGTTCATGTGCAAGCAAAAATAAAAATTAGTGTATTTATTAACAGTAGACATGCATTATTTTAGAATTCTTCTTCAGGAACCTATATACAAGCCCTATTAATAAGTGAAGGAAATAGTAGATGTTACTCCTATTTATTGAGTGTTAGTTATGACATAACATATTTGTTATATCTTTTTTTATGTATATAATATTGTATTGAAAAGGAGGAAGGATACCTATGGCATTATTTAGGGATAAGAAGAGTAAGGAAGAGAAAGATCAAGAAAAGTTAGAAAAGTTTATGGAGAGGTATCAGTTAGAGGACCTGGATGAAAAAGATTTAGTGGTATTACAAAGGATTGCGGCAGATTTGGTAGGGAATAATCTTCTTAAAGCTGGAATGGCCTTGACCTTTGCCAAGGCGGAGGAACAAGCAAAGGTAACTTACTTATCAGCATTGGTAGAACAGAACTGGATGATCATTCGACAATTGAGTAGACTGAACAAAAATATAGAGGAGTTAAATAAAAAGTGATCTATGCACCCGAAAGGGTGCTTTTTTATTGGGTGATATTTTTACTGAGATCATATAATACTGGTATCTTTAAGAAGGGATTTTATAAACATATGAAGAATTATGCAAATGGTATGTGCGACCTGTGGTCGTTCGTTGATGAATTATTATTGATTTAGGATTATTATTTTATATAAAGAAATGGGGTAGTTCTATGAAACATAGGATCCTAGGCATCATTGTGGTCACTATTTTGATGATTTCGTTACCAACAATGGTATATGCAAACTCCTCTTGGCATTGGTTGACCATAAGTCCATTAAAGGTATTACCATGGGCTATTCTTCTTACTTTATTTATAGAAACCATCATTATAGTGAAATATGGCAAAGTCCACAATATAAAAAAGGTGCTTGGTGTTATATGCCTAGCAAATCTCATATCTTTTATTGCTCCCTACCTTTTTCGTGCCCACAGTCATATTCCCACAAGCGCCAACCCATTACTAGCGGCCTTTGAAAGAGGTCCCTACTATATCGTCCTAGGTGGATACCTGTTGTTAACTATTGTTGTTGAATTACCTATTGTATATCGATTCCTTAAAGAGATCACTACAAAGAGGAACCATCTTAAATGGTCAATATTGGTAGCCAATACCATAACAACACTATTGGTAGCAATCGCTGAACGGATCCTTTGTGTAGGTCAATGGTAAAAGGATGAATAATTATACCCTTGCTTGTAGAGGATCCGGTGCAAAATCCCAATGGGATATGCTATAGTAATACTAATATGTTGGCGCTATGGCAGTGCAAAACAAGGAGATCAGCTACCCACCAGATTAGAAAGTTCTCCAGGACAGAATCATAAAAAGGAAGATTTCATATGCAGAGGAATTTCTTATTTTTAAAGGACACCTATCCCAGTCTTTATGAGTCTGCCTACATAGGGGCTAAGAATGCTTTTGAAGACAGTGATACTTGTATCTACAAAATGAGGAAACTCACCGAAGAACTAGTGGAGATGGTTTTAGAAAAGGAAGGCATTTTAACAGATCAGCAGAGGACCCATTATGAAAACATCACCACCTTAGCGAAATTAAATATCATGGAGGAGGAATACATCGATTACCTCCATGAGTTAAGGTTGACCGCAAACTCCACCATTCATGATAGGAATGCCAATATTGAATTGGCGAAACGATGCCTGTGGTTAGCATACAAGGTATGTATCTGGTTGTATAAAAGGTACAATGATCCCCTTTATCAAGAGGCAGCCTTTCAGTATCGGCATTACCGCCAGAGTATATATGATGGATTATCCCATGTTAGCGATGAGGATAAAGAACTGTTTAATAGGATCATGGAGTTTGTTGCAGAGCACACCCTACAACTCATTGCCAGGGAAAAACGGGATGAAATGTTTTGTTTTTGCTCTACCGATATCCCTGAACTCTCCTTCTTTGAATTTTATCATTATTTTAATCGTACCCTTGAAAACATAGCGAACTTTGATATTGAAAATGGAACCGGTTTAGCAATGATCCTAAAGTTACGACGAATTGCCCGTCATGCCTTGATGACCAATGATGATCTAGCTACAAATAAAGAATTAGCGTTGATGATCTATTCCAATACCCATTGGGCTAGGAATAGTAATACATAAATAAGGGGGAATTACTATGGATAGAATAAGGAATCAAGTAACATATGATCTAAAATTAATCGAGAATGAGTACCGGTCGGTGATCAACCAATCAAAGGAAACCAGCGTAAAGATCATAAAGGGCGTCATTAAAAATGTGGCAGTCAAGCCCCTTCATGTGGAATCCATTACCATTGCGGATGCTTCCCTGGAACTATGGATCTTCTATAATCAACTGCTAATGGCAAAAATTAAGGATGCAGAGAAGAAGGTATTTGAAGAGATTAAGCAGTTCCTCAATAAAGGTTTGTATCAGCATTGCGATAAGCTCTTTGCAGACTTGCTACAACATCTGATGGATACGAACATGGAAAAATACAAGAAGGAAGTAGCCCTGACGGGTCAACTCTCTGTAAATTTAGAGACCGCCTTTACATCAAACCTACTAAATACCAACGCACTTTTGGCAGCATCCATGTGCTATGGATGTTTTGAAAATTTCCAAGCCATGGAGTTGATGCAAGATCTCTTTACCAAACAATTCCTAAATAAGAGGAATGATCCCAAGTACTCAAAGGTTTATTTGATGTAAGGCAGACAATGATTCCAAGAGGATGTCATGGCCTTTCAATTACATAGTAAACAGGTTATCGTTGCAGAATACTCACCATGTAGCACCTATAATCAATGAAAGAAGGGGCGGGTTCTATGAAGATCAAACCCATTTGGATAGAGGATGGAATCGTCAAAATCATAGCGCAAACCTTATTGCCTGGAGAGTATAAGGTATTAGAGGTAGGCACCATTGAAGAGATGTGGCAAGCAATAAAGGTTTTGGAGGTACGGGGTGCACCCGCCATTGGTATCGCATCCGCCTTTGGGATCTACCTGGATGTAAAGGAGTCACCATTTAAGGATCGACAAGGATTTATAGAAGCCGTGGATAGGGCCGCTAAGTATATCTGCACATCTAGGCCAACCGCGTATAACCTCTTTTGGGCGGCGGACCGTATGAGGAGAGTAGCAAGGAGTATAGACTTTGTCAGCAAAAGTTTGGCTATAGAAGCGCTACGGGAGGAAGCGTTAAGGATCCTCGAGGAGGATGCTACCACTTGTAGATCCATCGGCTTGTATGGGGCGGACCTTATTAGGGGTTGTACAGGGGTTCTGACCCATTGCAATGCTGGAGCCTTGGCCACAGCGGAGTATGGCACTGCACTTGCCCCTATATACATACTCCACGAGCAGGGGCATTCGTTGAAGGTATACGCCGATGAAACCCGCCCCCTCCTTCAGGGGTCGCGCTTAACCGCATGGGAGCTCGATCGAGCGGGGATCGATGTAACGGTTATCTGCGATAGTATGGCAGGGGTGGTTATGCAAAGCGGCAAGGTGGATGCTGTGATCGTAGGCGCCGATCGGATTGCTGCAAATGGGGATAGCGCCAATAAGATAGGGACATACTCACTTTCGGTATTAGCAAAGCATCACGGGATCCCCTTCTATATCGCAGCACCCTACTCCACTGTGGACTTTTCCTTAAAAAGTGGGGATGAGATCCCCATCGAGGAAAGGGGCGACGACGAGGTGCGGCATTTTGGCCACCGGCTGACCGCTCCGGAAAATGTGAAGGTATTCAATCCCGCCTTTGATGTGGCGCCCCATGAAAATATTACGGCCATCATCACCGAGAAGGGGATTATAAGGCCACCCTTTAGAGAAAACCTTGTCAAGATGGAATCACAGGGTAAGATTAGGTATTAGGTCTAATGCAATGAAATTTTGCCTACTTCCGTTATTCCTGCTAGAAAAACAGAATTGCCTACCGTGCCACCTATATAGGATAGGAGGAATTTGATATGCGTATGTATGATATCATCGCAGCCAAAAGGGATGGGAAGGAGCTGGATTATGAGGCCCTTAAAACCTTTGTCATCGGATATTGTGATGGCAGTATCCCTGATTATCAGGCCAGTGCCCTTCTCATGGCTATGTTTTTAAAGGGCATGAGCCATAGGGAAACCGCAGAACTTACAGATATCATGGCAAGGTCCGGGGATATGATCGACCTTTCCGGCATAGAGGGTATTAAAGTGGACAAGCATTCCACAGGAGGAGTGGGAGACAAGACCACCTTGGTACTTACCCCAATTGTAGCGGCCTGCGGTGCTAAGGTGGCCAAGATGTCCGGGCGAGCCCTAGGGCATACGGGGGGCACCATTGATAAATTGGAATCCATCCCCGGCTTTAAAACGGAGTTAACCCGGGAAGAATTCATCGATAATGTGAACCGCATTGGCTGTTGTATCGCCGGTCAGACAGGGAATATCGCTCCTGCCGATAAAAAGATCTACGCACTTCGGGATGTTACCGCAACGGTGGACTCCATACCTCTCATCGCCAGTAGTATCATGAGTAAAAAGTTGGCATCGGGTGCGGATAAAATAGTGCTGGATATCAAAGTAGGGAGTGGCGCCCTATTGAAGACCCAGGAAGAGGCCGAAGACCTGGCTGAAATCATGATTCAAATAGGAGAGCGTAACGGCAGGGAGACCGTAGCCCTTCTTACCGATATGGATACACCCCTGGGATATGGGATTGGTAACCTCATTGAGGTCCAGGAGGCCTATCGGACCATAAAGGGGCAAGGACCTGCGGATTTAACAGAGATCTGTCTGGTTCTATCCGCAGAGATGCTAAAGCTGGCAGGCCATGGAAGCTATGAGGTTTGCTATAAAGCAGCGCAAAGTGCCATCTCCTCCGGTGCAGCCGAGAAAAAATTCATAGAACTGGTTCAAAACCAGGGTGGAGACATCTCGGTGTTAAGTAGGGATCCCCTCAAGGACCATTGTACCGATGAAGTTTTTGCCAATAGGAGTGGATATATTCAAAGGATGGATACCCAAGCCCTTGGCAATGCAAGTATGCTACTAGGTGCCGGAAGGACAACCAAGGATTCACCGATCGATTATCAGGCGGGTATTATACTGCATAAAAAAACTGGGATGAAGGTGAATAAGGGTGATCGGCTGGCTACATTAGTAGCCAAGGATTCCGGAAAAATGACTCAGGCCCGGAAGGTATTGGGGGCTGCCTATTACTATGGGGAGAGCCCTGCCAAGAAGAAGCCAATCATCATCGCCCGAGGGAATAAAAATGGGATACGAAGGTACTAAAGGAGGGGATGTTATGGGAGAAAAATATTTAGATGATGTTCAAGCCAAGGAGGCCATCCTTGAGATCGGTAGACGGATGTACACAAGGGGGTATGTGGCAGCAAATGACGGGAACATCAGCGTTAAGGTTGGAGATCATGGGATTTGGATAACCCCAACTATGGTATCCAAGGGGTACATGACCGAGGAAATGCTTATTAAGATGGACTTGGATGGCAATATATCAGAGGGACATGCCAAGCCCTCCTCAGAGTTTAGGATGCATCTCCGGGTCTATAGGGAGAATCCTGAAATATGCGCTGTTACCCATGCCCATCCTCCGGTTGCAACATCCTTTGCTGTGGCAGGAATCCCCCTGGATACGCCTATTTTACCCGAGGCCGTTATCAATCTTGGCGAGGTACCTGTTGCCCCCTATGCTAGCCCCGGAACGGATGAGGTTCCGGATTCCATCGCCCCCTATTGTAAGTCCCACAATGCCGTCCTTCTGCAAAACCATGGGGCGCTTACCTGGGGGAGGGATCCCTTTGAGGCCTATTTCCGGCTGGAATCCCTGGAATTCTACGCTACGGTAACCATGTACACCCGCAATATCCTGGGCAAACAGATCGCCCTCAATGATGATCAGATTCAAACCCTTATGGCAACCTATGGGAGGAAATAAATTTTCACGGTGGTTCCCTATCAACTATTTGATAGGGATTTTTTATAATATCCCTCAGCATGGGGAAAAATAATAATTCTCCTTTATCTGAGGGTACCAATATAGTATGGTATAGATATATGGAATGAAGATAATGGGCAAAGAGGGGGTATTACCAATGGCATTAAAGGTTAACGGGTCAAATAAGTACAATTTTTTAATAGAGAAGGCGAGGGAGGCTGAAAAGAATGCCTACAGCCCCTACTCTGGTTTTAATGTGGGGGCCGCCCTACTATGTAAGGATGGGACAGTCTATTCGGGCTGCAATATTGAGAATATCGCCTATGGCCCATCCAATTGCGCAGAGAGGACAGCGATCTTTAAGGCGGTATCTGAGGGGCAGAAGGAATTTGTGGCCATTGCCATAACAGGCAACTTTGATGACCCGGATGCTCAGAAATCAGAGGTCTTTGCCTCACCCTGCGGCACATGCCGCCAGGTTATGGCAGAGTTTTGTGATGGGGATTTTTTGATCATACTGGCAAACCTGAAGGGTCAGGTAAAGGAGTATCGATTAAAGGACCTTCTCCCTGAAGCCTTTAACCCCTTTAAAGAATAGCCGAGGTCCATCCAATATGTTTAAGGGGTGCTGGGGAACATAGGCTATGATCCCCAGGGGTTAGGAATGATTCGACAATTGAAAGGTAGGATATTATGGGAAAGATATTAGTGCTAGCAGAGAAGCCCTCGGTGGGTCGGGACATCGCCCGAGTTCTAAAGTGCAATCAAGATAAGGAGGGCTATTTGGAAGGGAAGACATACATTGTCACCTGGGCATTGGGACACCTGGTGACCCTGGCAGAGCCCGAGGACTATGATGAGAGGTATAGGACCTGGTCAATGGAGGATCTGCCCATGCTTCCCAGTCCTTTAAAGCTGACCGTCATCAAAAAGACCGCCAAACAATACCATAGGATCAAGAAGCTCCTCCACCGAAGGGATGTCCAGGAGGTGGTCCTGGCAACCGATGCCGGGAGGGAGGGGGAGTTGGTGGGCCGGTGGATCCTAGAGATGGCAAGGGTGAATAAGCCCTTAAAACGACTTTGGATCTCCTCGGTGACCGATCGTGCCATCCGGGAGGGCTTTCAAAGGCTAAGGGATGGGAAGGAGTATCAAAATCTTTACCATTCAGCCATCGCCCGGGCGGAGGCCGATTGGTATGTAGGCATCAACGCCACGAGGGCACTTACCTGTAAGTACAATGCCCAGCTTTCCTGCGGAAGGGTACAGACCCCCACCCTGCATATAATCGGACAGAGGGAGGAGGAGATCAAAAACTTCGTTCCCCGTACCTACTATAGTTTAGAGGCAAGCGTCAAGGGGGTAAAGTTCAGCTGGCAAAAGGGGCATAGCTTTGATCGGGAGAAGGTGGAGAGGATCCTATCTAGGATCAAGGGCGAAGACTTTGAGGTTGAAAGGGTGGAGAGGCGGACCAAGAGGAGCCCTGCGCCCCTCCTCTATGACCTCACCGAATTGCAAAGGGAGGCCAATCAACGCTATGACTTCTCGGCCAAGGAAACCTTGTCCATTATGCAGAGCCTCTATGAGCGGCATAAGCTGGTGACCTATCCCCGGACAGACTCAAGGTACCTGTCCAGCGATATGGTGGAGACCCTAGCTGACAGGATCAAATCCTCCGCTGTAGGTCCCTATTCAAAATTCGGTGCCAGGATCATGAAAGGACCCATCAAGGGACGACCCTCCTTCATCAATGACAGCAAGGTAAGCGACCACCATGCCATCATCCCCACCGAGCAGAGGGTATTTTTGGCGGATCTCAATGATAGGGAACGGAAGATCTATGACATGGTGGTCCGGCGGTTCTTCGCTGTCCTCTTCCCTCCCTATGAGTATGAGCAGGTGACCATTAGGGGCAAGTTGGGGGACCAGCCCTTCCATGCCAAGGGGGAGAGGACCATCTCCCTGGGCTGGAGGGAACTCTACGAGGACACCGCCCAAGGGGACCGGAGCATCCAAGCCCTTCTGGACTTTAAGGAGGGGGAAAGGGTAAAGGGTTCCTCTGTTCAGGTGATCAGTGGACAGACCAAGCCTCCATCCCCATTCACTGAAGCCACCCTGCTCTCTGCCATGGAAAATCCAGTGAGGTACATGTCTTCCCAGACCGGGAAACTCGCAAAAACCTTGGAGGAGACAGGGGGCTTGGGGACCGTGGCAACCAGGGCGGATATCATTGAAAAACTTTTTAACAGCTTCCTCATTGAAAAAAGGGGGAAGGAGATAACCATTACCTCCAAGGGCAAGCAGCTTCTAGGCCTGGTGCCTGAGGAGCTAAAGTCCCCGGAGTTGACCGCTGTTTGGGAGCAAAAGCTGGAGGGTATCGCTCGAGGGAAGCTTTTAAAGGAAGCATTCATACGGGAGATCAAAGATTATACCAAGGAGATTATAAGGGAGATCAAGGAGAGTCAAGACCAGTTCCGCCACGATAACCTAACCGGCAACCGGTGTCCCCTTTGTAATAGGTTCATGTTGGAGGTCAAGACCAAGAGGGGGAGGATGCTGGTATGCCAGGATCGGGAGTGCGGTCACCGAAAGTCCCTGGCAAAGACCACCAATGCCCGATGCCCCGAGTGCCACAAGAGGATGGAACTTCAAGGGGAGGGTGATGGCCAGATCTTTGTCTGTGCCTGCGGATTTAGAGAGAAGCTGACCAGCTTCAACCAACGGAAGCAAAAAGAGAAGAAGGGACTGTCTAAGAAAGAAGCCCAAAGATACCTACAGCAGCAGAAGAAGGAGGCAAAGGAGCCCATCAATACCGCACTTGCCGATGCCCTATCCAAGTTAAAGTTAGACTAACTGGAATGTAAAATTAAATCATTTAAAACACCGGTACATTAAAATAGCTAATGTATAAACTTGTTGAAAATTCTTTTTCTAAATGAAGCCCTTGAGGTTTTGTCTTATATGCGAATTAGCGAGCTGTTTTTACTTCTATTTATTTAAAAACACAGCGAAGCTATCTGAGCAGAAAGACTAACCTCAAGGGCTTTACAACAGTCTGGTACATTAATATAGAATATACTGGTGTTTTTTTAATGAACCTATCACTCCCTAAGGATAGACAATAATTCTAATTACTGGTAAATTTTGATTGAATAAGGGGGTGAATTAAAATATAATAATCTTATAAATTTACAGAAGATTATGAATGGTGGATTGAGGTATATAAAGAACATCATTCGTATTCTAGCTCCATAAATTTATTGATAAAAGAGGGGATGGATTTGAAGGAAAAGAACAAGGGCGACCCAATGCTGGTTGTAGATTTGGAATACAGGCTTAAGGATCCCATGGGGGTGTCCCAAGGGAAGGGACGCTGTGAAATCTTTCAGGAGTATGTACAAATAACCCCTGAGTTTTACCAACCGATTCTATTCTCCTATAGGAATATCCTTAAGGTGGACCATGGTGACTATAGGATTCGATTAAAGCTGGGTCCCGAGCAAGAAATTCTACTCACCAAACTAGGCTATCAGTATGATCCTTGCATAAAAAGTATCCTGGAGAATAGGAATGAGATGATGATCAAGGATATGCTGGCCCATGAACGCCTTCATAGAAAGGGGGTAAGGGCGGAATACAAGATGTCGACAGGGGAAGGGATGGAAGAGCAAGGGACCTGTGAGCTCCGATTCTATGAAACAGCTCTGATTCTTATCACCCATTCCGGCCGGATGTATAGGATTTCCTACTGCTTTATCGATGGAGTAAGAGGGGTGGATTATTCCCTGAATATTACAACTAAATTCCAAGGAGAGTTCATCCTTAGTAAGCTGGGTAGAGAGCTCGATCCTACTAAAAAGTTGCTGTCCGAACGAATAAACCAGCGGTCGCTGGAGACCCAACTCTATTTAAAGGAAAAATTCCCCAACTTAGATTCCTTGGCACTTAGGCAGGCGGCCGACCTATTAAAGGAGGGGCTGGCAGTCAATATCAATGACCTGGCAGAAATCTCTCCTCTTTTACAGGAGGGCCTGGAAGACCTATTGGTACCGGCCAATATCAAGGAGGAGTACGACTTTTTATCGGGTTTGGCTCAAAGATCCAAGGTATGCATCGGGTTAAAAAGGAGTCTTCTAGGGGACATCACCGGGGATTATATTTGGTTTATTGCCCCCATCTACCATTTGGATCCCAACCAACCGGGAAATGTCCTTGTCATGGAGGCAGCGAATATTGGGGAGACCGAGGGCAGAGCGACCTATCTATTTCGAATGTTAGACTGGGGGGAGTATCGATCCTACCGAGATATCCGGGAGTTACACCAGGCTGTAGATGAGTTTATTGAACGCTTTAACCGATGTATGATCGCCATTAACTTTCGCAGGGAGCCCATCTATCTATCCCAGGAGACCATAGATCAGCCCAAATACAACCACTACAGGGTTGCCGTTGGGGCAATGAGGGAATTGCAATTTTTGAGGGAGCATTTTATAGGCCGGGTGTACCATCGATCCTTGGAACAATGGAAGGAGGATCTCATTAAAATGATTCCCCAAGAAGTATAGGATAGGGCACCCCATCATTATTGTGTGGAAAGGAGGAAGGAGATGCTTGGATATAAACATCCATGCCGCTATTGTAACCAGTTGATACCTCCCCTATCAAGGGTTTGCCCCCAGTGTGGAAAGGAGAACCCTTTAGGGCCCTTGAGATGTCCAGCTTGTCGAAGCCCCATAAGGAAAAGCTGGAAAAACTGCAATCATTGTGGGTTGACCCTGGAGACCACATGTCCTAGCTGCCATAAGAAAACCTTCTTTGGGGATTATTGTGATCATTGTGATGCTAGAATACTGGTTCAATGCAAGAATCCAAAGTGCAAGAAGGAACAACCGCCTATTAGGGACGAATGTATCCATTGTGGTAAACCATTAAAATAAAATAATAGGAGGATTATCATGAAGATACAAGCCTTTACTAGTAACTATGCAGACAATAGTACCGAGGCAGGATTTCAATTCACATTCTATTGTGATATCTGTAGGGACGGTTTTAAAACAAGCTTTATCGAATCCAAATCATATAAGAAGGGGAAAAGGCTCCGTGGGATCGGTCAGGCGGTCTCCCTGGGAACATCCCTATTAGGGAAATATGGCATTGGCTACCATTTTGAACGGGGATCGGATATTATATCTGAGCGTTTCATGGGGATGTCCCCCGAATGGCATAAGGAGCATGAACAAGCCTTCGAGATCGCACAGAATGAGGCCATGGGTCATTTTCACCGATGTCCACGATGTAAAAGATGGGTATGCGAATCCGACTGGAACGAGCAGGAGGGACTATGCGTGGAGGATGCCCCCAGGTTGAATGTTGAGGTGGCCAAGGCGAAGGCAGATAAGATGATGGAGGATATCCTCCAAAAAGCATCCGAGACACAGGTATTCCAAGGGGAGATCGAAAGTAAGCAAACCATTTGTGCAGTATGCGGAAAACCATCGGGGGAGGGAAAGTTTTGCAATAATTGTGGCGCCAGCCTCTCCATGATCGAGTGTGAAAAATGTGGAACAAAGAGTCCATTAGGCACGAGATTCTGTGGGGAATGCGGTGAAAGACTCATAGATTAACCAGAACCTAAAAAGGTGTTTCAATGGATCTCAAGCTTGTGGTATTGAATTTTTTGGATTTGACAATCCCATAAATACAGAGTAAAATAATGATTAGCCCTAAAGTGTGCCCGTAGCTCAGCAGGATAGAGCAACGGTTTCCTAAACCGTGTGCCGGAGGTTCGAGTCCTCTCGGGCGCACCATTTTTTTATTTAAGCAGGTGAAGTAGATGCAGCACTATATGAGGCTTGCCCTGGAAGAGGCGGCTGCCGCATTTCAGAAGGAGGAGGTTCCTATCGGTGCCGTTGTTGTTAAGGGGGGCGAGGTTATCGCCAGGGCACATAATTTAAAGGAATCCAAAAAAGATGCCACAGCACATGCGGAGATGCTTGCCATCCAAGAGGCATGCAGGAAGCTGGGCACCTGGAGGTTGGACGGCAGTGAGATCTATGTGACCATTGAGCCCTGTCCCATGTGTGCAGGAGCCATGGTACAATCCCGCATCCAAAGGCTTGTCTTTGGTGCCATGGAACCCAAGTTCGGTGCTGCAGGATCCATATTTAATATCCTCTACCACCCGCAGCTCAACCATCAGGTTGAGATCATCCAGGGGGTTTTGGAGGAGGAATGTTCCCAGATCATGAAGGATTTTTTTAAGGGGATCCGAAGTAAAAAGGAATAGATCGGAAATTACGGAGAGATGGCAGAGTTTGGTCGAATGCGCCTGATTCGAAACCAGGTAGGTGTAACAGCCTCGGGGGTTCAAATCCCTCTCTCTCCGCCATTATATTATTATAGGGAAACAGGATTCCCCACCGAAAGCGCGAAGGCGCTATTTTTTTTCAAAGAATGTAAAGGGAAAGACTCCCAATGGGTAGAATATAGATAGAAATATTTCAAAATACCTAGAACGGGGGAGCGATATGAAACGGATACTGCAGGTATTGGCTCAAAAGCCGAGTTCCACAGGGAGTGGGATATATTTTCAGGCCCTTGTTAAGGAGATGAAAAGAAGGGGTTATCCCCAGGCTGCCCTTGCTGCCACCACCCAAGAGGAGGTAGGGGCATGGGAGTGGGATGGGGAGGTCCCCTTCTATCCGGTGGTATTCCAAAGAGCTGCGCTACCCTTCCCCATCCCGGGCATGAGCGATCGTATGCCCTATCCCAGTACAAAGTACCGGGAGATGGGCCAGGAGATGCACCGATGTTGGAAGGAGGCCTTTCGGCAGGTGGTGGATCAAGCCGTCCATGAGTTTCAACCCGACATCATCCTATCCCACCACCTCTGGCTGCTGTCCGCCTACATCAAGGAGTGGCACCCCGGGATTCCGATGATCGCCATCTCCCACGGAACCGATCTTCGGCAATTGGAGCTATCCCCAAGGTTCGCCCAAGAGGTCATAGAGGGATGTAGGGGGATTGAGAAGGTCTTCGCCCTCAACCCCTTCCAAAAGGATCGAATACATAACCTATACGCTATAGAGAAGGAAAGGATCATCGTCATGGGGAATGGCTACGATGGGGACCTATTCTATCCGGATCCCCAAAGGAGGGGTGGAGACCGGATAGAACTTGTCTATACTGGGAAGATATCTAATGCCAAGGGGGTCCCCTCCCTCCTAAGGGCCTTCGACCTTTTGGAGCTTCCCCAAAGAGAGCTGAAGCTAACCCTGATCGGAGGAGGGGAAGGGGAGGAATATCAGGGGATCCATAGGCTTGCCGATACCATAGACAAGCCCATAGAATTCACCGGCACCCTCCCCCAGAAGGAGGTGGCCCAACGCTTCCAGGAGAGCGACATCTTTATACTCCCCTCCTTCTATGAGGGGCTCCCCTTGGTACTGTTGGAGGCATTGGCATGTGGCTTAAGGGTGGTTACCTCAGACCTTCCCGGCATACGGGAATGGCTGGGAGAGAGCTTGGTTGAAGAGGGACTTATATCCTATGTCCCCCTACCCAGGCTGGAGGGCACCGATCAACCCCTGGCCCAGGACCTCCCCTCCTATGAGAGGGCATTGGCAGAAAAAATAGGACATGCCATCAAAGAACTGGATAAAAAGGGTAATGCAGGTATAAATCACAAAAACATGGGGATGATAAGGGAGTGGTCATGGAAACACCTTTTTGAACGAATGGAAACATATTTGTAAAAATGTTTACAAATTGTTGACAATTGAAAACAAAAAGGTTACTATGATACCAATCCAAGTAAAATAGTTTCTATTTTACAGCTTAGGAGGCTATATCAATGAAAGAGATCCTAAAGAAGGAGTACCTGCAATCTAACAAAAGAAAACTCCTTCTGATCGTAGTGGCTGTAATGATTCTGTCCATTACAGCAGTAGGGTATGTACTTACCTTTAATGAAGTGGTGATTGTTGACGGAGAGGAAGAATTCACCATCAAAACCCGAAAGGATTATGTAAGGGAGGTACTGGAGGAAGAAGAGATATCCTACATACCGGAGGATTCCATTACCCCGGCATTGGACACAGAGATTGAGGATGGTATGAGGATCGTCATCAAAAGAGCGGTCAACATCCGAATCCAGGCGGATGGGGAGACCATTACACTCCTAACACCGGTGGAGGATGTGGAGGCAGCCCTCCAGCAGGCAGGATTGCTACTGGAACCCAAGGATGAGGTTACCCCCTCCCTAGGAACCAAGCTGGAGGAGGGTATGACCATTGAAGTTACCCGTGCCCTTGGGTGCAGTATTGAGGTGGATGGGGGTTCCATCCAGCTATTGACCACCGCATCCAATGTGGAGGAAGCACTGGAAGAAGCCCAGGTCACCCTTGGAGACCTGGATAGGATTGATCCAGAGCTTCATCAGGAGATCCAAGAGGGGTTGACCATCAAGATCGTAAGGGTTAAGGAAGAGATCAAGACAGAAAAACAAGAGATCGATTTTAATACCAAGAGGAAGAACGACTCAAGTATGAATAGAGGGACCACCAAGGTAGTTCAAAAGGGTCAAAAGGGTCAGAAGGAACTACAGGTAAAGGTGACCTACGAGGACGGCAAGGAAGTGAAGAGGGAGGTCCTGGAGGAGAGGATCCTGAAGGAACCGGTGGACCAAATCATCAAGGTAGGAACCAAGGCAGTTCCCGTTGTAAATCGAGGAGGCGGCGAGGTGAAGGCCACCCTAAGGGTATCCGCAACCGCCTATAGTTCCCAGGATCCTGGTGTAGGAAAGTATACAAGCACCGGGGCAAGGGTAAAAAGAGGGATCATCGCCGTGGATCCAAGGGTGATACCCCTGGGGACCAAGATCTATGTTCCCGGATATGGTTATGGTGTCGCCGCTGATACCGGAGGCTCCATCCGGGGGAATCGGATCGATGTCGCCTTTGACACCCGGGCAGAGGCCCTAAGATTCGGACGAAAAACAGTGACCATAAAAATCTATGGAAAATAAGGATGAAGGCTGATAGGAGGGTTCCTATCAGCTTTTCTTTTATCCATCCATTGTGATACAATATTTGTTAAATGTAGAACAAGGAACAGTAGGAGGAGAGTACATTGGCTACAGAGGATGTAAGACAGTATTTTGAGGAGAAGGGCTATGATTTTGAAATCTATGAGCTGGATGAAAGCACGGCGACGGTGGAGGATGCCGCCAAGGCACATGGGGTCCCACCTTCCATGATTGCAAAATCTTTAGCCTTTGCCCTCAAGGACAGGAATATCATGATCATCGCCAAGGGGGATGCACGAGTCGACAACAAGAAGTACAAGTCCACCTTCGGACAAAAGGCTAGAATGCTCAAGCCCGATGAGGTGCTGGAGATCACCGGTCATCCTGTGGGAGGGGTCTGTCCCTTTGCTCTGAAGTCCCCCATGGAGATCTACCTGGATAGAAGTCTTCAAGATTTCGAGGTGGTATACCCGGCAGCAGGGGCCCCCAACTCATCCATAAAGATTACCCCCCAGAGACTGAAGGAGATCACCAAGGCTACCTGGGTGGATGTCTGTCAGGACAATGGGCAAACCCCATAAAAAATAATGGTTGGATCATCCTTTCCGATAGATCATCAACCCTTGGGCATGGCTTACCTAAAGAATACTTAATACAGAACAGGAAATAATAATCCTATCCCTGTGGGGTAATCCTATTCATAGGAACTAACATTGGGAAGAAGATATGCCGAAGGGCGGGGCAATGATGAATCAGAAGGAAAGGATGCTGTCCGGTCTTCCGTATAAGGCATGGCTGGATGGATTACCGGAGGAACGATTGGAAAATAGAAAGAGGATCTATGAGTATAACCATTGTAAACCTCGTGATAGTGAAAAAATGGACCGATTAATAAGGGATATTCTTGGCAAGGCGGGTGTAGGGGTACATATTGAAGCCCCCTTTTATTGTGACTATGGGAAGAATATCCATGTAGGGGACTACTTCTATGCAAATTTCAACTGTGTTATTCTAGATGTGGGAAGGGTGATCATAGGCCATCATGTAAAAATTGGTCCCAATGTATCCCTGTATACCGCTGGCCATCCTATACATCCTGATTCTCGGAATTCCGGATACGAATATGGTATTGGTATCACGATAGGGGACAATGTTTGGATTGGGGGAAATGTTGTTGTAAATCCCGGAGTGCATATTGGTAATAATGTGGTGATAGGTTCGGGAAGCGTTGTTACCAAGGATATTCCTGATCATGTAGTAGCCGCTGGGAACCCATGCAAGGTGATCCGTGAGATTACTGAGAAGGACCGTAAGTACTACTATAAAGACCATGAGTTCGATGTGGAGGATTACAGGGGTTAATTCAACTCACTCCAAAACATATGATGCAAAGCACCTACTTTTTCTCGAGATACCTTCATCCCCAACTCCGCAAACCAGTATAGTTGATGGATGGAGTAAAGTGGATGAAAATAAAGATAAATGAGAAAGATGGAAGAGATAACAGTAAATGTAGGGTGAAGGGATAAGGAGAGAAATATAGAACCCTTCGTAATCAGCATGATAAGCGGATTATGAAGGGCTGATTTATTTTATTAAATAATATCCTTACCCCTTAAACCTACCCCCCTTGAGCATGTTTAAGTCGGAACAAGTTTATTTTCAATGGAATGAGTTTATTTGATGGGGAAGAGATTATTCGATGTTTATAGATTGCTGTTCATTCTATACATTGGGTGTATTCCTTCCATAGAAGATCTCGGTCATCTCCTTGGTCAGTTTCTGCTTGATCTTCCTCACCTCTCTACTGGAAAGATCCTTCTCGCTAATCTTGAAGAGATAGTTATCCAGTTCAAAATCCTTAATGAGCATTTTGGTGTGGAAGATATTCTCCTGATAGACATTCACATCGATCATTTGGTAGCGCTTCTTGGTTTCCTTGGTAATAAAGTTTTGGATGGAGTTGATCTTATGGTCGATAAAGATCTTTCTTCCCTTCACATTTCGTGTGAAGCCCCGCACCCGATAATCAATGGTCATGATATCTGATTCAAAGGAATGGATCAGATAGTTCAACGCCTTCAGTGGGGAGATATGCCCACAGGTGGACACATCAATATCCGCACGGAAGGTATGGATCCCCCCTTGGGGATGGCTTTCCGGATAGGTATGGACGGCGATATGGCTCTTATCCAGGTGTGCCACCACCCCATTGGGTAAGGGGCCCGGGCTCTCGGACTTCAGCTTCTCAAGCTCATCCTTATAGATAGGTTCCTCGGAGATCAGCATGGTCACGCTGGCACCCTGGGGTTCATAGTCCTGTTGAGCGATATTCAATATATTTGCCCCGATGATCTTGGAGACATTGGTTAGGATATCGGTAAGGCGTTGAGCATTGTACTGCTCATCGATGTATTCGATATAGCCCTTTCCATCCTCTTCGTTACTAGTATAGCAAATATCATATATATTAAAACTAAGGGTCTTTGTTAAGTTGTTAAAGCCGTGTAGTTTCAGGCGTTTATCTGCTTTAATCACCAATGGCAACTCCTCCCCCATACCTCTAGTTTTCCATTTTGTTTTTTGGGCTTCCAAAGGCCACTTATAGAAGTTTACCACATTTCCCTGGTATAATAAAAGCATAAATTATATTTATTTTTAAATTTCTCCGTTACCATAAAGTTATCTTGCAAACCCCTAGGGAGTCAAGGCTTTACCAATTATTTCTCCAAAGCCATACTTGACATCGGAGAATAAATTGCGTATAATGTAGATCTGTCAGAGAAATCTATAGAATGATTTCAGAACAGGATAGGGAGAGATGTCCGAGTTGGCTGAAGGAGCTCGCCTGGAAAGCGGGTGTGCGGCATAAACCGTACCGAGGGTTCAAATCCCTCTCTCTCCGCCATTATATTCGATATCAAATTTGGTCATGCTAGATGGGGAGGTAGCGGTGCCCTGTAACCTGCAATCCGCTATAGCAGGGTTGAATTCCCGTCCTAGATCATGGATCTGTGGAGTCTGACCCTAGTAAGTGGCGTTGAAGATTGGGTCCTACGCAACGGAAATTCATGAACCCCGTCAGGTCCGGAAGGAAGCAGCGGTAAGTGAACCCTTTCGTGTGCCGCAGGCTAGCCTGGTCCGAGCTAACTGCTGGGGTAACGTCCGGAGTTCTGTGACCGAAGATGGGTGCATGACCTTAAATATATACCAATGATCAAAACTCAAATGCCCTTTGAGTTTTTTTGTTGTTCTTCTCCCATATCCACACTTATGGTATAATGAATTAGATTTTAATGAAAGTGTGGGAAGGCAATGAGCTATGAAGCCCTATACCGACTATGGCGTCCCAAGAGGTTTGAGGATGTCATCGGCCAGGAACATATCACAACCACCCTTCGAAACCAAATAAAGTACGATAGAATCGTCCATGCCTATATATTTAGTGGAACCCGGGGTACCGGCAAGACCTCCACAGCAAGGATCTTTGCCAAGGCGGTCAATTGTTTGGAACCATCCCAGGGGGATCCCTGCAATAAGTGTAAGGTTTGTCACGGGATTGAATCGGCCTCCGTTATGGATGTGATTGAGATGGATGCCGCATCCAATCGAGGTATCGACGAGATCAGAGAACTATTGGAAAAGGTCAACTACCCCCCTACCCTAGGGAAATATAAGGTATATATCATTGACGAGGTACATATGTTAACCCAGGGTGCCTATAATGCCCTGTTAAAGACCTTGGAGGAACCTCCGAGGCATGTTATTTTCATCCTGGCTACCACAGAGATCCATAAGATGCCTGCCACCATACTGTCCCGGTGCCAGCGTTTTGACTTTAAACGGATCACCGTGAGGGATATGGCAAGGAGAATGGATAGCATCACCAAAGAGATGGGGATTGAGATAGAAAAGAGGGCTTTGGAGCTGGTGGCCAAGAATGCGGAGGGTGCCATGCGGGATGCCCTGAGTATCCTGGATCAATGCCTGTCCCTAAGTCAGGGGAATGGGATGATCACCTATGGGGAAGTGGTGGATACCCTAGGTCTTGCCTCGGAATCCTGGCTTGGCCATATCTCTCAGGGGATCATTACTAAGGACATCCATCGATCCATGGAGTACCTCCATCAAATGATCGATGGGGGGAGGGATATCCACCAAATCGTCAAGCAGCTCATCGAATATTTTAGGGACATCCTTATGGTCAAGACCCTGCCCCGGGCAGAGAAATTGCTGGAACTCACCCGGGAACAGATCGCGTCCTTGGCCGAGTTGGGGAAGGGAGTATCCGAGGAGAGGTTATTCTATATCATCAACCTCCTAAATGAGACTGAGGTGAAGATGAGGGAGTCCAGCCAGCCCTCCATCATCCTGGAGATGAGCCTTATCAGGCTGTGTAAAACACCTGAGGGTAATGACCTGGCATCCCTTATTGAGAGGATTCGTGTACTGGAGGAGAGGATCGGGGGGGAACCCCGAAAACCGGCTCAGCCGAAGTTCCAGGGAAAAGAAGAGACCATAGAGAAACCGCAGCAGGGTAAAGTCCAGGCAGAAAGGATGGAAGCTGGTAAAGTTCCGGAGAAAAAGATCGAGGAAAGAGGAGCTTCCATGAAAAAGCCCCAGGATCATCAGGAGTCAGACCCTTCAGAGTCTGATAAAAACAAGCCTACTTCAAGGATCACCCTGGATAGCTTCAAGAAAAGATGGGATGATATCCTACAGGGGGTCAAAAAGCATGGAGGTGTTCAATTGGAAGCCCTGCTTAAGGAGGGGCAACCGGCGCAGTACAAGGATCACTGTCTCGCCATCGCCTTTGACCTCGGCTTCCATCAGGCGAAGCTCTCCGAGAAGGAGAATACCCAATTGATCCAGGAGGTGGTCTCACAGCTTATGGGGGAACCCATCAGGGTGGTATGTTTGATGTGGGACCAGATCCACCCAACGGAGACCCAGGCGGATGATCTAGTGGTGGAGAAGGCCATCGAGATCTTTGGGGAGGATGTGGTGGAGATCGTTGGGGATGAGGATTAAGAGCCATCCCATATGGTATAATATTCATATTTGAAGAGGAAATCCCATAGAGACATAGCGGTAGGCTATGACGCGGATTGAAAATAAATATTTAGGAGGAGTTATCATGGCAAGAGGAAGATTTCCAGGCGGAATGGGTAATATGGGCAATATGATGAAACAGATTCAAAAGATGCAGAAGGATATGGAGAAGATGCAGGAAGAATTAGCGGAAAGGGAAGTTGAGACAAGTGTGGGAGGCGGAGCAGTCACCGTAGTAGCCAACGGGAGAAAGAGGATCACTTCCATCAAGATAGAACCTGAGGTAGTAGATCCCGATGATGTGGAAATGTTGGAGGACTTGGTATTGGCGGCGATCAATGAGGCGCTTCGCAAGGTGGAGGATATGCTATCCGATGAGATGGGTAAACTGACAGGCGGTATGAATATACCAGGTTTATTCTAACCCTTATCCTAGGAGTGAAGAGATGTCATACTATGCAGCACCAATTTCAAAACTAATTGAAGAACTCAGCAAGCTTCCGGGGGTAGGCAATAAAACCGCCCAGAGGCTTGCCTTTCATGTATTAAATATGCCCAAGGAGAATGCAGCACAGCTGGCGAGGGCGATCATGGAGGCCAAGGAGCGGATTAGGCACTGCTCCATTTGCTACAATATCACCGATGTGGACCCCTGTGGGATCTGTGCCAATGCCAAAAGGGAGAATTCGGTCATCTGTGTGGTACAGGACCCAAGGGATGTGGTCGCCATAGAGAAGACCAGAGAGTTCAAGGGGAAGTACCATGTACTCCATGGCGCCATCTCCCCTATGGAGGGCATCGGCCCCAATGATATCTATATCAAGGAGCTGCTCCAGCGATTGCAGGGGGAGGAGGTCAAGGAAATCATCCTTGCCACCAACCCATCCATCGAGGGGGAGGCGACCGCCATGTACCTTGCTAAGCTCATCAAGCCCTTAGGGATAAGGGTGACAAGGATCGCCCACGGCATCCCTATCGGCGGGGACCTGGAATACACCGATGAGGTAACCCTCAGCCGTGCCCTAGAGGGACGAAGGGAACTATAGGGGGGTGTTCATACAATGCTATTATTTGGGGTCATTTCTGCTTTAATCGTTGGATGGTTTTTTTCACTCTTTGGCGGGGACGACTTAATCATTAAAGGTATACTTGAACTGACAGGTAAGGAGATCACCAGTGCAGGGTACTATACCATTTTTGCCCTAGTAGGATTATTTGGTGGCGCCCTCAGAAGTGTGAAAAAACATTAAAAACCCCATGTCTTACAATGAGGAGAGAAACTTCTATGGAGAAATATACCGAAATGAACTCAAAGATCATTGACCAATGGGTAGAAGAAGGCTGGGAATGGGGACAGCCCATTAGCCATGAGATTTTTGAAAAGGCAAAGAACAATGACTGGCATGTCCTACTGACACCGACAAAACCCGTACCCAAGGATTGGTTTTGCGAGATGGAGGGGGCTGAAATATTAGGTCTAGCCTCCGGTGGCGGTCAGCAAATGCCTATTTTTACGGCTCTAGGTGCCAGGTGTACGGTGCTGGACTATTCAGAGATGCAGCTGCTTAAAGAGAAAGAGGTTGCAGAAAGAGAAAACTATGAGATCAAACTGGTGAAGGCAGATATGACCAAACCTTTGCCCTTTGAGGACGAATCCTTCGACTTGATCTTTCATCCCGTTTCCAACTGCTATATCGAGGATGTTTATCCCCTTTGGAAGGAATGCTACAGGGTGTTGAAAAGAGGGGGAATCCTACTGGCTGGCTTGGATAACGGTATTAATTTTATTTTTGATGATGAGGAGAGAATGCTGGCCCACAAGCTGCCCTTCAATCCATTGAAGGATCAGCAGCTATACCAAGATTCCATAAAGAATGATTGGGGCATCCAGTTTTCCCATACCATCGAGGAGCAAATAGGAGGCCAATTACGAGCAGGCTTTGTCCTTACAGATATCTACCAGGATACAAATGGTGTAGGTAGGCTCCATGAATTCAATGTACCCACCTTCTATGCAACAAGGGCCATTAAAAAGTGATATAGCTCAATGAATTTATGAGTAGAATATAAATAGTATTGCTAACAAACATGGATTATTAGGGGCAAGGAATGCCCTATAGGCCATGTTTTTTATATTCTAAAGATAAAGGAAAATTTTAAAAAGTATAGAATATTAAGATATAGATTGGTATTAATGCCGTATATTTATTTATATTTGTCGAATGTCAAAGCTGAAATACATAGGAGTGATAGGTTTGGTTAACTTCCAAGATAAAGTTAGCTTCATATGGAGCATAGCAGAACTTTTAAGGGGTCCTTATAAAAAAGAACAGTATGGGGATGTCATCCTCCCTATGGCAGTGCTAAGGAGATTTGACTGTGTGCTGGCAGACACTAATTGCACTACACAGATTGACCAATTGCTAAATGATACACAAACATAAATCCAGAAACTAAAGGAATACCGTCAATCCCTTATATCTGAAGCAGTAACAGGCAAGATAGATGTTAGGGATTATAATGTTAATCATTAAAGTGGAGTGATTTATATGGGCGATTTGAAACTTTTTAGAATAAAAAATGAGGTAAAAGAACTTGCAGGTACTTCGGTTGCCATGGAAAAATCCATTCAGACACTCATTGAAAACCATATGGAAGCATTCTTTGGAATTAAATTTCTGGCTTCTGAGTATTCTACAGGAAAGAATCATGGCGGGCGAATAGATTCTTTGGGTATTGATGAGAATTACTGCCCAGTGATACTGGAATACAAGAGAGCATTAAATGAAAATGTAATAAATCAGGGACTATTCTATCTTGACTGGCTAATGGACCATAAAGCAGAGTTTAAATTGCTTGTAATGGAGGAGTTAGGAAAGGAGATCGCCGATAAGATTGAGTGGTCTATGCCTAGACTTTTATGTATTGCAGGGGATTTTACAAAGTTTGATGAGTACGCTGTAAAGCAGATTAATAGGAATATAGAACTTATTAGATATAAAAAATACGAGGATGATTTGATTTTGTTTGAACTGGTGAATGCCATTACTGCGTCTCAAGCAGCAACCGTGGATGGTCCAAGATCAAATGTATACAAAACAGTAACAGAGAACCTCCAACAAGCAGATAAAGAATTACAGGATATGTATTATTCAATTAGAGATTTTATACTTAATCTTGGAGACGATATCCAGGAGAAAGTTTTGAAATACTACATTGCTTTTAAAAAGATACGCAATTTTGCCTGCGTAGAAGTTTATCCGAAAAGTAAAACCATCCTTATTTATTTAAACATAAATCCTGATGAGGTAGAGTTGAAGGAAGGATTTACGAGGGATGTGAGGAATATAGGCCATTTTGGTACGGGGAACTTAGAGGTTAGGATAAACAGTAGGGATGATTTTGAAAGAGCAAAAGAACTCATATCCAAGAGTTATGATGAGAATTAGCTGGCAAAGCGTGCTCGAATTACAGAGAAAAAAAATAGCGAGGTGTATTATGTCTACAAAAAAGATTTTTAGAATGAGTTTTGCAAAGGTTTATCCACTTTATATTGCGAAAGCTGAGAAAAAAGGGCGTACCAAATCAGAGGTTGATGAAATTATCCGCTGGTTAACAGGTTACAGCCAGGATGCGTTGGAAGCGCAGTTAGAGAAGGAGGTAGACTTTGAAACCTTCTTTAACGAGGCCCCCCAATTGAATCCCTCAAGGGATTTGATTAAGGGTGTGGTCTGTGGTGTCCGAGTGGAGAATATTGAGGACCCCATGATGCAGAACATCCGCTATTTGGATAAGCTAATCGATGAGTTGGCCAAGGGGAAAGCCATGGAGAAGATCCTGCGGAAATAATCATTCTAAATTGAGTAGAGGGGATCTGTGATCGCCCGTTTCAAGGTATAGGGAGATAAGGGGGATAGTAATGGACCAGCCTAAAATCATCATCAACACGACCATGTCAAAGGAGGATTATAGGAAGTTTCTATACATCGCGACCTTTAGAAGAAATAAGCTTATCCTTCCTTTGCTGGGGCTCATCTCTTTGGTAGGAGGCATCATCATTAGCTTGGATCATGGTAATTTAAATTTCACAAGATTCTTAATCAGCTGGATTGCATTGTCTGCATTGGCCATTGCTGTCGTGATACTTAAAGTTGAAATGAAAAATGCACAGCGGATTAAGACGGACAAAACAGGTGCTTTTGACAGTATGAATACTTTAAAATTTTATGATGATAGGATTGCCATTGAGAATAAGGAACTTAAGTCAACGGGTGAACTAAAGTATGATCAGTTTTATGCTTTAATAGAAAGCAAGGATTATTTTATTTTTTATTTCACGATGAACCAAGCCTCCTTGGTAAGGAAAAAAGACATCGAGGATCCTAATGCCTTCAAGGAGTTCCTTGTTGAAAAGTTTAGAGACAAATATAGAGTTATATAATGATAAAATATGTAGCGAACGGGGCAGCCAAGCTAGCCCCTACGAAGGATTATGGTAGGAGATAAGGGGGATGGGTAGGATGTACGATAGGGAGTATAACAAGACCTATAAACCATTTGTAGCCTGGTTGATCGGCTATCCGGTGGTAGCCATCATCGCTGGCATAGGCTTATCCGAAGTATCTATCAAGGTATCTGTAATGGCTTCATTGATGATCTTGGTGGTTAGCCTCTATATTTTGATACTTATAATATATCGAGGTGAATATGTATATTGGATAAACGGCGGACCTAGCTTTGAGGAAGCTAGATCGGCCGGCAGCGAAAAAAGAAAGGAATATGCGAAGGCCCATTTGGATATATTTTTTAGGCTGATGCTGGTATCATTATTCTATGGAATTATAAGTTTATACTTTGAATTTTCCATATGGATTGATATTCTGATTATTACCCTACTAGTTATAAGAGCAGGGTTTTCATCCATCCCCATAAAATTTAATAGCTAAGACTTGCAGGGGTCCCCCAGTAGATGTAAGAGAGATCTTGACTACTGGGGGTTTTTATTTTTTAAGGTGGTTGGGACTAGGGATGAATCAGGGCAATATCTGATTAAGTATTGACTTAATTAAAAAATAGGGTTATATTTAATTAAGCAGGTACTTAATCAAAATCAAAGGAGGTTCACTATGAGGGCAACAAAGATCCTAAAGGCGTTGGGGCATGAAACCAGATATAAAATGCTTCAATTACTCTTACAACATAATTATTGTGTAAGGGCATTGTCAAAAAAACTTGGGCTGACCGAATCGGCAGTATCACAACATCTAAAGGTTCTAAGGGAAGCCGGCCTACTCGTAGGTGTAAAAAGGGGTTATTATATGCATTATGATGTAAATCGGAGTGCCTTGCGAGAACTTTCCTCCAAGATTGAAGAACTGGCTGCCATGAAACGCGAAGAAAGATAGAGTGAAGGGGTGAGAAAACAGACATGGCAATTGTCGATGTCACAGATCTTAAAAAGGCATACGGTGAAGTTTTAGCAGTTAATGGGATCTCCTTTCGTATTGACCAGGGGGAAGTATTTGGATTCTTAGGTCCCAATGGAGCGGGAAAGACTTCCACCATCAATATGATGATCGGTTTATCCAGGCCAACCAGCGGGCAGATCATGATTGATGGGATGGATGGGATAAAGGAGATTAAAAAGGTTCAAAGCATTATTGGCGTTGTTCCGGATGAAAACAATCTATATGATGAGATGGATGGCTTTGATAATCTTTGTTTTTGTGCCTCATTATATGGGCTGGGTAGAGTAGAACGGGAAAAAAGAGCCTTAGAACTATTGGAACAATTTAATTTGACCAAGGCAGGCAAACGCCCTTTTAAAGCCTATTCAAAGGGAATGAAAAGAAAGCTTACCATTGCCGCTGGGATAATGCATAATCCTAAAATATTATTTTTAGATGAGCCGACCACAGGAATAGATGTTGAAAGTGCAAGGCAGATAAGGGAGCTTATCTTGGACTTAAAGGGGTTGGGTAAAACCATTTTTATCACCACCCACTATATCGAGGAGGCTGAACGAGTCTGCGACAGGATCGCTTTTATTGCCAATGGTAGGATCGTAAAGATGGGTGGGCTGGATGAACTGATGGAGGATATCGAACATGAACATAAAATCCAGCTGCAGATTGATGGCGAGGTGGAGGGCATGGAGGATGAGTTGGAAAAACATTTTCCAGCTTGCAGGGTAGAGGTTCTAGATGAGGGATCCTGCCTGATTATTTCCAAGGAGCGGGTCGCCCTATCCCCCATCCTTCAGCTATTGGACCGTAGGGGGATCGCTGTTTATGAGGCCAAGCAAATAAAACCATCCTTAGAGGATGTATTTGTTAGAGTAACGGGTATTGAAGCCTCAAAGTTAGAAAAGGAAAGGGTGGGGAGATAGGATGAAAACCGTCATTGCATTTTGGAATATTCTAAGGAAGGATATTGAAAATTACTATTTGAAACCACCTAACATCAGTTGGGGGATTATATTTCCCCTATCTTGGTCCCTCATGCAGCTTATCCGTTCACAGGGGAGTATTGGGATCATGGAGCTACTCCCAGGGCTAATGGCCATGAGCGTACTATTTGGGACCACTTCCATGTTGGCTGTTACCATTACATTTGAAAGAAAGGGTCGGTCCTTTGATCGGTTATTGTTAGCGCCTATCGGTATAGGGACATTGGTTTTAGCAAAGATTCTAGGGGCAATTCTATTTGGAATTTTCAATGCCTTTGTACCCGTTATCTTTGCAGTATTCTTCATTGATTTAAGTGGATTAAACTGGGCTATTATCTTTATTGCAGTAGTCCTAATAGCAATGACCTCTGCCCTGCTGGGACTACTAATCGCTGTATCGGCAAAGGAGGTATTTGAAGCCCAAACATTCTCCAACTTCTTTAGATTTCCAATGCTATTCCTCTGCGGACTATTTATACCTATTGATGATCTGCCCGCCCTATTAAAACCGATATCCTTCTTCCTGCCCCTAACCTATGGAACGGATATCCTAAACGGCATGATTACCGGGCAGTCCATCTTTGACGCCCTGTTCAATATCGCTACCATGCTTGTTTTTGCCATCCTCCTATTCTATCTGTGCCAACGAAATATAAAGGAGAAGTGGATCCTTTAGCTGGTCCACTTCCATGGAACCATATGTAGCCTGATTGGCGATCCATCTGTAGCGATAAGATCTGCCGTACGATTGATTAAAGGGACATATTTCTATTTGTACATAACTGTAGTGTTCTTACCTGACTTTTTTGCAGTTAATAGGGCATTGTCGCTTGCCTCCACAACATTTAATATATTATCACCATCCTCTGGGTAGGTTGCTACGCCCAGAGAAACGGTGATTGAAGGTAGTGGAGAAGTATCAATTTTGTTAATATTAATTCTGATTTTTTCTGCAATTTTAAAGGCTACATCCTTAGGACAATTGTCCAATAGAATCACAAGTTCTTCTCCGCCATATCTATATGCTCTATCATTAGATCGGATAGAGCTTTTTATGGTTTGGCTGACTTGCTGTAGAACCCGATCCCCTATTTTATGGCCATATTCGTTATTAAAACTTCTAAAATTGTCAATATCCATGAAAATTAATGAGTAGTTTTTATCTTTTTGAATCTTCATTATCTCATTGTCAAATGCTCTTCTATTATATAGGCCTGTTAATCCATCAATGACAATATTTTTCTCCAGGGTATTAATACTCTCTTTCAATGTATAATCTCTTTCAAGGATTCTAATAGTTACAATATAGGTTAAAAGGGCAAATGCTATTCCAGATATTATGCAGTGAATCAATCCATTTGAAAGTACAGGCATAATTAGATAGTGATATAGTAATCCATAAACAATCCCTATGGAAAGCATGGATACAAGCAAGGATAATTTAAATTTCATATAAACAATCATCTCCGGCTTTATATGCTAATAATGTAATTTTTATTAGTATATTTTTGTTATTTATTTACCATGGCTTATTATATCATACTTTAGCCTTTCCACCTGTTCCTTGGTAAATGGTATGCCAAATGGATCGTTCATTAATAATTAATGGTTAAGATTATAGTTTTAAATTTCTTATTTGGAGTATTATAGAGGATAAGAGCATTACCCATAAAAAGTATATACTCCATGGGGAAAGGAATGGGCAGGGTATGGCTAAGGTTTTAATCGTGGATGATTCCCTTTTTATGAGAAGAATTCTAAGGGGAATCGTTGAAGGGGCAGGACATGTGGTGATCGGTGAGGCCGGTGATGGGAATGAAGCTATGGAGAGATATGTAGAGCTGCAACCCCATCTCGTTATTATGGATATCACCATGCCCAATGTAGACGGACTTGAAGGCTTAAGAAGGATAAGGATTATAGATCATGATGCCAAGGTCATCATGTGCTCCGCTATGGGACAGCAATCCTTCATAAAAGAAGCCCTGGATATGGGCGCATTGGACTTTATAGTGAAACCCTTTCGGAAGGATAAGGTCATCCAAACCATCAATAGGGCTTTAGAATATCACCCCAGATACAATCTTTAGGAGAGGCTGGTACTCATCTTTGTTTAAATCCCTATAGACCCAGGTACTCCTTTATCCCCATAAGGATGGCATCTGCCACCGTTTCTTGAAAATCCTTCCTCAGCATCTTCGCCTCATCCCGGGGATTGGTTAGGTATCCGATCTCCAGCAGGACCGAGGGCATATGGGTGTCCCTCAATACGAAGAAATTCCCCTTTTCTACCCCTCGATCTATGAATCCCGTGGCACTTAGGACATGACGGTGCATAACCTCTGCAAAAGCCTGGCAGTTATCATGGTAGTAAAAGGATTGGGTACCCGACAGGTCAGGGTCATTAAAGGTATTCCCATGGATAGATATGAAGAGGTCGGCATTTCGCTCATTGGCGAAGGCTGCCCGAAGGCTTCCCTTGGTGGATATAAAGCTATCATCCTCTCTGGTCAAATATACGCCGATCTCCGGCTCCTGCTCCAATCGTTCTGCCACCTTTTTGGACAGGCTTAGGGTAAAATCCTTTTCGAATCTTCCACTGGCACCGATAGCGCCCGAATCCTTGCCACCATGACCCGGGTCAATGACCACCATATACTTCTTTTCTAGGTTCTCCCTTCCATGATTTCTGCTCAAACTATCCCTAAGATCCCCCATTGTGAGGAAATGGTTTCGACAGGCTGAAATCAAGAATATAACGGCTAGAATCGAAAGAATAAATAGGGTAAATCTGGTTGGGTTTTTTACCTTGATCCTCATAGTAGCCCCTCCCACCTTTGTCCTGGATAATATTATAATCCAAAATCCCTCATATTTCATCCATTTTCAGCAAGGCTACCCTAGTCCAAACCTTGAGGCTGGTCTTTCTACTATAGTATAATGGTCATAAGAAGTGAGAGGAGCGGGGAAGGCGAAGGATAAAAGGAGGAAGCTGAGGGTGGAGATGAAGTTCACAAAGGCACAGTACAGGCGATTGTTGGATGTGGTCTATGCGGGGATGATGGTGGTCAATGGGGATCGGATCCCCCGGGATCGAATTCAGGAGTATGAGGAGATCGAGCAGTACATCTATGCTCAAGCCCAAAAGTTTGGCTTGGGCCACTTGGTAAAATATAATGAAGCACAGGGGAGGTACTATACCACCAGAGATTTTGATGGGACAGAGATTGGGGACCTTATCGATCAATACCATGAGAGTATATTTTGGAGCGGCTTGGCATTAAATCTTGCCAAAAGGGATGCCCTTATGGCATTGAAGAGGAAGGAGATAAAAAATAAGGATGTGGCAAGGATGATCCTGGAGAGGGAGGCTGTCTATCGTGAGGAATTTATAGAGAACAGCTTGGACAACCTGTATCTGCAGGGGAGAAAGGCCGGATGCGGAGGCATCTAAAGGAGGGGTGAGCCCATGATTAGGTCCATTGAATTGAATAACTTTAAGGCATTTAAAAAATCGGGACGGGTGGATTTAAAGAAGATCAATATTCTGGTAGGGCCCAATAGCTCCGGGAAGTCTAGTTTTATTAAGGCCCTTTTGATGTTGAAGAATTCCATAGACAGTAATGAGGAGAGCGTCCTAGGTCTGGATAAGGAGATCGGTACCTACCGATCCATCGTGTTTAACAATGATATCACCAATAGGGTGGGCTTTTATATCGACTTTGAGAATCAAAGCACCTTCACCCGGGAGGACTTTCGAAGCATTGCTCTGCGCATGATTATGTTTAAGATCACCCACCGAGATACCCAGGATGTGGTGGATCATTTTGATGTGGAGGGGATCCTGGAGAGTCTGATGGAAAGAAGCAGTGAATTCATTGTGGACAATATCCACCTGGAATTCAATGTGGACGAGAAGGACCATGTTTTTGTGGAGTGCTTTCACATCAACTTCACCAATGGGGATTGGGTGGATATCGTGAAGGAAGGACCGTCCTACCATATCCGCCACAATAAAAGGTACATCAGCGTACCTGACATCATCAAACCCTATAAGTTCTACTTTAGGATCGATGAGGACAAGCTCCATCAACTGGAGGAGGATGAGCTGGAGATGATGGCCATCCTGGAGTTCATCCTTAAGGATATGGAGAATCGATTCTTAAAGTTCACCAATAGGATGATCTATATAGAACCCCTTCGCGATCGGATGGACCGAGTGGAGTACATCGCCAATCTAAAATCTATGAACTCTGTGGGTTCTAGGGGGGAGAACATCCTTACCACCCTACTGGGCATCGCCAGGACCGATGGGGGCAAGACCATGGAGAGGATCAACTACTGGGTGGAGGACTTTGACCTGGGGGAAGGGGTTAAGGTTGAAAAGCTTGGAGGGGACCACTATTCGGTTCTCATTAAAAATAAGTATACCGGCGTCTATAACAATATTATGGATGTAGGGGTAGGCACCTCCCAGCTGCTACCGATCATCATCGAGTCGGTCAATTCCCCGGATGGGAGCACCCTGATCATTGAGGAACCTGAAACCCACATCCACCCCAATGCCCAATCCCACTTAGCCGACCTCTTTGTGGATTGTGCCAAGAAGCAGGATAAAAAATTCATCATTGAAACCCACAGCATCTTCCTGATCACCCAGCTACAGATCCTGGTCGCCAAGGGGGAGATCCCTCCTGAGGATGTAAGGGTATACTATTTCCTTCAGGACCAGGAGGGGTCCAAGGTGATGGATATGAGGCTGACTGAGAGGGGCCAATTTGAGGAGGAATGGCCCAGCGGATTCTTTGATATACACTATGAGCTAGGGAAGAAATTATTTAAATATCTATAGTAAAAGGGTGGTACCATGAGGCTAGAACTTACCGCTTGTAAGGAAATCATCCGGAATCGGTTCAACATGGACGATCAGTACAATAATAGCAGGAACAGGCTGAACAATCACATACTGGTGCTAAGCGATGAATTGCTCCAATTATGGGAGCAGGATGCCCAGGAAAATAGGTACCATCTCCAATTCCAAAATTGGTATTTCTCCCTCATTGGTTCCGCCAAGAGATTGAGGAAGGTGACCCTAAAGCATGGCTGGCAGGGGGAGGATGGGGAAGACCGGGAGGCTTATATTGTAGGGGAAACGGCAAGAGGATCTAAGGATGGGATTGTGGTGGGGGACATCCCCAGTAGGTTGACCAAAAATTATAGGGACCTGTACTTTATCAGTTCATCCATCCTCAATAGGGACAAGTCCCATACCATCGAGGTAGGGGACATCAAGGATGTGCGGGGTGGTGCGATCCTGGATCACTTCTTTGACATTGTGGAGACCCCCATCCGCATCCAGGTGAGGATGGGGGATGATGCCCGACTACTTGCCGACTACCTTTCTCAATTCTACAGGGATTCCAAGCACATTACCATCAAGGATACCTACCTCCATAAGAATGAGTACAACTTAAGGCACTATGTGATGGAGTACATACCAAAAACTACCGAGATCACCTTCCGTGTCTTCTGGAACCAAAGGATTAAGGACCAATTGACCCAACACTTCACCAACTATATGGGCTATCCAACCTTGGTGGTCATAGAGAACAAAAAGCTCTCTCACCACTCCTACATCGAATCCGATCATTACATCATCGACTTGGGTTATCGCCTAAGAGTCTTTGGGGATAAGATGGATGGGAGGGCCGAGGAGGAGGTCATCGTGGTCTCCAGGAAGTAATTCCGCCTGATCTTGAATAATTTCCCCCCTTTTTGTCAAAAATTCTAAGGACAGGATTTGGATTATAGGAAGGGGTAGGAAACATGGATAAAATAGAGAATGTCAATGGATTAGAGAGATCCGAAGGGTTAAAGGACCTATGGCAGCAATTGGCGAATTACTTTTCCAACAGGACCCAGGAGGACATTGAGAGAGATCGGCAGGAGGAGGAGAAACGGGCATTCCTCTCTTTGGTGGACCAGGCAAAGTCAGACTGGGAACGGGCAAAGAATTACTTTGAAGAGGTAACCAATCCCGAGCTCATTGATTTGGCCATCCATCGCATGGAGGCGGCTAAGATCTTCTATATGTATCTGTTAAAGGAGGCAAAGCGGAAGGGGATCACGGTATAGAAAAATCATTCATAAAATACACCCCGACCTAATAGTATGTATATATATGGACAATGGTGGATGGGGTGATGGATATGGGGTAGAGATGGAAGTTATATTGGCATATGCCTTTGGACTGGTTATCCTATATATTGTGGGTTATGGACTGTACAAGGTCCTCAGAAAACCCCTGCGGTGGATCGGCATACTGCTTTTTAACGGTATTGTCGGGGGATTGCTCCTTCTTGCCATCAATTTTATTGGGGGCTACTTTGACTTCCACATTGCTATTAATCCCATAACCGCATTAATTGTAGGATTTCTAGGCATACCGGGGATTATACTCATTGTTATTCTAAGGGGTATCCTGTGAGAATACCTGACCGCCGAAAGGGGTCATTTTTTTTGTCTAATAAACCAAAGAAGTTGGGTATCAATAACTTCTGAAAATTGGAATTTAATTATTTTTTCTTTCAATAAATTACAATTGACAGGGAAATAGCATGTCTGTTATACTTTTAATTAATGTGGTGTTATACAGTCAGGAGGCCTTAAATTAAAAGGGATTGGGCATCTGTTTAAGAACTGTATCAATAACTGTAATAGTTTTTATCAGCTTTAAGGAACTGTTATAATACAGAAAAAAGAAATTGTTAAAATTTCACTTTCTTTTTGGCTTTACCCAGCTTAAAGCGATAAAATAAAACTAAGTCTTTTTTGAAAACCAGAGGCTTAATTTATGGAGGGAGGAAAGGAAATGGGTAAAATGGTTGAAATCCGTTGGCATGGTCGTGGCGGTCAAGGTGCGAAAACAGCATCCCTACTACTGGCGGATGCAGCTTTTGATACTGGAAAGTACATACAGGGATTTCCGGAGTATGGTCCAGAGAGAATGGGGGCACCCATCACCGCATACAACAGGATCAGTGATGAAAGGATCACTATTCACAGCAATATCTATGAGCCGGATTATGTTGTGGTGGTGGATGAATCCTTACTAAAGGTGGTGGATGTTACTTCGGGACTGAAGGAGGATGGAGGGATCCTCATCAATACCGACAAGACGCCGGATGAGGTTCGACCCTTGTTGAATGGCTACAAAGGGAGGGTCTACACCGTTGATGCCAGGGAAGTATCCATGGCGACTCTGGGGAGGTATTTTCCCAATACGCCTATGCTTGGTGCAGTTGTAAAGGTCTCCAAAATTATGGATGAGGAGAACTTTATCCACTCCATGAAGGCGTCCTTTGAACATAAGTTTGCTACAAAACCAGAGGTCATCGAAGGTAATATGCTGGCCATAGAAAAGGCCATGCAGGAGGTGAAGGGTCTTGACTAAGAAAAATTATAACTATAGCGCGGATGCTCCTTGGCATGAGTTGACACCGGGGGGAGAGATTTATGAATCTGGAAATGCCCATGATTTTAAGACCGGGGATTGGAGATCCATGAAGCCCATATGGGTACAGGATAAGTGTAGACAATGCCTACTTTGTCCGCCGACCTGTCCGGACTCCTCCATACCGGTAAAGGATGGAAAAAGATTAGAATTCGACTACGACCATTGCAAGGGCTGTGGTGTATGTGTTGCCGTATGCCCCTTTGAAGCAATTAAATTCGTAGAAGAAGGCAACGAGGAGGGAAATTAAATGGCGATTAGAGAGAGATTAAGTGGTAATGAAGCGATTGCAACGGCGATGAAGCAGATTAATCCTGATGTTATGGCTGCATTCCCCATCACCCCATCCACTGAAATTCCCCAATATTTTTCACAATTTGTTGCCAATGGTAGTGTGGAAACCGAGTTTGTGGCCGTTGAAAGTGAGCATAGTGCCATGAGTGCCTGTATCGGTGCCTCGGCAGCAGGGGCTAGAACCTGTACCGCTACATCTGCCAATGGTCTGGCATTGATGTGGGAGATGTTATACATAGCAGCTTCCAGCCGTCTGCCCATTGTTTTGGCTGCGGTTAATAGGGCCCTATCAGGACCTATCAATATTCATAACGATCATAGTGATACCATGGGTGCCCGGGATTCGGGATGGATCCAGCTGTATTCCGAGACCAATCAGGAAGCCTACGATAACTTTATTCAAGCCTTCCGGATTGCAGAGCATATGGATGTGAAGTTGCCGGTTATGGTATGCCAGGATGGGTTTATAACAAGCCATGCCATTGAAAACATCCAGTTGATCGAGGATGAGAAGGTGAAGGAGTTTGTCGGGGAGTATACACCCGAGCACTATCTATTAAATAGAGATAATCCAATTGCCGTGGGTCCCTTGGATATGCCCTCCTACTATTTTGAGCATAAATACCAGCAGCATATGGCAATGGAACAAGCCAAGAGGGTGATATTAGAGGTAGCCCAGGAATTTGAAGGGTTGACCGGAAGGAAGTATGGATTCTTTGAAGAGTATCGACTGGAGGATGCGGACATCGCAGTGGTGGTGTTGAACTCCACCGCCGGTACGGCAAAGGCAGTTGTAGATCAACTAAGAGACCAGGGTGTTAAGGCGGGCCTTCTAAAGATAAGAATGTTCCGACCCTTCCCGGCCGAAGAGATCAAGGCAGCCCTTCAACATGTGAAGGCAGTGGCTGTAATGGATAAAAGCGATATGTTCGCTACCACTGGAGGACCGGTCTTTAATGAGGTAAGAAGTGCCATGTATGATGTTGGTGACAAGGTGAAGATCATCAGCTATATCTATGGCTTGGGCGGAAAGGATGTTCGAACCGATGACATCCAATCGGTATATGAGAATTTAGCAACCATTGCAGAAACCGGCAAGGTAGAAAAAGTATATAACTATCTAGGTATCAGAGAGTAGGAGGTGGAAAAGGTGGCTTATAAATTTAAGGAAGTAATGAGTAAACCAGAGAGATTTACCGGTGGTCATAGAATGTGTGCAGGCTGCGGAGCTCCTCCTGTTGTTCGTACGGTACTTAGAGCGTTGAAGGAGGAGGACCATGCCGTGATAGGATCTGCAACGGGCTGTCTGGAAGTTTCGACTTTCATGTATCCCTATACCGCATGGAAGGATTCCTTCATTCATAGCGCCTTTGAGTGTGCAGGTGCTACTGTATCAGGTGTGGAGGCAGCGTACAATGCTTTGAAGAGGAAGGGGAAATTAGGTGAAGGGGAAACCAAGTTCATCGCCTTTGGCGGGGACGGTGGAACCTATGATATAGGACTCCAATCCCTGTCCGGTGCCATGGAAAGAGGACATGATATGGTCTATGTATGCTATGATAATGGCGCCTATATGAATACGGGGATTCAAAGATCCTCAGCGACACCAAGATTCGCGGACACAACCACCTCTCCCAGTGGTGAGGTCGTACCGGGCAAGCAGCAATCCAGAAAGGACCTAACCCAAATATTAGCGGCACATAAAATACCCTATGTGGGACAATCCGCCCTCATCGGAAACTTTAAGGACCTATATGAAAAGGCGGAAAGGGCCATCTACACCAAGGGTGGTGCCTTCCTAAATGTACTGGCACCCTGCCCAAGGGGTTGGAGATATGATACACCTAAATTGATGGAGATCTCCAAGTTGGCTGTTGAAACCTGCTACTGGCCATTATTCGAGGTCATTGATGGGGAATGGATACTAAGCTATAAACCCAAGAAGAAGAGACCCATCGAGGACTTCCTGGAGTTGCAGGGAAGGTTCGGACACCTATTCCAGCCGGAGAACAAACATCTTCTGGTTGAATTCCAAGAGGAAGTAGACCGAAGATGGGAGGAATTACTAGCCCGATGCGGCGAAAGCCTATAATCGGATAGTGTAGTTAAAAATAAGTCAGTAGACCCATGTATCTACTGGCTTATTTTTATTCCAATCCTAAAATAAAAGAGCAAGAAAAATCTGAAAACAATTACAAATAGTAAAGAATTTTTGATTGTGGTAAGATAAAAAAAAGAAAGAAGAGTTCTTGGTTGGTATAGGAGTTCAAACAATGATTGCGGAGGAGAAAATATGATTGGAATAGGAGCATCCCCGGGCATTGCCATAGGTAAAGCCTATGTACTTAAGAACGATGTGCTTCAGATTGGGAGGAAGAACCTAAGGGAGGAAGAGGTGCCTGGGGAATTGGACCGATTACTGGTCGCTTTGGAGAGGTCCAGGGAACAATTGGCTCAGTACAGGGACAAGGTGGAGGATGAGTTGGGGAAGGAAGAGGGAAGGATCTTTACGGCCCACCTTCTACTGCTGGAAGATCCGGAATTCATCCGTGGGGTGAAGCAGACCATCCAAGACCACCTCCAAAGTGCCACCTGTGCTGTCCAAAGTGTATTGAATGGTTATATCCAACAATTTGAGGACATCCAGGATGACTACCTAAGGGAGCGGGTCGTCGATATTAAGGATGTGGGAAGGATCATTATAAGCAATCTGCTGGATATTCCTTGTAGCGACCTATGGCCGGTGGATAAGGATGTTATCCTCGTTTCCTATGAATTGACCCCTTCAGAAATGGCGAGAATAGATAGGACGAGGATCCTTGGCTTTTGTACAGAGGCGGGAGGAACGACCTCCCATACCGCCATTATGGCAAGGAGTATGGAGATCCCATCGGTGGTTGGGGTGAGGGACCTTACCTCAAGGGTTCAGGATGGGGACATGATTATAGTGGATGGGTTCTCGGGGGAAGTGCTGATCAATCCAAGCCAGGAGCAGTTGGAAGAATATCAAGGAAGAAGTAAGAGGTTCAGCAAGAAACAGGAGGAGCTGGTCCGGTTAAAGGAGGAGCCGGCAAAAACCCTGGACGGCCACCGGGTTAAACTCCATGGAAATATTGGGATGCCAGAGGAGGTAGAGAAGGTATTGGAATATGGGGGTGAGGGGGTCGGTTTGGTCCGGACCGAGTCCCTATATACCCTTCGGGAGCTTCCCCCTACTGAGGAGGAGCAGTATCTTGCCTATCGGAGGATCCTAGAGGGGATGAAGGGAGCTCCTGTGGTCATCCGTACAATGGACATGGGTGGAGATAAGGAATCCTCCTGCTTTCAACTGCCCAAAGAGGAGAATCCTTTCTTGGGGCGCCGAGGTATTCGGCTATCCCTAAACGATCCCTCCACCCTGAAGACCCAATTGAGGGCTATTCTCAGGGCGAGCGTGTATGGGCATGCCCTGATCATGTATCCTATGGTTTCAAGGATCCAGGAGGTTTGGGATGCCAATCAGATCCTATCCGAGGTGAAAAGCCAATTGGATAGGGAGGGCATCCCCTACGATCGTGAGCTTAAGGTTGGGATCATGGTGGAAACGCCATCGGTTGCCATAACCGCAGATATATTTTCAAAATATGTGGATTTCTTCAGCATCGGTGCCAATGATCTATGTCAATATACCTTTGCTGTGGATCGGAACAATCGGGAGGTTTCCTCCCTATACGACCCACTCCACCCGGCAATGCTTCGCATGATTAAAGGGATCGTCCAAGCCGCCCATCAAGGCGACATCATTACAGGGATGTGTGGGGAGATGGCCGGGGATCCCCTAAATACCATTGTACTTTTGGGTCTTGGATTGGATGAACTTAGCATGAATCCAGTGTCCATCCCACAAGTGAAAAGGATCATCCGAAACATTACCATGGAGGAGGCAAGAGCTCTCGCCGAAAGGGCGTTGCATCTGGAAAACTCGGAGCAAGTAAGGGCCATCATAAAGGAAGGGTTAAAGGATTTGAATATCTCTGCGTAAGAGGGGTGGATGGCGCAAAGATATAAAATCTGATGGAAAACAGGAGGGGAAGTATGCAAAGAACAGTTATCGTCCAAAATGCATCCGGGCTTCATGCGAGACCGGCAACCAGATTCATTCAAGAGGCCAATCGCTTTAAATCCGACATCTTTATCATCAAGGAGGGATATCGGATCAATGCCAAAAGCATCATGGGTGTTCTGGCTTCCGGGATCTCCAAGGGGACGGAAATCACCCTAGAGGCAAATGGACCGGATGCGCCTGAAGCCATTGAAAGATTAATTTCATTAATTGAGGATAGATTTGGAGAAGTAAGGTAAAAGTGTACCCTGTTTCCCTATTGGTAATATAATAATTAGGGAGACAGGGTTTTTTTTACCCTTGTCATTAAATACCTGTTTTAGTATTATTTTAATAGGGTATTACTTGTAAGAGAACAATTTTTTAGGAGGGAAGCATATGTCTAAATCGGAAAAGAGTAGCAGTTTTTGGCAGGGAATGTTTTTCGGGGGCTTAATCGGAGGCATTGCTGGACTACTTTTTGCTCCTCAATCAGGACGGGAAACCAGGAAGATTTTGAAGGAAAAAGGACAGGATTTGCAGGAGAACATTAGCGAAAAAAGCGATAAGGTTGTCCATCAAGTTGTTGAGTATAGAGACCAATTAAAAAGCAAAATGGATGAATCTGCAGGGATGCTAAAGGAAAAATATAATGAGGCAAAGAATGTTACCCAAGAAAAATTTGAATATATTAAGGATAAATCCTTTGAGTTGAAGGAGAAGCTGCATTCCAACAAGGAAGAGACCGAGGAGACATCAGAGGAAACATCGGAGGAAACATCAGAGGAAACCATCCAAGAGGATGTAGAAGAATAAGGGCATGGGCACGATCATCGTGCCCAGAACATAGTAAGGGGGAAGAAGAATGCTGGTTGAACTTTGGCAGGTGGCGGTATTTATCTTGGCATTATGTTTTGTCATCCTAACCATTTTTTTAATAGTGGTACTACAGGGATTGAATCGAACCATGGAGCATATTCGCATGGTGGTGGGCAGCAATGCCGAAAATATTCAAGTCATTACGAAGGAGCTAAGCTCAGTACTAAAGAATGCTACATCCATCACCGATGATTTGACCAAGGATATGGATCAAATCAATGAAGCTATTGAATCCATAAACAATACCACCCAGATGGTAGAGGAAACCGTGCGTTTAAGTAAGGACAATGTGATACTGCCATTGATGGGACTGGTGAATTTAGGTCAGGGTGTAAAGGGTATTACCGATATGTTACATAGGAAAAAAAAATAGATCCTATTGTGTCTAATAAGGAGAAGGTGTAAGGGAGGAAGAAGGGTGATATTACATATAAAGGATAGCTTTGATCAGGAAAAGGACCGCTGGATGATCCATTTGGACGGTGAGATCGATGTTTATACGGTGGGCAACCTCAAGGAACGTTTTTACCAATTACTAGATGAGAGAATGGCAGATTTAGAGGTGGACTGCTCCTCGTTAACATATATAGATAGTACAGGATTAGGGGCTTTAATAGGAATCAGAGGGAAAATAGCAAAGGAGGAGAAGAAGCTCATCCTGTTGAATCTACAGCCCAATGTGAGGAAACTACTGAGAATAACCGGGTTGGATAAAATTTTCATCGTGAAATAAAGGTTAGAGAAATAATAGGAGGAGAGAGACCATGCAGGAGCAACTTAAATCATTTAGCAATCCATCCTCAAATACCGAGGAGCGAATTGTGCTTTCCTTGCCCAATGCCCCGGAGTATGTCAGTGTTGCACGATTGACCCTCGCAGGCATCGCCAACCGTATGGGCTTCAATATAGAGGATATCGAGGATCTAAAGGTAGCAGTGGCAGAGGCATGTACCAACGCGATTTTACATGGGTGTGGGAACTGCAACTATACCATAGAATTTCACATTCTAAAGGATAAGCTAAGGATAGAAATTACCGATAGTGGGAAGGGATTTGATTATGACAAGCTGGAGGACCCTGATTTATCAAAACCCAAGGAGGGAGGCTTAGGGATCTTCATCATCAAGACCCTTATGGATGATGTTAAATTCTTCCATAACACCAAGGGTTGCGGGACCAAAATAATCATGTGTAAGAACCTGGGGGAATCCTAATATGGGTAGAAAAAATTCAACGAATAGACAGAGAAGTCCGGAATCCGAGGAGAAGTTGTATATTAATAAGCTCTTCGAGGAATATACCCGGACCAAGGATGTTGCCATTCGAAATGAACTGATCGAAAGATTTCTATATATACCGGAGATCCTATCCAAAAAATATGTAAATAGGGGTACCGATTATGAGGATATCTTTCAGGTAGCAAGCATGGGTCTGCTCTTTGCTATTGAAAGATTCGACCTATCAAAGGGCTATGAGTTTGCCAGCTTCGCTACGCCTACCATTATTGGGGAGATCAAAAAGTATTTTAGGGATAAGGAGTGGTTGATCCGAGTTCCCAGGAGGATCCAAAACCTTTCCAAGAAGGTTTCGGTTACCAAGGTGGAGCTGCAACAAAGATTACAAAGGACGCCTACCATCGATGATATCGCTAAGGAATTAAATGTGACACCAGAAGAGGTCATAGAGGCGATGGAGGGAAGCTATGCCTATTCACCAAAATCCCTGGATATGACCTATAAGGTCCATTCAGATGACAAGGAACTATCACTTATCGATATGATCGGTGATGCGGATAAAAACCTAGAGGGCATTGACAACAAGGATTTTTTATTGAGGACCATGGACAAGCTGAATGAGATGGAGAGGGAGATCGTCAAGGATCGCTTCTATAATATGAAGACGCAGAGTCAAATAGCCAGCAAGCTAGGAGTCTCTCAGATGACCATTTCCCGGCTAGAGAAAAAGATTATTGAAAAATTCAAGAAAGAATTGCATAAATAGAGCCGTCTTAAGATAAACTATAGTCAATCCTATTATTATTTTTTAATGGATAAAATTCTATTTGACAAACCAACCAAAACCTGATATATTAATAAAGCCGCTCAAGAAGCGGCGAGTTCATAGGGCGTTTACCGGACGCCCAAAAAAAATCCCTTGACAAAGAGGGAAAGGCTATTTA
>FZPS01000066.1_pt72 | contig 45963 bp, 31 predicted proteins | sample 1817821 | NCBI WGS metagenome assembly FZPS01 (sample SAMEA104158645, study PRJEB21678) | metagenome | place: Germany | collected 2015-04-21 | reverse complement strand
CTTGCCATCTGCAACTGTTGAGACCGGACGGGGGACGATTCGTTCCCCACGGTTGAACCGTTTACTTACGGTAATAATGGTTCTGTATATTGCAGCGTTTCTTTTGGCGGCGCTTCATTACGCTCGCCGGATATTCATAGCCGAACGATTCAACATACCGACAGATTCAATGCAGCCCACGCTTGTTCCGGGTGACCGTGTGTGGGTAAACAAACTGCTCTTTGGCGGCAGGATATACACATCTTTCAATTTCGAGGACCATGCGCCCCTTAAGTGTTTCCGTATGCCGGGAGTAAGGAAGATCCGTCCGGGCGACGTGGTCTGTTTTAATTACCCACTGGGCTATGACAAGTGGACCGAGATAGAGTTTAAGATAAACTATGTCTATTGTAAGCGTGTTGTGGGAACGCCGGGTGATTCCATAGGTATTAAGGACGGTATAAATTGGAACAGCAATTATGCAGGGACAATAGGCGTACTTGAGAACCAGCATGCCGTACGCAATACTCCCGACAGCATACTTTGGCGCGAGCGTTTTATGATGACCATGCCTTTTACCCGTCCCATGTGGAATATGAAGAATTTCGGGCCGCTCTATGTGCCGCATCAGGGAGTGACAATAGAGCTTGACAGCATAAGCAGGGCTATATACGGTCCTGTGATAGAGTATGAGACAGGGCATTGGCCCTCCGATGATATGACATCACACACCTTTCTGAACAACTATTATTTTGCCCTGGGCGACAACAGTCTTGAATCCAATGATTCCCGCTATTGGGGTTTCATACCCGAGGATTTCATCATAGGAATAGTGGGTGGCAGACGGGTAAAAAACAATCCGAATCAGACAATAAGGTAAAGGAATTCATAACTATATTAATATAAGGTGAAAAACTATGAAAATAAGTTCTGTTGTACAAGGTAAGTCGGTATATTTGTGCATTGCGCTGTTTGCGGCGGTATCGGTCGTTGGTTGTAACGGTTCGGGCGGCACAATATCGTTCTCAAGGAAGACTGTCGATGTGGGGCGCACTAATGTGGGCGATTCGGTCAGCGCTGCGTTCCGCATGAGGAACCGGACCGATGTCGCAATGACGGTGACCTTCCTGCCGGAATGTGACTGTACCGTGTTGAGTACCGACAGTATGGAGCTGGCGCCGCGCGGATTCGGTAAGCTGGAGGTCAGGGCGGCAGCAGATGCGCCGGGTGAGTTTCATAAGTATGTTTATGTGCAGACGGCAGGGAGCGATGACTTCTTTACAATTGAGGTAAAGGGATATGCGGAATGAAAAATATGGATAGAGACATACGGTAAAAGGAATATTTATTACTTTTGTCGGAAACCAAATTATTAACGTTTAAAATATAGTTTGAAATGTACATGAAAAAAAGATTTTTCGGCATCTGCTTGTGTCTGTTATCGTTGACCTGTTCGGTTTGTACGGCTCAGGTCATAGAACCGCGTACTTTGACCATGCAGGATGTGGTGCGTCTGGCTCAGGAGAACTCTATCTCTGCTATGAGTAACCGCAATGTTTTTGCGTCAGCGTATTGGCGATTCCGTTCTTTCCGTGCCGAGCTGCTCCCATCGCTCAGCATCAATGCCGGTATTGGCAATTTCAACCGTTCGCTTGTGGCTCTTCAGGATTACAATACCGGCGCCATAAGTTACCGTGCCAATTACAACCTCTCAAATGAGGCTACTCTTAATTTTACCCAAAATATTCCGTGGACAGGGGGCAGGGTGTCACTCTCTACACATATGTCCCGTCTGGACCAGTACAGTCCCACTCGTCGTACTACCTATTACGTACAGCCCATATATCTGTCGTATATGCAGTCTCTGCGGGGGCACAACCGTTTCCATTGGAGCCGTAAAATTGAGCCTAAGCAGTATGAGGCGGCCAAGCGTGAGTATATAGAGAGAATGGAACAGACCAATCTGACTGCGGTGACATATTTTTGGAACTATGCCAGTCTGAAGGAGAGATATGAGCGTGCACTCAAGAATTTTACTGAGAGCAAGCGTCTTTTCGAAGCGGGGCAGACACGGTTTCTCTCGGGTGCCATTACTCGTGACCAACTCATGCAGATTGAGGTGACCTTTCTTAACGATTCGCTCAGTATGAGTTCCACCCGTGTGAGCTTACGAACTTCGCTTAATCGTCTCTGTTCCTATATAGGTTATCAGGATGATACTGAGCTTAATCTTATAATAGATTATAATGTTCCCGATTTGACTCTGGACTACGATGATGTGCTGGAGCGTGCTTTGAAAAACTCCTCTTTCCAACTGGAACAGGAGATATCGTATATAGATACCGAACGCAGCGTCTCTCAGGCCAAGTCGAATCGCGGCATTTCGGCTCAGATCAATGCCCGGTTCGGTATGTCGGGTTCTGGAGGCCGTTTGGACGATACTTTCGTCTCTCTTAAGGACCAGGAGGTGATAGGTGTGCAACTGAACATACCAATACTGGACTGGGGTCTGGCGCGCGGGCGTGTACGTATGGCCGAAGCCAATGCCGAGACCACCCGCAACCGCTTGGAGCAGAACATGATTGATTATCGTCAGGATCTGTTTACTCAGGTTATGCAGTTCAATGACCAGCGCAGCCGTTGTGATATTTCAAAGCGTGCGGCAGAGCTGGCCGAAGACAGCTATCAGCTTGCATTGAGTAATTTCAGCAGCGGCAGCATGACCATGAGCCAGTTGGACCAACTCAAAGACAAGCGCGACAGTGCATTCAGCAGTTATTTGAGCAATGTGGCAAGTTTCTGGAACAGCTATTTTAGGATCCGCCGTGCAACGCTCTACGATTACATTACCGGCACCGACATAACCGCCGAATTTGACAAGCTTATAAAATAAATAATAACATAACACTTAAATGATGATCATGAAACACCCGTCCTTTTCCTGCCGTGGCAGAGCAAACAGGCTCCCATTGCTAATCCGGCTTAACGGTAGCGTCTGTATTAAAGGGATTACCTGTTTTGTGTTGACAGCCCTGATGCTTGGCGTTTACGGCTGTAAGTCCAAAAAAGAGAAAAGCCCGGAGCCGGATGTCGAGATGGCCCGCGGCAGTTATAATGTGGAGAAGAATACAGTTACCGTTATTCCGCTGGAGCGTACGGTGTTCAACAAGCAGTTGGTATGTAACGGTAAGCTGGAGGCACACGGCAAGGCGACTCTCCAGTTTGCTTCACAGGGTAAGATAGCCCAAATAAACGTACGTGACGGTCAGAAGGTGCAAAAAGGGCAGATACTGGCTTCGCTCGACAAGGAGCAGCCGCGCCGTCAGTTGGAGCAGGCCCATCTGGCTTTTGACAAAGCCGAGCTGAGTCTGGCCGACCGTCTGCTTGATTACGGATACTCGCTGTCCGATACGGCAGCCATTCCGGCCGAACAGAGACGTCTGATCTATATCAACACCGGTTTTATAGATGCCAAGATGGCTTTGGAGAATGCCGAGCGCACCTTCCTCCAATGTGACCTCAAGGCTCCTTTTAGCGGCAAGGTGGCCAACATGAGGGGACGCGTTCATGAGCCTGGCGGTCAGCTCTGCACGCTGATTGACGACAGCCGGTATCTGGTGCGGTTCAGTGTGCTGGAGACCGAGTACCGTTTTGTGCATGTGGGTCAGCAGGTGCTGGTCTCGCCTTTCGTGGACAGCGACGTGACGCTCAAAGGTACTGTACTCTCCATCAATCCCACGGTGGATCAGAACGGTCAGATAGCAGTGACCGCGCAGGTACCCGGTTCCGATGCGTTGATGGACGGTATGAACGTGCGTATTATGGTGGAGAACAGCATACCCTCCCAACTTGTGGTACCCAAGAGCGCCGTAGTGATACGGGACAACATGGAGGTGCTGTTCCGCTATGTGGAAGGTCGCAGCCTCTGGACATACGTACACGTGCTCATGTCCAACACCACGCAGCATGTGGTGGAGCCTAACAAGGAGCGCGGAGCAGACCTTAACGTTGGAGATCTTATTATTACCGCCGGCAACCTTAACCTTGGCGATGATGCCCCGGTAGTCATAGAATGATTCGTCATGTTCAAGGGATTGATAAACCGCCCCATAGCGGTAACCATGGTTTTAATAGCGACTATGGTTCTGGGCATAGCCGCTATAAGAGAGTTGCCGGTATCGCTGATGCCGGATATCGACATTCCTCAGATTACGGTACAGGTCACCTCGCCTGACCGCAGCGCCCGTGAGCTTAATGACCTGCTGATTGCTCCTCTGCGTATGCAGTTGGTGCAGGTGCCGCATCTTACCGATATTACCTGCACTGCCAGAGACGGCAGCGGACTTATTCAGATGACATTCGAGTACGGCGCCGATGCCGATTACATATTCATTGATGTCAATGAGCGCGTGGACCGCGCTACTACGAACTGGCCGATTGGCGAGGAGCGTCCTCTGATAGCCAGAGCCAGCGCTACGGATATTCCGGCTTTCTTTATCAATGTCTCTCTCAAGGAGGGCCTGAATGTTGAAGGCAACAGTTTTCTGGAGATGAGCGATTTTACCCGCCAGGTGATAGTGCGCCGTCTGGAGCAACTGCCTCAGGTGGCTATGGTGGATATATCGGGACAGGTGTTCCCTCAGTTGCTCATTGTTCCCGATATGGAGAAACTGCGTGCCCTGGGGATAGACGAAGACCAACTGAGTAATGCCATACAGGGCTCTAACGTACGGCTCGGCAATCTCTCCATACGCGACGGGGAGTACCGTTTTAACGTCCGTTTCGAGTCGAGCGTGGTGACGCGTGAAGATGTGGAGAACGTCTGGCTCAAACTGGGCGGACGCACTTATCAGATTAAGGATCTGGCTCAGGTGAGCGAGGAGCAGCAGCGCATAAACGGTATGGTGACCGGCAACGGTTCTCAGTGTGTGACGCTGGCCGTAATAAAACGTTCCGATGCCCGTATGGCGGATCTTCGGGACGGAGTGCACGACCTGATGGCGGCTTTTGAACGGGATTATCCCAATCTGGAGTTTCAGGTGACGCGTGACCAGACCGAGCTGCTTGACTACTCCATAAGCAATATGATAAGCAACCTGCTGTTCGGTGCGCTGTTTGCCTGTTGCATCATATTCTTCTTCATGCAGGATTTTCGCAGTCCGCTGCTGGTGGTGATAACCATACCTACCGCACTCATTATCTCGTTCCTCTTTTTTTATGTCATAGGAATATCCATCAATATCATATCTCTGTCGGGACTGGTGTTGGGATTGGGTATGATGGTGGACAACTCCATCATCACCATAGACAACATAACCCAGCGATGGCAGAAAGGCGAACCTCTGGATGATGCCTGCGTACTCGGCACGCAAGAGGTGTTCGCTCCCATGCTCAGTTCGGTGCTCACCACATGCGCCGTTTTCATTCCCCTTATCTTTATGAGCGGAATAGCGGGCGCCCTCTTCTATGATGAGGCTATGGCGGTGACTATAACGCTGCTTTCGGCGTTGTTGGTGTCGGTAATGGTCATTCCGGTCTTCTATTACCGTTTATACAGAAAACAGCCCTGTTTCAGGCCTAACAGTTTTATCAGCAGGTTTGGCATAGGCAATATGACCAAAGGTTACGAACATGCCATACGGTGGTTGTTCCGCCGCAGGGGAGTGATGTGGAGCGTCTTTGGTATTGCCGTTGCGCTGATAGGCGTGCTGTTCGTAAATCTGGAAAAGGAGAAAATGCCTGCCATCTCACATAGTGATACCCTGCTGAACATAGAATGGAACCAGCGCATTTCGGTTGAGGAGAATAACCGTCGTTGCGAAGAGATTATGGCTCAGTTCCCTGACAGGATTACGCAGTACACCTGTATGACGGGCGCCCAGCAGTTTGCGCTTTCCCATACGCGTGAGACAGGTCTGTCTGAGGCAATCATCTATATGAAGGCCCGCAGCGCTGAGGATATTACGGATATTGAGTCAGAGGCAATGACCTATATCTTTAACAACTGGCCCGATGCAGCATACGGCTGTCAGGCATCGGGTAACGTATTCGATATGCTGTTTCCGGATACTGAAGCCCCGTTGGTGGCGCGTATCAAAAGAAGTGACGGCTCTACTCCCGAGCCGGATCAGCTAACCACGCTGCTCTCTTCCGTTAGTGCTGCTCTGCCGGGGGTTGAGATCCAACCCTCCGAGTGGAACGAACATATCGAACTGATTACCGACCCCGAACGTCTGGCTCTCTACGATGTCAGCTATAACATGGTTCTGGGCTATCTCAGAAACGCCATGAATGCAGGTTCGGTACTCAGAATATCCAAGGGCGACATATCCATGCCCGTGATGATCGGTATGGGCGACAAGGAGGCGCGCGACCTGATCCAGGGCAGTTACATCAATACCCGTGGCGGCCGTGTGCCGCTTGAGATCCTGCTTAAGGAGACCCGTAACCGCGACCTGAAATCCATAACATCGGGAGTGGACGGCGAATACTATCCGCTGCCGCTGGAGGTGAGCGGCAAAGAGGCGCGTCACACAATGGATGTAATTGAAAAGGTGGTACGTGAGGATGAGCGGTTTGACGTCAGTTTTACGGGCGCCTATTTCAATAACCGCCAGACGATACGTGAACTCTCGGGGGTACTGGTCATATCCTTATTGCTGCTCTTCTTTATTTTGGCGGCTCAGTTTGAGAGTCTGATCCAGCCTTTGATCATACTGAGCGAGCTTATCATTGACATTTTTGCGGTGCTGGCTGTGCTGTGGCTCTTTGGCGAGAGTCTGAACCTGATGTCTATGATAGGCATGGTAGTTATGTGCGGTATAGCAATCAATGACTCCATACTCAAGGTGGATACCATAAACCGCCTGCTCGAGTCGGGGTATGGCCTGAAACATGCTATTCTGGAGGCCGGAAAACGGCGTCTGAATGCCATCATCATGACGTCGCTCACCACGATACTGGCCATTGCTCCTTTCCTTGTACGCGGCGATATGGGAAGCGACCTGCAATATCCTCTTTCGCTGGCGCTGATATCGGGAATGGTTGCGGGAACGCTGGTCAGTATCTTCTTTGTGCCTCTGGCTTATTATGAAATCTACAAGAAGAAATACCGATGAAGCCGGATAAGAGAGAACAGCTTATACCCGGAAAAGACCGCGCTTTTTCCACCATCCTGATAATGGTGGTCCTGATGGTGGTGGGAGCGGCCTGTATCCCCCTGCTCAATGTGCAGTACAGCCCTATACGGGAAAATCTTAACCTGACGGTCAGCTTCGGCGGCAGCGGCTCTGCAAGAGTGATCGAGACCGAGGTGACATCGGTCCTGGAGGGTGCGCTGAATACTGTGGCAGGTGTGAGCAACATACGCGCCGTGTCATGGCAGGGAGGCGGATATATTTCAATGGATTTCAAGAGGGGCACGGATATGGAGACCACGCGGTTCGATGTCTCCACCCGTCTTCGTCAGATACGCGACAAGCTGCCGGAAGGAGCATGGGCATCGGTGAGCGGCTCGGCTGGCGGAGGAGGACGCGGCAAGGCACATATCCTCTCATATACGATAAATGCCGATATGCCGGCCTCGGAGATAGTGCGTTATGCCGAGGAGCATCTGGTCACGCCCCTGTCGCGCATTGACGGCGTTGACGGGGTGGAGACATCGGGAGCTTCGCCGTTCGAGTGGGTGATTACATTCGACCCCAATTCGCTTCGTGCCGCAGGGCTGAGTCCGGGCAGTCTCAGCAATGCTTTAGGACGTTATTTTCAAAACAGCATAGTGGGGACACAGATTATAGACGACCGTATGATGCTGGTACGCCTGAAAACCCCTGACTTAAGGGGTGAACTGGAACGTATCCCCATAAGCAAGATCAACGGACGCCTGTATAATATCGGCGATTTTGCCACGATAACATATCAGGAGCAGACTCCGCAATCCTATAACAGGATTAACGGACTGAACACCATATCTCTGGATGTGAATGCTATGGAGGGTATCAACACCATTACGGTGACCGATGCCGTCAAGCAGAAAATGGATGAACTGAGCAAATCGCTGCCCGAAAATTATGCAGTAAAACTGAACTATGATGCATCGGAATATCTGAACGACGAGATAAACAGGATTTTCTTCCGTGCGGTAATGTCGTTGGCTATTCTGCTTCTTTTCGTGCTTGCCGTGAGCCGGAGTTTCCGTTATTTGGCAGTAGTGGGAGTGACCATTACGGTAAATTTGTTGAGTGCGGTTATCTTCTATAAACTCTTTGGGGTAGATATAGAGCTATACTCAATGGCGGGTATAACGGTGTCGCTGGGCATAATAATAGATACTGTTATTGTTATTGTGGACCACTACACATTTTACGGCAACCGCAAGGTAATGTTATCCATAATGGGTGCCCTGCTTACCACCATAGCGGCTCTGCTGCTGATATTCTTTTTGCCCGAGGAGTCCAGGGCCAATCTGACCGATTTCATCTGGGTGATAGTGATAAATCTGGTTCTCTCCATTATTGTGGCGTTCCTGTTCGTGCCGGCGCTGCTTCGGAAATGGCCGCTCAAAAGTAAGGGAGTGGTCAAAAACAGTATGAAGCGCATGCGCCGTCTGGTCCTTCATACCGCCCGTTATGAACGTCTGGTTGTATGGAGCCGTTCCCACCGTTGGATCTATGTTGTGGCTATCATAGTGCTGTTTGGCATACCTATACAACTGTTGCCGGCATCGGTCAGTCGCAAGAATACGGCGGAAGGGGAGAGCGATGCCAAGGGCGGCCTGGTGGGTCTCTATAACAAGACGATAGGTAGCAAGTGGTATCAGAGGAATAAGAAATGGTTCGAATATCCCATAGGGGGAACAATGAACCTGTTCCAGAAGCACAGCAAAGGCCGTATGACATTCAACCGCGAGGAGGAGCAGCCGGAGGTGGTGCTGCGCGTCCAGGCCAATATGGCCGAAGGGCATAACGTACAGCAACTCAATGAGATTGTCATGGAGATGGAGAACTGGCTGCAGCAGTTTGACGAGATAAAGGATTTCTATACCAGATTGAGCGGGACATCGGGTACAATCGAGATACATTTTAAGGATGAATTCCAGCGTACGGCTTTTCCCTATAATCTGAAACAGCAGTTATGGGGCAAGGCCATCCGTTACGGCGGCGCCACATGGAACATTCCTTCGCTTGGCGAAAATGACCAGTATCTTTCAAATAATGTTTACCGCACCGGCTGGTCACACGCCATACGACTTTACGGTTACAATTATGACCTGCTGTACCGGTATGCCGAGGAGCTGATAGATTCACTAAAGGCAAACCGTCGCGTGAACGGCCAGGCCGGCTTTTCGGTCGGCTACGGTTCGTACGTGGACAATGAGTTCTGTATAGAGTATGACAGGGAGAAGATTGCCCGTACCGGAATTAATCTGTACCGTTACTACGCTTATCTGGGGGAGCAGCTATACAACAACAGGGTGGGAAGGGTCTATGACGGACAAAACTATACGCCCATACGTCTGGTGTCGGCCGAGACCGACTATTTTGACCTGTGGCATATACGCAACGATATGATTTTAATCGATAGCGTGAACACCCGTCTGAACGATGTGGGTACAATAACCAAACGTCAGACCGGCATGAACATTGAGCGTGAGAATCAGGAGTATGTAATTTCGGTGGGATACGAATTTATAGGTTCCTGGGATCTTCAGTATCGTATGCAGGATGAGCAGATAGAACGTTTGAACGAACAGTTCCCCATGGGTTTCCGCGCCGGAGGAGGGCAGGGCTATAACTACTGGAGTGAGCAGAAACAGCGTACGGTCCTGATCTTTGTGGTCATACTGGTCATATTCATGATTTGTGCAACGCTGTTCGAGTCATTTAAACAGCCGCTTGTCATTATTCTGCTAATACCTGTCAGTTTCATGGGTATGTTTTTGGCATATCCAATATTCGGCATATCGTTCGGGCAGGGCGGATTTGCGGCAATGATAATGTTATGCGGCATTACGGTCAATGCCGGCATCTATCTGACAACAGAGTACCGGACCGTCTGCGCTCTGACCGGTAAGACAGGTCTGAAGTCCTATATCAGGGCATACAACCGCAAGATAGTGCCGACCATGCTCACCATACTTAGCACCGTGCTCGGCCTTATACCGTTCCTCTTCGATGGACGGCAGAATCTCTTCTGGTTCAGTTTTGCCGTTGGGGTCATGAGCGGAATGCTGTTCTCCGTGATAGCCGTCACGCTTGTTATGCCGGTCTTTTTCCCTCTAAGAACCAGAAAAAAGTCTTTTACGGTGTGGTAATCACAATCAACTGTTTTAGCTGCTAAACGTGGAGAATTTGCCGGTTACAGCCTCGGAGTAGGTGGCAGAGATGGGTATATTCGGGGCCGCGGGATAGGTCAGTTCGGCAAAGATGCCTTCTCTTGCTTTCCTAATGGCTCTTATCTTACGCAGGTTTACGTAGTATGAACGGTGGCACCGGACAATGTTATTGGACTCGCAAATCTGCTCTATGGATCTCATGGAGTTGCGAAGGGGGTATTTGATGAGCTTCTCGTTGTTCAGGTAGCAGATGTTGACATAGTTGTCGGCGGCCTCTATGAAGAGTACTGAACTGGAGGTTACAGCCAGCTTAAGGTTCTTTTTCTCATCCAGGAAGGGCAGCGTGCTGTCCTCACGTCCCATCTGTCCGCTCGCATATTTTTCAATGACGACCTGACTTTTTGCAAGGCGGCTGTTCCTGTCCTGAAGTTCGGCTATCAGCGCCAGAATTATATAGGGGAGTATCATTATGGAGCAGATTATCAGAAACATTTTAGGAAGGATATCCACGTAGAACATTGTGCGTTTGCTCAAAAGCCAGACAAAAAGTGTGCAGAACATTGTTACGGCTATACCTTCAATGAATTCCCAAATAACAAAACCGGTATAACTTATATTCTGCCTGTTCCTTACCAGAAGCATTGCAAGACGGCTTATCAGAACCACTACAAGTTGAATGGATACCATTATGGCTGCAATGAAGGCAAGCTGGTCCTGCCGGATACCCATAAAGGTATCCAGATTAAAGGGCTTGACACCTATTAGAAAAAAGAAGGCGTACATGGGAATGAGCAGTATGTAACAGGCCAGAATACCGCTCTTGAAATATGAATCGGGAATTTTGTACATAGGTCTTGATTTTTAGGTTTAGAGTACAAATATAGTGGTAAAATTAATCCCTTCATACATGGGGTGAATTTTTTTCTTTGTTTTATTTACCCTCGTATGTTTTATTTAACACCTGAAAACAACTTTCAGTCACATAAAAGGCATGAATGTCCCTTTTATTTTCACCCTCAAAACTGCCGAGTTATCTTTGTGGTGAAAAAATAGATATATGAGTATGATTTGTGCTTTCGGCGATTCGGTTATGAAGGGGATAATTGAAGATTGTTCCCGTGCCACCGACACTATAAAATATAAGATAAGCAATTTCAGTTTCGTTGAGCTTTGCCGTGAAAGGATGGGGCTGGATATTTTAATTTTTGCAAAGTTTGGCGGAACTATAAATCAGGGTATCAATCTTGTTGAGAAAAACAGGGAAAAGGTCTCCGGCTCAACATACTGTGTTATTGAGTATGGCGGCAATGACTGTTCATACCGTTGGGATGAGGTGTCGCGCAATCCCGGTTCGGTCCACAATCCTCTTACAATGCTTGAGGATTTTCGCCGGCAATATGCAACGCTTATTGATAAAATCAGACTGAAGGGCGCACGGCCGTTGTTGCTCTCTCTGCCCATGATAGACAGCGAGCGTTATTTCAGCCATATTTCAAAGGGATTGAATGCCGACAATATCCTTACCTGGCTGGGCGGCGATGTGAATTATATAGGCCGTTGGCATGAGATGTACAATATGGCCGTATGGGGATTGGGTGTCTCCAAACAGGTTCCTGTGATTGATATAACGTCAACTTTCCTCAAAAGGAGAGACTACAGGGATTATTTGTGCAGCGATGGGATCCACCCCAATGAGGAGGGCCACAGGCTGATAGCCGATGCTATATGTGACAGTGTTTTAGAAAAATCAAATAATTACTTTGCAATATGACAACAATTTCTTCTTTAGATCATAGTCCTTTTTCACTCAAAAACCTGGTGGGGGATGCAGAGCTTACAGCTCCGGTTGAGGGGGTTTGGACAAACGTCTCTCCCAAGGTTTTTGAGGAGCAGGTCCGTAAGATGGCTTACGGGCTGATGGTTAAGGATTTCCGTCGGGGCGACACAGTGGTCTTCACCGGCTGTACCGAGGAGATGAAGACTTTCATCTCCACAGCCTGTACTCTGGCTCATATAAAGGCAGAGTTTTCAACTCCTGCCGAGGGCAGGAACATTGTTCCGGCCTCTGATTTGGAGTATCTTATCTCGATAGGCGGAGTCTGGTCGCGTAAGTATAAGGGTACGGTTGACCGTAACATTGCACGCCTTATTGTCGGCTGCTAATCCTGCTAATCCAGGTCCAGCGGATGATAGAACTGCATTGTATAGTCTGTATCCGAAAAGATTTCCGGATGGAATATGGAGATGAAATCGCTTAGCAGCAGTTCCGGATGGAATGATGTAAGTTCGAAATAGGGTACGCGGTGGACATCGCATACCCAAATGTTCTTTGTTTTGAAGGGCTTGAACGATGCGTATGGTTTGAAATCGGCTTCCAGAAGATCATAGGTTAGCTTGGTGTTTCCATTGTTTTTTAGCAGCCAGACATCGGCCTGTGAAGCCCTTTCGTAAACGGTTTCGAATGACAGCGGCACTGAGCCGCTGTTTTTGTTATCGGCAAACAGGTATTCGGCACCGGCATCGGAAATCATCCGGCCTATGGTGCTGGCTCCTCCCGCCGTGTACCAGGCCGAACCGCTGCGGGTTTCGAGCATGACTTTGGGACGGGTGGAGGCGCCGGCGGCTAACTGACAGAGGTTAAGGTAGGCGGTGCTTATCTCGTTGAACAGTGAGTCGGAACGCTCCGGGACACCAAACAGCCGGCCGTAGAACCGTATCCATTCGGCGCGGCCCAGCGGCGAGGTCTCCATATAGTCGGCGCACTCCAGCAGGGGAATACCCAGTTTTTCAAGCTGTCCGTAACCGGTCTCCTCGAATGGGGATACCATAATGGCATCGGGGTTAAGCTCCATTATCTTCTCTATTATGGGGTACATACTGTTGCCGCAGGTGGCAATTGTGCCCTGAGCTATGCGGGCATTGATTAGGCTGTCCGATATGTGTTCCGGCTCGCAAACTCCGGCTATGCAATCCTCTACTCCAAGTTCAACCATAAGACGGGCCAGGCTGTTGGTCATTACAATCACCCTTTTAAGAGGTATATTTACAGTGTTGCCGGTCGTAGAGAAACTATACCGGGTGGGTTCGCTGGTTGTGAATCTGTAGGAGTGCAGGAGCCGGTTCTTTTTCCAGGGATTGGCTATATGCGCAGTGAAGCCTTGCGGGGTGTCATCCAGCGCTATGTAGGTTGCATACTCCATTATGCTCTCCTCGCTGTTGAAATGGTGCGCCCCCGAGCAGGCCGTAATTATGAGAGCCGATATTAGTGTAAGCGCCTCTTTTATTTTCATCTGTCTTGCGGATTGAGGTTGAATATTTTGGAGACCTCGGTGGATAGTTCGCCGGTTATGCTGTTGCAGCCGATCACTGCGGTCTGCACTTTTATAAAGTCAATATGGTCCAGAAGGGCAGGTGTGCCGTCGGGGAGTATTGCCCAGTCTATGTCAAAGCGGGAGCCGTCTGTGCCGTTGGGCAGATTGTCGGCATATCCCCATCCAAATGATGCCATTGTCCAAATCCCATCGCTGTAACTCATGTTGTCGGGCAGCAGGGTGACGGTGAAGCTGACCTCCTTTTCGGCGTACCACTGCGGATAGTAGGGCTGTTTGTGGAATGTGTTGCGGAGTATGCTGCCGCTCCTGCCGTCGGAGCCTCTCCAGGCGGGACTGCCGTCGGGATTCGAGGGCCGGCTGTAGGTTACGGTGTAGTTGCTTATTACGCGTCCGGCCTTGTGCTCGGAGCCTGCTATTTCGTACCACGGGTCATCGGGCAGGCCGTTGAGGTTTACATCGGCACTGACCCATACTATGCCGGGTTCGGCTCCTCCGGTTATGAAATTGCCGTCAATCCCGAAGTCCATCCCCTCGACATTCACTATCGGTCCATCAAATCCCACCGTCACGTAGCCGCCCAGTCCGCCAAGGGTGATCATGCTGTTCCCTCTAAGGGCATTCAGACATTTCAGGGCCATGGAGTTGTCATCATCGGTCTCAACATATTCGGGAAGCAGATTCACGAACTGTCCCGGGGCGGGACGATACTCGAATACCTTCGATACGTGTCCTTTAAGCTGCTCTTCCTGCTGCGCTGATGCAGGTCTTACCTTGAAATCACACAGGCTGATACTGTTGGGATTGATGCCTATACCCTTTATACGGTATAAGAGACGTCCGTCGGGGCTGAAGCAGAGAAGGGAGCCGGGGGTGACATAGTCGGCGGCATCGGTTACGTAAAGCCTGCCGCTTATCCGGTCTGCCGTGATGGAGTAGGGGCGCTCTATAACGGTGCCGTCGGTTATGAAATCGGAGTCTGTTATGATGCCGGTGGCAAGATCCAGAACCTGAATGGTGCCGCCTTTGCCGTAGCCGTAGAACCAGGCTTTGCCGTCGGCAACAGACATATTCAGGATGGGCAGATTGTATGTATGGGTCACCTGATCGGTCCCGGTATCGATACGGTGCAGACGGTTGTCGTAATCCATTGTGCCATAGTCAAATATACCCCTTGATATTACATAGACGCTGTTATTGTCAGCATAGATGAAGCCGGGATTGGGGTGCACCGTTATGCGGGCGATTTCGGTAAATGTCTTTGTGTCAATGACCGATACGGTGCTGTCGGGCCTGTTGAAATCCAGTCCGCCCGAGTTGGAGACATAGAGTTTTCCTGCTGCACAGCATATTCCGTCTGGGTTACGGCCTACACGGACAGCGGCATCTGAGACCAGTGTCAGCGTATCAATTCTCGATACCGTGCCGTCAAAAGAGCAGACATATACGAATCCCTCATAAGCTGTCAGGTGGCGGGGCTGTCCGGCTTTGCCGTCGGTCATCATGCTGAGCTGTTTTATTGAACGGCAGGTGGCGGCATCGACCACCTCGATTGTGCTGGATTCCGATACTGCTATATAGAGACGGCTCCCGTAAAGCAACATGTCGTTGGCCGTGTCACCCAAACGGCGGCCGTTGGCTTTAAGAAAAGAGTCGTAGGAGCGGTTGTTCCCGTCTGTCCAGGAGTCAGGCAGGCCGGTGCTGAAGTCTATCCACGACAGCGAGCTGTTGTTTTGGTTGAAAAGACCTTCGGAGAGTATGAACATACCGCTGTGATTGTTGTCGGTTGCACCGACTGTCTGTTCTATCAGCAGAGGTTCGGGGTCACACGAAAGGAGGGTGACGAGCGCAGTCAGCATAAACGGTATGGCCGCATTTTTCATTATAGCGCTATTTTAAGTTTAAGACGGAACTGCCTTCCCGGCATGGGATAGTTGCGGACCAGCTCATAACGGCTGTCAGTCAGGTTGATACACTCGGACTGTACTGTAAATGTGTAATCTCTTAGATTGAATTCACGCCACAGAGAACAGCCTATCTCGTAATACGCGGGCATGCGATATTCGGGTCCGTTGTAGCTGTTGCTGAAGTATTCGCCGCTGTAGAGCCAGTTTGCACTCATGTTGAGCCATTTGGAGACGACCCATACCACTGCCGATGCCGAGTGCCGCGGGGTATAGGGCAGTTGGTGGTTCCAGGTATAGCTGGTTTTGTCGGATTTGTCCATGGAGCGCTGGTAGGTGTAGGAGAGATTGACTGCGGGACGGATCTTTCCGCTTGCGGACTCAATCTCCAGTCCGCTTTCTACTCCGTGAGTAACCACACAGCCTATGTTTTTCATCATCCATACGGCGGTGTTTTTGCCGGGTACAGCCATTATGCGGTCGGTCAAACTGCTGTCGAAGAGATCGGCATACAGGGAGATGGCCAGCTTTTCGGTTTCATGCCCGATGACCGCTCCTATTGATTTGACGCTGCCTTTTTCCGGTCTCAGGTCACGGCGGCCAATCTGTTCGAAATAGAGGTCGTTGAATGTGGGCAGCCGGTAAGTGGTGCTGTACGATGCTCTCAGATGCAGTCCTGCCGCCGGCAGTGCTGTCCAGTTCACCCCTATTACGGGCGATAGATTGTTATAGTTCCGTGTCGCTTCATTCAGCAGGGTCTTCTCGGCGGTTACCACATGGTTGAGCCTGGCGGTCAGCACTACTCTTTCCGATGCGTATTTGATAGCAGACGAGCTGTTAAGGGTGAGCCGGGCAGGGCGCGCCTGTTCATCGCCGTTGCCGTTGTCAAACCGTGAGTAGCGGCCGTCAGCGGCTACCGAAGCCGAGAGCCTCTCTGCAAGACGGTAGAGGAGCACACCTGACAGGTAGCCCTCCTGCTCGTTGTAACGGTTGTCCAGCTTTCCCATGCTGTTATTAACGCCGGGGTTCAGATAGCGGGTGTAGGATTCGCCGTATTTTGCATTGAAGAGCAGCGTCATACGCTTGGCAGGGTATGTCTTGAGCGAAGCCTGAGCAAAGCCGTTGCGGTTCCATAAATGTTCCCGGGCCGCATTGTCGTTATATAGAATGTTGGCGGGCAGACCCTGTTCGGATAGGAACCAATATCCTCTTACCGACAGCTCTGTGTTGTCGGTCAGGGTGCTGAACAGCGCCGCTTCCGCCCTTAGGCGCCGTACGTTAGAATTGTCACGAATTTTCCTCTGTGAGTTGCCGGCATTATCCTGTATGTAGGGGTAGTCGCCATCGGTCTTGAGCCATTCGGTCTGCAGCGATAGGGTGTTGTTCCGGCTTGCAAGGAGATCGACGCCTGCCAGGGCCGAAACGGTGTTGAAACTGCCGTACTTGACCTCAGCGTTGCATTGCGCTTTTCCGGTCTCAAGCCGGGGCCGGTAGCTGTTCACCGTCAGCGCAGCCGCCTGAGCAGCCATAGCCGCAGTCTGCAGCAGGTCGTTATCGGGTCCGCTTACCAGCCTTACAGATTCTGTCCGGCTTGCCGAAAAACGGCCCAGGTCAATCTGTCCGGTCTGATTGTCGGTAATAATGACGCCGTCATACGCAACGGCCGTGTGTGTGGCTCCGAGTCCGCGCACCGACACGGTTTTGAGTCCCCCTATGCCCCCGTAATCCTTGACCGTGGCGCCGCTGAAATATTTTAGCACATCGGATATTTGCAGTGCCGATGCAGCTTCCATGAGCTTCCGGTCGGCACTCTTAGCGGTCGATACGGAGCTTACGTCCGATCCTCGTGCACCGTAAACCGTGACCTCCTGAATGACCTCGGTCCGGACAGTGTCTGACAGCGCCTTGCCCTGCACCTCAAAAAACAAGAGGCACAGGGCGCAGGCTATTGTCAAACATTTTTTATAGACCGAAGTCATATACGGATCACTCTGTCACCGTAAGTTGGTCCAGACAGAAATAGGATGGGGTGTTCATGCCCCAATCTCCGTTGTCGGTTGATGAGAGTACAAAGGTTATGCGCGTAACCTTTCCCAATGTTGAAAGGTCAACATATTCCCAGTTATCCACTATCTTCATACCGTCGGCCAGTTTGAAATCAACTGTTCCGGTCTTTGTGCGGTCATTATAACCGGTAATGGTCAATGTAAAGCTGTCCGATTGGGTCCACTGTTTGATCCCGTGCGAGCCCATTCCGTCATCATGGTTTTTGATAGCCAGATAGGCGTAGGTGCTGTTGGTCACATAGCACTCTTTGGCATTGTAGGCTTTGCCATCCTTAAACGATATCTCGGCCAAGAGTCCGCCGTATGCCGCACCTCCGGTGTTGGCTATAAAATAGGCATTGCTCTTTACGCCTTTGCGGGTTACGGCTGAAAGATTGGTATAGCCGGGTGTGGTGTTATCGGCACAGCTTGAAATGGTAAATCCCTCGCCAAAGCCCCATTTGCCGAATGAATGGGTCAAAACGAATGGGTCCACGGAAAAATCATCTCTAAAGTAGTAACCCGAGATGTTTGCGGTGTCTGTACCGAGATAGACGGAGTCGCTCTTTTCAAGACTTACCGATAGGGTGTATGATTTTATCGGCTCTTCTTTCTCATTATCGCAAGAGACAAACACAAAGCCCATTGTGAGGGCGACCAAAGCAATCGAATAAATTTTTTTCATGTTCTTATAAAGTTAAAAGTTACTGAATCCCGGCAGTGTTACACCGCAAGTGACCGAGAGATTTGGACGAGTGCTTTGGATTAAGACGCCCCGGCTCTTTCCTCGAGAACTTCCGGCATAAAAAACATCTTGCAGGTCTTCTGACTTACCCCGGTTTGTCCGCCTTCCCGTCCTTAATATAAGGCAGTGGCTTTTAGATTGACATCCCTTTTAGGGCTTACAGCAGCGGGACTGTTCAGGATTTACACCTGATTCCCTTTTAATCCTCTACTCCGAAAAGAGGTGTATGAGGAACAAGATGGTGCAAAATTAAGCATTATTTCGACAATGTCAATTTTCAGAGTAATAAAACTGCAATCTGAGATAAGCGACACAATTCAACCGTATCCGCCGGGTGAGGCCATACGGTCTCTCTTTCCAAACGAACCTGAATTGTTAGCTTTCCATCTGATGTTTGGTACATTACTCATCCGGACAATACCATGTTCTTAAATAATAATTACCTTTCGTGTCAAGTACGTCCGAGTACATTCCACAATCGCCATAAGTTATACCCAAAAATATTCTATTGTCGTAATCAAATAAAACCTTTAATGGTTCTTTGGTTATTTCCGAAGAAATACCTTTTAGTTTCCGAAGAGAATCCAGTGCGGAATCAAAATCATTGCCTATTTTTCCGGTAAATTCAAGCGTTTCGCAAGGTCTTTCTTTAATTCTGATTTGGGTTAAATCAGGCGATATTTCAGGATTTTTATCACACGCAACAAAAAGTGTTGCAAATAAAATGGGAAATATTATCTGTTTCATTGCTCTCTATTTTACCTCAATTAAAAAATCTTTTTTTTCTCATACTCATGTAAACTACACCTTCTTAGGACAGTTTTGATTTAAATTGTAAACTAAATGATTTTTATTTATATCACAAAATCTTTTTAAAATTAATTTCATAAACATTCTGGTGAATTTTGTCGGAACTTCCAAAGGTGTTCGCAGCAACTTAGACAATCCGTAGTAATGACTTCACCCTTGTACTGTTGTGAGTCGGACAACCGGGTTGTGTGAACAAAATGTTTATCTCGTTTTTGGGTAATGCTATAATGCCCGGTAAAGACACATTCATAGCATCTTTAGCTATTCTGACTCGATTTTACTCTTTCCCGATGATTGCCTGATTTTGTCGGCGTAAGGTAAATGAACGAAAAAGAGGATGACTTTTCAGTCACCCTCTCTCGTTTTCTCATACTTTTGTTTCGTCCTTATATATAAATATCTTCCAATATTTTACCTATTTGCGGCTGTGTAAAGTGCATATCTTTTTTGAAGTTTAAAATCAAAGATAGAAAAAATGCGCTTTACACACTTTTTTGGACAGCATCTCTCTTATCTCACTGATTTACAGTGAAATATTGGGTGTTCCAAAAAAGTGTGGAAGGCAGGAAGAGAGAGAACCGTTATGGCTCTCGCTCACTTTAAACGGTACAATTCCGTAACATACCCGATAACGGTAAATTATAGCTTGGACAAACAAGCTACTTGTCGGATACAGGTCTTACAGGTAAACAGTCAATACGCATAGCCCAATCATCATCATCAGGAATATATGATTTTGAATTGAAATAAATCATATACGCACAAGCAACATATGGCGGATACAAGCTGCTAGTCCAGTATGCACCTCTTTCCACCACAATATTATCTTGATTAAATTTTGTTACCGGCAGGAAAATGGAGTTTTCGTTTACCTTACTCTTGACCAGATAACCATTAATGCCGTCTTGCATCGTCCAGACCCAATCACAATTGTTGCACAACTCCCTGAATTCATCGACAGTTGGCATACGCCAATCACTGCCCCACCATGAGTAAGCGGCATCGTCAATATTTTCAAGAACCGTTTTGCCATCGACTGTGCCGTAAGTACTATCCGTATTGTATTTGGTCAAACTAACTATACTACCCTCGGCATGTCTATAACTGCTCCACGATGAACCTTCCAATTCAACTGTTTCTCCCCAAGCAAAATAACATCCTGCGTCTGAGGGGACATCGGCACCCACATTCATCGATGCCCATTTAACGGAAAGTCCAAGGTCAATCGGAATACCTACCTTCATGTCACGGCGAAAGCTCTTTGTCTCGCCATAATATGCCGAACTTCCTATCATTAAGAATGCCCTGTAATAGACGGTACCAAAGGGTATATCCGTAAGCTCTACATTGAATTTGTTGTCCAGGTCAACACTGGCGGGCTTAACCGTAAGGTCGCTTACGGTTGGATCGCTTTTACTGCCGTAACATATACCGTAAGTAAGATTGTCATATCCTGTAATTATCTTGATCCACGACGATTCAACGGACATGTTCTCAACATTAATATCGCCTGTTACAATGCTGTTGCCTTCAACCGATTTCTCTTCACCGTAAAATGTTGTTCCATCGATTGTAACGTATGCCCTGTAATAGACGGTTCCGTAAGGAATAGGTGTTATGGTCAGTGTGTAGCTGCCGTCTTCACCCGCCTCATTAAGACCTATTGTATTATTGTCTATAGTAACGTTCTTGGTCGGACCGTAACAGATCCCGAATCTCACGCTTTTTGCATCATTGCCCATACCGGCAGAAGATGTGACGGTGAAATTGTCCGGATCAATGTCGCCGGTTCTCACCTCGACCCCTACCGTGGTAAAAGATTTAATCTCACCATAATAGGTCACGTCTTTATAGGTTACATAGGCGCGGTAGAAGAACTCGGTGCCCATTGGCAGATTTGTTAATGGGATTTTGAATGCAAAGTCGGCATCATAAAGCGGGCATTTTACCTTTTTGGTTGCAGGACCGCTGAACGAATTGTCGGTGGAGTATTCAAACCCGAAAGCAATATCCTCTTTTTTGATGTCTGAGAGTACAAGGCTGCCGGACATCGTAACCGAATACATCCCTAAGTCAATTACATCCTGCGTTACGGCTTCAGGGTCGGCAACGACCGGATCGTCATTTTCGTTATCGCATCCGACAAAAAACAGTGCCAGAATAGCAAGCGATAGGTATTTTAACTTTCTCATATAATTGGAATTAATATGTTTAATCTTCGTGAAAATCGGGCAATATCCAAAAAAGTATGTAATTTCTATCCTTGATTGTTACAAATATATTCATATTTATTTATATCCCAAAACTAAGTATATGACAAAAATTTGAAAACATTGATTCGATATCGGTTTGTATGATTGACAAGGCATTGGCATATGTAGTCCAGTCCATACTTGAACAAGCTCACCGCCCTTCTCCCGTGTTTCAAGACCTTTATCTGCTTGATGTTTTCGTGAATATAAATTCCTACAAGGTAACACCAGATGTACGCAACCATAATGATAGCAAACAGATTCGACATACGATCAAGCCATTCTTCTCCAACGAATTCCCTGTCTGCCATCAGATGAGCTATGGAATCTTTCCCTGCAATCCTTTTGAAACGATTGACCAGTTCGATGCGTTCCAGGGTGTTGGAGTTGCCCCTCTTCTCCATCATTGTATAGACGACAGGGAATGCCATCCCATCATATATGACACCGAGAGTGAGAATGTTAATGTTCGTATTGCCGTACTTCCAGTTGGTCCTGTCCATAGCAAGATTGTAGGGACCCTTAACGGGTATTAATTTCAAAATGAGCTTTGCGATGAGGTCCGTATCAATCACACATTCGGCTATCAGGCGTTGGATTCTCCTTAAAGAAGAGCCGGCAGTTGCATCGGTATCGAACGCAGATGCAAGTTTGGTATATGCCACCCGCTGCACCTTGCAGAGGGAACATATCATCAGGCTCATAGCCTTGATTCTTGCCAGATTCATACTTTTTCCGAAATGCATGTTCAGAATCGGATACAATTCGCTACTTTTGTAGTGGGCCTTGGAGCTTCGCAACATGGTAGTAATATGGTAGTTAATACCTTAAAGTTACGAAATTCCAAGGTCTTTTGTAAATATATTTAATTGATAATCAATATATTATACTATAATTTTCTAAAAATTGTCATATACTTAGATCCCAAAAAAGTGGCGGTTTACACTTTTTTGGGGACAGTATTCATCAAAAGGCACGACTGGCGTATCTCATTGAGAACTATATCAATCTTGTTCTAAGATTTGAATTTAACGAATATCCCTTACGGCGAATATTTGACAGTATTGATATATAATATTAGAAATATTTTTTCTAATCTGTTATTTCAGTGGTTATCTGTGAATTTTGAGTTTGTAATAGTTCACCAGCTTCACGGATTATACGTTGGACGGCCTTGGAGCGTTCAATTTTTACATCCTTTTGCAAAATGGTGTTCGCCACACGAACAGCCTGTACAGTATCACCTGAAACAATATAAAGATTCATAATATTGTATTGAGGTAGAAAACGGCTGGGGACCATACGGTTGGCATAACAGTAACGTTCAATTGCTCCAAGTGTATCGCCTGTATGCTGGAGGCAGTTGCCAATCAGCATTTGTACATCATAATCATTCAACTTGGAAGAACATTCTTTAAGTACGTCAATGCTCTCATCGTAATAACCGTAATAATGTAGCTCGGCACCGTAGTTGTATAAGAATCTCCTGTTGTTTGACAATCTTTCGTAAAGTCGGATATAATCAGACAGTACTATATCTTTTCCTTCATTTTGTGAACGGAATGAAACCATACTCCATTCACGTTCGGGAAAATATCTATATAACGTTAATAACATACAAACAGCACATGAAACAAATATTATAGGGCATGAATATTTGTAAGTACGTTGTATGACAAGTTTAAATGCTATGGTAAGTATGAGCAAGGTAATGACCCATACGAATGGTATGCTAAATGGATATGAGAACAAACTCCATATAATAAGCACTATTGTCAAGCCTGTTATTACAGAACGGCAAGAACCGTTAAATTCTCTTATTCTTTTTATAATCAGCACCAACGTACAAAACACTATTGTAAGACCCATCATCCCGTAATTAACGAGTACAAGAAGGAACTCGTTGAATGGATTATTGACGTTATCAGCTAATAACAGGAATCTTGATTGTGGATTGTTCAAAAAATAACTAGCCTGGTATTCCATATAGTTGGCAGTGAAGCCATGAGGTCCAAATCCCATAAGAGGACGCTCCTTTACCATATCCATAACTATACGCCAGATAAGAATACGTCCGTTGGCGGAATCAGCTTTAAAACGGTATATCAAATAGAAGAGAAGTATAGCAAGCGGTAGTAACAATATCAAAGAATGCAGGTTAAACAGTCTCTTGCGCAGTTTTTCCGATTCAGATAAAGCAACTGTTGCTGATGAGAGAATAGCTGCCAGCAGCCCGGTGCGAGATTCCGAGAAGGCAATAAATACCAATAGACTTAATGCTGCTATCCACCATACTGTTTTTCTTTTTAGCGATACAGTCTCATGAATTGCAAAATAAACTGCTATTGGTGTGCTTACCGACAAAAGCATAGCGAAAATAGCAGGATTATCAAAACTACCTGTATAGGTGTAATAACGGTTGAAACTTGGCAGAAATTTGAATAATTGTGCGAGAGCAAAAAAGGACTCTAATACTCCGGCTGCAAAAACACCCTTAAGAATAGTGTCTATAGACAGATTCATACGGCCTTTATTAGCAGTTATATTGGTGCAAGCTACAATGATGAACAATAATCCTATTACAATGGTCCAATATTTACGGTAGGTCTCAAACAGGTCGAAGTTCCTGTTAGATACGATAAATACACTGCCCATGAACAGCAGAATAAACAATACTGTCAAGGTTTGACTATACAAACTTACATCTTTCTTTTTATTCTCCATAACAGTTTTTATACCATTGGGTAAGGGTGTATGGGTAATCGTACGATTCTGATGTGCCCGGAATGTAGGTACTAAGACCCGAAAAAAAGTTTACTGTAACCATGCTGTCTTTCCCGCTCGTCTGTGTGAACAAAGAGGGAGTTGTAACCTTATGTAGTACGGTACGTTCAAGCTGCTTTTTAAAATCATTCAAAACTACAGTGTCAGTAACAATCGATTTGGCATATTCCAATAAATCATAGTATATATGTGGATTTAAACAGTCAAATGCCTGGATAGAATCTAAATTCAGTTTTAATTCGTTTTTTTCAAGTATAATTTTAAATGAAGAGGCAAGAGCATCCATCTGTGAGCAGTCTACCAGTGATGCCATGCCGGATATTGTGCCATCGCCGTAATAATCCGTATGGCAGTAATCCAAATAGATGTCAAGAGACCTAATCAACGATTCCCTGTTCCCCTTTGCAAATTCAGGAAGCATGAGGTGATAAGGGAACCCAGCACCGAGAGTTTCACCGGAACTTGCTATTAGATAATCGGTAGCTTTCCGAAGAGAATATGCCACCTCAACCGATCCCATAAAACAAGCGTCCAGTACAGTGAACAGTGGGGTTTTAGTTCCGGAAAGTACATTGCTCATATCGTCTATATCCATGCTGTAAATACCGTCAGTACCAAGTGCGCGGGTGTCGATATTTGATGTCACCTGTGAGGCGGATCCTGGCAGCCAGCCGTTGCCATGCGACCAGTAGATAAGACCGAATTGTCGACCAGATGAATTTCGTTCCATTGTCTGCATAACATCATTGAAAACAATGGGCGATGTGGAACACAGCTCACTGTATTCAGATATGGTCCTTACACCTATTTGGCCGGATTCAAGTAGAAACAGATGCTGTAGAACAGGTGTTTCTGTTCTACGGTCAATGTAAAGGAATAGTTCAGTTCCAACGGGACATCCTTTTAAACCCTGAACAAGGTCTTTTTCAATGTAATCAGTATGGCTATCAAGATTGTTATCTGAAATTATGAAGGCAAATAAAGACAGCTCTTCATTCAGTACAGGCATATCTGACTTTATACAGGACAGGAATGACAACACGAAAATGTAGGCTAAAGGTGTACAAATAATTCTGTATGTTTTCAATGCCATGAAAATAGGTTTACTATGTGTGTTAAAGGTTGTATGTTGAGACAATCGTCAACGCATGACAATAAGAACTGTAAATACGATTGAAATGAATAATAAAATTTTTACAATAATGAATTTGTTTTTCCATCTTTATCCTAAAAAGTTTAGAATATTACAAAGATATTTTTTTTTATTATTATCTACAAGTTAAATAAATAAAAGTTATAAAAAAACATTATCTTTGTGAATGTAATTTATTAAAACAATGACAGTAAAACAATTAATTAATGCTATCATAATTTGTATTATTACAAACGGTTGTGTTCATAATTCAGATGTCCAATTTGCATTAAAGTCTTCAGGCAAAAACCGTAAGAATTTAGAATCAGTATTGGAACATTACCGGATGGTTGATGCCAATCCTCATAAGCTGATGGCGGCCGAGTTCCTTATCGCTAACATGCCTGCCCATTACTCTTATGCAGACTCTTCCATATACGGTTATTATCGTTACGCTGTTTCAATCCTTTCGGATACAGCTCTCACTCCGGAGCAACAACGTGATTCCCTTTTGTTTTGCACATTATCAAATTATGCAAATATTTCTGAAAAAACAGCACCTGATGCCAAGATAGTAAGACCAGAAATTCTTATAAACAATATAGATAAATCTTATGCCCAATGGACAACATGTCCGTGGTCAAGCCAACTGACATTCGATGAATATTTGGAATGGCTGCTTCCTTACAAAGCTGTAGAATTGCAAGAGCTTGACAGTTGGCGTGACACACTATCTGAATACTTCGGGACAAGGATTGTGTCTATGATACATAATGATGTGGAGTATAATACCACCGTTAAGGTAGCTGATATAGTGCGTAACGAAACGCTTAACAAGATTCAACGCTACGGACTTTATTCACGTAGCGGCCTGCCTCTACTAAGCTCCGAACTGCTCCCAATGCAGAGATTCGGCAATATCTCGGATTACACTTTACTGGCCACACTAGTATTCAGAAGTCTCGGCATACCTGCAATCATAGATGAAACACCTGTCGGTTCGCGTGGCACAGCAGCTTCATGTTGGTACGTGATTCTATCTGATTGGGGGCGTGAAATGCCTTCAGAATGGGATTTGTCAACAATACCCGGTTGGGGATTCTTTCCCTATGAACGAGGCCCAAAAGTTTATAGAAAGACTTATGCTGTTAATAGAGAACGGTTGGAATACTTTAAGAAATCAAAATATACCTATCCGTTTGAACTTGCCCGAAAGGATGTGACTGACAAATACTTCCTTACAAGTGAACTAAACCTACCGGTTGATAAAATGTACAGAAAAATAATTAAGGACAAGTACGTTTACATTGCATCGGCAGTAAGAAAGGATGAATTAGCCGTCGCTGACAAGAACAGTAGAGCAGTTCCAGATGGTTGGAAGATAGTAGATTTCGGCAAACTGAGTAAGGGGCATGCCTCATTTTCTAAAATGGGACGTGAGGTTATTTATGTTGTTTTTGGATATGATGGTAAGAATTTAATCCCTATTACAAGACCGTTTATTCTCCATAAAGACGGACGGATTGAATATATTGATTCTGTTGATTTGAATGATTCTGAATATGATTTATACAAAAATAACTACAATTGAATTGCATTTATGAAAATGAAAATAACAAATATTTTTTTTATATTTATATTCATATTTTATTCCTGTGTACGTAAAGCTAACAGCTTGGAATATGCACTAGAAGCTGCCGGTGACAACCGCAGCCAACTTGAAGCAGTTCTTAAACATTTTAAGAATGAGCCTGAGAAACTTGAAGCAGCCCGTTTTCTTATAGAGAACATGGCGGTTCATTATTCATACGCGGGTGATGATATACTGAAGTATTATGATATAGCTCTGAAAGTTCTTGCTTCTGATTTGAATCCTGCAGTCCAGCGTGACTCGCTCCTTGCTGTTAGTCAACGTGATTTTCCTATGATAGACAACAACACTATATCTGACATAAAAATTATAAAGGCAGATTTTCTAATTCATAGTATAGACCTAGCTTTTGCTTGGTGGAAAAACAATACATGGTCAAAGCATGTGACTTTCGATGATTTCAAAGAGTGGATTTTGCCATACAAAACAGTCGAATACCAGCAACTTGACGGATGGCGCGATACGTTAATAACTTTCTTCTCAGAAAAGCTGATGTCTATGCAACCTTCTGACGAAGGATATGGAACAGCATATAAGGCTCTTGATGTTGTACGCAACGATATAATAAGTAAAGTCCATCCTTTTGGTGTGCATACAGGAACGGGATACCCTCTGTTGAGCGCATCTACCCTACCGCGTCAGACTTATGGAAGCTGCGCCAACTATGTTTGCCTAGGAGTTTCTGCTTATCGTAGTATGGGAATTCCCGCCATTATAGACTATACTCCTTGTTGGGGGCGGTATCGTTCGGGCCACATGTGGTACACCTTGTTGTCTGACCAAGGGAAGGAACTGCCGTCAGAGTGGGATATTTCATCTGTTCCGGGAAACGGATTCTTTCAATACGAGAGAATACCGAAGGTTTACAGAAATACTTTTGCTGTCAATAAGGATAGATTGAAATATCGTAGAAAGGCGCAGTTTCGTTATCCCTTTAACCTATGCGAAACGGACGTGACAGATCATTATATGAGAACTGTTGATATAGATGTAGATATAAAAAAAAACACATCAACAGGAGAACGGATTAAGCTAAAAGACCGCTACTGTTATATCGCCGTATTCAACGGACACTCTATAGATTGGCAGATTATAGATTACGGAATTATAAAAAAAGGGAAAGCTCATTTTACAAAGATGGGTAGAAACATACTTTACATAGCATTCGGATTTAACGGACGTAGTCTCGTTCCTATTAGTGAACCATTCGTCTTGGAAAAGAATGGAACACTCCGTTACATATCTTGCGAAACAAACAATGTTAGAGATATAATAGTGCGTCGTAAGTATTATCAGTCAGAGAATGTTGTCAATATGCGTCGCAGATTGATAGGTGGTAAGATACAGTGTGCTGACCTTGCCGATTTTAGCGACGCTCACACCTTATATAATATTGTTACTACTGACATACCGGACAAGATTGAAGTTAAGTCTGAATATCCTCATCGCTATTGGCGTTATTTATCACCTGACGGTAGTTATGGTAGCATTGCTGAACTTGCCTTCTTTGACAGCGATACAACTCTTATTTTTGGATTGCCCATAAGTAATGTTTCTGATGTAACAGTTATGAACCGCGCCTTTGACGGCGACTGGCTTAGCAACTATGAGACTGATTCCGCAAATGAGAACTGGATAGGAATGGATTATAATAAACCTGTCACGGTTAATTATGTGCGTGTAGTACCACGCAGTGATGACAATGACATTTGTCCGGGTAATATATATGAGCTTTTTTATTGGACAGGTAACTCTTGGAATTCAGTTGGAACACAGACTGCCACAGACAACAGTCTTCATTTTGAAAGCATACCGAAAGGGGCGTTGCTCTGGTTGAGAAATAAAACAAGAGGATGGGACGAAAGACCATTTCTTGTGTCTAATGACGGTGTGGTGGAATGGTGGTGATTTTTAAGTTGAATCTACGGTTGAATCTATGACCTTAAAAATTTGTGATATAATAAAAAATTATTTAACTTGCGGGCGAAATCAAAATTTTACCAAAAAAGGATGGTTTACAGAGGCATAAAGAGACTAACTATGTATAATAATATGATTTGTAATAAATTTAAATCAGCAACAAATAAACTAATTGTTGGTTGGTTGTTTTTTTTTGTAAGCAACGTTGCAGTAAATGCGCAAAAAGTAACAAAACAGACCATAATAAGGCGTGACTCGATTGATTTTATTGTTTCTATTGAAGAAACCAAGTTTGATACAAAAGGAAATATAGTGAGTGTGATTAATTTTACCATCGATGAGAAAGGAAATAAAACACCTTTCGAAAAAATTGAATATTCACGCTCTGTTGGAACTGAGACAACCGATTCTGTGTTGACCTATTACGTTTATAGAGATGGCGCTCGTTCCATACAAGATAAAATTGTCACATTTACCTTTGACAATAAGAGAGATTTGCTGATTACAGAGAGGACTCAACATGTCAATGAGTCTGTTGCAGTTTATCCGCCCGAACTGATCTCGGAATATTTTTACAACAGGCAAGGCAGAATTGTAAAAGTAAAATCCGGACATTTTAGAAACAATAAACAGGAATACACTTACGTCAGTAAGATCTCATACAAGAATAACGACATATCAGAAAAATCAAATCATTATTCCTATGATTACAGGATAGGGCGTAAGTGGTTTCAGTTGCGGATTCCACGAATCACTCGTGAGTGTAATATTCTATCAACAATTGACGCAAATGAGCGTGTGATATATAAAAAGGAGCATTGGATGCCAAAGACTGAATTTGAAGAAATTAGAGAGTCAAGATATGAATATGACGATAATGATAACTTGATTAAAACTGATTTTTACTCACAGTCAAAAGCGAAAAAAAAATATTTGTTTAGTGAGATAAATGAATATTTTTACGAATCCGACAAAATAAAAAAAATACTTTATTATCGGATAACTACATCTGAGAATAAAGTATTTAAGGGGAGCGAAGAGTATATTTATGAGTAATTTAAAAAATATAAAATAAAAACAACACAGTAGTTTAAGACTTAGTGATTATAATGTTTATTTATAGTTTGAATGTGTAATTATGAATATATTAATTTATTTTAAGAGACATGAATACAAGAAAAAAATCAGGATTTAAATTTGTTCGTAAGTTGTTGCTAATTGCAATAACTTCTGTGTTGGGATTAACATCATGTGTTAATGACTATTTGTATGAATTTTATGATGAAATTGATGATCTGAATGAAATGATGCTTCCTAGAAAGAAAAACAAGATGGATGTACCTCCACCAGATAATACTACATGGCAAAATGGTGAATGTGCTACTTGGGTTTTATTGTTTCATTATCATTCTACCCAATTAAGCTCACAATATTGGAAAGATAAGGTCATCAATGCTCTATTTGGGATAGATCCATCTCTGCCGGTTAGTTCAGAGACAAGGGCTCAATACAATGCGGCTATACAATCACCATCAGGTCCTGGCGGCTTTACTAAGTCTCAAATAATAAACGCTGCATCACTACTGGGTATGGCTTTTACTGAAAGTTCTATTGAAGGTTTAGGAATTGATAGGTATAATAAAAACAAAAGTTTAAGTGGTGTAATAATGTCTACCGGTAATCATGTGGTCATTGCTGATAGGTATGTGAAAAATTCAGATTCATTTGAAATTAGAGATGTGTTTACATACATGGGTTATGATGCTTACTTGGAGAATCAAAATATAGATGATGCAGGACTTGGTAATTCAAGAACTGTTTCAGCCAACTCTGTTGTTTGGATCATAAGATGTAATTGAATTATTTAAGTTTTTTGTAAATGCTTGATTTGGCATATGGTTTATGTGCTTTGTCGGCTGAAAGTAGGGATTTCGTTAGGTTTACCTAGGACGAACATTATTTAAGTGTTGCAAGTCCGTAACATGCCCGATAGCGGGAAATGTATAGGATGCTGTCCAAAAAAGTGTGTAAAGCGCATTTTTTCTATCTTTGATTTTAAACTTCAAAAAAATTAAAGATATGCACTTTACACAGCCGCAAATAGGTAAAATATTGGAAGATATTCTATATATAAGGAGAAAACAAGAGTAGGAGAAAAACTACTTTTGTTTTCTCCTACTCGATTTGATTGAATATGCCATTATTCGATGGCAATATTCTTGACGGCTTTAGCCTGGCTTTCGGCCGGAACCTTAGGAATGTTGATTGTCAGCACGCCGTTCTCGACTTTGGCTTTAATGTTTTTATGGTCGGCATCATCGGGCAGGATATAGCTCTGATTTATTCTCTGATATGAGAACTCGCGACGTATGTAGTTGCGTTTGTTGTCGGTCTTGCTGTCCTCTTGCTTGCTGACCATCGAGATTGACATTACACCGTCGTTATCAACCTGCAGGTTCAGCTCCTCCTTCTTGAGTCCCGGAACAGCAAATTCAAGTTCGTAGTCCTTCTCGTTCTCGATTACATTAAGAGCCGGAACACTGCCCGAAGTGCGGCCGGTAAACCAATCATCGTTCATAAAATCCCTAAAAAGGCTCGATAACCAATCTTGATTGTAATTTTGATTTCTTCTTGTCAGTAACATTGTCATAATCTCCTATTCTTTAAATTGTTAAACATCTGATTTTTGTGAGCCTTGCAGCTTCACTATATTAGAAACAAATAGAGTGCCAGCGGCTGTTGTATGACAAAACATGACAAAATGGCAGGCAAATAAGCGCAGCACATGACAAAGTGTCAGCAGTCAAAATGACAACCGATTTCCCTCTTATCAACGGCTTAATGTTAATGGCCGGCAATGTAACCGAATTGAAACATGCCGTAACAATTTCTTCATAAACCCTTAATCGTTCTGCAATATTAAAATTGTTTCTTTGCGCATCATATTTTAATAATTTAGAAATGAAAAAGACAATTATCACTCTGCTGTTTTGCAGCATTTTACATGTTTCGTTTGCTAAAACCCCGGAAGCTCTGCTGCCCGGGTCTTTGACCGGACGGGTTGTTGATGAGATGGGCTACGTGCTTCCCGGCGCAACTGTACAGGTTGAAGGAACAGATTTTGGAGCCGTTTCCGATATCAACGGCTTTTTCCGGGTTACGGGACTCGAAAATGGAACGTATAAAGTAAAGGTTAGTTTTATAGGCTTTAATTCGGAAGAACAGACCGTTACTATAACCGACAACCGCACCGTTCCATTAGATAATATTGTACTGAAAGAGGGAATTTTAATGGACGAGGTTGTGGTAACAGCCTATAACCCACAGTATAGAGCTATGTCAAGGCAAAGAGACAACATAAACATTACCAACGTAATTTCTGCGGATCAGGTATCGCGGTTCCCCGACTCCAACATTGGCGATGCTTTAAAACGGATTCCCGGAATCAACGTCCAGTATGATCAGGGTGAAGCCCGGTTCGGACATATACGCGGTACTTCGCCTGACTTGAGTTCTGTAACTATTGACGGTACGCGCGTTCCTTCTGCAGAAGCCGATGTGCGTTCCGTGCAGCTTGACCTTATTCCGGCGGATATGATACAGACCATTGAAGTGAATAAGGTGATCATGCCGGAAATGGATGCAGACGCCATTGGCGGAACGGTTAATTTAGTTACCAAAAGCCAGCCTGTAGGACAACGGATCACGGCAATGGCGGGAAGCGGTTACAATCTGATTTCGGAAAAACCGACAATAAACCTTGGCTTAAGTTACGGAAACCGTTTCCTGAAAGACAAGCTCGGAATGGTTGCCTCCATTTCGTTCCAAGATAATCCGCTTGGTTCAGACAATATCGAATTTACATGGGCAAAAGACGATAACGGAAAATCATATGTAACCGATTACCAGATCCGTCAATACTTCGTACAGCGCCAGCGCCAGAGTTATTCGCTGGCATTGGACTATGTAATCAATCCCGACCATAAAATAGAATTTAACGGGATGTACAACAAGCGTTACGACTGGGAAAATCGTTATCGGATGAGAATCAGGAATATTTCTCCGGAAGATGATGGCACTTATAAAGGGCGGATGGAACGTCAAGTGAAATTCGGGACAAAAGACACCAGATACACTCGCCTTGAAGACCAACAGGTAATGACATTCTCGCTGGGCGGTAACCACAACTTCAACAAGCTGGAGATGGACTGGAAGACCAACTACTCCAAAGCTTCGGAAAGACGTCCTGATGAGCGTTACATCAATTACAGGACAAAGTATTTTACGTTTGACAACGATTTGTCCGACCCGCGCAAACCGATGGCTTCCGGATTTAAAATGAAAGGCAATGATTTTGACATCAACGATTACGGTAATTTTGGACTGAACGAAATTACTGAATCACTGCAATACACTTACGACGAAGATTTATCGGGAAAATTAGATTTTTCTCTGCCTTTTAACACTTCCGGTTCATGGAAAAACGAATTGAAATTTGGTGCTTCTCTTAAGCTTAAAACCAAAAGAAACGATGTGAATTTCTATGAATACGAGCCTACGGGTGATTATGAAGACGAGTTCGACGCACTGGTTGCAAATAACCTGATTGACCAAACCCGCTCAAACTATTTGGCAGGAGACTATGCGGCATGTAAGTTCCCCGATAGAAAATTTTTTGGCGATCTTCAGCTCGACGGCAACAAAAATTTTGAAAAGAGCCGTATAGCCGAAGAAGATTTGGATAATTTTGATGCAAAGGAAAGGGTTATAGGTTCTTATCTCCGTTACAACCAGCGGCTGAACGGTAAGGTGGATCTTGTTTTGGGATTGAGGATGGAGCATACTACACTCTCCTACAACGCATTTCAATGGGATCAGGATAATGATGTGATTAACCCCGTAAAGGGCGATGAAAGCTCATACTATAACTTATTGCCGAGCATCGTTGCGAAATGGGATGTAAGCAAAGATCTTAAGCTTAGAGCAGCCTGGACAAACACGCTGGCGCGTCCAAAATACACAGATTTAACGCCGCGCCAATCGATAAGTTTTGAGAAGGAAGAGATTGAAGTTGGCAATCCGGAATTAGAGCCCACAAAATCAATGAACTTTGACTTGATGGTAGAATACTATGTGAATAACGGATTGATTTCAGCCGGTGTTTTCTACAAAGACATTCAGAATCTTATCGTGGACAGCCGTTATGATAACTACCATTATATGAATCGTACCTGGAAAGAATATACACAGCCTATCAATGGCGGCAATGCCGATTTGTTGGGATTTGAAGTTGCCATGCAGCAGCGCCTGAGCTTCTTGCCCGGTTTCTTGCGTTACTTTAATGTGTATGCCAACTACACTTACAACCATTCTGTGGTAAAAGACTTTAACTACGAGGGGCGTGAAAATGAAGAATTAAGCCTTCCGGGTACTCCGGCGCATACGCTTAATGCGGCATTAGGATTTAATAACCGCAAGTTCTCGGCCCGCCTGTCCTATAATTATGCATCTGATTTTATCGATGAATTAGGAAAATCTGCTTTCTTTGACGTCTATTATGATAAGGTAAATTACCTTGACTTCAACTGCAATTTGAGTGTTGGAAAACATACTAATATCTTTGCCAATGTGAACAATATTCTTAATCAACCGTTACGTTATTATCAAGGAAGTCAAGAATACACTTATCAAGCCGAGTATTATAATTTCCGTTTTGATGCAGGCGTGAAGTTTAACTTTTAATTTAGTAAAATGAACAGGAATCTTGTAACATTTCTCCTTTTAGCGCTTTTTCTTGCGACAAGCAGCGTTTTTGGGCAGAGTCCGAAAATAGAAGTAGAAATAGCCTATCAAGACGGTTACAACTTTTTTGTGGCTAATGATTTGGGCCGTAACGGTTATTATCAGCAAAGACCGGTTGCCAAAATGATGGGTGAGCTTGCCGAAAATATCGGTATTGAGTTTGTAGCCGCCGCGGGTGATACACATCATTGGGGAGGCGTACAAAGCGTTCATGACCCGTTATGGATGACCAATTTTGAAACAATCTACGACCATCCGGAATTGATGGAAGAGTGGTATCCTGTTCTTGGCAATCACGAATATCGCGGAAACACGCAGGCAGTGTTGGATTATTCGAATATATCGCGCCGCTGGGTAATGCCGGACAGATATTACACCAAAACCATCATTCCCGAAGAGGGCGATGAGGATGAATATTCCACGGTCAAAGTGTTCTTTATTGACACTACGCCGCTGATTGACAAATATTACGAAGAAGGCGATACCTATCCGGATGTTTTTGATCAAGATACAGTACGTCAGCTTCGCTGGTTAGAAGAAGAGCTGGCTAATTCAACCGAAACGTTCAAAATCGTAATCGGGCACCATCCGATTTACGTTTCCGAGAAAAAACGTGTGGATGAACAGAGTTTGATTGAGAAACTTGATCCGTTGCTGCGAAAATACAATGTAGATTTATACGTTGCAGGACACTCGCATACTTTTCAACATCTTACCAAACCGGGTACGAATGTAAATTATGTGGTAAATGCCTCGGCTTCGCTCGGCCGTGAACCGATTAAAGGGCCCGATACACAGTTTTGTGCATCCGATGAAGGTTTCTCAGTTATTTCCGTAGGAAAAGATAAGTTCAAAGTGACATTTATCAACTATTTGGGAAATCCTATTCATCAGTTTGAGGTAGTAAGGAAATAATTTTTCTCGACTTTGATACCGGGACACCCAAGCGGGTGTCCCGGTATTTGGTTATATAGCTAAAATTCAGATAGTTACAAAAAGTAGAACGGAGAACTGCCGAAGTCAGCTAATGCAATTGCTTAGAGCTCTGAAACGGGGGTGTCCCAGATGTCGCCGGACAGACTTTTTCTCTTGGAGTCAATCTTAAGCAGAGACTCGCGCAGTTCGCTCTCTAAGGCATGATCCAGGTCGCAGTAACCGCTGGAGTTGATAGCGGTCAGTACGTTTACCACCGTAAGCGACTGAGTGTCGGTAGAGGGAACGTAGGCCGGCTCCCGGTCATCGTCCTGAAGGACGGTCTCTATGAGTCCCGATTCGCTCAGGGTGTCGAGCGATGATATGACGTAGCGGTGCGGTACCTGTAGTTCGTTTACTATCTCCTTCATGACAGGCGCGGATTCGCGTTTGTTGAATTTGCTGCAGATGCAGGACAAAACCATCAGAGAGTAGAAATCCTGATGACGGCGGCTTATTTTGTCGGGCTCCTTGAAGTAGTTGAAGTTATCGTTATTCTGACTTACGTACGCCAGTTGGCAGCCGAACAGTATTATTGCCCATGATATGTTGCACCAGAAGAGGAAAAGCGGCAGGGCGGCAAAACCTCCGTAGATGGCATTGTAACTGGAGAGCGTGAACTGACCCTGGAAATAGATATTTTGAAAAATTTGGAACAGGCAGCCGGCGATAAACCCCGGTATGACGGCATACTTGAATTTGACCTTGGTGTTGGGCATGAACATATAGAATCCGGTTAGTATAAAACCTGCCAACAGATATGGCATGGCATTGATAAGGAATTTTACAAATCCTCCCAACAGATGGTAACCCTCCATTCGGATCAGTAAGGATGTGCCCAATACTGAGAGACCGCTCAGACAGATAATGCCTATCGGTATGAGCAGAAGAAGTGAAAAGTAGTCCGTTATTTTGCGTCCCATCCCGCGTGACTTTTTCAGATGCCAGATGGAGTTGAGACTGGTCTCTATCCCATCGGCAAGTAAAAATACCGAGAAGAGCAGGAAAAGAAGGCCTATGCCTATGAAATAGCCGCTGGATGCGTATTGCAGATACTGGTTTATGAATTTCATGACTGTATCCAATGTTTCGTTTTGACCTATTATACCGCTCTCCAGCAGGCTTGTCACTATTTTTTCAAATCCGAATCCGCGTGCGACGGCGAATATCAGCGCCAATATCGGCACTATGGCAAACAGGGTGGAGTAGGTGAGCGCGGCAGCCTTAGTCATGACTTTGTCGTCAATGAAGGTGCGTATGGCTATAACTATGACCTTGACCGTATTGCCGATGGCACGGCGCAAGGGTCCGGACCTGTTTATGTCAAATGACCATATATCCTTGGTCAGGAACTTATTGAGACGTTCCATGAACCTTTTGAGTTTGCCGGTTTTGTTTTCTGACATAATAGATTGTATTAATTGGTTTTTTTAAGTTTCTTTTTAAGGAAAAGTCCGGTGTACGATTCCGGACAGGCGGCAACCTGTTCGGGTGTGCCGCATACCACCAGGTGTCCGCCCCGCTCTCCGCCTTCAGGTCCCAGGTCTATGACATGGTCGGCACATTTTATAACATCCATGTTGTGCTCTATGATTATTACGGTGTGACCCCGGCGTATGAGCGCGTCGAACGATTCGAGCAGTTTGCGTATGTCATGAAAGTGCAGACCGGTAGTGGGTTCGTCGAAGATAAATATGGTCGGTTCGGATTTTTCCAGACTGAGGAAGTATGCCAGTTTGACGCGCTGGCTTTCGCCGCCCGACAGGGTTGATGATGTCTGCCCGAGTTTGATATAGCCCAGTCCGACCTGACGCAGAGGTTCCAGCTTCCGTATTATGCGGCGTTCGGTGGGAGTGCCGGACGAAAAGAACTCTACTGCCTGATCTACGGTCATCTCCAGTATCTCCCAAATGTTTTTGCCTTTGTAGGTCACCTCCAGAATATCATTCTTGAATCGGCGGCCATGGCAGCTTTCGCAGACCATCTGCAGGTCCGACATGAACTGCATGGATATGGTTACAACGCCCTCGCCCTTGCACTCCTCGCATCGGCCGCCCTCGGAATTGAATGAGAAGTGTGTGGGACGGTAGCCCATCTGACGTGACAGAGGCTGGTCGGCAAACAGCTTGCGGATCTCGTCGTATGCCTTGACGTATGTCACGGGGTTGGAACGTGTGGTCTTGCCTATGGGGTTCTGGTCCACAAACTCTACGGCACGGACCATGGCGGTGTCGCCCTCTATGGCCGTACATTCACCGGGACGCTCGCCGGCTTCGTCGTAAATATTTTTAAGATGGCGGTAGAATATGTCGCGTACCAGCGTGCTTTTGCCGGAACCGCTCACGCCGCTCACCACAGTCATGACATTGAGCGGGAAGGTAACGTCTATCCCGTCCAGATTGTTCTGCCGCGCACCCAGCACCTTGATATAGTTGTTCCATGGACGGCGCGACTTGGGTACGGGTATGGTCTCCATTCCGGTCAGGTATTTGACGGTCCAACTGTCGGCATTGTTCTCCAGTTGGTCGGTGTCTCCCTGATAGATTATCTCTCCTCCGCGGCGGCCGGCTTCGGGCCCCACATCTATTATGTAGTCCGATGCGCGTATGATCTCCTCGTCATGCTCCACTACCACTACGGTATTGCCTATTTCCCGAAGCTGGTGCAATACCTTGATGAGCTTGTTCGTGTCGCGGCTGTGCAGGCCGATACTCGGTTCGTCGAGCACATAGAGCGAGCCCATAAGACTGCTGCCGAGTGATGTTACCAGATTGATGCGCTGGCTTTCACCGCCTGAAAGAGTGTTGCCGGCACGGTTCAGAGTAAGATAATCCAACCCGACGTCGAGCATGAACTGTATGCGGCTTGTGATTTCGGTCAGCAGACGCTTGGCTGCCTGAGCCTCGTGTTCGGGAAGCTCCAGAGTGTCAAAGAATTTTTTCAGTTCCGATATGGGCATCTCCACAAGGTCGTTGATGGACTTGCCTCCCACCATAACGTAACCGGCCTCTTTGCGCAGGCGTGTGCCGTTGCAATCGGGGCATAGTGTCTTGCCGCGGTAGCGTGCCAGCATGACGCGGTACTGTATCTTGTACTGGTTCTTCTCTACCATTCTGAAGAAACAGTCTATGCAGCTCTCTTCAAATCCGTTTTTATTTTTGCCGCTGCCGTGCCACAGATAGTTTTTCTGCTCCTGTGTGAGTTGGTAATAGGGGGTGAATATGGGGAAATCATTCTCTTTGGCATGGAGTATGAAATCTTCTTTCCATTCGCTCATCTTTTCGCCGCGCCAGCAGACCACGGCGCCGTCATATACGCTCAGGGCGCGGTTGGGTATGACAAGCGCCTCGTCTATGCCTATTATGCGTCCGAATCCGTCGCAGCGCGGGCATGCGCCTACGGGCGAGTTGAACGAGAAGAGATTGTCGGTAGGCTCCTCGAACTTTATGCCATCGGCTTCAAAACGGTTGCTGAATGTATGCAGAGATGTTTCGGGCGGGGTGTAGAGGCGCAGGGCACACTCTCCCGCTCCCTCGTAAAATGCGGTCTCTACCGAGTCGGCAAGGCGGCTCATGGTCTCTTTGGAGCCGTCGGATGTGAGCCGGTCAACCGACAGGTATAAGTTTTTGCCGTCTGCGGAGAGTTGTTTAAGTTTTTTGTTGTCACTTAAAAGGTCTTCGATGCGGAAGATTTCACTCTCATAGTCTATACGTGAAAATCCTACCTTGAGCAGTGTACGCAGTTGCTCTTCAAGATTGCGATTGCCGGTTAAATGTATGGGTGCAAGGACGGTAAAACGGGTCCCGGAAGGTTGTGAGAGTACAAAATCCACCACATCTTCAACGCTGTGTTTACGCACCTCAAGGCCGCTCACCGGCGATATGGTATGTCCTATCCGGGCAAACAGCAGCTTCATATAGTCGTAAATCTCGGTCTGAGTGCCTACCGTGGAGCGCGGGTTGCGGTTGCCGGAACGTTGTCCTATGGCTATTGTCGGCGGCAGTCCCTCAATGAAATCGCATTCCGGTTTCTTCATCCGTCCCAGAAACTGGCGGGCATACGCTGAGAGTGACTCTACATAACGTCGCTGACCCTCGGCATAAAGCGTATCAAAGGCCAGCGAGGACTTGCCTGAACCCGACAGTCCGGTCATTACGATTAGTCTGTCACGGGGTATGCTTACGCTTATGTTCTTTAGATTGTTGACTCTGGCTCCGCGTATATGTATGTAGTTTTCTCTCTCCTCCAATGTCTCTTTTTATTTTGAATTAGGACTTGCAAAAATACCCATTTTATTATTATAAAAGGTTACCTTTGCAAATCCAAATTGAATTGTCGAAATGATTATCTTTTTCAGAAACCCTTCAGGCACAATTGTTGCCACCGAGATTACATCAAAACTGTCGGCCGATGATATCAAAAAGCTGAAATGGCTTTATGGCGAAGCCGCCGTTTTAAGTGAGGAATCTTTAGAAGGTTTTTTTGTGGGACCGCGTCGGGAGATGATATCCCCATGGAGTACCACTGCCGTAGAGATTACCCGTAATATGGGTTGCAGGGGTATCACCCGCATTGAGGAGTTTTTCCCGGTAAGTTCGGCCGATGCCGAATATGACCCGATGCTGCAACGTATGTACAAGGGGCTTGACCAGAAGATTTTCACAATCAATATTACGCCGGAGCCCATACTGTTCATTGATAATCTGGAAGCATACAACGAGCAGGAGGGTCTGGCGCTTTCCAACGAAGAGATTGACTATTTGCATAAGGTCGAGGCTGAAATTGGCCGTAAACTTACGGACAGCGAGGTTTTTGGTTTTGCTCAGATAAACTCAGAACACTGCCGCCATAAGATTTTCGGCGGAAAGTTCATAATAGACGGCAAGGAGATGGAGTCATCGCTCTTCAACCTGATCAAGAAGACCACCCATGAGAATCCCAACCGCATTCTGTCGGCCTATAAGGACAATGTGGCGTTTGCTCAGGGACCGGTGGCAGAGCAGTTCGCTCCGGCCGACCACTCCACAGCAGATTGGTTCGTGATAAAGGATATAGAGACCGTCATGTCACTCAAAGCCGAGACACACAACTTCCCCACCACGGTAGAGCCGTTCAACGGAGCATCGACCGGTTCGGGAGGTGAAATACGTGACCGTATGGCCGGCGGCAAAGGGGCGTGGCCTCTTGCCGGTACATCGGTCTATATGACCTCTTATGCGCGCATTGACGGGAAACGTGCCTGGGAGAAGGGTATGAAGGAGCGTCAATGGCTCTACCAGACTCCCGAACAGATTCTCATGAAGGCCTCCAACGGCGCCTCTGACTTTGGAAATAAGTTCGGGCAGGCGCTTGTTTGCGGTTCGTTGCTCACCTTCGAGCATCAGGAGAACGGCGAACAGTACGGCTACGACAAGGTGATCATGTTGGCCGGCGGGATAGGTTACGGCGCCAAACGCGACTGCTTTAAGGGCAAGCCTAAGAAGGGCGACAAGATAGTGGTGTTGGGCGGAGACAACTACCGTATTGGTCTGGGCGGCGGTTCGGTCTCATCGGTCGAGACGGGACGCTATTCGTCGGGCATTGAGTTGAACGCCGTGCAGCGTGCTAATGCCGAGATGCAGAAACGCACGTATAACGTAACCCGCGCCCTGTGCGAGGAAGATAATAACCCGATAATATCAATTCACGACCACGGTTCGGCAGGCCATTTGAACTGTCTCTCCGAGTTGGTCGAGGAATGCGGCGGACTGATTGAGATGGATAAGCTGCCGATAGGCGATAAGACCTTGTCATCGAAAGAGATAATAGCCAATGAGTCACAGGAGCGCATGGGGCTTCTGATAGATGAGAAGTCTTTGGAGCACTTACAAAAGATAGCCGAGCGCGAACGCGCCCCGATGTATGTGGTGGGCGAGACCACAGGTGACGGCCGTTTCGCTTTTGAGCAGAAGGACGGGGTGCGCCCCTTTGACCTTGCCATCAGCCAGATGTTCGGTTCGTCGCCCAAGACATATATGGTTGATGAGACTGTGGAGCGGAAATATAAAGATGTCACCTACTTGGAGGATAAGCTGGAGGAGTATCTTGGCAATGTACTTCAGCTTGAGGCTGTAGCCTGTAAGGATTGGCTGACCAACAAGGTGGACCGTTCGGTGACAGGTCTGATAGCACGTCAGCAGTGCCAGGGTGAACTGCAGCTTCCGCTTTCGGACTGTGGTGTTGCGGCGCTTGATCACCGTGGACGGAAAGGTATTGCAACCGCCATCGGACATGCTCCGCAGGCAGGTCTGGCAAATCCCGCCTCCGGTTCGGTGCTCTCTGTTGCCGAGTCACTCACCAATATTGTCTTTGCACCCCTAAGTGAAGGACTCAGGTCTGTGTCGCTGTCGGCTAACTGGATGTGGCCCTGCCGTTCGCAGAAGGGTGAAGATGCCCGTTTGTACCGGGCAGTAAAGGCTCTGTCGGATTTCTGCCTTGAGCTGGGGATCAACGTACCTACCGGTAAGGACTCTCTCTCCATGACTCAGAATTATCCTGACGGCAGCAAGGTCATCAGCCCGGGTACGGTTATAGTCTCATCGGCCGGTGAGGTATCGGATGTATGTAAGGTGGTGTCGCCTGTGCTTGCCGACTGCAAGGAGAGCCTGCTTATACATATAGATTTTAGTTTTGACAAGCAGCGTCTGGGCGGTTCGGCTCTGGCGCAGTCGCTTAACCGTGTGGGCAGCGATGTTCCCACTGTCAGGGATGCCGGATATTTTGCCGCCGCGTTCAATGCCGTGCAGCAGCTTATCGAGAAGCGCATGGTTTTGGCAGGACACGACATATCGGCCGGCGGTTTGATTGTAACCCTGCTGGAGATGTGTTTTGCCAATGTAAAAGGCGGCATGGAGCTCTCTCTTGACCAAATAGGCGGCAAAGACCTGATCAAGACGCTTTTTGCTGAAAATCCGGGCGTAGTGCTTCAGATTGAGTCCAAGCAGATGGATGCCGTAGAGAAATTGCTTAAGGAGGCCGGTGTAGGCTGTGCTGTCATAGGCCGTCCCGCCGATGCGAGAAATCTCTATATACGCCGTGACGGTAAGGATATCTCTATCGATATAGACAAGATGCGCGACCTGTGGTACAGGACCTCATATCTGTTTGACCTCAGGCAGTCGGAGAACGGATGTGCCGAGAAACGTTACGGCAACTACTCCAGGTTGCCGCTAAACTTCAAGTTCAATTATAACTTTACCGGCAAGACAGCTCAGTACGGTCTGGACCCTGACCGCCGGACGGCAACCGGTGTGAAAGCCGCCATAATCCGTGAGAAGGGAACCAATGGTGAACGCGAAATGGCCTATGCCCTCTGGCTGGCAGGATTTGACGTTAAGGATGTGACCATGACGGACCTTGAGAGCGGCCGCGAAACTCTTGACGACATAAGCATGATAGTCTTTTGCGGCGGATTCTCCAACTCCGATGTACTCGGTTCGGCCAAGGGATGGGCAGGAGCTTTTATTTTCAACCAAAGGACAAAAGAGACTCTGGACCGTTTCTATGCACGCAAGGATACCCTTTCGCTGGGTGTATGTAACGGATGTCAACTGATGATTGAACTCGGACTCATCAACCCCGACCACGGTAAGAAGAGTCGTATGCTTCTCAATGAGTCGCATAAATTTGAATCGGCCTTCCTCGGCGTTTCGATACCTCAGAACGAGAGCATTATGTTCAAGTCTCTGAGCGGCTGCCGTCTGGGTGCCTGGGTGGCTCATGGCGAGGGCAGGTTCTCACTGCCTTACGCTGAAGAGAGATACAATGTGATTGCCAAATATACATACGGCGATTATCCCGCCAACCCCAACGGTTCGGACTATAATGTGGCCGGCATAGCAAGCGCCGATGGGCGTCATGTGGCTATGATGCCCCATCCGGAGCGTGCCATATTCCCCTGGCAGTGCGGATTCTATCCTGTTGACCGTAAAGGCGATCAGGTCACACCCTGGATTGAGGCATTCGTTAACGCTCGCAAATGGGTTGAGTCACAGAAATAAGGCGTTATGCTCCTTGCGCTATTTACAACCTTTTTCAAGATAGGCCTCTTTACAATAGGCGGCGGATATGCCATGATACCGCTTATTGAGCGCGAGGTGGTGGAGCGTAAGGGCTGGATATCGAAAGAGGAGTTTCTAAACCTTATGGCGATAGCCCAGTCTGCCCCGGGAGTTTTTGCCGTTAACATATCCATATTCATAGGATACCGTATGCGTAAGACTGTCGGCAGCATCTTCTGTGCAACAGGCACGGTGCTGCCTTCCATCATAATTATTCTGGCCATTGCCATGTTTGCGGGAAATTACCGTGAAAACCCCGTGGTGGAGAATGTCTTTAAGGGCATACGTCCGGCAGTTATCGCACTTATTCTTACCCCGACCATACGCCTGGCTTCCGGGGCGGGATTTGATCATTGGACATGGTTGGCGGCGCTGGTTGTTGCAATGCTGATATGGCGGGTTGGGATATCGCCGATATGGATCATATTTGTTACGATAGTCTGTGCGGTTCTGTTTTACATTATTAAGTTCAGGAGAGAATGAGTGGGAGTCTTGGCAAGGTTTGTATCGGGCACCTGTTTTACATATTTAAACTCACGAAGGGATGGGCGCTGCTTTAATATGGTTTAAACTGTTCTGGTCTTTTTTCAAGATAGGCCTGTTCGGGTTCGGAGGCGGTTACGGCATGATCTCGCTCATACAGAATGAGGTGGTGGAGAAACAGGCCTGGATAAGCAATTCCGAATTTACCGATATCGTGGCGGTGAGTCAGATGACTCCCGGCCCCATAGGCATCAACTCGGCCACCTATGTGGGCTTCAAGGCGATTGAGAATGCGGGTATGACACGAACTCAGGCTGTGTTAGGTTCGCTGCTGGCATCGTTCTCGGTAATGCTGCCGTCATTTATAATCATGCTGCTTATAAGCGCCTTTTTTATGCGCTACCAAAATCACCCTTCGGTCCGTACTGTACTGGCGTGGCTGCGTCCCGTAGTTGTGGGAATGCTTGCCGCTGCCGTCCTGCTACTGCTCAACGAAGAGAACTTAGGCTCATTTAAGACCGATAAGCTACAGTTTTACGTAAGCATAGCCCTGTTTGCATCAGCCTTCGCAGTTACTTATGTATGGAGAGTGAATCCCATAAAAGTAATCCTTCTCTCCGGTCTTTTTGGCGGTCTCTTCTATTCACTCCTTCCGGCATAAAATATTACTGACGGATCCGCTGCTCTGTACCGCTGCGGATAGCGCATACATAGTTGTTTGTCTGTTAATTATTCGAGCTCAGATCAGGGTCCCAAACAGGTCGGACAGGCATACCGATAAAACGTGGTGAACTACCCTGGCCGACATCATCTTTAAGTATAACATACATCCTGGCATTTGCCGAACCGCGATCAAACAGACTTCCGTGAGGCTCGAGTTCCGATGTCCAGTATGATCCATCATCATTATGAATCACACTCTCTTTGTGAAAAGCGCCTGCAAATGGTATAAAAATGGAGTTATTGTTAACCCTGCTGTATGCTCTGTAACCTTTCACTCCGTTCAGTTCTTCAAGAACAAATCTGCATTCGGTTATCAGTTCATACTGCTCCTGATGGGTAGGCATTCGCCAGTTTCCGCCTAAAATGACATGTGCAGCATCATCTGAGAGATCCAATTTGCTTTTCTTGTCCCGGTTGCCCTGACGTTTTCTGTTTACATATTTGGAAAATTTCTTTCCCTTGTTATCGGAGTTGTAGATATACGTTGACCAGGAATATTCATTTTTGGGCCGGGTCTCTCCCCATGCAAAATAGTCACCGTACTCTTCCGGATTATCTGCACCCACATTACAGGTGCCCCACATAACGGAAAGGCCCAAGTCAACCTGTCGGTTGCCCGTCGTGCTTATACCGTCTTTTGTTTGCCCTGAAAGGATGGAACAAGCAAAAGAGAGCATCGAAATGGAAAATATTAACCTCTTCATAATATGTAAGATTTATTGTGTGTTATGTTGTTTTTTGATTACGCTGTTGAAAATAGATGTGTTTTAATAAAAAAGTTAATTTAGTTTCAGCAAATTAAAAAAGAACTTTTCAGATATCCAAAAAATCTCTCTCTTTTTGACAGGCACGGTGTTCCTGATTCAAAAAAAGACAAATTTAGAGTATTAGACTTGTTTTTAACAGGTAAATAACTATATTTGTAAGTAAATGTAATTATTCAAATTTCAACTTCAATTTTATGAAAAAGTTCAGATACCTATCGCTTGCTATTCTGGCA
>FZPS01000110.1_pt11 | contig 45975 bp, 47 predicted proteins | sample 1817821 | NCBI WGS metagenome assembly FZPS01 (sample SAMEA104158645, study PRJEB21678) | metagenome | place: Germany | collected 2015-04-21 | reverse complement strand
TCACCAACTATAAATGGGTCAGTTTTAAATTCCATTGCAGGTATCCTAGACCAGATAAAGGGGCTAAGCTTTAAGAACAAGAAGGGGGCTGCCTTTGGCGCCTATGGCTGGTCCGGCGAAGGGGTCAAGCTTATAGGTGACCATCTAGCAAAGGCTGGTTTTGAGCTTGTAAATGATGGCCTAAGGGTCCTGTGGAATCCTGACCAGGAGGCAGTTGAGAAATGTGTTGACCTGGGTAAGGAATTTGCAAAAAGCCTTTAATACTAGTTTTTAAAAAAGGGCCTTGTCTATTACGACAGGAATAGCAATGGCTATTATTGATAGAACTAAACCTGCTATTGCCATGCCTCTGCCTGAACTCTTCAGTGACAATATACCTAAAATTAGGCCTACAACTGCGCATGGGAGACTAAGATACCATAAACAAAATAATTCAACACTTAAAATGCCGAGAACTAAAGATGCAACTGCCATACCCTTTCTATCAGGTACCGCTGGTCCTTGATTTAATTCGGGACTTTGATAGTTATTGTCCACTCCACCGTCAAAATTGTTATTATCCATGATTAACCCCCTTAAAGTTATTAAATAATACTATTTTTCAACAGTATACCATAATAAAACATGTCGAACAATACAATATATACAGATATACCAAAAATTTATACAAAAATATTGCGTACTGCTGCATATACAAGAACTATAGCAGCCAGGGCCCCTAGCATCCACCTTTTAGGTATAAATATCCTAGTCCTAAGACCTATAAACAGGTGTATGCTATGCTCTACTAATAAGAGGACCAGGTATAGGAAAAGCAGCAGGGGCAAAATATGGTGAGCTAGTGACTTTACTATATTACCCTTTAGCAGGAAGTGCACTGCTCTTGTACCACCACAGCCTGGGCATAATAGGCCAGTGATAGACTTAAAGCTACATACACCAACGTAATCCATTAGCTGGAGGTCAAAATAATTATATGCGAAGAAAATAGTGATGATGCCTATCCAGACCATAAGGATAAGTATTTTATTGTTAAGTAGACCCAAAATTTTATTTTTCAATTGGCTTACTCCTAGCCCTAGCCGACTTTTATTTTTCTATTATAACATAAAAACACCTGCTAGATAGCAGGTGTTTTGCTGTAAATCGCCTCTATAATTTATCTATAGGCTATGTTTTTCCTATAGCTTATCTTCTTGAGTAAAATTCTATAACTAGTGAATCCTTGACATTAATTGGTATCTCATCTCGCATAGGAAGCCTTAGTAGCCTACCTGTAAAGCTTTCAATATCCTTTTCTAGGTAATCAACAGCCAAGCCAAAGGACTCGAAATTTTCCTTGAACATCTCAATGCTTCGTGACTTTTCCTTTAGGGAGATACTATCACCAGGCTTTACCTGAAATGATGGTTTGTCTACCTTTGCACCGTTTACCTGTATATGTCCGTGAACAACCATCTGCCTGGCCTGCCTTAGGGTTGATCCAAAGCCTAACCTGTATACAATATTATCTAGCCGACATTCAAGTAGGCTAACTAGGATGTCTCCTGCGTTACCCTTTGCCTTAAATGCACGTTCAACATATCGCTTCATTTGCTTTTCCAGTATCCCATAGTAGGCCTTAAGCTTTTGCTTTTCCAGTAGCTGCAAGCCATACTCTGATAGCTTTCTGTGTTGCTTGACCCCTCTTTTTAGGGCCTTAGGATGGCCATAGACGTTTTCGCCTAGGTGGCGGGCAACCTTAAATCTTGGGCCTGTTTTCCTTGCCAATTTGCTTATTCCTCCTTAAATTTAATATCGTGCCAGCAAGCCTTTTGTTAGTATACCATATAATTAGAAAATAATAAATGATAATTATTATCAATTATAGCCCTTATAATATAAACATCTTTAAGACAGGTCAAGCATAAATTATTAGCAAATAAATGACCTTTCTTGTTAGTTAATGAAAATCAAGTTATAATGGGTATACTTAAAAGTGGACTTTGATTATTATATGTTAGCTTGCCTCCATATAAAGGCCTAGATAGGGGCTAAGGATAAAGCTAACTTATATATACTAAATAAACTAATGATTATTAACCAATATAAAGGGGTTGAGAAAAGTGAAGAAGGACCCTAAAAATACAAGAGTTGTTGTAGGGATGTCCGGGGGAGTAGACTCCTCTGTTGCCGCTCTCCTCTTAAAGGAGCAGGGCTATGATGTAATAGGTGTTTTTATGAAGAACTGGCACGAGGATGATGAGGATGGTATCTGTACAGCTACCTTAGACTATGAGGAAGCGGTAAAGGTATGCAACCAGATTGACATACCCTACTATTCTGTAAACTTTGAAAAGGAATATTGGGATAGGGTATTTACCTATTTCCTAGAGGAATATAAAAATGGTCGGACTCCAAACCCTGATGTCCTGTGTAACAAGGAGATAAAGTTTAAACTATTTCTAGACTATGCTATGCAGATAGGGGCAGATTATCTAGCAACAGGCCACTATGCAATGATAGATGAGGTCGATGGCCAGTACCGCCTGCTAAAGGGAGTGGACAGGGGCAAGGACCAGTCATATTTCCTATGCCAGCTAGGTCAGCACCAGCTAGCAAAGGCTATGTTTCCCATAGGACATCTTGAAAAAAAGCAGGTCCGGGAAATAGCAGCCAAAAACAAGCTAGAAACAGCATATAGAAAGGATAGCACCGGTATATGTTTTATAGGCGAGAGAAACTTTAAGGAGTTTTTAAGTAACTACCTGCCAGCCAGGCCTGGACAAATGAGGTCCTTTGATGATCCTAGCCATGTTGTGGGTAAACATGATGGTCTAATGTATTACACTCTAGGCCAGAGAAAGGGACTAGGTATAGGTGGAGGCCATGGGACCGGTGAGCCCTGGTTTGTGGTAGACAAGGACCTAGATAAAAACATCCTCTACGTTGCCCAGGGGGACAAGCATCCTGCCCTTTACTCAAATGCCCTCTATGCTACAGATATTAACTGGATTTCTGGCCAGCCACCAAAGGAGCCTTTCTCCTGCAAGGCCAAGTTTAGATACCGCCAGAGTGACCAAGGGGTATATGTGACCGATATTGAAGGGGATAAGTGCCGGGTAGTGTTTGATCAGCCTCAAAGGGCAGTAACCCCAGGTCAGTTTGTTGTATTCTATCAGGGAGATGTTTGTCTAGGTGGGGGCATAATTCAAAAGGTCTACAAGGAAAAGTAAAAGGCCGTGAACTAACTGTTTGTAAGTAGTAGAAAAGGTTTAAAAATTAGATGGGTCATCTGTAGTATTTCAAAGTTCAAATTATAAAAGAAAACTACTTAAATAGGATTTCTAATCCAGTCTATACTTACAAGGGGGTAATGGTATGGGTGAAAATGTCTTATTAGCTATTGGTCTAACTCTCCTAGCGGGACTATCAACAGGTATCGGGGGAGCAATTGCCTTTTTTACAAAAAGGACTAATACAAAGTTTTTATCAGTCGCACTTGGCTTTTCAGCAGGTGTAATGGTTTATATATCATTTATGGAGCTATTAGCGGATGCCCAGGATATCCTAAAGGTAGAGATGGGTACAAGGCCTGGTATGCTGGTATCCATAGCAGCCTTTTTCGCTGGCATGCTTTTTATAGCCCTTATTGACAAGCTGGTACCAGACTATGAAAACCCTCATGAGGCTAGAAGGGTTGAGGATATGAGGGGAGATAAGCCACCAAAGTGGATGGATAAAAACAGTCTAATGAGGGTTGGTATTTTAACTGCCCTTGCAGTCTCCATTCACAACTTTCCTGAGGGCTTTGCCACCTTTATCTCTACACTGAGAGATCCTAGCCTAGGTATCAGCATTACAATAGCCATTGCAATCCACAATATCCCCGAGGGAATTGCTGTCTCCCTGCCTGTCTATTATGCTACCAATAGCCGGCGCAAGGCCTTTTTGTATTCCTTTTTGTCAGGCCTTTCAGAGCCTGCAGGAGCCTTGATTGGGTATTTGATCCTTTCACCCTTCTTGTCAGACCTTATGTTTGGCATAGTATTTGCAGCAGTTGCCGGAATTATGGTTTATATATCCTTTGACCAGCTACTTCCAACTGCGAGAGAGTATGGGGAGCACCACCTGTCCATATATGGGCTGGTCTCAGGTATGGCTGTTATGGCAATTAGCCTCCTCTTATTTGGCTGACCTATTTTCTGTAGGCCTGCTTAAAACGCTTGCGGTTTTTGTAGACCAATTTTTTTGTCTTTATCATTGTGATTATGTCCTTGCCAAAGAATATAAAATAGTTAAGGACAGAGGCTAGGGCAGCTAGCTTTAAGGTCACTGGGTTAAATATCAAGGAAAAGACAATCAGGGCCCAGTTGAACCAGGCTAGGTATTTGACCTTTACAGGTATAAGGAAGAAAATCAAGATCTCAAAATTGGGATATAGGTGGGCAAAGGCCAAAAAGAGAGATAGGTTTAGATGCATGGTAGTAATGGGAATGTAGAGTTTTACGCCTGCTACCACAGGGCTTATGGCATAGGCAATAAAGGCAGCTGCTATGGTTGCCAATACCCCTATTAGATAGTATATGTTAAACCTAAAGCTACCCCATTGGTTTTCTAGGTTAGACCCAACTATATAGTAAAAATAGAGGGAAAAGAGTATCCATATAGGGGACAACTGATCAGGAACAAATAAAAAGCTTATAAGCCGCCATACCTCACCCTTTAAAACCCTATCTGGATATAGCATTAGCTTTTGAAACAGATTGGTGTTTGGTATCAAGTAATTGATGAAAAAAACTGTTGCATTAAGGATAACAATATATTTCATTAAATCTGCAATCGCATATCGCCTATATTTAAACTCAAGCTTGTATAGCCATTTCATATAATCACAGTCTCCTTTACTGGTTGGACAAATAACTGCCCTAGTTGCAAGTCAGCTTATTTAAAGCTGCCTTGTACAATATTTTAGTAATTAAATATATTCTATGTCAACTGGCCCCTTTTAACAAGCAAATCGAGGAAATTAGGTCCCTTAATAGTTTAGACACAGTAGAAGAGCTATGGCAAAAGGCGAGATGGTAAAGGGGGAGATGGTACAAGGCGAGATGATAAAGGGCGAGAGTTGATAAATGGCGTGATGGTAAAGGGCAAGTTGCTAGGGGTGACTTAAGTGGCCCCATGTTCATTGCTTGCTTGACAAAAAACTTGCAATTTAGTATCATATATTTCTAAATAGAATAATTAAAGGCTTTGAAAAGGACAGTAGTACCGAGTATGATTTCAAGAGACATGGCCATTGGTGGGAGGCCGTGATGATTCTCGGATACGAAGATCACCTTGGAGCCGGGTCTTTGAAGTTAATAGTAGGAGATCCCGCTAGGATGCGTTATACTTTATGAGTGATAGGCTAGGCTTGTTTTTCTCTGCCTTGTCCTATAATTTGGGTGGTACCGCGATTATTTCGTCCCTTGGCATTTGGCCAAGGGATTTTATTTTATAATAAGAAGCAATAAAGCTACAGGTTCATTTTAGGCAGACTAGTCTAGGATTTGACTTGTCTATAGCATGTAGCTAAAGATCCAATAATCTAGCTGGAAGGGATGTATAGAATGGAAAAATTTAAAGGCTTATCGGACGTACCAGTAAGCGAAACTGAAAAAAAGATATCAAAGTTTTGGGAAGAGATAGATATCTTAAAAAAGAGTATAGAAAACAGGAGGGACAATGAGGCCTTTATATTCTATGAGGGGCCCCCTACTGCCAATGGTCAGCCTGGGATCCACCATGTTATTTCCAGGACCTTAAAGGACACTGTTTGCCGCTACAAGACCATGAAGGGCTACCGGGTCGAGAGAAAGGCCGGCTGGGATACCCATGGTTTGCCTGTGGAGATTGAGGTTGAAAAGGAGCTAAAGCTCGAAAGCAAGCAGGACATTGAGGAATACGGTATCGAGAAATTTAACATAAAGTGCCGCGAGTCTGTCTTTAAATACGAAAGACAGTGGAGAGATATGACCAAGCGGATGGGCTATGAGATAGATATGGATAATCCCTATATCACCCTGGCTAATGACTATATTGAAACCGTTTGGTGGATACTTGACAAGTTTAACAAGGAAGGCTATATATACGAAGGCCACAAGATCCTACCCTACTGCTCCCGCTGCGGAACTGGCCTTGCCAGCCATGAGGTTGCCCAGGGCTACAAGCAGGTAAAGACTGCAACTGTATATGTAAAGTTCAAGCTAAAGGACAAGGACGAATACTTCCTAGTATGGACTACTACTCCCTGGACTCTTGCTTCTAACGTAGCCCTAACTGTTCACCCAGAGGAGACTTATCTAAAGGTTAGATACAATGACCAGGTCTACTATCTAGAAAAGAACCTGGCTTCCCAAGTCCTTGAGGGAGACTATGAGGTCATAGATCAGTACAAGGGTAGTGACCTTGAGTATATTGAATATGAGCAGCTTATGCCTTTTATAAAGGCTGACAAAAAGGCCTTTTTTGTGACAGTGGCTGACTATGTTACAACTGAGGATGGTACAGGTATAGTTCACACAGCACCAGCCTTTGGTGAAGATGACTACAATACTGGCCTAGCCTATGATTTACCGGTAATCCAGCCTGTAGATGAGACAGGTAAATTTATAGATACTCCCTGGAAGGGCAAGTTTGTTATGGATGCCGACCCTGAAATCATAGAATGGCTCTACGAGCAAGGCAAACTATTTAGAAGGCAGAGGATGGAGCATAACTATCCCCATTGCTGGAGATGCTCTACACCCCTTTTATACTACGCAAAGCCTAGCTGGTATATAGAGATGACCAGGTTAAAGGACAAACTTATCGAAAACAATAACTCTGTTAACTGGTACCCGGATTTTGTAGGTGAAAAGCGTTTTGGAAACTGGCTTGAAAACCTAAATGATTGGGCCATATCTAGGTCTAGATACTGGGGCACCCCCCTAAATATCTGGAGATGCGAATGCGGACACTTAGAAAGTGTTGGTTCGAGAAAAGAGCTGGTTGATAGGGCTATAGAGGATATTGATGAGACTATTGAGCTACACAGGCCCTATGTGGATGATGTTCACTTTAAATGTGAAAAGTGTGGTGGCCTAATGACTAGGGTACCAGATGTTATAGACTGCTGGTTTGACTCAGGCTCAATGCCCTTTGCCCAGCACCACTATCCCTTTGAAAACAAGGAAAACTTTGAGGACCTCTTCCCTGCGGACTTTATCTGCGAGGGAATAGACCAGACCAGAGGATGGTTCTATTCACTGATGGCTATTTCAACCTTTGTAACTGGTAGGTCACCCTATAAAAATGTTCTTGTAAACGATTTGATCCTTGACAAAGAGGGACAGAAAATGTCCAAGTCCAGGGGCAATACTGTAGACCCCTTTGACCTATTTGATAAATACGGGGCCGATGCCCTCCGCTGGTACCTGCTTTATGTTTCACCACCATGGACACCCACCCGCTTTGATATAGAGGGCTTAAAGGAGGTTCAGAGCAAGTTCTTTGGCACCTTGAAAAATGTATATAACTTTTTCACCCTATATGCCAATACTGACCAGGTAGACCCTAGGAGTTACTTTATGCCCTTTGAACAGAGGGCAGAGCTTGACCTATGGATACTATCCAAGCTAAATAGCTTAAAGGAAAAGGTTGAGCTTGATATGGACCAGTATGACCTGACAAGGGCTATCCGAAGGATCCAGGACTTTATCAATGAGGACCTATCTAACTGGTATATCCGCAGGTCTAGGAGACGTTTCTGGGAGACCGACCTAACCGATGATAAAAAGGCAGTCTATAGCACAACCTTTGAGGTCCTAGTAGATATCTGCAAGATGGTTGCTCCTTTTGCTCCCTTCTTGTCAGAAGAACTTTATAAAAACCTTACAGGTGAGCTATCAGTCCACCTAAGTGACTATCCTACTGCCAATCCTGAGCTAATAGACAAAGAGCTAGAGGAGGTCATGGACAGGGTAAGAGACCTAGTGACCCTAGGCAGGTCGGCGCGGGAGTCTGCTAGGATAAAGGTACGCCAACCCCTGCAGAGGATATATATAGATGGCAAGTATGAAGAGAGCCTGACCCATCTAGTACCCCTTATGAAGGATGAGCTAAATGTAAAGGAAGTAGTCTTTGAAAAGAACCTGAGCCAGTATATGAACTTTAGCCTAAAGCCAAACTTCAAGGTCCTAGGACCAGTATTAGGGCCAAAGCTTAGGGTATTTTCCAAGGCCTTAAATGACCTTGACCCAGCAGAGTATGCTCCAAGGCTAGAACAGGGCGAGACCATCAAGATAGACCTCGATGGAGAAGACTTTGAGATAAATAGGGACAATATACTAATAACTATTTCCGCCAAAGAGGGCTATGATGTGGAAACAGAAAACAACCTATTTGTTATACTAGACACTAGTCTTAGCCAGGAACTAATAGAGGAAGGCTTAGCTAGAGAGCTAATCTCCAAGGTACAGCAGCTACGCAAGGCCAATGACTTTGAGATGATGGACAATATAAGGATTAGCCTAAAGGCAGATGAGGCTATGAAGCAGGCAGTAGAGGCCTTCCGCGACTATATAATGAATGAGACCCTAGCCCTAGAGCTAGAATACCTAGAGGATGACTCCTTAGAGGAATTTGATATAAATGACCACTTAACAGGTATTGGGGTAACAAGACTAGGCTAGGATTATCTGATCAATTATTGCTCTCCAATAAAAAGAGGGCAAGGTAAAAGAAATAAAAACTTTTTGAGGATGTTTATTTTGCTTATAAAAAGGCAAGCTAATAACATCCTCTTTTTTATATTTGGTATTGACAACTACTATTAGTACCTGGTATTATAATGACACAATAAAACCCCATTACTGGAGGGATGAAAGTGGCAAAAATTCAGATTGTAACAGACAGTACAGCATACTTTACAAAAGAAGAAGCAAATGCTTTAGATATAAAGGTTGTCCCCCTATCCGTTCATTTTGATGGTCAGGTTGACAGTGAAGGTTTTCCCGGTGAATTTGAGGCTTTTTACAAAAAGCTTGAGAGCTCTGACAGCTTTCCATCTACATCCCAGCCACCAATAGAGGCCTTTGAAAGGGTATTTGAATCCGCCCTTGACCAGGGGATGGAGGTCATATGCCTTGTTATCTCATCTGACCTTAGCGGGACCTACAACAGTGCTAGCGCTGCAGCTAGGGTAACCAATCCTAAAAAGATTTCTGTTATTGACTCTAGGACCTCAGTTGCCAACCTAAAACTATTGACCAAGCTGGCAGTAGATATGGTGTCAAAGGGCAAGACGAGGCAGGAGATTGTAAGTTACCTAGAAAGGCAAAAGAAAAAGGTATCAGTTAGCCTAACAGTTGACAGCCTAGAATACCTTAAAAGAGGGGGTAGGCTAACAGGAGCCCAGGCCCTATTAGGGTCTATCCTAAATGTAAAGCCCATTATAGCCCTAGTAGATGGGCGGCTTGTCCCAGTTGCCAAGGTCCGGGGCAAGGGCAAGGCCCTAGAAAAAATGGTAGAAGATATAGCCGAGGATGTAACAGATATAACTATCTGTCATATACTAAATGACAAAGAGGCCTTACAGGTCAAGGAAAGGCTTGAAAAAAGGTTTCCTGATATAAGTATAGGACTCGATGAGATAGGTCCAGTTATTGGATCCCACCTAGGGCCAAAGGCCATGGGAATCTGTACAATGACCAGGATTGACTAGTTAGTTTCCTCCTTATTTATATATAATGCCGGTATCTGGCAGCTTTAGCAGGTGTATTTCACTCCTGAGTGGCATAACCGACCTTAATAACGGTTGTGCCTTTTTCTTGCCCTTAATTTGTTGACGGCTATCCTACTAATAGGATAAAATGATATCTGTTTAATCTTTTACTTTATTTTAAGGGGAAGTTATATATTGGCCATTGAAAAAACAATCAAAGAAGAAACAGCAAGGAGAAAGACCTTTGCTATAATCTCTCATCCTGATGCAGGGAAAACCACATTAACCGAGAAGCTACTCCTATATGGTGGTGCTATCAGGACAGCAGGGAGCGTAAAGGCCCGCAAGGCCAAAAAACATGCCGTATCCGACTGGATGGAGATAGAAAAACAAAGGGGTATATCAGTTACCTCAAGTGTAATGCAATTTGACTATGATGGATATAGGATAAATATACTAGATACACCTGGCCACCAGGACTTTAGTGAGGACACCTACCGTACCTTAACAGCCGCTGACTGTGCAGTCATGCTAATAGATGGTGGCAAGGGTGTTGAGGCCCAGACCATAAAGCTATTTCAGGTATGTAAGCTAAGAGGCATACCTATTTTTACTTTTATAAATAAGATGGACCGTCAATCAAGAGACCCCTTTGAGCTTATGGAGGAAATAGAGCAAGTCCTAGGCATAGCCTCTTATCCTATGAATTGGCCCATCGGGATTGAGGGCAACTTTAAGGGTGTATACAATAGAAGGTCCAAAAATATTGAGCTTTATACAAGCAAGGACCATGGCAAGACCATAGTTAGCTCTAAAACAGGCAGCCTAGACGACCCTGCCTTTAAGGACCTATTAGATGAACACCTGCACAAAAGGTTAATCGATGAGATTGAACTTTTAGACATAGCAGGGGATGACTTTGATATGGACAGGGTAGCCAGGGGCGAGCTGTCCCCCTTGTTTTTTGGTTCTGCTATGAATAACTTTGGGGTGAAGACCTTTCTAGAGAGCTTTCTGCAAATGGCTCCGCCTCCTGCTGACAGGATGTCCACTGAGGGACCAGTAAAGGCAGATAGTCCCCACTTTACAGGTTTTGTGTTCAAGATCCAGGCCAATATGAACCCAGCCCACAGGGACAGGATAGCCTTTATCAGGATATGCTCTGGCAAGTTTGAAAAGGGCATGGAGGTAAAGCATGTACGCAGCCAAAAAAATGTCCGTCTAGCCCAGTCCCAGCAGTTTGTTGCCCAGGACAGGGTTATGGTTGAGCAGGCCTATCCTGGAGATATTATCGGCCTATTTGACCCGGGTATCTTTCTTATAGGTGATACCCTGTGTGACAAGGACCTAAATGTACAGTTTGAGGGTATTCCCATTTTCCCGGCTGAACATTTTGCAAGGGTCCGGTTTATAGATGCTATGAAGCGAAAGCAATTTATGAAGGGGGTCTACCAAATAGCCGAAGAGGGTGCTATTCAGATTTTTAAAGAGCCTGATATCGGTGTTGAGACCCTGGTTATTGGAGTAGTTGGAGTATTACAGTTTGATGTCCTATCCTATAGGTTAGAGAATGAATATGGGGTAGATATAAAGGTTGATATGCTACCCTATACTGTGGCTAACTGGGTCTTAAATGGAGGGATAAAGGGTGAAAACCTATCCTTTACCGACAGGGCTATGCTGGTAGAGGATATCTATGGCCGTCAGGTTGTCCTCTTTAGTGACAAGTGGGCTGTAAACAGGATAAGTGAAAAGCTAAAGCAGGTAGCAGGTGTGGACTTTGTTGAGATACCCCCACCTGTAATGGCTTAGGAGATAATTTTATTATTAGCTGTCTTTAGGGTAGGGACCAGGTTAGAAGCTTAAGGTCTACTTTTACAGCCAGCTAAGGGAGGTTATATAGATGGGTGTAAAATTCGCAAGGGATTATGAGATAATTATCGATGAGCTGGCCAAGCTCATAAGCCAGATTACAGGAGCCAATGAATTTTTTGATATGGACTCAGAGGCCTGGCTTGAAATTGGTCAAGAGGAAAAAACAGAGCTAACTAAAACTATGGCAGATGACATATTTTTTGCCCTAGGTAGCGAGGACTCTGGACCTGTAACAGTGGGAGATTGCCTATTTGAGTATGATAAGGGCCACCACACTATAAAGGTTATAGATGGGATAAAGGTATCACTAGTAAAGCTAATATGAGTTTATTAAAATCTATAAGATAAATTTTTAGGAGGATATTTATAGTTGGATAGAAACAGAGAGCTTGCTCAAGCTGATATATTAAAGCTTTTAATAAAATTTTCTATACCTGCCATTGTAGGCATGGTGGTAAACTCCCTCTACAATGTAGTGGACAGGATATTTGTAGGCCATGGGGTAGGGTCCCTTGCCATAGCGGGGATAACAGCAAGTATGCCTATGTTTAATATAATTATGGCCTTTGGCATGTTGTTCGGCCTTGGAGGTGCCTCTCTAATCTCTATTAGGTTAGGCCAGCAGAACCACAAGGATGCAGAGACAGTACTAGGCAATGGTCTTTTGATTTTGGTAGGCACAGGTATCTTAATAACTGTCTTTGGCCTTATATATATAGACCCTCTTCTTCACCTATTTGGAGCTAGGGGTGAAGTAGTTCCCTATGCCAAGGATTACCTGCGTATAATCCTCTATGGGGCGACCTTTCAGTATGTTGGTTTTGGCCTAAACCATTATATCAGGGCGGAGGGCAATCCAAAGATAGCCATGCTAAGTATGATCATAGGTGCTGTTATGAATACCATACTAGACCCCATCTTTATTTTCATATTTAATATGGGGATAAAGGGTGCAGCTATTGCAACCATAATATCTCAGGCTGCTAGTATGATATGGGTTGTCTCATACTTCTTTACTGGCAATAGTGTTTTACGATTACGCAGGAAAAACTTTAAGATTAACTGGACTGTCACTAGAAGGATGATGGCTATAGGGTCAGCGCCCTTTGCTATGCAACTAGCTGCCAGCCTACTTAATATAATACTAAACAACAGTCTCTACAATTATGGTGGAGAGATAGCCATGTCGGCCATAGGCGTTATTATGAGTGTTAGTATGCTAATCCTTATGCCGATATTTGGTATAAACCAGGGGGTCCAGCCCATCATAGGCTATAACTATGGTGCTGAAAGGTATGACAGGGTTAAAAAGGCCCTAAAACTGGCTATCTTGATAGCCTCGGCCATAACCACCCTTGGCTTTATTATTACCCAGCTCTTTTCCAAGCAGCTAATTCAAATGTTTAACCGAGAGGATTTAGAACTACTTACTATGGGTTCAAGGGGTCTTAGAATATATATGTTTATGCTGCCCATAGTAGGAGCGCAGATAATAAGTTCAAACTACTTTCAGGCTACAGGCAAGCCCCTTTTATCTATGATTCTAAGCCTTTCAAGGCAGGTCCTTTTCCTAATCCCAGCAGTCCTAATACTACCTAGACTCTTTGATTTGGGCCTGACTGGTGTCTGGATAGCAGGTCCTACAGCAGATTTTTTAGCCTTTCTTGTAGCTAGTGTCTTACTCTTAAGAGAAATGGGGCAATTAGATGCAAAGCATAAGGAAAGCCTAAGCCTACAGGAGGCTTGAGGATGGAGGGGCTAGACTTTAAGATCCTGGTAGATGCAGATGCCTGTCCTGTCAAGGCTGAGCTTGTACGGTTGGCAAGGGATAGGGGGATAGAGCTTGTATTTTTTATTGATACAAGCCACATCCTAGAGGATGCTTATGCCAAGATTGTGGTCGTAGGTCAGGGTAGTGATAGTGTAGACTTTGCCTTGATAAATCAGACTCAAAAGGGCGATATAGTCGTAACTCAGGATTATGGCCTGGCTGCCATGGCCCTGTCCAAGGGGGCAAGGGCTGTTCACCCTTCTGGCCTTATATATTCAAAAGATAATATGGACAGGCTCCTTTTTGAACGCCATATAAATGCCAAGATAAGACGAGCAGGAGGCCGGCACAGGGGGCCTGGCAAAAGAAAGGCAGAGGACAGTATAAATTTTGAAGAAAGCTTAAAAATCCTATTAGATAGGCAGCCTGAATAAAAATAGTCCTTAGAAACGCAGATTATTACAATAAATGTCGGATTTATATGAATTCAGACAAGATTATAGCTTGAAGACTTGTTTGTCAAGTGATAAAATTACCATATAATAAATATATTATAGTTAGTATATGGACTTATAACTAAGAAAAAGAATAGGGGGTTAAAAAATGGCTAAATTTTGTTCCGAATGCGGTTCTGAATTACAAGAAGGCCAGGCCTGTAGCTGTCAAGAGCTTGCATCTGCAGCCGAGGAACCAGTAGTTCAGGTAGATGATGAGTCTACTCAAGAGGAAGCAGTAGTACAAGAGGAAACAGTAGCACCTGCTCAAGAAGAGGCAGTAGCACAAGAGACAAAGGTAGCAGCAGCTCCAGCCACACCTAAGGAGCCCAGTGGCTTTAGCAAGTTCTTTAACGAGGCAATCAATGTATTTAAGGCTTTCTTTAAAGAACCAGTAGCTACAACCATTAAAGGCACTAAAAAAGAGGCATGGCAGTCAGGCCTGATGCTCCTAGTAGCAAATATTTTGGTATTAGCGATTGCAAGTGCTACCATAACAGCTAGGATTTACTCCATGGGACTTGGAAGCATATCTAGGCTTTTAGGTGTTAGAAGGGCTGGAGGATTTGTCCTTTGGATTACAACCTTCTTTACCACAATACTAGCAAAGGCTCTATTGTACGGCGCATTAGCGGGCCTTGTTTATTTAGGAATCAAGCTAATAGTTAAAAAGGAGCTTTCTTTCCTAAAGATTTTATCTGCGCTTTCAGTTGCTACTATTCCCTTAACACTATTAGGATTAGCAGCCTTTATAATTGGGATAGTAGGCCCTTCATTTGCAAACAGGATTATGTCAGCAGGGAATCTTCTATTTATGATACTATTCTATCTTGGAGTTAATGAAGTCACTGATGCAGATAGGGACATGAGCTTTTATGCTATTGCTGCATCATTATTTGTATATAGCATACTTACAGCTATCGTATAGTAAAAGGAAATTGCCCAAGGCGGAGGGCAAAACTACATAAATCAAGCAAAAGGGCAGGCCATTATGGCCTGCCTGTTTTTTTATATAATAGCCCTTAGTTTATGCTAGGCTCTAGAACCCTATCAGCCTCCTTTTTCATAAGGGAATGGTCTCTTAGCTCAGCTGGCTGCATTATTTTACTCATTTTATTTCCTCCCTTTATATAGCTTGTCAAAGCTTAGTATGCTTTGGCCTAGTTTCTTTTATTCAGCAAGGGTCTCATAGCAAAGGGCCTATAAATGCTGAGAAAGACTATACTAATAATATTAAGTCGACCAATAGTTTTAAGCCTAAATGGGTGATATACTATAAAAAAACCCGAATAAAGGAAAGGGAAGGAAAGTTAATAACTCTTTAGGGAGCTGGTTAAATGTGTGGCAGATATTTATTGTATGCTGATATAAAGGACCTAGTTGAAAGGTATGGTATCTTGATTAGCAGGATGGAGGGTGGCTGGCAGGGGGAGATTTTTCCCAGCCAAACAGTACCTATAGTTGTAGGGGCCGATCAAAGAAGGCTTGTTCCTCTAAAGTGGGGCTTTACGCCCTCTTATGCAAAAAGACCTATAATAAATGCAAGGGAGGAAACAGTTGACCAAAAGCCTACCTTTAAAAAATCCTTTATGGAGAAAAGGTGCATCGTTCCTGCCAATGCCTTTTTTGAGTGGAAGGAGGAGGACGGGAAAAAAGTAAAGCACAAGATCTATTTAAGGGAGAGGCCTATTTTCTCCATGGCAGCCATATACGACAGCTTTAAAGACAAGGAGGGCAAGCCCTTTACCGCTTTTTCAATCCTAACGACCAGGCCAAACCCCCTAGTTAGCAAAATCCATAACAGGATGCCTGTAATCCTAAAGCTAGAGGATGAACAGGCCTGGCTTGACAACACCATCATGGACCCAAGGGACTTAAAGGGTCTAATAGGACCCTTTGATGAGGGACAGATGGCCCTTGAAAGACTGGATTAGCTATTATTGTTGGCTTGACATTTGCCTGTAAATAAAATAATATGAAAAATGGTTCAATAGCTGTCTATAAAAGCAGAAACATTATAAATAATGTTTAACCACGGTATATGATGGGCAGTTTAATTATGGCTGACCATGAGCCGTTAATATATACATATGGAGGAGAGGAACTTATGAAGCTTGAAGGAAAAGTTTTGATAGCCCAAGGGGGCGGACCTACCGCAGTTATCAACCAGTCCGTGGTAGGAGCAGTTTTAGAAGCCAGAAAGTACCCACAGGTAACCCATATATACGGTGCCCTAAATGGTGTTGCTGGTATATTAAATGAAGATTTTATTGATTTGTCCCAAGAAACAGAATATAACTTGGAGCAGGTGGCCTTGACACCATCATCCGGTCTACTATCAACAAGGGACAAACCCGATGCAGAGTATTGCAAGAATATGTTTGAGGTAATGCGTGCCCATAATATTAGGTATTTCTTTTATATAGGCGGAAATGACTCCTCAGACACAGTACGTATCGTAAACGAAGAGGCTGAAAAGGTTGGCTATGAGTTTAGGGCTATTCATATACCAAAGACTATAGACAATGACCTTATGGTAAATGACCATACACCAGGCTATGGTTCTGCAGCTAGATTTGTTGCCCAGGCCTTTATGGGTGTTAACCTTGACAACAGGGCATTAGCAGGTGTATATATTGGCGTTGTAATGGGAAGGCATGCAGGCTTTTTAACCGCTGCTTCAGCTATGGCCCAGCGTTTCCCAGATGATGGCCCACACCTAATATACTTACCAGAGCGTGTATTTGACACAGATAAATTCTTGGCTGATGTAAAAAAGACCTATGATAAATATGGTCGTTGTATAGTAGCAGTATCAGAGGGTATCCAGGACAAGGACGGTAATCCCATAATTGCAACCCTGTCTGAAGACGTAGAAAGGGATGCCCACGGTAATATCCAGCTATCAGGCACTGGTGCTTTAGGAGATCTTTTAACCAACCTGGTAAAGGACAAGCTAAATATCTCTAGGGTTCGTTCTGATACCTTTGGTTACCTACAAAGGTCCTTTATGGGCTGTGTATCAGATGTAGACCAGATCGAGGCAAGAGAGGTTGCTGAAAGGGCTGTACAGTTTGCCCTAATGCACGATGTTGACGGATCCGTTACTATCCACAGGGTAGGGGACTATGCTGTTGATTATCGCCTAACTGATATAAAGGAAATAGCAGCCCTAACAAAGCTCATGCCCGATGAGTATATAAACGAGGAAGGCAACCATGTAACTGACGCCTTTAGGGCCTATTGTGGACCACTACTAGGGTCTGATATGCCTGTACCTGCAAGGTTTAGGGCACCCAAGGTTAAAAAGATAATAAAAAGGGACTAAGGCAAGGACCGGCCCTATATCTTGTATAAAAACCACCTACAGGTACTAAGTTCATATTTTATCTCATAGATGATTTCAGAATTATTAATTATACTTTGGCAGGTAAAAACCAGCATATGGTTGCCTGCCAATTTTTCTTTTTGCCTTAGGGTGATTTTGTCTATCTTGATTGTTAGGCTTGACTCATCCCTTTGACGTATATTAAAGCGAATTGGCGTAGGCACACCGTCCTCTGAAAACCAGGCGATCATTTTAATGGGTTTCATTACAACCTTCATACTATACGGCCAAATAGCCTACCTCCTTTTTAAAAAAGAATGACAGAACATATGTTCTGTCATAGTATAGCACGTAAATTTATTCTATGCAAGTTGATTTTCTAAAATCGCTAGGTCCTTTATCATTTGCTTTGGCCACTATAGGCTCTAGGCCATAGGCCTAAGGACTGGTCTAGCTATCAGCAATTACTGCCTGCCAAATAGCCAGTTGAAAAGGCTATTTGCATATTAAAGCCTCCAGTATAGGCATCAACATCTATAATCTCCCCTGCAAAATAAAGGCCGGCTACTAGCTTGGATTCCATAGTGGCAGGGTCAATTTCCTTTACTGATACTCCCCCTGATGTAACTATGGCCTCGCTGATGGGCCTGTAGCCTTTTATAGTTAGGTCTAGGCCCTTTATAAGCTTTACAAGCCTATGGCGGTCCTCCCTGGTTAGCTGATTAACTGGCTTGTCAGCTTCTATATTAGATAGGCTTATGATAATGGGGATAAGTTTTTTTGGCAAAAGGTCATCTAGGGAATTAGAAAAGTTTTTTCGTGAATGCTTTTCAAAATCCCTCAGTAGTCTAAGGTCAAGCTTTTCCTCGGACAGGGCTGGCTTTAGGTCTATTGATAGCCGATAGCCCTTAGGGTCTGCCTTTCCCATATAGGAGCTAGCTGACAGGATAAGGGGACCTGACACACCAAAATGGGTAAAGATCATCTCCCCAAAGTCCTCATAGACCTTTCTGCCCCTCTTGCCACTGACCCTAACTGCTACATTTTTAAGGGATAGGCCCTGGGCATCCCTTGGCCAGTCCTCCATTGTTTCTATGGGGACCAGTGAGGGTCTCAAGGGACTTATGGTATGGCCAAGCCTTTCTGCCATCTTAAAGCCGTCTCCAGTGGACCCAGTCGAAGGATATGATAGGCCACCTGTTGCTAGTATCAGGCTAGAACAGTTTAAGAGCCTGCCGTCCTTTAGCTCCAGACCCTTGACCCTACCGTCCTTTACTAATATGTCCTTTGCCTCAGCCCGCTCTATCCTTACCTTGTTTTTTCTAAGATAGGACTCTAGGGTTTTTATAACATCGGAGGACTTGTCCGATACTGGAAAGACCCTGTTTCCCCTTTCAACCTTGGTCTTGAGGCCAAGAGAGTTTAAAAGCTTTATTAGGTCCTGGTTAGAAAAGCTGTAAAAGGCACTGTATAAAAACTTGCCGTTAGTTGGTACATTTGCGATAAGGTCCTCTATATCTTCTGCGGCATTGGTAACATTACACCGGCCCTTGCCTGTAATATAAAGCTTTTTGCCCAGCTTTTCATTTTTTTCAATCAAGCTTACATCAAGGCCACGGCTGCCAGCTACTGCAGCTGCCAGCATGCCAGCAGGCCCGCCTCCTACCACCAATACCTGTTTTTTATCCTGACTCATTTTAGCCCTCTAGCTCCTTTATTATTTTTATCCCTGAGCTTGTCCCTATCCTTGTGGCCCCAGCTTCAATCATGGCTAGGGCATCTTTTAGGCTCCTGATACCACCGGAGGCCTTAACCCCCATAAAGCTACCGACAGCCCTGCTCATAAGGGCAATATCTCCTACATTTGCTCCCCCGGGTCCTAAGCCTGTAGAGCTTTTTACAAAATCAGCACCGGCCTCTTTGGCCAGCTGGCAGGCTATGAGCTTTTCCTCATCTGTTAAGTAGCAGGTCTCTATTATGACCTTTACTAGGGCTGAGGAGGAGGCCTCAACTACTAGGCCAATATCCTTTTTAACTAGATCAAGCCTTCTATCCTTTAGCATGCCAACATTTATAACCATGTCAATCTCTTGGGCCCCATGCTCAAGGGCTCTTTCGCACTCAAAGGCCTTGACCCTACTATCGCTTGCCCCTAGGGGAAAGCCTACTACAGTACAGACCTTGACCTGACTATTTTTTAGCCTGTCTGCTACTAGTCTTACAAAAGAGGGGTTAACACATACAGCAGCAAAGCCATTTTCTATAGCCTCCTGGCAGGCCCTTTCCATATCTATCATCTGTGCATCAGCCCTTAGATTTGTGTGGTCAATCATTTTGGCCAGCTTGTTTTTTTCTATTTTATGCATTAATATCATCTCCTAAATCCATATCTACCCTCTTATCTTACCATTAAAGGGCCCCTGTGTCCTTAATTCTTTCTAGGTCAATTCAGGTCAATTGCAAAAAGTTTTTTAATCTAAGAACTGCTAAAAGGACCGGGCCAAAGAGCAAGGGGCCAGGCTTTTAGTCTGGCAAGAAAAAACACTTGAATATTGGCTGGCTAAATAGTACAATAAGTTAAGTCGGGCCCATGATTTTACTAGCTGTATATTAAATGGGTCATTGACTTATAATATTGGTGTACTATATGGGACCTATATAAACAGGGTCCTTTATTTTCCACAGATATAAAGTTTGCTGTGCTAGACGGGGAGTTAGCGGCGCCCTGTAGCTCGCAATCCGCTATAGCGAGGTCGAATCCCTATTTGAGGTCTGCACCTGTGGGGGCTGGCCCTAATAAGTGATGAGGATGGTTGGGTCCTACGCAACGGAACTCCATGAACCCTGTCAGGTCCGGAAGGAAGCAGCAGTAAGTGGACACTTTCGTGTGCCGTGGGGAAGCCTAACCGGAGTTAACTGTTAGGTTACCGCTTGTGGGTGTTTATCGAGGATAGGTGCACAGCATATTTTAATTAGGACTTAAATGCAATTTGGCTAGTGTCAATTGTGCTTTAAGTCCTTTTAATTTGCCCAAAAGCATTTAAGGTCTTTGCTAACAAATACATAGCCTTTATGGTATAATGACCTTGATATTAATTTGCCAAAAGTCAAGGTGAAAGTGAGTGTATCTATTTTGAGTGAAGAGTATAAAGCACTATATAGGAAGCACAGGCCAGATAGTTTTGACGGTATAGTTGGCCAAGATATGGTTATACGCACCTTGAAAAACCAGATTAAGAATGGACAGATTGCCCATGCCTATCTTTTTTGTGGTCCTAGGGGGACGGGCAAGACCAGTACTGCCAAGGTTTTCTCAAAGGCCATAAATTGTGAGAATATCAAAGAGGACGGTCCCTGTGGTGTCTGCGATGTTTGTGAGAGTATGGCATCGGGTAGCAATATGGATATAATAGAGATAGATGCTGCCTCCAACAACAGTGTTGATGATGTTAGAGACCTTAGGGAAAAGGTTAAATTCCCCCCTACAAAGGGTAGTTACAAGGTCTATATCATAGATGAGGTACACATGCTGTCCCAGGGAGCCTTTAATGCACTGCTAAAAACCTTAGAGGAGCCACCAAAGCATGTTGTATTTATACTGGCTACTACTGAGCCCCATAAACTACCTGCTACGATTTTGTCCCGCTGCCAACGTTTTGATTTTAAGAGGATAGGCCAGGGGACAATTGTAGAATGGATTAGGTCTATAGCCCAGAAGGAAGGGCTTGATATAGAGGAGAGCGCCCTATACAGCATAGCCAGGCAGGCAGAGGGCGGGGCTCGTGATGCCCTGAGCCTTTTAGACCAGAGCATGGGCCTGTATGGCAAAAAGATTAGCAATGAAGGTATCCTATCTATCCTAGGGACTGCTAGCCAGGACTTTTTATTCACAACTGTCGATGACCTGATAGCTGGCAGGGTCCAGGGACTACTTGAAGCTATAAATAAACTAGTTGACAATGGCAAGGACCTATCTGTTTTTGTAAAGGACCTCAACGGCCATTTAAGAGATATGCTAGTAGCAAAGCTTTGTGACAAGCCTTCAGACTTAATAGACAGGGAAAGCTCTGAGCTTGACAGGCTAATTAACCAGGCCCAGGGGGCAAGCGAGACCAGACTAGTAAGGGCAGTTGAAATACTTTCAGAGCTACTAGCGTATATAAAGAAAAGCAGTCAGCCCAGGATACTCCTAGAGCTAGCACTTATAAAGATTTGCAGGCCCTCCCAGGAGGACTCCTATGATGCCCTAATTGACAGGATAGAGCTTTTAGAAAAGCAGGTCAAAGACAATAGCCAGCGGCTGCCCCGTCAAATGACAGAGGCAGTAGCAGTCTATGAAAAAGAGCCAAGCCCAAATGCAAGTATTGATATAGTAGAAAGGGTCCCAGCTAAAGAGGACTACGAGTCTGACCCTGGGCCTGAATCTAGTCTTGAGCCTGACTCTATACCCATGCCTAAGGATGAAGGGGCAAAGGCCAAGGTCAAAGACCCTATAGCTAACTGGCCCCAAATACTAGAGCTAGTCAGAAAGGACAGGATAGCAATATATGGACTATTGGCCGACGCTAAGCCTAGGCTAAAGGAAAATAGGCTAATCCTTTATTTCCCTCCCATGCAGGGCTTTTATGCTGCAGCTATAGACAAGGAAGACAACAAGGCCTATCTAGAAGGCTTGATAAAACAGTTAACAGGAACAGACCTTAGATTAAAGTGCCTGATAGAGGACGAAGATATGATAGAAGCTGAAACAGTAGAGGATGAAGACTATATAGTCAAAAAGGCTATTGAGATCTTTGGTGCAGATTCAGTTGAGGTTTTAGAGGAAAAATAAAGGATGATATGGTATAATTCTTAAGTACAAATGTTTTTTAAGGAGGATTTATAATGGCCAGAGGCGGTTTTCCCGGTATGGGGAATATGAATAACCTAATGAAGCAAGCAAAAAAGATGCAGGAACAAATGGAAAGAATGCAAGAAGAACTAGAGGAAAAGACTGTAGATGCTACAGTAGGTGGCGGTATGGTTACTGTAGTCGCAAATGGTAAAAAAGAAGTACTAAGTATTGAAATACAAGAAGAGGCAGTAGACCCTGATGACGTTGAGATGCTACAGGATCTGATTTTAGCTGCTGTAAATGAGGCCCTTAGAAAGGCCGATGAGATGGTACAAAGTGAGATGGCTAAATTAACTGGCGGTATGGGAATGCCTCCAGGACTCTTTTAAATATATCTTATTGAAAATTGTGGGGTCATACTTGTGGATTTTTTTATTGAACCAATAGCCCGATTGATAAATGAACTGTCAAGGCTCCCGGGTGTCGGAGGTAAAACAGCCCAGCGCCTAGCATTTCATATTTTGGATATGCCAAAGGAAGGGGCCCAGCGGCTTACAAAGGCAATCCTAGATGCCAAGGAAGGTATAAGGCACTGTTCTGTTTGTTGCAATCTAACAGACGCAGATCCATGTAGAATTTGCAGTAGTCCAAAGCGGGATGGGTCTGTTATATGTGTTGTAAAAGATCCTAGGGATGTAGTCGCCATGGAAAGGACTAGGGACTACAGGGGCCTATACCATGTTCTTCACGGTACCATATCACCTATGGAGGGTGTTGGTCCAGATGATATAAGGATCAAGGAGCTACTTCACAGAGTCCAAAATGATGGAGTAAAGGAAGTAGTTATGGCTACAAATCCTGATGTGGAGGGGGAGGCTACAGCCATGTATGTCTCAAGACTCCTAAAGCCCTTGGGCATAAAGGTTACACGTATTGCCCATGGTATCCCTGTAGGTGGTGACCTCGAGTACGCAGATGAGGTGACCCTGAGCAAGGCCTTTGAAGGACGCAGGGAGATGTAGCTGGATGACAAGCATATAAAGTATTATAATGAAACCATAGTGACAGGGTATAAATAAGGCCTTGAAACTGTGGTTTTTATTTTTTTGGCCGGAACTATAATGTTTGCTTGTGTAAAATCTATAATTCATGGTAATTAAAGAGGATATGGGACTATTTAAGTATAATAATATAACAATATACTCTTTGGTATCATCCATTTTACCCATTAGAGAATAGGAAACAGAAAGGAAGGCATTACAATGGGACAGTTAACAAGAGATGAAGCACTTACTATACTTAAAAGGTACAATAAGGATCCTTTTCATATTAGGCACGCTTTGACGGTTGAGGCTGTGCTAAAATGGTTTGCCAATGAGCTAGGTTATGGGGATGAGACAGCTTATTGGGGGATTGTAGGTCTACTTCATGATATTGATTTTGAGCAGTATCCACAAGACCACTGTATAAAGGCCCCAGACCTTTTGCGTGAGCATGGCGTAGGTGAGGACATAATCCGCAGTGTCGTTTCCCATGGCTATGGGATTACCACTGAGACCGGAGAGACCCTTGATATTGCACCTGAACATGAGATGGAAAAAGTACTGTTTGCTACAGATGAATTGACAGGGCTAATCTGGGCAGCGGCCCTGATGCGACCTTCGAAAAGCACAAAGGATATGGGCCTTAAGTCCCTAAAGAAGAAATACAAAAGTAAAAGCTTTGCTGCTGGTTGTTCAAGAGAGATTATTGAGCAGGGCGCAGATATGTTAGACTGGGAGCTAGACAGGCTACTGTCCATGACCCTGCAGGCCATGGCCGATACAGAAGATGCTGTAAATCAGCAAATGGACCTAGCTTAATGATAATAGCATATTGATTAAAAAAAAGGAGTGACCGATAGCTTATGACTTATAAGGAATATGAGGAAAAATGCAATGGAATCAGAAAGAAAAATCAAGTTTACTTAGATGAATTTAAAGAGGATTTGATAAAGGCAGGGTTAAAGGAAAAGACTATCAAGAGGCATTATACTAATGTCAATTTTTACATCAATACATACTTATTGAGGGAAGAGCCCATGGAAATGATAAAGGGGACATACTCTCTGACTCTTAACATGTTTTTTGGATACTTTTTTATTCGCAAGTGTACCTGGTCTACTCCTTCAACTATTAAGAGTACAGCTGCAAGTATTAAAAAGTTTTATAAATCCATGTTACAACGGGGATATATTGATGAGATGTATTATGAGGAGGTTATAGATACATTTGATGAAGATATGGATGACTGGATAAGTGACTGTGAAGCATATAACGACCTTGATAGTGCCGATCCATTTTTTGAATTTTTATAATTATATGATGTAGCTCAATATCATCACAAATACAGAGTATCTCCCTTACTACAGTTATTACTTTTCTAATAATCAATAGGAGAGATACTTTTTTTATCCTAATATTTTTTAGATAAAGGGAGGCATAATATGAAAAAGCATAAGATCTACCTAATGAGAACTGCTAAGCTTTATCCCCTTTATGTAACTAAAGCAGAGAGAAAAGGGCATACTAAGTCAGAAATAGATGAGATTATTCCTTGGTTAAGAGGCTATAACCAGCAAGAATTAGAGAGGCAGTCAAATCCTATGCCAAGGTCTGGGGTTTTGTGATAAAAGCAAGATACCAGATAGCTTTTGATCTCATTCTATTTCAAGCATAGTAAAAAATGAGGTCAGAGGTGGCATTTTAAGTGAAAAAGCAAAAGGATTTAAAAAGACAAGTATTATTTATTTGTTTGCTATTTGTAGTAGGACTTTTTATAGCTGGATTTATCCAAGCTCCTGTCAAACCGGGTTTATCTGTAGATGAGGCTAGTAGTTCTGAACAGGTTCAAGGGAAAAACAGCCTTGATATGGATTCATTTTATAATTTAAAGAAGCATATTATTAAGGACGATTTTGATTTATATAGGGATGAAAAGGACTTTTTACTAAGTGTAGAGGGTAAGTATGACCTTAATCAAGATGGTGAGCTAGACAAAATATTGGCAAACTTTGCTGGGGGTAAAGAGTCGCTAATAGAGGTTAACGGCCACAAAATCGCAGTAGCCTTTGATAAGCCAGTAGATTTTTATCTTATTGACCTAATACAGGATGATGGCTTTATAGAGCTTGCGATATATGATGACGGGCCAAGCGCAGACCCTAAAACTACATTTTATAGGTATAGTGGCAAAAGGCTATATAAGTTAGCCACTATCAATACTGATATCAAGGCTAAATGTACTATATACCCCTATTATGGTAATGTCTTAACTGATGGTAAGGGCAAGATTATTGGCCCTGACCATATTGCAAAATTCCTCTCTCCTAATATCGTCAAAGGCTATTACTCGATAGAGGGAGATAGGTTTAAGCTAAAATCCATTGACTATAAAAAATATTTAGAGGATGAGTACACCTTTACAAGTGACTTTGATGCATTTTTTGTTGAGAAAAACCTAGAGACAAAGATTAGCAAAAAGGACCTTAATTTTTCCTGGGACGAGAATGAAATAGTTAAGTTTAAAAGAGGTGAAAGGGTTAAAGTAATCCTTGTCGGCGACTTTTGGTATGGTGTTAGGCTACAGGATGGAAGAACAGGCCTCCTATATTTCTGGATTGGCGACTAGAAAAATGGCCCTTTAAAGGCAAGGGATTAGGAGATGGAGAAGGGCCTTTTAGCTATCTATTGTTTACCTTGTCGATCCTGTTTGTCCAGATATAGCCCTTGTAGCCCTTTGGTATGGCTTCAAGGCTTTCTTCTGTGTCAAAGCCTTCGGACCATTTTCCGTCTCCTAATACTATAACGACCCGGGTATTGACAGACTCCATCCGTTTAACAAATTTATTAGGCCAGCCCCAAAGGAATTTTGCATACTTGAGGGGAAGATGTAGCTCCATATTATGAAGTTCCTTTGGTATATAGCCGGTAAAGCCTAATAGTTCATACTTAAGTAGGGCTTTTTTCATCATCCGCATTGATAAAAGGCGAAGATCAGGACTTTGCTCTCTTAGGTAATCGATCCCATCATCGTCTCCATAGACAGTTATTAGGGATAATTGATCTTTTGTCATCCTGCTTAAGTAATCAGTCCATAGGACCTGGTAGGTTTCCACATCACCGTCTTTTACATTAATCAGTAACTCCTTGCCTGGAAAGGCTGAGAAAACTTCAGCTAGTTCAGGCATTAAGCCAAGACCCTTGCCCCTAAAGGGGAAGGTCTGCCCCTTGTCAGCAGTGTAACCATAACCAATATCTAAATCCTTTAGCTCAGCCATGGTATAATCGCCCACTAGGCCACTAGCATTGGTTCGGTATTCTAAAGCAAAGTCATGAAAGACTGCGAGCCTTTTATCCTTTGTAAGCCTTACATCAAGTTCTACTACATCTGCACCTAGATCAAAGGCGGCTTGCATGGAGGGGATAGTATTTTCCAAGTAGGGGTGTTCTGGTTCGTCTATTATTTCAGCGGTATTAGTATCCCAGTCCACTTTTGAAACATCATAGCTTTGTGCTAAACCCCTATGTGCCAAAAGCTTATAGTCTCTTTGCTTGGAATAAAAGACATTGGTATTGTTGAGCCATACTAGTAGCAATACTGATATTATTATAAGGAGAACAGTTCTTCTTTTACCTGTCTTAGTTTTTTTAACTGATCTATTTTTCATAAGGTCACTCTTTTCTATTAAAAGCAAGAATTATGTTATTTAGCTTTGTCTATACCATACTACATAAGAAACTCCCTGTACAGGTGGGGATTTTTGTTGTGACTGGCCCTAGCTTATAATCATCAGTGGAAATAGCTAGGCCAATTTAAAGCGGCAGGATTTAGCTATAAAAGCGATTATTTTATACTATATTTGTATCTAGACCCTTGTCTTCCTTCCATTAGGCTTAAGTATTAAGTATAATATAAGGTGCTGACGGTAGTTATTGTTAGGCCTTTTCTGTAAGTAAATTAATGGAGGGATTTTATGAAGCTTGTACGCAGGTTACTTTTGTTTTTTCATAGTTTTGTTGGGATAGGTGCTTTGGCAGGAGGCCTGGCTGCAATAACTGACCCTTATGAACCCATGGGCGTAACAGTGGATGCCTTAAAACTTTCACCCTTTAATAGTTTTCTAATACCAGGTATCATACTATTTACTGTGATAGGGCTAGGAAATATCATCGCTGCTATAACCCTGTGGAAAAACTTTAAGTATCAAGGATATATGAGCAGTGTATTTAGCTGGGCCCTGGTCATCTGGATAGTTGTTCAATGTATAATGCTACAGGATATAGTTGCACTGCATATCATATACTTTGTTATTGGATTAGTTGAGGCTTTCCTGTCTGCTATCATATTATTTAAGCAAGGCCTATTTCCAACAGGCTTGATTATGGACCTGTTAGGGAAATCAGGGATAAAAGAAAACCTTAAAAACTAGCTTAATTTAGGTGGCCTAAGAGCCCTTAGCAGACCTATCCCTACTAAAAGCCTAAATCAATGTTACCCGGGAAATGGAACAGGGGTAAAAACCATTCCATACTTTTAGAGACAACTGATCTTTGTGGGTCTTTAGGAGGCTATTGAATGAAAATTGTAGACAAGACCAAACTAGATAAATCCCATTTAAATCAGGCAGCTTATATATTAACTGATTCTATCCCAACTGGATGGCCTACATTTAATGATGCAATAAAAGAGATTAAGGCCTTGCTGGCTCCGGGAAATACTTTGCTTGCGGCCGTAGAAAAGGATACTGTCCTAGGGATAGGGGCGATACTTGCCCCTATCTATAATGGAAATGTCTTTGAATTACATGCCTTGGCTGTTCGCAGTGATAGGCGCAGGCAGGGCATTGCTAGGGCTATCGTCACAGCCTTAGAGGATGAGGCAAGAAGGCAGGGAGGCATAACCATATACCTAGGGGCCGATGATGAAAGGGACCAGGGGGAGACCTCATTAGCCAATGTTAACTTATATGAGGACTTACCGGAAAAACTTAAAAGCTTTTCTCCCGGTAGCCACCAGACAGGCTTTTACCTAAAGCTGGGCTATAGGATTATTGGAGTAATGCCAGATGCAAATGGAGTAGGAAAACCAGATATTTTTATGGCCAAGCGCTTGTAATAGCTATTGGCTTTTTTAAAAAGGGGCACTATATAGGTCAGAGTCTAGATAAGGGGAGGAGATTTTTATCAGATTATTTATAGGGCTAAACTTTGATGACCAGGTAAGGGCCAAGATTAGTGACCTTGCCCAAAGGGTAAAGGCCGGATCAATCAAGGGCAGGTTTGTAAGGCCAGAGAACCTGCACCTGACAATAGAGTTTTTAGGAGAGATAGAAGCAAGCAGGCTTGGTGCTATCAAGGAGGCAATGGATGAGCTAAGCTATGGGCCATTGACATTAGAACTTAGCAAAATCGGATACTTTAAAAGGCCCGAAGCTAATATCTATTGGCTAGGGATAAGGGACAATGAACAATTATTTAAGATACAAGCAACACTACATCAGGCTTTAAAGGATAGGGGCTTTAAGCTAGAAGACAGACCCTATAGGCCCCATATTAGCTTGGGCAGAAAGGTGATACTAAAGAATGACTTTAATGCCGATGAACTAAACTCTTTAGCAGAGAAAATTTCTATCCAGATTAACAAGGTGGACCTTATGAAATCAGAGTTTGCAAAGGGAGAGCTTAAATATACCATCCTATATAGCAAGGGCCTGGCTTGACCTAGTAGCTTTATGAGCGGGCCTACTTTACTAGCCAAAAGGGAAAGTCATTGAGGACAGAGTTTTTCTTTTTCAAAATATCCTGGACTAGAATAAGATAGGCTAAAGTTAGCAGAATAGATAATGACTCAAAACTAGCTCTTGTTTAATGAAAAAAATGGTGAAAAGTTTGGCAAAATAGGTTATTATTATGCTAACAAGAAAAAAGGAGGCAGCCCTATGAGTGAAATGATAAATAACCGAGAGTATAGGCAAAAGGTACTAAAGGAACTAATCAAGGAACTGCACAGGGGTGCAACAGTCGATGAAATAAAGCCTAGGTTTGAAAAGCTGATTCAAGGGATTTCAGTCACAGAGATAACAGAGATGGAACAGGCCTTGATAATGGAAGGAATGCCTGTAGAAGAAATACAAAGACTCTGTGATGTACATGCTTCTGTTTTCAAGGGATCCATCGAGGAGATACACAGGCCCCAGGACCCTGGTGAGACCCTAGGGCACCCCATCAACACATTCAAGCTTGAAAATGATAAGCTAAGAGCTCTTATCAACAATGAAATCAAGCCACAGCTAGACCTTTACAAGGAAACTGCCTCAGGAGAAAGCCTCGAAAAGCTAGTCAAAGGCTTTGAAAGGCTTTGGGAGATAGACAAGCACTATTCGCGAAAGGAAAACCTCCTCTTTCCCTATCTTGAGAAATACGGTATAACAGCTCCACCTCAGGTTATGTGGGGAGTAGATGATGAAATCCGGGCAGACATAAAGGAGGTAAACAAGCTACTAGCAACTAGTGGTCAAGCTAAAGACATTCTCATAGAAAAGGCAGAAGAAGCAGTAGACAAGGTCATAGAAATGATCTTTAAAGAGGAAAATATCTTATTTCCCATGGCCATTGATACCCTAACAGAGGATGAGTGGTTAGAAATCGCCAGAGCCAGTGAGGAGATTGGATACTGCCTAATTGAGCAAATAGAAAGATGGGAACCTGTCCGAGAGGATATTATAGAAAAAGAACAGGAAGATCTAAGCCAGCCTACAGACAAAAAGGGATATGTTGAATTTGATGCAGGCTGCCTAGCTCCAGAAGAAATAAATGCCATGCTAAATACCTTGCCAATTGATATAACCTTTGTGGGCAAGGACGGAACAGTTAAGTATTTCACCCAGGGCAAAGAGAGGATTTTTGCCCGCCCCAAGACTGTTCTCGGCAGGCGGGTAGAACACTGCCATCCACCAGCAAGTGTGCATATTGTGGAAAAGATAGTTGAGGATCTAGAGTCGGGAAGAAAGGACCATGAGGACTTTTGGATCAGGATGGGGGATAAGTTCGTCTATATCCGGTATTTTGCAGTCAGAAATGAAAAGGGTGAATACCTAGGTGTAATAGAAGTATCACAGGATATCGCACCCATTCAGGAAATCACTGGTGAAAAACGACTTCTCTCAGATGAATAAGACTAAGCAAAAGGTATAATAAGAGGGGGCAAAAGCCCCCTTCTTTTAAATATCCTTAATTTATTAATCATAATGTAAAGGTCTACTAGATGACATTTCAAGTATGAATGCCTTAAACTTAAAAGATGCAAAATACTTGATAAAATATTAAAACTCTAATTTACCTAGGTGGTTGTAGGTTAAGTGTTTTGCACAGGAACCCTTATGCCTTAAAATTATAGACCGGCTTTAGGATTGCTTCGATATCCACAGTATCAGTGATAGTATCCACAATTTCATCAAGTCCCTTGTAGGCCATAGGTGCCTCATCAAGAGTAGCCATGCTAACAGAGCTTGTGTAGACCTTTGACATGGTTTTTTTATATTCGTCTAGCTTTAGTAGCCTTTTAGCCTCAGTCCTACTTAGTATACGGCCTGCACCATGGGGAGCAGAATAGTTCCAATCTTCATTGCCCTTGCCTACACCTAGTATACAGCCATCTCTCATATTAATTGGTATCAAGAGCCTTTCTCCCTTTAGGGCACGGATAGCCCCTTTTCTCACTATATTTGACTCTAGGTCAATATAATTGTGTATGGTATGAAAGGAACTGTGGCTGGTCCATGCCATTTTGTCAATTATTATATCTGCAATGGTCTTTCTATTTAGCTCAGCAAAGTCCTGGCAGATTTTCATATCATGAAGGTACATGTCCCTGTATTTGCCTGTTAGGTAGCATAAATCTCTAGGTATATTCATGCCCTTGTCCCTCATAAGGTCATAGGCTAGCCTTTGATAATAGTCAGCCACCTGCTTGCCTAAGTTTCTACTACCGGTATGGATGATAAAATACATGTATCCAGAGTCATCCCTGTCAATCTCAATAAAATGATTGCCACCACCTAGGGTGCCTATACTTTGCTCAAAGCGTTTGGTATTTCTAAGCTCTCTAAAGCATTTTAGGTCAAGTAGCCTCGGATACCTGATAGTCCTTTCCTTGTGTACTTCTCTACCTGATGGGATGAACTTTCTAATGACCCAATCTAGTCTATCAAAGTCGATTTCCTGCTTGCCCAGCTCATGGGTTAGCATACCACAGCCAATATCTACTCCAACGATATTAGGAATGACCATGTCACCTAGGTCTGCAGTAAAACCAATTACACAGCCCTTGCCTACGTGGGCATCAGGCATAATACGGATCTTGCAGTCCTTAAATGCCTCCTGGGCAACTAATTCTTCAACCTGGGCTACAGCCTCCGGTTCAATTGTCTTTGCAAAGATTTTTACATTGGCCATCTTATCCTCCTGTTAAAAAGCTTTTTTCAATAAAGGCCTTATAAACATAAGCATACTATGACATTGATTGTATAACAAGTATTGCGATGCCTAAAGCTTATCAATTGGATATATGTAACTGTGCAGGCAGTGAAGTATTGATTTTAAAGGATGAGACAGTAGTAGACACAATGGCGAATACTCAAGATAAAAATATGACAGGGATATCTAAGCTTAAGGAAATAAGTAATCCTGAACGTTACAATGTTTTCTTTAATATATACAAATCCATAAGATAGTCTATAGCAAGGAATAAATTTAGCAAAAGATAGGTGGTGCAAGGTGAAGAAAATAGCCCTCACTCTAGTGACCTTTATAATATTAATAGTATCAGGGTCTTGTACAGGCTCGCAAGAAACTGACAAGCCCAGTAAAACTGAACAAGCATCCCCATCTGCTTATGAGTACAGGTCACCTGAACCAAGCCATACTACTTACATAATACCTAGTCCCAAGATACCTGTACATGAAGAGGTCTACACTGTCGAAAACATCACTAATGCATTTATTGAATACTACAACTGGCGGACTTGGACTGACCTAGATCTATTTAGGCATCATTACGAACAGAAGATCACTAAAAGGTTTGCCATATACGGAAATAGGGCTATGAAGCGGTTTTCCCTAATAGATTTTAGAGCATTAATACATGAGCGACTGTAGGCATAACTATAAATAGATAGAAAATTTAATGCCTTAAAATTATAGACTGGCTTTAGGATTGCTTTGTTATCCACAGTATCAGTGATAGAATCCACAATTTCATCAAGTCCCTAATAAGTTTGGTCAGAAAAAAATGTATTTTGACCGATTATATGGCAGGAATTTCAGGTAATTTGTTGAAAACTAACTGTAGTTTAATTTCTAAAAATAAGCCGGTAAATGTTATCGGCGAATAAAGAAAGGGGTTTTTGTATGAACTATTCTATTGAAGGCGGTACGCTACCAGCTGTGCTAATTAGATTAGAACCTGGTGAGGCAATAATCAGCCAGGCGGGTGGTCGTACCTGGTCTCGGGGGTCTATCCTTACTGAGACCAAGGCATTAGGAGGTTTGGGCAAGTCTATTGGACGTATGTTTTCAGGAGAGAGTCTCTTTATGTCTAGATACACTGCCCAGGGTCTGGCGGAGGTTGCTTTTTCATCCTCTTTCCCAGGTCGTATCGTTGCGCGGGAGCTAGGAGCTGGAGAATCTGTTATTTGCCAAAAGTCCGCATTTCTTTGTGCAAGTGCAGGTGTAGACCAGTCGATTTTCTTTCAAAAGAAGCTGGGAGTAGGCTTTTTTGGTGGCGAGGGCTTTATCATGCAGCGAATCACAGGCCCTGGTATAGTCTTTATGGAGCTAGATGGTTATTGCCAGGAGTATGACCTTGCACCTGGAGAAGAACTTATCTGTGATACCGGTGTTTTAGCCATTATGGACGATTCTTGCCAGATGGATATTAAAAGGGTCAAGGGGGTCAAAAATATCCTCTTTGGTGGTGAGGGACTTTTCGATACTGTTGTAACAGGTCCTGGCAAGGTATACCTGCAGACCATGACCATCTCCAAGCTAGCAAAACTACTTAGCCCTTTTATGCCTAACAAGAGCTAAAGTATAGGACCAAAGAAAGCAGAAAACCTATTAGTTGGCTAAGGTTACTTTAAGCAGCTGTTTTGTATTTGTATATTCTTTTTAAGTGTTAGCAAATACAACTTTATATAGATAATAGGGATAGTAGTAGCTAATCAAGGCTGTAGATGAATATTATATTCATCTGCGGCTATTTTTTATGGTTTGTTGGACCCATTGCTAACCATATCATGTTAAAATAGAGAAAAGACCTTATATAATCGGTAGGGTAGACTAATTAAGGGGGTAAGTCTTATGGCAGTTATAAGTGTTAGGGACCTAACCAAGAAATTTGGCAAGTTCACTGCTCTAAACAAGGTCAACCTTGAGCTAGAAAAGGGTGATATATATGGCTTTATTGGGCCAAACGGGGCAGGTAAGACTACTACAATCCGTATCTTGCTGGGAATATTAAAGGCAAGCGGAGGCAAGGCTACTGTATTTGGTCAGGATGTCTGGAAGGATGCAGTAAGTATCCACAAAAATCTAGCCTATGTACCCGGGGATGTAAAGCTTTGGCCTAACCTAACCGGTGGTGAGCTAATAGATCTATTTATAAAGCTACGCGGCTCTAATAACAAGACCCGAAGGGATGAGTTAATAGAAAGGTTCCAGCTAGACCCTACAAAAAAGTGCAGGACCTATTCAAAGGGAAACAGGCAAAAGGTTGCCTTGATTGTTGCCTTTGCTTCTGATGCAGACCTATATATATTAGATGAGCCTACATCAGGCCTTGATCCCTTGATGGAGCAGATCTTTCAAGAACTGATTTTGGAGGCCAGGGACCAAGGCAAGACTATACTTTTATCTAGCCACATACTCCATGAGGTTGAAAAGCTATGCAACAAGGTATCCATTATCCGCGAGGGACAAATCATAGAGGCAGGAGACCTTAAAAAGCTTCGCCATTTGACAAGGACAAGGATGGAGGTAGAAACTAAAAGGCAGCTAGAGGGTTTTGACAGGGTAAAAGGTGTACATGACCTGTATATAAAGGACAAGACAGTTTATTTCCAAGTGGACTCAGAGGAGATTAATAATGTTATTAAATTTATTAGCCCCTTTGAAATATTAAGGCTTGAGAGTGCACCACCCACCCTAGAGGACCTATTTATGAGACATTACCGGGGAGAGGCTGGTGACCTATAATGTTTAGAGAATTTTCAAACACCAGGGCCTTATCCCTTTTTATACTTCGCAGGGACCGAGTAAGGTTAGTTGTTTGGATCCTGTCTATCTCTATATTTGTTATCGCCATTGCAGCTATCCTTCCTGATCTTTATACAACATTTGAAGAACGTCAAGTCATGGCTGAGGCCATGGAAAATCCTGCTGTTACTGTAATGCTAGGGCCTGGATATGGTCTTGATAACTATACTGATGGTGCCATGATGGCCCATTTTATGCTGGTCTTTTCAGCCATTGGCATGGGGATAATGAATATAATGCTGGTCGTTAGATACACCAGGGAAGATGAAGAGGAGGGCCGAACGGAGATGATCCGTTCACTGCCAACAGGTTCCTTGTCATATCTGACTGCTAGCTTTAGTCTTCTTTGCTTGGTTAATGTGCTTACAAGTTTACTTGTAGGCTTGGGCCTTAGTAGCCTAGCCTATGAAAGCATGGATCTTATAGGCTCGCTCCTATATGGAGCTGCTATGGGGGCTATAGGCATTTTCTTTGCTGCCCTGACTAGTTTGTTTGCCCAGCTTACTTCAAATGCCCGTGCAACAATCGGATATTCCTTTAGCTTTTTGATTGCTGCATACATAGTAAGGGGGATAGGTGACGTGGGATATGAGCTATTATCCCTTATATCTCCCCTAGGCTTGGTTTTGCGTACCCAGGTCTATGTAAATAACTATTGCTGGCCTGTATTTATTATCCTAGCTAGCTCAGTACTTATCTTTGCCCTATCCTTGTATTTAAACTCTATAAGGGACCTAGGTGCAGGTTTTATTCAAACTAGGCCTGGTAGGGCAAGGGCCAGTAGGCTTTTGCTATCACCCCTTGGCCTAGCATTTAGATTACAGAAAAACTCAATTATTGCTTGGACACTAGGAATGTTAATACTAGGTGTTTCATATGGGTCTATACTAGGGGACCTAGAGGGCTTTATAAACAGCAGTGAGTTAATAAGGCAAATGATACCCGAAATTGCGGGCAAGGGTATGACTGAGAGCTTTATCACTATGCTAATGACTATCTTAAGCATACTAGGGACTATACCAGTACTTTTGTTTATACTAAGGCTAAAAGGAGAGGAGAAAAAGGGTAGGACAGAACAAATATTAGCAGCTGCCGTGTCTAGAAAGAGCCTACTTGCTAGTTTTGCAGCAATTGGACTTATGGCCATACCCCTTATACAGCTGATGTCAGTATTAGGCCTTTGGTCTAGCGCTGCCTTTGTTATGGAGGATCCTTTAAGCTTTAGTACCATTATAAAGCTTGGCCTTGTCCACCTGCCTGCCATGCTATTTATGGCGGCTTTAGCTGTAGTCTTGATTGGATTTTTACCTGGATTGACAGGCTTGGTCTGGCTTTATCTAGGCTATTCATTCTTTGTGGTTTACATGGGTGAGATGTTAAAGCTACCTAATTGGCTGGAAAAGCTATCACCCTTTGGCCATATCCCCCAGCTACCCCTTGAGGGGGCGGATATAGCAAGGCTTTCTATTATGGCAGGGCTAGCCATAGCCTTGATTGTAGCTGGCTTTATAGGCTATAGGCAAAGAGATATACAAGGGTAATTGGGAAATAATAAAGGCTAGGCCTAAGTTTAGGCTGGCCAGCTTTGCAAAAAAGAGTAAACTTGCCAATATTACTAGCTTCTTATATAATAAAGAAGATAAATAAATAATCCTTGTTAGGCGAGGCTACTATATTGACAAATGCTGCTGCCCGGAAACATCGAGAGATGCCAATGGGTCAACAGGCTTTATCGGATTAAGGTATAGCTTAATGCAGCTGGTTTGCATAAACCTAGGCTTTATAGAGCTAAAACTCAACAAGTGAAGGATAGCTTTGTTTTGCGTATTTGCTTTATAAGAGTCCTTAGCTTGTTAAGGACTTTTTTATTTGTAATCCTAGAGCAGGGGAGGTTGTTAATATGTATATGCTTATTAAAGAACTAATTGGCCAAAGAAATATTAGCCAACTAAAGGAAGTATTTAAAAAAATGAATGCTGTAGATATCGCTGAGGCTCTAGAGGAGATAGAGTCTGAAAAAATGCTTATGGCCTTTAGGCTCCTGCCCAAGGAATCGGCTGCAGAGGTATTTTCCTATATGAATTTAAACCAGCAAATGCATATCATAGAGAAGATGACCGATAGGGAGGTCGGCTCTATTATAGATGAGCTCTTTATCGATGATACTGTGGACTTGATTGAGGAGATGCCCTCAAATGTGGTTAAAAAGCTACTAAAGAACACAGATCCAGAGATGAGGCAGGTAATCAACCAGCTGCTTATGTATCCAAAGGATTCTGCTGGTAGCATTATGACAATCGAATATATCGATTTAAAAAGACAGATGACAGTTGGCCAGGCCCTTGATTACATAAGGGAGACTGGTATTAACAAGGAAACCATAAATATATGTTATGTCATGGACGGGCAGCGAAGACTAGAGGGTGTTATATCCCTGCGCAAGCTGGTTATTAGCGATGAGTCAGTGGTAGTAGGGGATATAATGGATACCAATGTTATTTCAGTAAACACCCACGATGACCAGGAGGAGGTTGCCAGGGTATTTAAGAAATATGCTTTAATCGCCATGCCTGTTGTGGATAACGAGAATAGGCTAGTTGGTATTATCACAGTAGACGACGTTGTTGATATTATTGAGCAGGAGTCTACCGAGGACTTTCAGCTAATGGCAGCTATGCAGCCTTCAGAAGAGGATTATCTGTCTACTAGTGTCTTTACCCTATCAAAGAACAGGTTTGCTTGGCTGCTTTTCTTGATGATCTCCGCTACCTTAACTGGCATGGTTATAAAAAGGTTTCAAAATATCCTAGAGACTGTTATGATTCTAGCTGCCTTTATACCTATGCTAATGGATACCGGGGGGAATGCTGGCGCCCAGTCTGCGACAATTATTATAAGGAGCCTTGCCCTAGGTGAGATAAAAAGAAAAGATATAGGCCTGATCCTTTGGAAGGAGCTCAGGATTAGTATAGTAGTTGGCTTTATATTAGGACTAGTAAACTTTTTGAGATTATACTATCTTGACAAGGTAGACTTAGCTATAGCCTTAAGTGTTTCTATTGCGCTTTTGATAACTGTTATAATTGCCAAGGTAATAGGAGGAAGCCTGCCTATTTTAGCACAGACCCTAAAGCTAGACCCTGCCATTATGGCAAGCCCAGTGATTACGACATTAGTTGATACCTTGTCACTGATAGCATATTTTTTAATTGCCTCCCTGCTAATAGGCTTTTAGCAATTGGCAAGGACTAACAAGATAGGCCCTTGTAATAGGAGCTAGGTGAATAATCATCTAGCTCTTTTTTAATATATTACATACTGTTTAAATCTTTATTACATTACTATACCAGAGGAGGTAGTAAGAAACAGACAAAGAATATACTATAAGCGTAGAGCGATTTTTTAATAGGTCTACAAAAAAAGAGACAGGATCAAAGTAGAGGGCCGGGCTTGGCATTGGTCTGTCTCATATGAGAGGTGGAAATAGGGATGAAAAAAAGCTGGGCTGCCTTGTTAACACTTGTGGTGGTATTTTCAATTGTAGGATGCCAAAGGCTTGCTACGCCTGACTATACTGAGCAGACCTCAGATCCTCCTTCTTTTGAACCTACTGATAGTCCAAAGCCGCAAGAAAGCAGTAGTCCTGATCCTGAGACTAGTGAAAGTCCTCAGCCTAGTCCTGAAACATACAATGAGTGCGAGCATGATTTTGAAAATAAGTACCAGTGCAGGACCTATGATCTAAGCCTCATTAAGGACTTTGTTGGTGAAGAAAGCTTTGAGGACGGGTTTTATTTATGGGACCATAGACCCCATATATATGAGGCTATCAAAAAGTTTGATATTAGCATGGATGATTTTAAGTCTCTCTATGGTGTGGGTAGTGAGAAAAAGGATGAGCACAATCATAAGTACACAGATGAGGAAATTGCTATTCTTTATTCAGATGACATGGAAAAAATCGATGAAACCTTTAGGTCCCCATATACCTTATATGATGGCGAGCAAATCTACACCATATACGACTTGCTCTACCAGTACACATTTTCAATTAACAGTATAAAAGTTGATAAGCAAGGCTTTCTAGATTATCTTGAAATGATGGGAAGGGAGTTTAGGCCACACTCTGACTACAAGGATGAGTTTGACAAGCTGGTGAGTGATGTTGAAAACATTGAAGAAATCGGGAAGATTATTAGTCATGATGATAATCCACTACTAGAACTGGCAAAGCAGGGAAGGATAAATGGACTAGATCTAGGTATAGGGGATAGCAAGGCCAAGATGCTAGAGCTTATGGGCCCATACGATGGTACTTCTGGTATACAAGTCCTAGACTCCTTTAGTTACAATGATGAAAATCTTCTATTTCTAACTACGAGTGAAACTACTGATGAAGATAGTATTATAAGGATGATCATAGTGACTGGTCCGGGCTTAGAACCCTATAATGTGAAAGTGGGTATGACCTTTGATGAGATTATTGCAGTTTTAGGTGAACCGTCATATATGAACACAGGTATGAATAATTCACTTAGTGAGTTTGCAGATGACTGGACTATAGTGTATTTAGTTGGAGAATATATGGTAACTTTTGAGGCGAAAAGCAGATATGGCCCTACAGATCATATGTGGTTACACCATAAATGGTAAGTCGAAAGCAAGGGTAAAATTAAAGGAGCTAGGTGAACAATCACCTAGCTCCTACTTGTGCATTTACCCGGTCTAGTCTAGGTTTAACCGTTTTTTAAGGATCAGATTTGTGATAGTAAAGCATGCGGCTACTATAATAAAGACAGTTAGGGTAAACAATAGTATAGATAGATTTAGTCTGCCAGGGCTTGTTAGGTCTGTTATTGTGTCTATGGTGTTTAGGTTTGTGTCGTACATCTTTGATACTAAAACCATAGTTAAAGATAGGATAGCCTGGGAAGCCATGTACAGTACTATATACATACCAAAGGAAGCAAGCCCCCTATACTTTGGCAGTAGGTGTCCAAGGGCTATAGCAGCATATATCAACAAGCCTCCAGAGGCAAGGGATGCAAGTAAATATATAGGTACAGTAAAGAATCCACCTATACCAAGAATCTGCCTAAACACCTTTATAATCTCACCTATTGTACCGAATAAATTGGGTACCCTGCTTATAATTATAACTGAGCCAATAGTCACAAGAAAACTGGCTATTGACCATAGCATGGCTATTAATAGCCTACTTATTATTAGTTGCCAAGTCCTTACTGGTAGTGTAAACATCAAATAGCCTTCATCCCCTAGGAGGCTTTTATAAAACCTTTGGATCATGATAACAAAGGTTATTATAGCTACGCCTACAATTAAGGCAAGATATAAGAATATATCAAGTATACCTAAAATAGTTTGTAGTGTACTATTGCTAGAGGACTCTAGTAAAGCAAATGGGTTTACTATTAGGTGGAACAAGGAAAAAAGTATCAAGACCATATACAAGGGTATCATAGTCCTTGCGGTTGCCTTAAATTCGTACTTTAAGAGTTTTCTTAACATCTGAACACCTCCCTAAATAGAGCATCTACAGACTGGCCAGTTGATTCGCGTATCTCATCTACAGACTTTGCCATCTCAATCCGGCCCTGCTTTAAAAAGACTACCTCATCTAATATCCTTTCTATATCTGATATAAGGTGGGTTGATATTATTATGGTAGACCCCTCACTATAGTTGCTTAGTATGGTATCAAGGATATAGTCTCTAGCTGCAGGATCCACGCCACCTATAGGCTCATCTAGTAGGTACAGCCTGGCTTCTCGGCTCATAACCAAGACTAGCTGGACCTTTTCCTTGGTACCCTTTGACATTGTCTTTAGTCGATCCTTTGAGTCTATGCCTAGCCTTTTTAGCATGTCATAGGCCTTTTCTGGCTTGAAGTTTTCGTAAAAGTCAGAGAAAAAGTTGATCAAATCCGATACCCTCATCCAGTCGTTTAGATAGGTTCTCTCCGGCAGATAGGATACGATTTTCTTTGTCTCTATGCCTGGCTCGTAGCCATCGATAGTCACCTGACCAGATGTTGGGGTTAAAAGCTCGTTTAATATCTTTATAAAGGTGGTCTTGCCGCTGGCGTTTGGTCCTAATAGGCCAACTATCTTGCCCTGGGGTATGGACAAGCTGATATTGTCTAGAGCTTTTACCGGTCCAAAGGTTTTTGTAAGGTTTCTACATTCAATAATAGGCTTCATTTAATCATCTCCTTTGTCATATCAGCTAGTAGGGTCTTAATTTCTTCATAGTTAAAACCAAGGTCTATCATTTTTTCTAAAAAGTTTTTTACATGGTCAACAGCCAATTCGTTTTTTACCTTTTTAATCATACTGACATCCTCCGTAACAAATCTACCAGCTGTCCTTTGAGTTATGAGCAAGCCCTCCTCTTCAAGGCCAGCTAGTGCCCTTTGCATGGTGTTTGGGTTAACCGATGCCTCCTTGGCCAGGTCTCGAACCGATGGCAGCTTGGATCCTAGTGGGTATTCTCCGGAGCAAATTCTTAGCTTTATCAGCTCAATTAACTGGGAGTATATTGGGCGATCAGGTTTGACTTCCCATGCCATGTGATCACTCCTCTTGTATTATTGTATTAAGCGCTTAATACAATAATACAGTAGTGGACTTTTCTTGTCAAGGCTTTTTTAGGAAAATTTCTTTGAAAATAAAAAATGGCCCTGCCGAAGGCAGAAGGCCAAAACAAGGATATATGAAAAGCAATCACTAGAGGGTAGCAAGGTAGGAATGGCGGATTATCTTTATGGCCCTATCTATATCCTCTAGTGAGCTTAGGCGGATCCGCTTGTCTAGGGTATAAGAATAGTTTTCAGGGACACTTTCAACCCCATATAGGGGGTCATTCATGGCCTGGCAGGGAAAGAGAAAGACTGTAACAAAGGATTTAGACAAACGCAGCTGGGCAAAGTTCCTAGTAGTATAGTAGGCAATATAGTCCCTTGTAAACCTTTCGCTGATGCTATCATCAAGGTTTAAGAGTCTAAGACGGAGGCTCTTAAAGATATTAATGGTCAAGTCTGAGCCCTTTTCTAAGTGGTCTTCAAGGCTGTAGGCAGGTGGGGCTATTTTGTCCCTGCCCCCTTCGATTAGCCTAAGGCCAGAGGAGGCTAGCTTGGCAGTAGGGTAGATGTTTTCTAGATATAGCATGTCCTCCTCGTACCAATAGTACTTGTATAGGTTTATAAAATCAGAGAGCCTGCTGACTGCATACTTGTCAAACTTGTTGTATTTGTTTGCTATGAGTATGGCCTTAGGACAGGACCAGCTGATCTGTATATCATGGCCTAGGGCCCGCCTGGCAGCCTCTTCAAAGCTTGGCTTGTTCATGGTCAGCCAGTCTAGATAGTAGACAGCTTGGTTGATAATATTATCGTTTTCAGTTTTTTTGTATAGTATGATAGTAGGACTTCCGTTTTCATCAAGGCCTAAGCTATCAATTACATAGCCATAGCTATTATTTGCGGGAAAATCGCTTGCAATATAGTATACACCTAAAATTTCTTCAGAATTGTGTTCTACAAAGGCTTGTATGTTTTTATCCTTGTAGGCAGATTTAATGTCGAGCTTTTTAGCCTTGCCATCCCGTATTGCAAATAGTGGCATTATACTATACCCCCCATGCCTGTTTATAGTTTTCCCTTGGGACTAATGGCGAAATAGTGGATTTTTTGTAACATAATATTTACTTAATTACCAGTTTATATTATATAAATAATCTATCAGACTTTTAGAAAAAATGCAATAGAATTTGTCCATAGCTAGAAATAAATTAATACAATTAGCATATGGACTTTATGGCTAGCTATAGCATCAAAAAGTAATTAGATGTATAATATAGGTGACAGCACAAAAATTAGGGGGTATTGTAGTTGAAGGTTAGAAAAAGAGATGGCAGGATACAGGATTTTAACCTTGGAAAGATTAGGCTCACTATCGAACGTGTATCTGATGAGGTTCAAATGCCACTTACTGGCTCAGACCTTGATATGATATCAAAAAGCATAGAAAGTGATCTAGCTAGTAGAGGAGAGGATATCATAGATACGGCCCAGATAGGCAAAACAGTAGTAGCCCAATTAGAAGACTTTGGCTATAAAAAGATAGCGGTGGCATATCAAGGCTATACTACTTAAATTTATCTATAAAAATGAAATCCCCGGTGCTTGACAAGGGTCAATTAGCCGGGGTATTTTTTTGACTTATTTTATGTATTATTAGAACTATAGGGTTATCTTTGGTATAGGAGGTGGTACACTTCCTGTACACAAGGAATTTATTCTCTTGGCTATATTATCTAGGTGGATAATATCATCGTGGAGGTTTTTCTCAACCACTACCCTAGGCATTCCATATATTGTGCAAGAATCCTCTGATTGGGCCATGATATAGGCACCGGCGTCTTTTGCTTCCTTGGCCCCTTCTGCTCCATCAGAGCCCATACCTGTCATGATAATAGCCATGGCCTGGTCCCTGTGGGATTTACTAAGTGAGGTAAAAAGCAAATCTACTGAGGGTGTATACTTATACACTGATGAGAACCGGTCTTTGCTAAAAAGACTAATGGTGCTGTTTTTTTCTATATACATATGCATGCCGCCAGGACATATATATGCATAGGCTGGCCTTAAGAGCTCTCCATGCTCAGCCTCTTTTACGGTTATGGCAGAATCCTTGTTTAGCCTTTCAGCTAGGGAGGCTGTAAAGGATGCTGGCATATGCTGGGCAATAACGATAGAAGCGGAAATCTTTGGGGAAATCTTTGGTAGCAATGAGGACAGGGCCCTAGGGCCTCCTGTAGATATGCCGATACCTACTACAGAAAAACGCCTATTGTCCATATCTGCAAGGTTTTCATCTGTCAAGGGAAGGGGTTCGAGCTTGGCGTCCTTGGCAAGATAAATCTTGCTTATAAGGTCTTCCTTGGTCAGTTCTTCCTTGTGTAGGTAGTCAACAGCCCCTTTTCTAAGGGCTTCGATGGTGATCTCTGCCCCGTCATAGGTAAAGGAAGAGACCATAATTATCGGAGTGGGACATTCACTCATAATATGCTCTACTGCTTCTAGACCGGACATTTCTGGCATCTCATAATCCATGGTGATAACGTCAGGTTTTAGGTGCTTGGTTTTCTCTATAGCTTCATAGCCATCTCTTGCTATTCCGACAACCTTTATACCTGGTTCCGAATCTAGAAACAGGTTGATCCTAACGCGCATAAATGGTGAGTCATCTACTATAAGAACCTTTAGCATACTGAGCCTCCTTAGAAAAGGTTGTAATTATTATATACCGTTTTCTTAGGAAAAGAAAGGTGTATTTGTGTACTTTGTTTATAATTATGTAAATTGGCAATAATTTAATCAAAAGTCTAGGGAGGGGACAAAATGATTAATCAATTGCTAGATTTCTTAAACAAATTAGAGGGGGATCAGGGCCAGGATGATAGGGCGCTTTTGCTAGAAAATGTATGCCGGGCCAGGGAGGATTGGCATGCTGCACAAAACTATTTTCAAAATGTATCTGACCCTGAACTAGTTGACTATGCAATATTCAAAGTTGAGGAAGCAAAACGCAAGTATATGTACCTGCTTAGGCTAGCAAAAAAGGAGGGCCTAGTGCAGGACCAGGTATTGTAGGGGCAATGAGCTATCTATAATTTATTTAGCCTTAGGATATACAAAGCTACTCTAATTAAGGCATAAAAGAGGGGATAAGCCCATATCTATTATTATAGAGACAGGTCTATCAGACTAGCTAGCTACTTAGGTGATGTTACCTGTCAATACCGGATAGGGTGTGGTGCTTATGCTAGGAGCAAACCTTTCAAAAGCAATCCTTGCTACAGGACAGGGCCTTAATATCCCCTTTGACATAATACTTGCCTATGCAGTAGGCCTAGGGCTTTTGTATTTTGTCGGCTGGCTATTGCTGGTCCCCTTTAGGTTTTTACTCCGCTGGATAATAAATGCCCTGATAGGTGGGGCAGTCCTTTGGCTACTAAATCTCATAGGCGGGCTTATAAATGTAACAGTAGCAGTTAATCCAATAACGGCCTTGACTGTAGGTTTTTTAGGTCTACCAGGTATAATTCTAATCCTCCTGCTACAATTTATCCTCTTATAACAGGGTGCCTTGGCACCTTTTTTTAATGGCTTTTTTGGGGCCTAACTGCCTTGACACTTTAAATCCAATCAATTACTATAGCAGTATTATAAATACTATGTATAATTTAGCTTTCTCATATATTTATTATGTGAAGCTTGTCAGCCCTATGCTTTCGGTGTAATATAAATAGCAAGACCTGTCTATAAGGATGTGACTTAAATTGAGTGAAAAAAAGAGAATATTTAGCGGGATGCAGCCAACAGGGGTTTTGACCCTTGGCAACTATTTAGGGGCCCTAAAAAACTGGTCGCAGCTCCAGGACCAGTATGATTCTATATATTCTATTGTGGACCTGCATTCACTGACTGTCAGAAGGCAGCCAAAGGATGTTAGGGCGGACTCTGTATCCCTACTAGCCCAGTATATTGCCTGTGGGATTGACCCTGAGAAAAACACCTTGTTTATCCAGTCTCATGTTAGTGCACATGCTGAGCTTTGCTGGATACTCTCCTGCTATACCTATATGGGTGAGCTAAATAGGATGACCCAGTTCAAGGAAAAGGCTGGTAGCCACCAAGACAATGTAAATGCTGGTCTTTTTACATATCCAGTCCTAATGGCTGCTGATATCCTGCTATACCAGGCAGACCTAGTACCCGTAGGAGGGGATCAAAAGCAGCATCTTGAGATAACAAGGGATATTGCAATTAGGTTTAACAGTGTATATGGTCCTGTATTTACTGTTCCCGAGCCCTATATACCAAAGGTAGGGGCCAGGATCATGAGTCTACAGGAGCCAGAGTCCAAGATGTCAAAATCTGATGAGAACCAAAACGCCTATATTACCTTGCTTGATAGTCCCGATACTATCATTAGAAAGTTTAAAAGGGCTGTTACTGATTCTGAGGCCCTTGTTCGCTATGATATAGAAAACAAGCCTGGTATCTCCAACCTAATATCCATCTATTCATGCGTAACAGGCAAGACCTATGATCAGGTGGAGGCTGAGTTTGAAGGCAAGGGCTATGGGGACTTTAAACTAGCTGTCGGTGAAGCAGTGGCAGAGGCCCTAAAGCCAGTTCAAGCCCGCTACAATGAGCTTATGTCAGACAAGGCCCAGCTAGAGGCTATCCTAAAGAAGGGGGCCGACTCAGCAGAGTATCTAGCTATGAAAACCCTTAGAAAGGTATACAAAAAGCTAGGCCTGGTGCCTAGACCTAGATAGGCTAGTAGCTAAACAAGGGTGAGGCCTTAAGAGGGAAAGCTTAGGCTAGATAAAGTAGATAAATGAATATGAAAAGCGGTATAAAATAAAGAGCCCTCATTTAGCCGGTCTTTTTGTTATGTCATATTATAGCATCAAGATGATGGATGTTTGAAAACTGAAACCACATATTCACCCTGCCATAGAGCAAAAAATTATGACTTATCAATGAAAAATGCACATTTAA
>FZPS01000191.1_pt129 | contig 46096 bp, 37 predicted proteins | sample 1817821 | NCBI WGS metagenome assembly FZPS01 (sample SAMEA104158645, study PRJEB21678) | metagenome | place: Germany | collected 2015-04-21 | reverse complement strand
TCTTTTATTGCTATTCGGACGGCAAGTGTTTCCAGCTTCATCGCGTGCAGGATATGAACTTTGATAGACCCGTCAAGATGAGCGAACTCGAGACCTTCAGCGCGCGTGATATCAGCGTTGCGCGGGCAAATGATAGAATAGTTTTTGAACACTTTAATGAAATCTACAAATACGATCCCACCAAGATAGGCAAAGCGCGCGTGCAAAAGCTGGATATTACCATCCGTGAAGACCTCTGGCAAAGCTCCATCAGGGAAATATCTATGCGCGACGAAGTGGAGGACTTCACAGTCTCTGATGACGAGCAGCTCGTAGCCTTTAACTATATGTATGACAATTTCTTGGTGCCTGCAAAAGGCGGAGAAGCAAAGCCCATCACCACTGATCACAGCGGACGAGCAAACATCAGATTCTTAGATGATAAGACCATGCTCGTTGTGAAGACCCAGGGGGGTATAGACAGACTCTTTCAGGCAGAAGTAAGCCCCGAGATCGAGCTCAAACCCGTCAAATGGTTCGGCGCAGACAGCCTGAATGTAGAAGCGATTCGCAAAGACAGCCAAGGCAGGCTGGAACTGCTTTATCAGGATCATGAAAATAGCTACAAGGTCGCGCTGGCAGACAAGGGCTCCACGAAGTTCAAAGCCTTCGAGGTGCCCGGCTTGCTCACCTCAAGCATAGCGCAGAACAAGAGCGGCACCCACGCAGCATATTGGTGCATGGATCCTTATCATTACATGCGTACGCTTTATATCTACGACTTTGCAAAGAAAAAGCATCAAAAGGTGCTATCCGATCAGAGGCACGGCGCAGGGCTGCATTGGAGTCCCGACAATCGTTCTTTATATACCACCTTGGGCGGCTCGCTTTACAGGCTGGACTTGGTTCCTCGCGATGAGCTTGCCGATGAGAAAGACCATTGGTATGACATCTTTAATCCCAAAAAAGAGAAGAAAGACAAGGACAAAGACAAAGACGAGGATAAAGAAGACAAAGAAAAGAAAGACCCGCCCGTAGAGATAGTCTGGGAAAACATAGACAAGCGACTCTTCCAGCTCTATAGCATGAGCTCCGGCAATGTGAGCTACTTGCGTGCCCTCAGCGATTCCACCTTCCTTTTCTTGGAACGTCCATGGTATTCCCAAGGCAAGACCTACCTCAAGAAAGGCAATGTTAAAGGCAGCGAAGCCTCTGAAGAAACGAGCTTCAACGATGGCAGCACATCCTTCAAACTCTTTGGTAATACGCTTTACTACCTCCACAAAGGTCTGCTCAAGAGCCACAATACCGAGAGCGGCGCCCGAAAGGATATCACCATCTCGCTGGACTATGCTTACGACGTGAACGAGCTCAACAGCCGCGTCTTTGAGAAGGTTTGGGGCAATTTCAAGAACAACTTTTACGACATAAATATGCACGGCATAGACTGGGATGCCTCCTACGAGCTATATCATCCTTATCTGAAATATACGCGAACCATCAACGAAGTGGGCACCATCATCGACGAGATGGTGGGCGATCTGAACGCATCGCACACGGGATTCTATCCCCGCAGCGAAGGCGATCGCACTCGCTATAAGTCTGTCGCATGCCTCGGCGCAGAGCTTGATTACAGCACCCTATTAAATGAAGGCATGAAGATCAGCAAAGTCTATCCCGGAACGCAGTTAGATGCCGTCTTCGGCGTGCGTGAGGGAGACATTCTCACCCATATCAACGATACGCTCATCGAGCCCATGACCTCGATAGATCAGCTTCTTGCCGACAAGGTGGATAAGAGCTTGAAGCTCACCATCACCCAGGGTAGGAAGACCATAGAAGCCCGCATCACGGGGCTCAGCTACCGCGAGCAATATAATATCCATAATCAGTACATCAAGGAAAAGCGGGAGAAGAAGGTTCTTGATTCCACCGACGGCAAAGTGGGCTATATCCACGTTCCGGCAATGGGAACGGAGAACTACGACGACTTCTATCGCGACTACTTCGTTCATAATAGCGATAAAGATGCAATCATCTTAGACTTCCGTGGCAATCGCGGCGGACGCGTGCACGATCGCATCATCTCCCTGCTCAGCAAGCCATACTATGCTTACAGCCTCTCTCGCAGATACACGAACGAGATGCGCGCTGAACCCAGGTTTTCCATCAACGTGCCAACTGTGCTCTTGGTGGACGAACATTCCTTTTCAGATGGTGAGATATTCCCAATCGTCTATCGCGAGCTCGGCATAGGCAAGGTTATCGGCTTCCCCTCCAGCGGTGCGGTGATAGGAACTCAGCAATACAAGATATTCGAAGGCTCCGAGATGAGAATGCCCGTCTCAGGCTGGTACACCAAGGATAAAACCAATATGGAAGGCACGGGCGCAATGCCAGACATCATCATTGAACACAGCCTAAATGACATCGCAGACGATCACGACAAACAGCTTGAACGCGCCATTGAGGAAATACTCAAAGAATTGCCATGAGCACCATAGATAGCGTTGTCAACCGCGCCAAAAGCATTGCCAAAAAGAACTGGCTGCAAGCGGTGAACATGTTGGAAGATCAGGTAGAGCTGAATCCCGGCGAGTCCAAACTCTACCTGGCTTTGGCAGATATATTGATAGCAAGAAGTCAATATCGCCACGCGCTCCAGCATCTGCTGAGAGCCTTGGGGCATGATCCCGATAACGATGAAATTATCCACTTAATCGGCTTGTGCTATATGATGCTCAGCGAATATCGCCTGGCTTTGGCACACCTGAAGCGGATCAAAAACCCCGGCTTTGACGTGCTTTATAACATCGGCTATGCGCAGGCAGTTTCCGGCAGGCGCAAAGAATGCTTGGAAACCATGGAGTCCCTCCTTGAAGAGCTTCCCGATCACCCTTATATCTACTACCTGATCTTGGAGCAACACTTCAGCATGGGACAGCTGGACGAAGCCATCAAATACCTGAACAGGGCATTGGAAAACATAAAGGGAGACCAGCAGATCTACATCTTTGCCGGACTCATCTACAGCGCCCAGCAGAACTGGCTGAAGTCCTACTATTATTACAACAAAGCCTTGAGTATGGGGCAGATGAAGAACGTGGAATACATGCTGAGAGCAGCCGAGGCGGCAATGCATGTGGGACTGCACGAACGCGCCATCACTATGCTTTTGGAATGCGAAAAGCGCTGGCCGCACGTGAGCGAGATATATTCTAACCTGATCAAGCTTTATATGCATCTGGATAAGATGGATGAAGCCGCCGATGTGGTTCAAAGAGCGGATAAGAATATCACGAAGATGAGCCCCAGCTTGAAGTTTTATAAATCATTGGTGGAGCAGCAACAGCTATAGAGCTCACTGCGTTCGCCGATTTAACGATTTAACGATTTAACGAAATTAATAGAACACGGATTTAACGGATCGAACGGATTTGCACGGATTGGACTCACTGCGTTCGTCGATGATGTGGTTGAGGTAGAAACCTCCTCTTTGCGATGAGCGTCGCTGTTGCGGACGGTGTGGGAACGCCCCCGTTGCCACGAGCAACAGCCTTCCTCTTTTTAGGCAGGCAAGGTTCTCGTTGCCTGAGAAAGCGCAGTTTTTCTACTCTCGTAGCTTGTTCCTTATAGCTAATCCCAGCCTAAGCCCAGCGCCTACCTATATTCATATATCACCCAGCCATCCTTACCCACAGCCACGAAGATGTAGTCATCATACAATGCTACATCCACAGCAGCTCCGGGAGGATAGAAGGTATTTATATCCCTCATGTGATTCGCTACACTGATATCGAGAATCTTGATTCCACCGCGCCCTAATGCCAAAAACAGCCGCTTATCTTTGATCTTCATCGCCTGAATCTCGTTTGGCAAGCGGTATTGGCTGATCATCATGGGATTGTCCACATCCCGAACCGAGAGCACGAAGAGATCTTGCCCTGCGCCGATATATACGTAATCCCCGTCTTTCACCAGCATAGTCGCATCCGAAAGTTGATAATATGTAGAAAGTCCGATGGGATAGCTGAGATCAGAAACGTCGATCATCACAAAGCCAAAGTCATTCAGAGCATAGATATAAGGATACTCGGCATCAAAATCACGGATGCCCCACTTCTCGGAGAAATTGCCCAAGAAATCATTCGAGCCTCCGCGCCCCACATTGATGATATCAATCCCGCGATATCTATCTGCGATATAAAGAGTTGCTCCCTCACGCCTGACTTTATCCCCAATCAAGGTATTAGTGAAATAAATGCGTCCATATTGACTCAGAGAATCCACCGGCGCGAGCATCATTCCCGCTTCCTGACTGGAAACATAGATATAGCTATTTCCCTGCAAATTAACATCTTCCACCTTATGCGTAGAGATATAAGAAGCCTCCATTCTGGGCTGCAGAGGATTAAAGAGAGTATAAATCCAAAGCTGGCGATTGTTATGCACCAAGATCTGATCATTCTCGGCTGTGATATGCTGTGCATCGCCATCTTTAACATGCACCAGAGGATAGACAAAGCGCCCGTCAGCGGCGAAAAGCATGCCGGCGAGCAGCACTAAAAGGGTAAATAGCGTAATCTTTTTCATAATATTCTTCTATACAGTTTTTGAGAGGAGATGCTCAACTATATGATCCGAGCTCATCCCCTCGGCTTCCGCGGCAAAAGAGAGCAATATCCGGTGTGAAAGCACGATGGACGCCACTTTGCGCACATCCTCTTCAGCAGGAGTGAGCCTTCCGTCCAGTGCTGCGGCGGCTTTCGCACCAAGCACGAGATATTGAGACGCTCGCGGCCCCGCTCCCCAGCTTACCCAACGCTTGATCTCTTCATCAGCGTCAGGGCAGTCAGGGCGACTGGCACGCGCGAGCCTCACGGCATATTGGAGCACATGATCGCTAACCGGCAGGCTGCGTATGGCTTGCTGCAGTTCGATAATCTCTTTTGCATCCAATTGCGGCGTGATCTCGATATCGGATATTCCCGTAGTACTTTCCACTATCTGCAGCTCTTCTTCATAGCTGGGATAGTCGATTTTTATATAAAACATAAAGCGGTCTAACTGCGCTTCCGGCAGCGGATAAGTCCCCTCTTGCTCGATGGGGTTTTGCGTAGCCATCACGATGAAGGGCAAATCCAGCTCCCATGTTATATTACCACTTGTGATGGTGTTTTCCTGCATAGCTTGTAAAAGCGCCGCCTGAGTTTTAGGCGGAGTGCGATTGATTTCGTCCGCAAGAATGATATTCGCAAAGAGCGGCCCCTTGATATATTCAAATGCCTGTTTACCCGTCTCTTTATCCGTTCCCAGGATGTCGCTGCCCGTGATGTCCGAGGGCATGAGGTCGGGAGTAAATTGTATGCGTGAAAACTTCAGCGAGAGGCTTTTTGCCAGACTTGAGATGAGCAGGGTTTTCGCCAGCCCGGGCACGCCTTCGATAAGCACATGTCCATTGGCAAAAAGTGCGGTCAAAACGTTATCAATGATGCGTTCTTGCCCGATGATAACCTTGCCGATCTCCTCTTTGAGCCTATCCGTGGCAGTTTTAAGATTTTGAATTCTATTGATAGAATTATCCATTTATTTATCTCCTTTTAATACCATGTAAATTATTTCACGCCCGGAGACTGCGATGCCGATGCTGCCTAAGACCAACATGATGATCGCAGTGAGAACGTGGGCGAATGCCATCACAGCCGATGCCGCAGACTTTGTCAAACTAAATCCCAAACTAAAGATCACAATCATCATCCATTCATTGCTTCCGAGCTGCGCGGGAGGCTGTGGCAGCCCATAACTCAGGTTGATCAGCGAATAGCCGAAGAGCACGATTAAAAAGCTCATTCCAATCCCAAAAGAGAGGAACATGAGATAGAAATATAGCCCGTCCAAGAAGATGCCCAAGAGGGTGAGCAAGACCGCTAAGACCAGAGTATAGCCGCTATGCTCAAAGATATTCAAGCCTGCTACAAAACGTTCTAAAAATTCCATCATCTTATCTTTCAAACGCTTGGGGAAGATGCTGAGAATACCGCCAAGAAAGGCAGAAACCAGCTCTTTTTTCCATGCTGCGCAGAGTATTATTCCCACAGAAAAGATGAAGAACAGTCCCAAGATCACCATGAGCAAGATGATGCCGCCACTGAGCTGAAGCCTCAAGAAAGGCAACATCGCCAAGACCACGAGGATTGCCAGCGTATCGAAAGTTTTATCCACGATGATAAGCGGCAGCGAGTCCGATATACCCACCTCATGATTGCGTTTTACAAATAGCGCTTTGATCAGCTCTCCGGCACGGATGGGGATGAGATAGTTGATCAGATTCCCTGCCATGGCATAGTTCCAAACCCGTATGGTGGGAACCTCAAAACGTATATCCATGATGCGTTTCCACCTATAAGCGCGCACGAAATATGCGCTGATATATACGGCTGAGCCCAAGATTACATATTTGATGGAAAGGTTATTGAAATGCTCTTTAAATTCCGCCCAAGGCGTTGCGCACACCCAGAGCGTGATGAGCACTATCCCCAAAATAAGCCCGAGAATGAGGCTGATTGTTTTTTTTCTGCTCATGCGCGGAAGAGGAAATAGCGGTGATGTGCCCAGATGCGCTTAAACCATTGTGGCATCGTTCTTTCAAAGGGAAAGAGGCGCATCATTCTCATCTCAAAATCAGGGTCTTCACCCTGATAGTATGGCAAAATTGAGAGCTTTTCTTTTGGCTTTTCGCTTTCGGGCAGCTTTATTCCAAACTTTTCATGGATAAAATCCTCTTTATTCATCCCGATATCCGGCCAAGGCGGGCAATCGATATAATCGCTCTCTATCAGCTCCCAGCCTTTTTTCTTCATGAGATAGATCAGGCTTTCAGGATTTATATGCGCGGGATATAGCTGAGGATAACGCTCTTTGCTATAACCCTTTAGCTGATCTTTGAAGCCCAGTCCGTCGCGATTTGGCAAACATATCAAAATATCCTTTTTAGAGATTCTACAAGCCTCACTGATGAAGGCGAGCAGATTTTGAACGAACCACATCGCCGAGAAATTGAAGACGAGATCAACGCTATTATCCGGGAAATTAAGCTCTGAATAGCCACTTGTGTTTTGCATTATCTCCATATTATCAGAGAGTTTACTCCAGCTTTCTTTGATCAGTTCAATGCGCTCGGCATCGTGATCTTCCAAATAGATCATGCAACCTTTTTGCGCAAGCGCCACTAAATTGATACCGGAAATGCCGGTGAAGCCAAAGCAAGGCGCCTCTAATGCGCTCTCATATTCTTGCTGATCATACAGCCGTAAGAGCAAGCGATTTAGGATGATACGTTCATAGGAAGAACCCATTCCCTCGTCGGGATCGGGGTAATAATTTCGCCAATTGTTTATAATAGGAATAGCCATTATTTCCTCAAGTAGTCGTCTATTGTGATTTGAATATCCGGGATGGTGTGATGTATCTTCGTATCTTCATTAGTCATAAGCTTATAGTAATCGCTCACATCAAAAAACCAGCTCTTTGAGATGAGTTCAAAACGGCTGATGAAAAGCTCGTTTTTCAGCGCACGCGAAAGCTGCTCGCCAAGCGCAAAAAGCCCCGGATTCGTCTTCATAAACCGCGGATAATCACGTCCCCGCGTCTGATTTGAAATAAAGTTTACTAATTCCCCGAGTTCCACCGGGTCTCTATCCGCCACATTCAGCGTGAGCCCGCTCTTGAAGCTATTTCCCACGCACCAATCAAAGGCATTAACCAGTGCGTCAATATGGCAAAGATGCACCCAAATCCGCTTATTTATCATGGGGAAATAGCCCTTATCCACCATCTTTACGAGCTGATAGGGGAAGCCGTAATCTCCCTTGCCATAGGTGATTGCCGGGCGAATGATTGCGGCATGAAGTCCGCGCCGCGCCGCTTTGCCTATCATCTTTTCACATTCTATCTTGGTATAGTGATAATAATTATCGGCGATTTTCTGAGTATATCTATTTGCGGGAAGCTCCTCGGGGATGGCGCCAAATACTCCTACCGAACTGCAAAAGAGTAGCTTAGCCTTCCGCTCTTGCGCATAATCCACCAGCTCTTTGGTGCTGCCAATATTGCTTAAATAAAATTCTTCTTTGGATGCTTTCCTGCCTCCGCGAAGTGCGCCTATATGCAGGATTGTGTCGAACTCTCGCGATTGCAGAAAGTCCCTGATACCCTTTATATTCGCAAGATCGATGGCTGCCAGCTCAATCTTATCCTCAAAGCGTGCATACCTCTGGGGGGCAGTATCGGGTCTGATCAGCGCAGTTATTTCGTGATCTTTTTCCAGCAGGCTTTCAAGGATGGAACCTCCGATAAATCCTGTGATTCCCGTGATGAGCAATTTAGCCAAATAATCTCTCCCATATACTTTTACGGCGCCTCACCCTTTGCGTTTCTATTTCAACGTATTTATAGGGCACAGCCTCATTTTTGGCGATCGCGGAAGGAAATTCATAACAAAGCAGATTCGCCGTATGCTCGTCTATCTTTTCTTTGAGCAAATCGCAAGCCTTGGGATAGAAGCCATAGTCGCTTCTCACATGGTCATCGCTCGCCAAAAAGTGTGCCCAGCCATTTTCAATCAAAGTCCAGGCGGTTTGTCTCACCTTATCGCCATAAAGCCCCAAAAGCGAGCCGGCATTGCATTGAATATAGATGTTTCTTTGCACGAGATCGCGAACCTTCGAGGGGCTGCGCATTATGCTCACATATCTCTCCGCATGCGCCAGGATGGGCTTATATCCCGCTCTGAGAATGGGATAGACATTTGCATAGAAGTCATCGGGAAGTCCGTTTAGCTCACTTTCGATGAGCACATATTTACTGTCGCCCAAGGTGAGCGACTTCTCTTTGATATCGTCTATGATGCCGGTTTGCACGAAGATCTCAAAGCCCGGATAGAGCTTGATCTTGACACCCGCAGCCTCGGCAGCATCTTGCAATTCTTTGATCTTCCTATCATATTCATCACGACTATATTGATAGTGCCCGCGAAAATAATGCGAGGTGAGATACAGCTCTACAACGCCGTGTGATTCCATGTCTTTCAGCTGCTCAATGCTCTTTTCAAGGTTTTTCGAGCCATCGTCAATATTATGCAAAACATGGCTATGGATGTCGATAAAATTCAATTTATGGCAACCTTTCTTTGATCATTTGCACAAATTCCATGAGAATTTCATTATTGGGATAAGGTTTGATATGGCGAACGCATTGATTAAGCAGACTTTCAACCTGTTTTCGAGCTCTATCAAAGCCCAACAGACCAGAATATCCTGATTTTGAGGCGGGGGGCACGTAGTCATCAGAAAAGTCTATGTCCTTGCTGCCTCGGGCATAATCTTTGTCTATATCCTCAATCATCTGATATGCCATGCCCAAATTCACGGAATAGCTATTCATGATCTGACGCGTCTCTTCATCAGCATTTGCCAAGATGCATGCCAAGTCCGACGTGGCAAGCAAAAGCGACCCTATCTTCTTTGTATCTATATGCTTGAGCGTGTTTATACGCACTACTCTACGCTTGTGTGCCAGCTCGATCGCCTGACCGCCGATTACTCCATAACTGCGCGTATTCACAGCCAGAGTGCGTATTGCTTCCACCGCTTTATCATTGTCTTTCAGCGAGCCCAAAAGCTCAAAAGCCATGGTGTAAAGCGCATCCCCGGCAAGAATTGCAACCGCATTTCCATATTCATAATGAATGGAATTTGCCCCGCGGCGCTCTTTTTTATTCATAACAGAGGGGAGGTCATAATGTATGAGAGCGGCATTGTGAACGAGTTCAACCGCACAAGCAGCTGTCACGGCATCCGGCAGAAGCCTATTGTTTTTACGCATGCCGGAGAGCATCTCAAAGATGGAAACCAGCAAGAGAGGACGCCATCTTTTCCCACCGGGCATAACGGCTTTTGTCATTGCCTCTTTTAGCTGGGCGGCATAACGCTTTTCAAGGGTCAAAGCCTCTTTCAGCCTATCATCAATCATCTTTAATCGCGTTTCAAAATACTTCTGTATCAGCAAAGTTTTCTCCTTATCCGGGTGAGAAATTTGACGGTTCACCCAATGTTAGCGATTATACACATTACAGTGCTTTTGTCAAGCTCTATTTTGCGCCAAACAGGCATTTATCCTGAAAAACTATCAATCATCGGGTATAGCATTATTTTTGAACTGATAGTTCTTGCGGATTTTTCAATTTTGAAAGCTTTATTCTTCACCATTATGATGTGTATGAGTGCGGTCTAATATTGCGTACTATTCATCAACTATTCCGCACAGAATGCAATATTTCATTTATGCAACTCCCTGCCATTTCTTTGATTAAATAGCCATTGTTGAAACATTGCCACAGCTGAAAGGTGATAAAATGAAATGTTTGCCAATATTTTCCTTGACAAGGGCTACGCGTATTTTAAGATGGCGATGTAGATCTACAGACCCTACATAGAATGCCCTCCAAAGACGTGGGGACACCGCCCGGTGCTCCCCACGCATTTTTTTATGCCCTAAATACTTGCGCTTTCATGTCTTCCTTATACCATTCAGCTTTAGATGTGGTCATGATGTGCTCATGGCGATGACCACATCATGACCATATCATCACCGGAATCCAATAGGGGAGGGGTGGGTAGCCTGTCCTGAAATGGCTTGATATTCACAAAAAAGCCCTCAAAAAAAATCCATCAATTATTGTTTTTAAGGGTCATCGACACCATTTCATATATAATAAAGAAGCAAATCACATGATTAAAAAACAAGAATATCACGATTATGATAAAAAGTTCTTGACGTAAAGACAAGCGTTATAAGCATGAAATTATCGGTTAGTAAGTAAAAAAATATAATATAAATGGAGCAAAAATGAAGAACATACCCCTCATGCTTGAAGCCGATCTCAATGCAAAGGTGGTGCTTATCCGCTTTGACCACAATATTGTGAAAAAGGGCAAAATCAAAGACCCAATGCGCATAGACGCGACTATTCCCACGCTTTTACATGTTTTTAAGAAAGGTGGTTTACCAATTTTGATGACCCACGTGGGACGTCCCAAAGACAAATCCACGAATACTATCAATATCTCTGACAACGATTCCGTTCAGGCGATCGTGAACTATCTAAATCAAAAGCTTCAACTAAAGGGTTGTGCAGTAGAGCTTAAAGCCGCTGATGAATATGGCATTACGGATCTTTCGCCGCTGGCTAAAGCGGTGGATTGCCTCAAAGCCGGCAAGTGCGACTATATCTATCTTCCTAATACGCGCTGGTTTAAGGGCGAGGAAGCAAAGGATGAGAATGCCGATATCTTTGCCAAGGATCTGGCAAGCTATGCAGACGTGTATATCAACGACGCTTTCGGAAGCTGGCAGCCACATGCGAGCACATTCAATGTTGCCAAATATCTTCCTGCGTATGCCGGCTTGCTCATGGAAAAAGAGATCACGAACCTTGATAAGGTCTTCTCTCCGCAACAGCCCTTGGTGGCAGTGGTGGCAGGAAGTAAGTTCGATACCAAGATTGGTCCGCTCAGCGCGCTGATCAAAGACGCTGAAACTCTCGTCCTTGGCGGAGTGATCTACAACGCATATCTTGCTGCGAAATATAATCTTAATATCACCGGTATTGGTGAGGACGATATTGCCGCAGCGCAGAAATTCATGGATGATAGCAAGGATCACCTCTCCAAGATTTTGGAACTACCCTATGTGGTTGTAAGCCAAAGCATTAAAGAGCGCAAAGAAGGCAGCTGGGAGATCAAGCATATCTCTGAACTGAAGGAAATGGATAAGAGCAAGCCCATGGGCTTTATCCTCGATGCCGCGCCGGAATCTTTCTGCGATGAAGCGGTTGTAAAACGCTTTTCCGAGGCGGGAAGCTTCTTTGTGAATGCCGTGATGGGCTATAGCGCGCTATTCCCGGAAGGCAGCATGGCAATGTATTCGCTGATTGATCAAAATAAAAATGCCGCGAAACTCTTTGGCGGCGGTGATACGATACAAGATTTTAAGACATATTTGCCGGGCATTTTCGCCCTTGCGCAAAACGACGAAAAGTATTACTTTTTCACAGGCGGCGGTGCCGTTCTCACCTCGATTGAGAGTGGTTCTGCCCAGGGCATGAAGCCCGTTCAAGCACTTATTAAATAATAATATAAGGAGTTCAGCCAAGTGGATATGAACCTAAATTTACTCAAGGATTTTCCTGCGCCCAGTTGGGAAGAATGGAAAGAGCTGGTGATAGAGGCTCTCAGGGGTCGTGATTACGACAAAGCCCTGAAAACCCGCACCTATGAAGGAATCCTGCTCGAACCAATCTATCGCAAGGAAGACATCCAAGACCTCGAATTTCCCAAGAGCGATCCCGGTCAAGCGCCTTTCGTGAGAGGAAACGATCCTCAAAAACTCGTTGACGAAGGCTGGTATATCGCTCAAAAACAGAATGAAAAAGACCTCTCAAAGCTAAATAAGATCCTAAAAGACGAGCTGAATCGCGGCTTGACCATGATAAACTATTGTATGGCAAATTGTCGCGAAGGCATCATGATCAATAGCTTGGAAGATCTTGAAACCTTGCTTGATGGGATAGACATCATGGCGGCTCCGCTCTTTGTTCAAAGCAGCATCTCCAGCCGTCAATCCTTCCCGCTTCTCTTGCAATATCTCGAAAATACAGGGGTTTCATCCCAAGAGCTGCAGGGCGCGCTCGGAGTGGATCCCATAGGTGAATTTGCCATGAAGGGCTTTTTGAGCCTCAATCTTGATGAAGTATGGCAAAAGGTGGAAGATATTGTAATCACGAGACTTAAGCATGCTCCGAAGATGAAGTCATTTGTGATTAATAGCACGGTTTATGAAAATGCCGGTGCATCAGCCGTTCAGGAATTGGCGTTCATCTTGGCGACCGCGATCACCTATCTCAAAAAGCTGATCGACAAAGGCTTAGATATTGATATGATTGCGCCGCTTTTCAGTGTGAAACTCTCGCTGGGCTCAAATTTCTTCATGGAAATTGCCAAGATCAGAGCTTTCCGCCTGCTTTGGGCAGAAACGATCAAGGCACTCGGTGGCAATGAGGAATCTCAAAAGATTTGGATTCACGGACGCACGGCAGACTTCAATAAGTCTGTATATGACCTATATGTGAATATGTTGCGTACCACGACCGAAGGATTTTCCGGAGTCATCGGCGGTGTCGATAGCCTGGAAATCACTCCCTTCGATTCAGTGGTTGCAAAGAATACCGAGTTCTCTCGCAGAATGGCGCGCAATCAGCAGCTCATCCTGAAAGAAGAGGCTCATTTCTCCAAGGTTGCAGATCCCGCCGGCGGAAGCTATTACGTGGAAAGCCTCACCGCGCAACTCGCTGATCTGGCATGGAAACTCATGCAGGAAATCGAAGGCATGGGCGGAATGCTCACAGCTCTGCAAAGTGGAAAGATTCACGAGATGCTGGAAGAGACTGCCAAGGCGAAGATCGATGCAGTCAACAGGCGTCGCGATGTATTCGTGGGCGTAAATATGTATGCCAATCCGGATGATAAATATCAGCCGCCTTTGAGTTTAAGAAAATTTGAAGCGCAAGATAATATGATGCTTTTGGATCATGGTCCCATCAAGCCCATCAGGTTGCTTGAGCAGGTGGAAGAGCTTCGCGCCATGGTTAGCGCAAAGGCTCCGAAGATCATGCTTTTGAACATGGGCACGGTTGGCGAATATAAGGCAAGGGCAGATTTCTCACTGGGCTTTTTCCAGATGGCAGGCTTCGATGTGATCGCCGATAAGGCTTTCATGTCTGTGGATGAAGCAGTGTCCGCCGCAAAGAAAGCCGGGGTGGATGCCTTCTGCATTTGCTCTACCGATGACAATTATGAGAAGCTCGTAGCTCCGCTTTGCAATGAGATCAAGCCGGCAATCATGATATTGGCGGGGTATCCGCAGGATAAGATTGAGGAATATCAGGAAAACGGCATAGATTTCTTCATCCATATCAGAGCCAATGCTTATGATACGCTCTTCGAGCTTGCCCAAAAAATGGAGGTGATCCGATGAAAACAGACTTTACGAAAATCAAACCTGACTTTGCCAAAGCCGGAGTAAATCCCTCCAAAACAGATGTGAAAAACATTTGGCATACCAATGAAAAAATAGATGTGAAAGCAATATATCGCCATGAAGATCTAAAAGACTTGCAGCATCTGGACTATCTCAGCGGGATAGCGCCATATCTGCGCGGGCCTTATGGTAGCATGTATGTGCAAAGACCTTGGACAATCCGCCAATACGCGGGCTTCAGCACGGCTGAGGAAAGCAATGCCTTCTATCGCCGCAACCTCGCAATGGGTCAGAAAGGGCTCTCGATAGCCTTTGACCTCGCCACTCATCGCGGTTATGACTCGGATCATCCCAGAGTGATCGGCGACGTGGGTAAAGCCGGCGTGGCTGTGGACAGCATCCTGGATATGAAGATTCTCTTTGATAAGATTCCGCTGGATCAGATGAGCGTTTCGATGACGATGAACGGTGCCGTGATCCCGATTATGGCGTTCTACATCGTTGCTGCCGAAGAGCAGGGCATGAAGCCGCATCAGCTCAATGGCACCATCCAAAACGATATCCTCAAAGAATATATGGTGAGAAATACATATATCTATCCGCCGGAATCGTCCATGCGCATCATCGCCGATATCTTTGAATATACCTCGAAGAATATGCCGCGATTCAATAGCATCAGTATCTCCGGATATCACATGCATGAAGCGGGCGCAACGGCTGATCTGGAAATGGCTTACACTCTTGCCGACGGGTTGGAATATGTTCGCACGGGAATTGATGCGGGAATCGATATTGATGTCTTTGCGCCTCGTCTGTCCTTCTTCTGGGCAGAGGGGATGAACTACTTCATGGAAGTGGCGAAACTGCGTAGTGCAAGGATGCTCTGGGCAAAGATTATCAAGTCTTTTGATCCTAAGAATCCTAAGTCTATGGCGCTGAGAACTCACTCTCAGACATCCGGGTGGAGCCTCACCGAGCAGGATCCTTATAACAACGTTGCCCGAACCTGTATCGAAGGCCTCGCAGCGGTGATGGGACACACGCAGAGCTTGCATACGAACTCTTTGGATGAGGCGATTGCCTTGCCTACGGATTTCTCGGCTCGCATCGCGCGTAATACTCAGCTCTATCTGCAACACGAAACCGGCATCTGCAACGTGATAGATCCTTGGGCGGGATCCTACTACGTGGAATCCCTCACAAACGATCTCATGCACAGAGCCTGGGAACACATTACGGAAGTGGAAGGCTTGGGCGGAATGGCAAAAGCAATCCAAAACGGACTGCCTAAGATGCGCATCGAAGAAGCGGCGGCTCGTCGCCAAGCTCTCATCGATAGCGGTGCGGAAGCAATCGTGGGCGTGAATAAATATCGCCTCGAAAAAGAAGAACCCATCGAAACCCTTGAAGTCGATAACACGGCGGTTAGAGTGGCTCAGCTGGCTCGTCTTGATCAGTTGCGCAAAGAGCGTAATGAAGAGAACGTGAAAAGAACCCTGGATGCGCTTACTAAAGCTGCTGAAAGCAAGGACGGGAACCTCCTCGAACTGGCTATAGATGCCGCACGCGAGAGAGCCACCCTCGGCGAGATTTCAGACGCAATGGAAAAGGCTTTCGGACGCCATCAAGCGCAAATCAAGCTAATCAGTAACGTGTATAGCGGGGAGTATGCAAATATGGATGATATTGAAAAAGTTCGTGCTCTAACGGATAGATTCAGTGAATTGGAAGGACGCAGGCCTCGTATCCTCGTTGCCAAAATGGGGCAAGACGGACACGATCGCGGCGCAAAAGTGGTTGCAACTGCCTATGCAGATATGGGCTTTGACGTGGACGTGGGTCCCTTGTTCCAAACTCCGGATGAGACAGCTCGTCAGGCGGTGGAAAACGACGTTCATATCATCGGAATGAGCTCGCTCGCGGCGGGGCATAAGACGCTCCTGCCTCAGCTAATTGAAGAGCTCAAAAAGCTGGATAGAGAAGATATCATGGTCATCGTGGGCGGAGTGATCCCTCAGGCGGACTATGAATATCTCTATGAACATGGAGCCGCAGCCATCTTTGGACCGGGAACTCATCTGCCTCAGGCAGCTACTGAGATTCTCAGCCAATTGATTGAAGATTATGAATAAAAGAAAGCCGGAATGGACTCCGGATGGTGGTGGTGAAGGTTTTGCCACATCCATCGTGGTGAGCAAAGAGCCTCCAAAGGCGCCCCATAGAAAGCGCAAGCGGCGCACATGGGATGTCGATGCCCTCATGGAAGGGGTGTTAAAGGGCGATAGAACCCTTTTGTCGAGAGCTATCACGCTCATTGAGAGTAATTCCGAAAAACACTTTAAGATCGCGCAGGAGCTTCTTAGGAGGCTCCTGCCACATTCAGGAAAATCCTTGCGCATCGGCATCACCGGTGTGCCGGGAGTGGGCAAAAGTAGCTTCATCGAAAGCTTTGGGATGTATCTCATCGGGCAGGGTAAAAAGGTGGCTGTGCTTGCCATTGATCCATCTTCCACGCTCTCACGCGGGAGCATATTGGGGGATAAAACTCGCATGGAAGAGCTTTCCAAGGAGCCCATGAGCTTCATCCGTCCTTCGCCCAGTTCGGGTATATTGGGCGGCGTGGCGAGAAAGACGCGGGAAAGCATTGTCCTCTGTGAAGCTGCGGGATATGATGTCATTCTCATCGAAACCGTGGGAGTTGGGCAAAGCGAGACCACCGTGCGCTCTATGGTGGATTTCTTCTTGCTCATGCAAATCGCGGGAGCGGGGGATGAATTGCAGGGAATCAAGAAGGGCATAATGGAGCTTGCCGATCTCATCGTGGTCAATAAAGCCGATGGGGACAATATCTTACGCGCCGAAGCCGCAGCCAGGGAATATAACAATGCGCTGCACTATCTGCGTAATGCCACCAAAGGCTGGGATACCACGGCGCATACTTGCTCTGCAAAGATGAGGACGGGCTTGGATCTCATCTGGGAAAGAATAGGGGAATTCAGGAAGAATACCGGTGAATCCGGCTTCTTCGAGCAAAGAAGAAAAGAGCAGACCGCCGATTGGTTTGAAGAGCTCTTGGGCGAGGCTGTCTTGGATAAATTCTTCAACAACGAGGTGATAAAGGCTGACTTGCCGCAACTCAGAAAGCAGGTTGCAAAAGGTGAGACACCCGTAGCTTATGCGGTTTCTCATCTGCTCAGTAAGCTCGACGACAATTGAAGTGGAAATATATCCACTACTAAAAGCGCGAAAAGCATCAATTTAAGGTTGCCAAGTATTAGGCATTGAATAATTCTTGTAATTATTATATTTCAGATCGTAAATATAATAATATAAGGACAATTGTGAGAGCTTTATCATTAGAGGTGAAAATGCGCTTTTTGAGATTGACGCTGATGTATCTTGTGCTTGCTCTGTTGCTTGCAATCCCTGCTTGCAGATCTAAGCGAGAGGGGGATTACTCTGACTTTTATCAGTCTGAAAGCGCTGTGCCCACTAATGATCTCTTCGTCCTCAGATACCGCCAGAAGTGGCATCCTCAAGCGCAATTTGCAGGCGTCTATATGGCGATGGATAAAGACTTTTATCGTCAATATGGCATTGATCTCAGAATACAGCCGCACACGGCGGATAGCCTCGTATTCAGCACTTTGTATAATAAGAATACCGATATTGCGCAGATGGATATCTTAAGCGGAATCATGGAAAATAAGAATGGCTTGAAGGTGGTCAATATCGGGCAGATCTCCCAAAAGAGTTCGCAGCTGCTCATAGGCAAAAGAAGCCGCGGCATCAATTCCATCGAAGATTTCAACGGCAAAAAGATAGGTCTTTGGCGCACTGCCTCTCACTATGTCTCGCGTATCTTCCTGGCAAAAGAGAATCTGGATATGGAGATCGTTCCCGTAAATTGGTCTATTAATCTCTTTACCAGCAATGCGATAGAAGTGATCAACGTGATGCGCTTTAATGAGTACAATCAAATGCTGCAAGCCGGGCTGAAAGAGGAGGATCTCTTCATAGCAGATCTCAGCGAACTGGGTTGCAATATTCCCGATGATGGCTTCTTTGTTACAAAAGAGTTTTATGACCAGCACAGTGATATCTGCAAGAGATTTGTATCTGCCACCATGGATGGCTGGCACTATGCCTTCGCGCATCCTGAGGAGGCTTTGGATCTCGTTATGACACTCATGCGCAAGGAAAGCATCCCGGCGAGCCGCAGTCATCAAAAATGGATGTTCAATGAGATGAGAAAGCTGATTCTCTTGCCGGATAGAATTCCGGGTAAGCTGAATAAACAGGATTACTTGCGGGCTGTGAGCCTTTTGCAGGAATTTTATCTGCCGGTAAAGGCATATTCATTTGAGGAGTTTTGTCCCGGTGATTAAGAGTAGCAGAGAAGATAAAACCCTCGCTTATCAATTGATAACCTATGTGTTTGTGCTCACGCTGGTGGCATTCATTGTCGTCACTACGCTCACGCAGATTCTTTTCAGCGGTCGTATAAGTAAATCTCAATTAGAGAATATGAAGCATCTCGCTCATGAGCGTATCTATCTCATCGACGGTATATTAAGCCATGTGGAAAACAGTCTTGAGATGATGTGCTTCTCGCTTTCTGCACTCGATTTGGACAACGAAGAACTGGAAGGCCTGATCTCGGTTGCAATCAAGAAAGATAAACATATTCATAGCATCGCCCTGGCAGAAAGCCATGCCGATCATCTCAGCGCAAGAGTCTTTTTCAAAGAAGAAGATGGGCTGAGAGTAAATGTCATCCGTGATGCAAACTACTTCTATGAAGATTGGTTTCAGATTCCTTTGATGCTGAATAAGCCCTATTGGACAGAGCCTTGGGTGGATTCCAGCGGTTCGGGCGAGCTTATCATCAGCTATTCCGCTCCATATCAAACCGAGGGCGTAAGAGGCATAGTAAGCATAGATGTGAACCTCAAAGAGTTGCAACGCCTCATCATAGACAGTGAATGCCTGCAAGGAGGCAATAGTTTCCTCGTCTCTGCAAACGGCACGATCGTTGCCCATAACGATATGAGTCTGATCATGAATCAAAGCCTATTTAGCTTGGCGGATGAATATAATGAACCCAAGCTGCGGGAACTTGGGCATAAGATGATCTCCGGCGAAACGGGTTTTTTCCGCATAAGAGGCAGTAATATCGTTAATAGCAGGCATATTTATTATCAAGCGCTTGAGACCAACGGTTGGTCGGTGGGCATTTCCATGAAGAACGATGTGCTTTATAAAGATATGCGCATAGTGTTGCTCACCAATACTTTTTCTGCAATCCTGCTCTTTTTGATAGTGGCGCTGATTATCTATAGCCGTGCGCATGCTCTCACCAAGCCTCTGCGTGAGTTGTCCGAGGCGGCTCTGCGTATTGGCGGCGGTGAGTTTGACACCAGGATTCCCGATTCGGTTGCCGGGCTCGAGGTCGCCACTCTATCGCAATCCTTCCGCTTTATGCAGGAATCATTGCTCGATTATATCCAAAGCCTTGATATCACTACTTATGAAAAGGAGAAGATGCGCGGCGATGTGATCTATGCGGGAGAGATACAAAGCAAGCTTATTCCCGATAATACCGATCATCCCATTGGCATCAAAGAGCTGCGCGCTTATGGCATACTTGAGCCTGCGGGGGATGTTGGCGGTGATCTTTACGACTATTTTATGATAGATGAAGATCGCTTTTGCTTTGTGATCGCTGACGTTGTGGGTACGGGTATAGGCGCCGCGATGACCATGACCATGGCATCCACTCTTCTGCCTTCCTTAGCGCCTTTCTACACAAAGAGTAATGAGCTTTTGCGCGAGTTGAATAGCTTCCTCTGCAAGACGGATATCGAGGCGAATTTCATCACCGCGCTTTTGGGCATAATAGATCTGAAAACGGGGATCTTGCAATATACGAATGCAGGGCATATGCCACTGTATATCCGTAAGTTAGACGGTGTTTTAGAGAAGTATTCCGAGACCCATTCCACCGCTTTGGGCATCTTTGAAGATCTCAATATCGGCTCGGAAGAGATAAGGTTGAACGTGGGCGATGAGATCATTATCTTCACCGATGGAGTGACCGAGGCGATGAGTAAAGAGGATGAGTTCTTTGGGCTGGGCGGATTGGAAGAAGTGCTTTCAGCCTTGCTCTATTCAAACCCGGAAAACACTGCGAGGGCGATAGTAAGTCGCGTGCATGACTTTGCAGTCGATTCTAAATATAAGGATGATATCACGGTATTGGTGATAGATTATAAGCATCCGCGGGCGTGAGTTTGAAGGGCTTGGAGTTATTTGTCTGAACGGGCGATGGAGGTCTCAGGCGATATTAGAAAGCGGGCTGAATATACTTATAATAAGGTGGGGATTAGTAAGTAAACACCACTCCCGAAAGCGGAAAGACCCACTGATCTTCTTTGGTTTTGAGGCTTATTCTGCCTTCTTCAATGCTCATCGCGGGATTCTTTTCCTGTCCTGAGAATATGCTTACGGGCTCCACGTGCTTTAGCGAAGCGGGGTATTCAAAAACTATCTCCACAGAGCGGGTAAGATCGCTGATGAAGACCGAGAGCTGGTGCGAATCTGCGGGATAGAATGTCTTGGTTCTTATCTCAAATTCTTGTTCTTTTCCTATGAGGTTTGCCAGCTCGGGATGGTGGCAACGAATCTCTAAAAAGCCTTCTCCGCTATGGATTTCAGTGTGCAAATCTATGCCGCCCACCTTCACGGAGCTGATCTCGAAGGTGTCTTCACTTAAGCTCAATCCGCTATCAAGAAGCCAGCGATATTCCACATCATTCCTGAGGAAATAGGAGCGCAAGACCTCGTCGGACGCAGCGCACGCCACGATGAAATAGTCCGAATCCAACACCTTGTCATAGGTCAAGACGGTCTCCGCGGGATAGTAGCCTTCCTCAGCCTCATCAAAGCGCACCAAGTGACGGAAGTTGCGGCGATAGTGCACGTCTCTATCTTGATTGAATATCAAGGTTCTAAGTATCTCTCTATAGACCATTTCGCCTATCTCTTCACTACGCAAACGAGCGGAAAGCGCCTGACTGATTATGCGGCTGAGCTTGCTATCGGCAAAGTCGCTGGCGATGAAGTCCCGACGCGCAAGCGGCGCACTGTGAAGCACTTGCTCTTTCATGAGATAGTAGCGTTTTGCTCTTCTTCCCACCTGACAGAGCAGTTCATAGGCAGAGCCATCATAGAGCGCACTGAGGTTTTCGGCGCGGGTTTCTTTGCTTTTTCCGCCGAGCAGGCAGAGCTCTTCATCCGGCATTACATCAGGGATTGAGCTGAGATCAACCGTGCTCATATCCATGGAGATTCTGCCGATGATGGGCGCCGTGTGCCCTGCGATTTCTACCACCGCTTTATTTGATAGCATGAAGTCGTAGCCATCTGCATAACCCACGGGAATGATGCCATATAGCCCATCTCGGGGAGCTTGCCAGCTGAGCTTATAGCCCACATATTCGCCCTTTTTGATGCGCTTAACTTGGCTGAGCGTGGATTTGAAGCTCATCACCGGGAGGAGCTTATTTTGTAGATTCCCGATCACATCTATGCCGAAACTCATGATGCCGAAACGCACGAGATTGCAAGCCTTTGCATAGCCTTTTATAAGTGCCGAACTGTTTGCTAAATGTATATATTTCGGCTTGATATCCAGCGATTCGATAAGTCTCGTAAAACCCTCTTCTTGCGCTTTGCTAAAGCCTTCATCATCCTCAGCTGCACTAAAATGGCTGAATATTCCCTCAATCTCAAGATGCTTGAACTTTGCTATCTCAGAGAGGAAGCTTTGCGCATCTTCGAGGCGTATCCCACTGCGATGCATGCCCGTATCCAGCTTAATATGAATGGCTTGCGTGATTCCGAGCCTTTGTGCTTCTTTATCCAAAAGCCGAGCAAGCTGCAGATCAGACACTCCGGGCGTGAGGGAGTTTTCCACGATCGCACGCGCCTCATCAGGCAAAGAAGGGGAGAGAATGAGTATGGGCGCCTTGATGCCCTGACGCCGCAAGATGCTGCCTTCATCGAGATTTGCCACACCCAGATATTTCGCACCCTCTGCAAGCGCAGCATTCGCAATCTCTTTCGCACCATGCCCATAAGCATCAGCTTTCACCACCTGCAGGAAGCCCTGATCCTCTCTCAAAAAGCTCTTGAGAAAGTTCAGATTTTCCCTAAACACGGCGAGATCAATCTCTACCCAGCTTCTTTCGTGCAATTCCATGGTTCTTTAGAAATACTTTGCGGCGAGATCAGCAAGCGCAGATCTTTCACCTTTATCCAAGGTCATGTGTCCCACCATGCCTTCGCCTTTCAGCTTTTCCACCGCTACGGAAAGTCCGTTGCTGATTGCGTCAAGGTATGGTATATCAATCTGATAGGGGTCGCCGGTGAGCACGATCTTGGTATTCATTCCGGCACGCGTGATGATGGTTTTCATCTCGTGAGGACTGAGGTTTTGCGCCTCGTCTATGATCATGAATTGATCCGGCAAACTACGTCCGCGAATGTAGGTAAGCGGCTCGAGCTCCAAGAAGCCGAAGTCCAAGAGATCATCGATGCTTGCGCGTCTTTTGATCTTGCCGCTACGATCCGCTTTTTCTTCGTGCGCGGAAAGCAGGATGTCCATATTATCATAAATCGGCTGCATCCAAGGATTGAACTTCTCCGCCTTCGAACCGGGCAGATAACCGAGGTCTTTGCCGAGAGGGGAGATGGGACGCGAAACCACTAAACGCTTATATTTCTCTTCATCTACAACCTTTTTGAGTCCGGCGGCGATCGCCAATAGAGTCTTTCCCGTGCCCGCTTTGCCGGAGAGACTTACCAGCTTTACATCATCGTCCAAAAGCAGATCCAGCGCCATCTCTTGCTCGAAATTACGCGCCGTAATGCCAAACACATCGTCCCCGCGATAATGCATCAAAGCGTGCAATGTGTTTTTCTCGTGATCATATCGCAGTGTGATGGGATCATCGCCATCCCCTTTTCGAGTGACGCGAACGTACTGATTCGGATAGAGATTTTCAAAAGGATTATCTATCACTTTACTGCTGAGAATATCCTGAAAAAGCTCCGCATCCAGCTCTTCGTGAGTCCATCCGGTATAGAATTCATCGAAGCTAATTGTTCCCGTTTCAAAGTTTTCCGCACGTATGCCAACCGTATCAGCCTTGATGCGAACATTCACGTCTTTGGAGACCAGCACCACCTGTTTATCGGGATATTGCTTCTTAAAATAAAGCGCCGTGCCGATGATGAGATTGTCGTTTCTATCCATGAAAATGAGGTTTGCAGCGGCATCTGTAATCTCGCGCTTGACAGTCACTTGGATGATTCCGCCCTGATCCGTCGGCACTCCGTCCTGAAGCGCGCCATTTTGCCTGAGATCGTCCAAATATCTGCCGATCTGACGCGCATTGCGCCCTTTTTCATCCAATCCTTTCTTAAATTGGTCTATTTCTTCTATCACCACGATGGGGATCACCACATGATTATCCGCAAAGGAAAACATCGCTCTCGGATTGTGGATGAGCACATTCGTGTCCAAAACAAAGATTTTCTGTTCCATTTTTTCTCCGTTATTTAATATCAATTAAGTGTATTATTCCCGCGAGCTTTTTAGGCTCCAAACGGGCAATAAATTACTTTGTCCATGTATTTACAATTTGTCCATATCGTCAATCTTTTTATTTATAAATGATGAGATGAGCCATAAAAAACATGGATAAGAACCGGGAATCATATAAATAGTGAGTATTTTGAAAGACAAAAAAATGGTGCTGAAGGGGGGACTCGAACCCCCATGAGCTAAGCGCTCACTAGTCCCTGAAACTAGCGTGTATACCAATTTCACCACTTCAGCACATCGTGTATTCTCCAAACAATGAAACTGCGGGTTTTTGTCAAATGATTTATTTGTCTAACCTGCTTTCGCAATGTAGAAATATCTTTCTTGCCACAAGCAGAGCTGAATTTCCCATGCTGACCGCAACAGCCTTGCATCCCTTGCTAAATCGACGAGCCCAGTGAGTTCCCCTCCATGCACTGCTTGCAAAGATGCCAAGAACAAAAGCGATGATATATATCGATAAGTCCTTGTTGATACACCGCTTTGCTATTTGCCAGCTTCACGTGCGAATCGCTGAGATAGCGGTGCATAAAGCGCGTAATATAGTTATCCTGCAAGGCACTAAAGCTCTTATATGCCTCAATTGCCGGACTATCTTTTTCGCCCATCTTACGATACCAAAGCGCCAAGATCGGCAAAAATATATTGATATAGATGTTATCCTGCACGCTCTTACCCAGCCTGATTTGAGCTAAGTCTGGCGAGAGACTGCCCTCTTTCCAGATTGCGCGATAGCCCTTCAGAAGCTGATCATAAGAGCTTGTGAAGCGCAGGAAGGTTTTGAATAGCCCCTCATCAAGGCAATGATAAATGAGCGGACTGATGTGTTGCAGGCGGATCAGCGGATGACTCTGGGGGCGGATGCGAAAGAGTTGCCAATCAAGATCAAGCTTCTTTGCATACCAAGTCTGTGCTTCATAGATCTTTTGCGCCCGCTCTCTATCTTCGGCGGGCATGATTTCGCCCTTTCTATAGAGTAAGCCGGAGCTACCGAGATAAATGCTGAAGAGTTCGTCCTGCGTCATGCCCGCTTCTTTGAACTCTCTAAGCTGAAGGAGTGGCAGGTTTTGCGCAATAAATAACGTATTGAGCTTGTTTTTGGTATAACCCAAAGCCTCAAAGATACCTTCATAAAAGATTTGGTCGAAACTGGAGAGCGAAAGTGCCGTATTGAAACGCTTTATCTTGCCTTCAAAGCGGTTTATCCCTGCGCGCAAGAGGATGAGCTCAAGATGGTCTTTATCTATAGCCGAGAGCAGCTCGCAATATACAGCCGGTTTGGCATCGTAATCATGTTCCGTTACAAGCTTCTTGATGTCGTCGCTGAGCTGATTTTCCAGCTCCAAAACAGGTGCCGCGCCGCCGTCCTCGCGAATGGTGAGATCGTAGGTTGAGTTGTGGGTCAGTACCACATGTAAAATCACCTTGTTATAATGTATATCTTCATGATGGTTATGCGCTTGCCAGTCGCGTGTCTTGACGTGAATCTCTATATCGCCACGCAGTTGCTCGCCATCAAGCTCAATGGTTGCATTCTTAAAATCAGGACCTCTGCCGGTGTTGAATTGTCCTTGATACACAATGCGCAGGTCTTTGCCGCACACAGTCTTAAGGCTATGTAAGAGATGACCTTCATCCCAGATGTGATATAAAAACCGTTCTTCCATCAGAAATATTGCCTCATTAGTTGCATCCTCGCTCTCGCCGATGGAGAATTTGCATAAGTGTGCGGGGTGTATCTGATTGGATTCGAGAGTATTGCAAGCATGCGCATGGATTGCTCTTTATTTAGTTTCGCGGCGCTTTTGTTGTAATATGTGCGGCTCGCGGTTTCTATGCCATATATCCCCTTGCCCCATTCTACGTAGTTGAAATATAGTTCCAGCTTACGCCTTTTACTCATGAAGAGTTCCATGATCACGGTCACTTGAGCTTCAAGATATTTACGGAAATAGTTCCTATCCGTGGTGAGGAAAATCGTGCGCGCCAATTGATTGCTGATAGTGGAGCCGCCAAAGCGGATCTTGCCGGCTTTCTTATTCTTTTCATGCGCCTCGCGCATCATCTTCCATTCAAAGCCGAAATGCCGATAGTAATTGCCGTCTTCTATAGCAATTAGCATGTCTTGCGTGACATGCGGGATGCTTTCCAGTTTGATATAATCTCTTTTGTAGATCGGATGCCCTTTGAGTAGATATCTCTGGATCATCAGGGGGGTGACAGGTGGGTTTATAAAGTTATATAAGATGGTCAGTACTGTCACAATCCCCCAAAAATAGAGGTGCGCAAGCAAGACAATTCGGAATATCCTGTATAGGATGCCTCTTTTCTTCTTGCGCCGAGCCACAGCTGAATGCCTTTGTTTCTGTGGGCTTATTCTTCAATCGAGTTTACATAGGATGCGAGTCGAGCTTTTCTACGAGCGGCGGTGCGCTTGTGGATTACTCCTTTTTGAGCTGCTTTGTCCAGCTTGGAATAAAGCTCATTTAAGATCTCTTCACTCTTTTCGGGGTTTGCTCTGATATCTTTGGAAAGTGTGCTAATTGTGCGCTTTACATAATTATTGCGCGCTGCACGCTTGCGGTCTGTTCTTGTTCTTTTTTGTGCTGATTTACTTTTTGGCATGAGTACCTCTGTTATCCTTATTATTTTGGGTCATAATGTTTAAGGGCGTATTCTTGTCAAACCTTTTTTAAACTTTCTATCGCCTCATTGAGTATATCTATTTGTTTTTCAACGCTATATTCTTGAATGTCGCCATCATTTCGCGTGGATTTACCTAAGCTTTCAACCCAGGCAATTGCCTCGTCCACCTCGTGGTAATCGAAGCTTTTGCCGGAGTTCGTTTCGCGGACAATCTGCGCGGCGATGTTATCGGGAGGCGCAAAGACGAGGATGGGACTGCGCGAGGCGAGATATTCAAAGAGCTTTGTAGTGAGCATGCCCTGATTTCCCTCATAACGATTGATGATGAGTATGAGTAAGTCGCCGGAAACCATCTCTTTAAGTGCATCATGATGGGAGAGGAAATCTATGTATCGCGGCTCTTTCTTGAGTCCATCTGCAAGCCGGGCTTTCCTGTCTTCGCCAAGAGAGCTGCCAATGAATGAGATCTCTGTCTCTCGCTTTATTCCCCTCAGAAGGCTGTTTAATAATTCAAGAGATTGTCCTTCAGTGAATTGACCTATGTATTTGATGCGAAAGAGATCGTGCCTTTCGTGGACTATACCTTCAAAATCACGGGGATCAAAGCCGTTTTGGACAACGATCTTATTGCCTTCAGGGAGTGCGTCTGCGATGTCTTTACTGATAACCGTGGTAATGTTTGCGTAGGCTAAAACCTTTCTTTCCAAGGCGCTATGTATTGCTCTACTGAGCGCACCGGGTGGGTTGAGCAAGAGGTAGTGAATCTTTGTCCAAGGATCGCGGAAGTCGCTTAGCCAAGGGATTTCATGCCTTTTAGCCAATATCATTGCCGGCAGATGCGTACTATGTGGCGGTCCCGTGCTGATTATTAGGTCAATGGGCTTGGTTTTCAATATCTTGAGCGCCGCGCGGGAGAGCTTTCTGCTCCAAAAGATGCGCAAGTCCGGGATAATGAGATTTAGCCTCAGCCAGATCAGTAGTCTTTGCAAGCCTTTACTATCTTTCGGCAGCGAGCCGTGGGGCAGAGGCGTGCGGTTTCCGGTGAGTCTTTTCCAGCTCTTTTCCCAGGCGGGCGCAGAGATGCGATGAACCTCTACTTCCGGTGGAATCTTTTCGCAAAGACTGTGGTCAATAAAGGGATAGTCTCCATCTTTGGAAGTGATGACCGTGATCTTGTGCCCTTTTTGCGACAACAGCGGGATAAATTTCAACCATCTTTGCACAGTTGCGCCGCCGCAAGGGGGAAAATAGTAGCTGAGAAAGAGTATGTTCATATCTCTAAGAATATATTTGCCAGGCTGTTCCAGCTTTGTTCTTCTTTGATCTTGGCGATGTGTTCTTGCATGGGGAGCAGCTCTTTGTTTTTGTAGAAATCTATCACTGCTTGCGCCAAAGCGGGAACATCATCAGGCGGAACCAGTGCGCCGGTCTTGCCTTCTTCTATATATTCGCCGAGACCGCCCACATCGCTTGCAATCACCGGTGTTTCATAGCTATATGAGGTGGCAATCACGCCGCTCTGCGTAGCCGTTTTATATGGCAAAAGGCAGAGATCACTACCCCGGAAAAGCTCCTCTACTTCCTCGTCTTTCACATAGCGGAAATGAGTCTCAACCGCGTCTGTAAGTTCAAGCTTTTCAATCATTTCCTCATATAATGCCTGATCTTTATATACGCTGCCGGCGATGATCAGCCGAATATCCGGTATCTCTTTTTGAATCAGCGGCATGGCGTTTAAGAGGACATCTAAGCCCTTATATGGCTTGATCATGCCAAAAAACAGCAGTGTGGGATGGGTGTTCGTCTTAGAAATATCTTGTCCGAAAGTGCTGTAAAGCGGGTGAAATCCTTGATGTGCTTTGAGTACCAAACTATTGGATACCATGCCTTTGAGATCTTTCATACAGGCCTTGCTGAGAACGACTATGCCATCCGCAGGCTTAAAGGCAAAGCGCAAAAGAGTTTTAGAAAGCGGCCAGCTTTCATGCGGGATGATATTATGCGCCAAAATCAGCTTCTTGGGTGTCTTAATTCTACGCAAAATATAGCCGTAAGCAGGAGCGAAAAAGGGCAGCCACCACGAGACGATCAGGATGTCCGGCGCGAAGCCATTTATCGCCTTGATAGTCTTTTCAAAAGTATGCGGAAGCCAGGGTGTGAGCAGTCTCACGGACTCTGCCGAGGGCTCTCCGCCTTCTTCTTGCTTGCCGCCGGGGAAGATCAGCGCGGGGTATTGTTTCTTGAAATTGAAGAACAAAACCTCATGGCCTTGACTTAAGAATTCTTGCGCTAAGTGATCGGCAAATAGAGCGATTCCGCCTTTGAATGGGGGTGCAGGACCTAAAAGTGCTATCTTCAATTTTCTTGCCCCGAATTACGTGGTGAAATAAAGTGTTTTCTCACCAAATCAGCATCTTTATGCGCCCCAAAAAGCGCCATCAGCCTGAGCCTTGCCTTGCTTCCTTTGAGGTCTCCGGCAAGGATTGCACCGATATCTTCGAGATTTTTCCCGCCGCCGATATAGCCATATTCCGGCAAGACGCGTCCCGTGTATGTTCTTGAGGCGATGATGATTAGGATGCCTTCACCAATGGCTTCTTTGATGATGGGAACGATCTCCTGCGGGAGGTTGCCGCGTCCGAAAGCTTCGATAACAATCGCCTTCGCGCCGCTTTCTATACTGGTCTTGATGAACTTGCCGTCCATGCCGCAATGTGCGCGAATGAGGTCGATATTCGGCTCAATAAAATCTGTCCAAACGCTTTCACGATAAGGGCAATTGCGATGATATATCACCGTGTCGGGATCAACTAAACCCAGCGGCCCCAATCCGGGACTGCCAAAGGCGTCCACCTTGCCGGAATCGGTCTTCACCACATCCCGCGCGGTATGGATCTCATCGTTCATCACCACGAGCACACCTTTATCATGAGAATCAGGATGACTGGCAACGCGAACACTGCCGATGATATTACGCGGACCATCCAGCCCGAGATCGCTGCCGCTGCGCATCGCCGCCGTGAAAACAACGGGTTTGCGCGTGGTGAGAACCAAGTCCGCCATATAGGCACTTTCTTCCAAGGTATCCGTTCCGTGAGTCACCACCACACCATCATAATCGATTATCTTTTCATCAATTAGCTTGGCGAGCCCGAACATCATCACCGGCGTCATATAAGGACTGGGGATGTTCAGATGATCCATAACTTCCACATTTGCCACGCCCTTCAGCTGAGGAAATTTGGTGAGAAAATCGGCGAGTTCACTGGTGGGAACCACTCCCAAATCAGCGACATTCTTCATGGAGATCGTGCCGCCGGTCATAATTAATAAAATATTCTTTTTCATCTATGCCTCATTTATATGATATCGGATCGTCGAAACCTGCGCCTGCAAAGCCTCTGAGACGTATTTCGCAGCTGGGACAAGTTCCGCATGCCTCGTCTTCACAGATATAGCAACTCCAAGAGAGCTCGAAAGGAGCGCGTAAACCCATGCCTAACATGATGATCTCGCTCTTGGAAAAATGCAAAACGGGGGTCTTTATAGTGATATTTTCTTTCACAGAGCCTTGCCTGATGAGCTGATTCATCGCTTCAAAAAAGCTCTCTCTGCAATCGGGATAACCGGAGCTATCTTCTTCTACTGCACCGATGTAGATGCTATCGGCATCAAGGACTTCTGCCCATGAGATCGCTGCGCAGAGCATGGTCGCATTGCGGAAAGGAACATAGCTGTCAGGAATATCGTCTTTTAGAGTCTTGATTTCCTGCCCTTCTTGAACCAACGAGGATCCGCCAATTTCAGCCAGCCAACGATAGTCAATGATCTTAGAATCCTTTGCTTTATAATGCTTTGCAAGCTCCTCGAAGCACCATCTTTCCTTGCCTTCTGTGCGCTGACCATAGGAGAAGTGCAAAAAGTAGAGCTCCTCTTCATGTTCGGCAGCCAAAGCCGCTGTCACCAAGGAGTCTATGCCTCCACTAACTAATACAATTGCTCTTTTCATGAACCTTTTCCGTTTGATTATTTCTTTTGTTCACCACGCTTGATCAGATGCGCTTTTGTGTCAAGAACAAAGCTCGCTAAGAGCTTCCTGCATGGCGAATACTTCCTTTTTCAGCCACCTCTTCCTTATTAGATACAGCTTAGCTTCCGCCTATGATATGCTCATGCCCATGACCATATCATGACCATATCATCACGAGAACCCAATAAGGAAGCCGTGGGTGACCCGTCCTGAACAAGGCTGACTGATTCATCAAGCAAGCGTAAAAGTTTAATAGCCGAAGGGAACACTTTTTAGCTTTACCACCCAAGCATCTTCACTTTTAGATTGACAAAGAAATGGGGGTATTGAGCCTTGAGTCTATTGAGGTAAATATTTTGAAAAAATCGATAATTATAAAAGGCGCAGCCGAACACAATTTAAAGAATATAGATATAGAAATTCCGCGCGATAGCTTGGTGGTTTTCACCGGTGTTTCCGGCAGCGGGAAGAGCTCACTTGCTTTTGACACTCTATATGCAGAGGGTCAGAGGCGTTATGTGGAGTCGCTTTCAGCCTATGCTCGTCAGTTTTTGGGTCAGATGGAAAAGCCCAAGCTTGATTATATCGAAGGTCTTTCCCCGGCAATCTCGATTGAGCAAAAAGCGGGCAGCAAAAACCCGCGTTCCACGGTTGGCACCATCACCGAGATATATGACTATCTTCGCGTTCTCTATGCGCGGATCGGCAAGCAATATTGCTATCAATGCGGCGATCCCGTTGGTTCTCAGACCATTGACGAGATGGTGGAATATCTCATGAGCAAGGCGGAGGGGACGCGGATACAGATTCTTTCGCCGATAGTGCAAAATCGCAAGGGCGAACATCGCGATGAGCTGGAAATGCTGAGGATGGAAGGCTTTGTGCGCGTGATGATAAATGGCGAGATCAAAGACCTTGAAGGCGAGATCAAGCTAAATAAGCGCAAAAAGCACGATATCGACATCGTTGTGGATAGACTGGTGATCAAGGATGGGATACAGAGCCGTCTCGCGGAATCCCTGGAACTCGCGCTGAAGCATGCTTCGGGCTTGGTGGTGATTGATTATCCCGATGAAAAGGACAAGGAGACCCTTTCTTCACAAAATGCCTGCACAAAGTGTAATATAGGCTTTGAAGAGCTGAGTCCGCAGAGCTTTTCTTTCAATAGTCCGATAGGCGCCTGTCCTGCCTGCAATGGGCTGGGTTACAAACTGGAATTTGATCCCGATCTCATCGTGCCGGATAAAGAACGGACAATCATGGATGGCGCCGTGATTCCTTGGGGCAGATTGGAGGAGAAAAAGGACAGCTGGATGATGAACACCGTGAGCAATCTTGCTACTGCATACGGCTTCTCTTTGGAAGAGCCCTGGGAAGAGATTTCGGATATTTCTAAGCAATTGATACTTTATGGCTCGAGGGGGCGAAGATTCAAGGTCGCCTGGGAGAACCATCGCGGGAAAGGCGCATATATGGCACGCTTTGAGGGGATAATCCCGCAACTCACTCGGCGTATGCACGAGACCACTTCGGACGATATGCAGACTTATTACATGCAATTCATCAGCGACAAAGCTTGCGATGCTTGTGATGGAAATCGCCTGAAGCCCTCATCCCTGGCGGTGCGCGTGGGCGATAAATCAATAGGCGAGATCTCGGCGATGAGCGTGAAGAGTGCGCATGAATTCTTTGATGAGCTGAAGCTGCGCGGAAATCAATTTGTAATCGCCGAAGAGGTATTGAAAGAGATCAAGGCGCGGATCAGCTTCTTGAATTCGGTGGGGCTGCACTATCTCACCCTGAACCGACGTTCGCCCTCGCTTTCGGGCGGGGAGGCACAGCGCATACGGCTTGCCAGTCAGATCGGCTCGCAGCTTGTGGGCGTTATGTACATTTTAGACGAGCCTTCGATTGGGCTCCATCAGCGCGACAATGCACGGCTGCTCAGCATGCTGCAACAGCTGCGCGATATAGGCAACACGGTGATTGTGGTGGAACACGATGAGGATACCATGCGCGTTGCGGATCAGATTGTGGATTTCGGTCCGCGTGCGGGAGTTCACGGCGGCGAGATCGTTGCTCAAGGCAAGCTTAAAGACATTTTAAAGAGCCCTGAGTCCATCACGGGCGCATATCTCTCCGGCAGGATGAGCATACCCTTGCCGAATAAGCGTGTGAAGCGAGATAAGCGCGAGATTCGCATCATGGGTGCGGCGCAAAACAATCTCAAAAAGATAGATGCACGCATTCCCTTGGGGATGTTCGTTTGCATCACCGGCGTTTCCGGCAGCGGGAAGAGTTCGCTGATAAATCAGACTTTATATCCATATTTGCACAATCACTTCCATCGCGGCATCATGAAGGTGGGGGAGATAAAAGAAATACGCGGAATCGAGGATATCGATAAGGTTATAAACATCGATCAACAGCCGATAGGGCGCACTCCGCGCAGCAATCCCGCAACCTATATCAAGGTATTCGACGCCATTCGCAATCTCTATGCGCAATTGCCTGCTTCAAAGATTCGCGGCTATAAGCCCGGCAGGTTTTCTTTCAATGTGAAAGGCGGGCGCTGTGAGGCTTGCAAGGGTGCGGGCGTGAGGCAGATCGAGATGCACTTTATGGCGGATATTTATGTGACCTGTGAGGTGTGTAAGGGTAAGCGCTACAATACCGAGACGCTCACCGTGCGCTATAAAGGCAAAAATATCTCCGAGATTTTGGAGCTGGATGTGCAGGAAGCAATCGACTTTTTTGAGAATATTCCGGCTATTTACAATAGACTGAATACCCTGCGTGAAGTGGGGCTTGATTATATCAAATTGGGACAGCCCAGCACCACTCTTTCCGGCGGGGAGGCACAGCGGATAAAGCTCTCACGTGAGCTCAGCCGTCCTTCCACGGGAAGCACGCTGTATCTGCTTGATGAGCCCACAACGGGGCTGCATTTTGACGATATCAAAAAGCTCTTACAGGTGTTGAAAAAGCTGGTGGCGATGGGGAATACGGTGGTGGTGATTGAGCACAATCTGGACGTGATTAAATGTGCGGATTGGATAATTGATCTGGGGCCTGAAGGCGGGGATGAGGGTGGCAGGATCATAGCCGAAGGCATACCGGAAGACATCATGAAATCGTCGGAAAGCGCAACGGGTGAGTTTTTGAAGCGACACATCCAACGGAGCGAAGAAGTGAAGCCAAAAAGGCGAAAGGCAAAGAAAAATGTTAGTTAGATTCAGCTATCAGCCGCCTACTGCCGGCAATCATGAAGTTGGGCTGGCGGGCGATTTCACGCATTGGAAGATACTTGCGCTTGAGGAATATGGCGGTGTATATCACATAGATCTGGAGTTGGAGCCGGGCAGCTATCTCTATAAATTCATAGTAGATGGAGTGTGGCAACGCGATATGATGAATCCGCTGTATGAGGATGATCCCTTCGGCGGGGAAAATTCGCGCATTGAGATCACGGAGCCCGCGCGCATACGCACAAAGCGGGAGATTCAGAGATTGCTGAAGGGCGAGAATATACTTGATTTCTTTTCTTGCCATCCTGAAAATCAGGAGCTTTTCGAGCTGAGATTTGCATGGTTCGAGGGCTTTGCCGAAGAAGTTTTGCTTTGTTTTGAACAGCGTGAAATCAGGCTCTATCCGCTGGGAATCCAGAATGATATGAGGGTGTGGAGCGCGAAGATCAGGCGCGAGGAATTTGGCACCTTCTGCATCCGTATGCGCCATAGAGGCAGGGCATATTATCATGATATGCAAGGCTTCTTCCGCGAGGATGAACCTCAGAAAGATATCGCGCTTTCGCCTTATGAAACGCCCATCTTCAAAGCACCGGACTGGCTGGACGGCGGTGTGATATATCAGATTTTCATGGATAGATTTTATAATGGCGATGCTACTAAGAATCAGGATTTCAAAGAGAGTTATTATGAAAATAGTCGCACTCTTCCGCCAAAGGGGAAATATCTGCCTAAGCATCGCGAATACTTTCACTTTGTGGACGATTGGTATGATATCGCGGGGCTGAAGCAGAGCCCGTTGTTGCCCGATGGGAACCCCGATTGGTGGAGCTTCTATGGCGGAGACATCCCCGGCGTCCTGCAAAAGCTGGACTATCTTGCTGATCTGGGCGTCAATATCCTCTATTTCAATCCGCTGTGGGAGGCGAAGTCAAATCATAAGTATGATGCGGCAGATTTTGCGCGTGTCGATCCTCATTTCGGCAGTGAAGATGAACTGAAAGAACTTGTGGCGTATGCGCATAGCTTGGGGATGAAAGTGGTGCTGGACGTGGCTTTCAATCATAGCGGCGAGTGCTTTTGGGCATTTCGCGATACGGTGGAAAAGGGACCTGAATCTCCCTATTGGAACTGGTATGATTGGCATATCTGGCCTCTGCCGGAGCCCTTGCCGCCCGACTTTCAGCCCAAGGAACACTATCAATGTTGGTGGGGAATCAAAGACATGCCGGACTTGAATTTCGACCTCTCGCGCAGGCATCCTTTTGAGAATTATGTGCGCGATATAGAGAACGCCGAGGTGAATTGGCCTTTGGTGAATCACATCCTGGAAAGCGCCGAGTGGTGGGTCTCTGAGATAGGTATGGATGGCTTCAGGCTGGATGTGCCGGATGAGGTTCCTTGGTGGTTTTGGGAGCTATTCAATAAGCGGATCAAGGCGATCAAACCGGATGCCTGGCTGGTTGGCGAGATCTGGTATAATGCCGAAGCATGGGTGTCGCCGCGCTACTTCGATTCCGTGATGAATTATGCTTATTTCAAGAATCCGGCGCTGGAGTTCTTCGTGATGAAAGCCTTGACTAAAGCGGATTTTGAACGCAAGATAGAGGAAGGCTTGGCGGCATATCCACAGGCGGCAACGAGCGCGATGATGAACCTCTTGGGTAGCCACGATACCATTCGCATCATGGAAATTGCCGAGGGAGATACGCTATCTGTAAAGCGTGCGGCGTTCTTTCAGATGAGCTTTCCGGGCGTGCCGCATATCTATTATGGCGATGAAATCGGCATGTTTGGCGGGAAAGACCCTGATAATAGACGGCCTTTCAATTGGAAATATGAAGACGATGAGACCGCGCTTGACTTACGTGAGTTCTACAAACGCTTGATCAAACTGAGACGGGAGAACACACTCCTGCAAACAGGACGCTTTGAGTTCATCAAAAGCCCCCGCGAACTGCTGGCATATAGAAGATACGATGAAAGCGGCAGCATTACCTGCTTAATCAACCTCAGCGAGAAGCCGCAATTCTACGGTCAAAAGGGCGAGGTGATCTTCGTGGAAGGAGAGATAGAAGAGCTCCCACAGGGCATAAGGCTAAGCGCGAAAACAATGTGTCTCTTTAAGTAATAGTAAAGCAAAATAAATAAGGCTCTTGGTAACATCTCCGTCGCCAAGAGCCTTTTCTTCATGCGCACAGCGCATTCCTTTTATTGGTCGAGTAACGTCCTCGTGGTTATTTTAATATCTTCTCCACCTTCGGCGCCATTACACGATAAGGCTGAGGAAAGTCCGTTCCCAAAAGCGGCTCTGCATACTTCCTGAATTCATCAGTAATATGATTCCCCGCTTCATTTATAAAGCTATCCGGCATAGATTTCGTGTGTCGCGCCACATCAACAAGCCTTTCAAGTCTATATTCAACGGCGTAGTTGCCCACTCTATTGATGGAAACCGAGCCATCTTTACCATGAACTAAGGCAAAATGAACAGCCTTTGCGCCTACTTCGCGAGCTTCACGCTGGTCAACATCCGAAACGATACCGAGGAAAGAACGCTGCAGATAGCCAAAAGTATCGCTGCGCACGCGCTTGATCTCAAGTTTATCACGCACGAGATCAGCCAAGAGATCGCCCAAGATTCCCGTTCCGGAGAGCTGCACGTTGCCGTGAGCGTCTCTTTCCACATTCTCGGTGAGTTGCGTGATTATAGGCGTTCCGCTTTCATCCACTATCCCTTCGGAGACCGCGATGATGCATCTGCCATAGCGCTCATAGCTTTCCTTCACATCTTTCAAGAACTTTTCTTGAGTAAAAGGACGTTCCGGCAGGTAGATGAGGTGCGGGCCGTCGTCGTCATATTTCTGACCCATGGCGGCTGCAGCGGTGAGGAATCCCGCGTGTCTGCCCATCACGATGCCGATATACACTCCGGGTAGGGCGCGATTATCCAGATTCACTCCGGCAAAGGCAGATGCCACAAAGCGGGCAGCAGAGCCATAACCGGGGGTGTGATCACTCACGAGGAGGTCGTTATCGATAGTCTTGGGAATGTGTATGGCGCGAAAATCATAGTCGCTGTTTTGGGCTTCTTCGTTCACTATGCGAACTGTATCCGCAGAGTCGTTTCCGCCGATGTAAAAGAAAAAGCGAATGTCATGAGCTTTGAGCACGCGCACGATCTCTTTGCAATATGCTTCATCGGGCTTGTCGCGCGTGGTGAGCAGCGCACTGGATGGGGTCCGGGCAATCAGTTCAAGATTTTGCTCTGTTTCTTGAGTGAGATCAATAAAATCTTCATTGATAATGCCATGCACGCCATGCAGGGCTCCATAAATTCTGGTCACTTGGGGGAATTTGCGCGCTTCAAGCACGGCTCCTACGAGTGATTGATTGATTACTGCGGTTGGTCCGCCACCTTGTGCGATTAAAACTTTTCCTTCGAGTTTCATCAAGATTCTCCTTTGGCAATGCCTATATTATTATTTGCAGTCAATGTTTATTCGGGGCTGATATTTTGTCCAGCAGAAAAAAGCTTGCCTAAATATGGGAAATAAAAACAATGACTTTAGGAGAAAATATGAGCTACATAGTGCTTGCCAGAAAATATAGACCGCAGAACTTCTCAGAGGTTTATGCGCAGGATCATGTGACGCAGATTTTACAGAGTGCGCTTGAGTCCGGACGCGTCGCGCACGCATATCTTTTTACGGGACCGCGCGGAGTGGGGAAGACCTCCCTGGCGCGAATCATGGCAAAAAGCCTGAATTGCGAGACGGGACCTACCACCCATCCCTGTAATGTGTGTGTAAATTGCACGGAGATCACCGCAGGAGTTTCACCGGATGTGATAGAGATTGACGGCGCCAGTAATACCGGCGTGGACGACATTCGTGAGCTGCAAAGAGAATTGCTCTATGCCGCCAGCGGTGCGAAATATAAAATTTATATCATAGACGAAGTGCACATGCTTTCCAAGAATGCCTTCAATGCGCTACTCAAGACCTTGGAAGAGCCACCGCCGAATGTGATCTTCATCTTTGCCACCACGGAGCCGCAAAAGGTTTTACCCACGATTATCTCGCGTTGTCAGCGCTATGATTTCAAGCGCATTCCCGTAGAGGCAATCGTGCAGAGGCTGAAAGATCTCGCGGCAGAAGAAAACATCACCATAGACGAAGATTCATTGTATCTTATTGCGCGCAAAGCAGATGGCGGGATGAGAGATGCCCTTTCGCTGATGGATCAGACCATTAGCTATTGCGGGGATAAGATAGAGATCGCGCGCGTGAGGCAGATCTTTGGCATGATCCCTACACAGGTTTATTTTGAATTTATGCAAAAGATAAAAGAGGGCGAGACTGCGGGCATCATCACGAGGCTGCATGCAATCTTCGAAGAAGGGATGGATTTGCAGGAATTTCTTTCCGGGATGCTGGAATATCTGCGCTTGGTTTTGCTCTTTAATATTGGAGTTCAGCTGCGAGATATAGGCTCGGACGAGATGAATCTTTATCAGGAGATCGCCGAAGTCTTCTCGCAAAGTGAGCTTCTCTATATAGTTAGCCAGCTTATTAAAACAAAGAACGATATCAGGCAAAGCGGTAATCCTTATCTGCTCATCGAGGCGATGATGATCAAGCTCTCGCGCATGGATGAGATGGAAGATGTGGGCGTTTTGATAGAAAGCCTCAAACATGGTGCTGCGCTTTCGGCGCCAAAGGTGCAAAAAGCTGCGCCTGCAAGGGCGAGACCGGAGCCCGCAAGAAGCCGCCCTGAGCCGAGACAGCCTGCCGCTCCGCGTGCGCGAAGTCAAGCCCAGAGAGAGGTGGCTCCGCCGCCAGTTCAGAGCTATGCTCCGCAAGAAGAGGCGCCCATGCCAGAAGCACCTGCATCTATCGAAGAAGATGATGATAACGAAGTCATCGAATGCAATCTTGAAAGCCTGAAACAGAATTGGAAAAAGCTGCTTGCTCGCGTGAAAAAGCAGAGCATGATGGCTTTCATCGCGCTGGAAAAAAGCGAGATCCTGTCCTTGGGCGAGCGCGTGCTTACGCTAAAAGCTATCGACAATACAAACATCTCAACACTTAATAATAATAAAGAAATAATCGAAACAGAAATTGAAAAACTCACAGGGAAGAAGCTCGTCTTAAGGCCTACTCTCGACGATAATTATGTGGCTCCCAGCGAAGTGGAAATCAAGCGCAAGAGCTTAGACGAGATCAAGGCAGAAAACCCTGAATTAGCGGAATTCATCAACGAAACGCAAGCGAGGTTGGTCTGATATTTAGCATTATTTTTGCCGTATTCACTTTAATATATTTCGTTATATTGATCTGGCTCGGGCTGGGGCTAAAGCGAAGCTTACCCCCAAAAGGCGCTTCCAAAGAAGGCGCGATGGAGCCCATCAGCATCATCATTGCCGCAAGAAATGAGGAAAATAATCTCGCACGGCTTTTGACCTCAATTGCGCAATTGGAGCCCATCGAGGCGGAATATGAAGTGATCATCGTAAACGATCATTCTACTGATGAAAGCTTAGAAATACTCAAGAAATGGGAAGGACAATTCGGCATACGCGTCATCGATTTTCAGGATAGATTGCCGGGATTCGTGGGCAAAAAAGCGGCTCTTCAAAAGGGCATAGAAGCCGCGAAATATGATATCTTGGCTTTCACCGATGCGGATTGTAAGCTGCCGCCTACTTGGCTCAAAGAGATCTCACGCGTGATGGACGAAGAAACCGACTACCTTCTGGGATATTCCACCATCTATCGCAGCGATGCGGATAGTGATCTCAGGATGGAGAACTTCGAGAGAAGCGTATATTACATTCTCGCTGCGGCTGGGATTGCGCATAGGAAGCCCATCACGGCGAGTGCTTGCAACATGGTATATCGCAAGTCCCTTTTCGAGAAATCCGGCGGATTTGAGGGCATTAGCGAGATCAGGAGCGGAGATGATGACCTCTTGCTCATGAAAATGATGCCGAATATACGTAAAGCCTATTACAATCCTTCGCGATATATGCAGGTGGATTGCTATGAAGAGCGCAATTTTGAGACCATGCACAATAAACGCATCAGGCAAGCTTCGAAGTTCAAGCACCATCCGCGCTATGTGCAACTACTCTCGGTGATGTTCTTCATCTATTTTGCCATGTTTTATGCGGGGATAATCAGCTTCTTTTTCACGGGTGGAGATTTGATCCTGCTTGGCACACTCACGCTGAAATTCATCTTTGAACTCATGCTCAGCCAAAAGCACCTGTCGCATGCGAAAAAGACGCATATAGGCATACTCTATTTTGTCTATCTCGTCGCTTTTCCAGTGCAGTATATCTACTACGCCATCCGAGGTACCTTAGGCAAATATAAGTGGTGAGAAGATAATAGATAGCCACGAGAGAAAGCAAAACTGTTTTTCTCTGATTTTTCGACCCTCTCCAATGCTGCTTCCCTATTGGGTTCCGGTGGTGATGTGGTCATGATGTGGTCATCGCCATGACCATATCATAAGCGGAAGGTGAGCTGTAATCAATAGGGGAGTAATGGTTTAAGGGTATGGGTGAAAGTGTTTATGAGGGATATGGGCAAATATAAGTGGTGAGAAGATGATTCTACTGCTCTTTCCAATGACAAAACTGCTCAAAGCCAAAATGTGCCATCATGAAAGCAAGGCTCAGAAAGGGCAACAAAATCAGTCGTTATTTATATATCGAATGTCGCTTATAGCATGGGAAGCAAGTAGATAGAAACCGATAAATGAATATCGATTGATTTCCCTTGACTAAATAGCGAGTTGCACTGATCTTGGAACTCAAATTAAACAAGGTGATTGTTAATGAGTCTAAGAGATACCCAAACCTTGCTTGAAGGCGAAACACTATGCCCTGAAGTTGATCTTTACAGGGTAGCACCCTGCGCACTTGCTTCAGACGCGATCTCAGACATTCTTATGCGCACAAAAGAACCCTCTCTTTTGTTGACCGGACTTACAAACGATCAGATAATCCACTTTAATGACATAGCTTACATCACAAATACCATCTTTATTCAAGATAGAAAGTCGTTTGAAAATCATACCAAGTCTGCCCAAGAGCATTTGTGGCAGACCAATCATAGATTTAGGACAAAACAAATAATAGAGAAGGAGGAGTTATGGCATCCATAGCTCAAAACAAGAACAGGCTGTACGATCGCCTGGCAGAAGTAATCGAAGAGAAGAAAGATCTGCGAAATCCGCTGATCGAAATCCTGCGCATCGCGCAAGACATTTTTGGATACCTGCCTATCGAAGTGCAGGAGTTTATCGCAGAGAAGATGGACATGCCCGCCAGCAAAATATATGGCGTGGTTACATTCTACAACTTTTTCTCGATGACGCCACGTGGTAAATACACTCTCAACGTCTGCACGGGAACGGCATGCTTCGTGAAAGGCGCACCCCGCCTGATTCAGATGCTTTCCGATGAACTCGGCGTAGGCATGGGAGAAACCACAGAGGACGGTCTCTTTACCATGAGTGCAGTGAGATGCGTAGGTGCATGCTCTCTTGCGCCCGTATTTGTGATCGGCGAGGACACCTTTGGTAGAATCGACACGGTTGACAAAGTAAAAGAGATCATCAAGCGCTACGAGTAAACATTTATGCAAGACATTTCTTTACACCTCTTGGATGTCATCCAAAACTCGGTGAGTGCAAGTGCAAAATGCGTGAAAGTTCGCGTTCTGCAAAATGTGGTTGAAAACCGCTTGCGCACTATAGTAGAGGATGATGGAACGGGGATGGATTCTCACACTTTGCAAAAAGCTCAGGATTCACTCTACTCCACCAAAAAAGAGCAAGTAAAGAATGTCGGCTTAGGGATTCCACTTTTTAAACAAAATGCAGAGCAAGCGGGCGGAGCTTTCAGGATGGCAAGCGAACTTGGACACGGAACGGTTCTTACGGCTGATTTCCCTTTGGACAATCTCGATAGATTGCCGCTTGGAAACCTCAAGGACACGCTTCTGAACTCCATCATCGGTCATCCACAGCTAGATTTCAATATCCATCTGCTTTACCGCGACAATGCTAAAGAGCTCTGCTTTAATTTCGACACCAAGGAAGTTCGGGAAGAATTGGGCGAGATTCCGCTTAACTATCCCGATGTTATCGAATACATCGATCAAACTTTATATGAAGGAATACAAAAAACTAACATGGAGGATGTCTGATGAAAACACTCGCAGACCTAAAAAAGATCCGTGAAAAAGCCCTCGAAGATTTAAAGCTTCGCAGTGGCAACACGCGCGTTCAGATCGTGGTTGGGATGGGAACATCCGGAATCAAGATGGGTGCTCGTGAAGTAATGAAAACATTTTTGGAAGAGATTGCCGAAAGGAATCTCACCGACGTTTTGGTCACACAGACCGCTGAGAAGAGGCTCTCCTCAGAAGAGCCTGTGGTGGAAGTCATCGAAGAAGGTAAAGACACTGTCACCTATGGAAATATGACTCCTGATAAAGCTAAGAAAACAATAGTCGAACACATTGTCAACGGAAAGGTTGTCTCCGACTATGTTGTCCAACCCGGCGACTAAGTGGAGGAGGAATTAAATGTCATTAAAAAGAATTGATCTCCTGATATGCTGCGGCTCCGGCTGCGTTTCGGCAGGTGCGCTGAAAATCAAGGAACGCTTTGATGAAGTGTTAGCCGAAAACAACATCGAAAAAGAAGTTAATATTATAGAAACCGGTTGCATGGGTCCTTGCGACTACGGCCCGGTCATGGTTATCTATCCCGAAGGAATCTTCTATCAAAAGGTTACACCTGAAGATGTGGAAGAAATCGTAAACGAACACTTCCTCAAAGGCAGAGCTGTTACGCGTCTGATGCTTCAGGATAAAGACAAGACCATAAGGATGCAGAAAGATGTGCCCTTCTATCATAAACAAGTTAAAGTAGCCCTCGAAAACTGCGGATACATCGATCCCGATAGCTTGGATGAATATATCGCAACCGGCGGCTATGAGGCATTGGGCAAAGTGTTGCTCGAAATGAGTCCTCAAGAAACTATCGACATCATAAAAGAATCCGGACTGCGCGGACGCGGCGGCGGAGGCTTCCCCTCTCACATCAAATTGCAGATGGTTCACGACAACAAAGATGAGAAAGTGAAATACATCATCTGTAACGGTGATGAAGGCGACCCCGGTGCTTTCATGGATCGCTCCCTCTTGGAAGGTGATCCCCATCGCATTCTCGAAGGAATGATGATCGCTGCATATTGCATGGGCGCATCGGAAGGATTCTTCTATATCCGTGCCGAATATCCCCTTGCCATCACCCGTATCAAGCAGGCTATCGAGCAGGCAAAAGAGCTGGGACTCATGGGCGAGAACGTGTTTGGAACCGACTTCTGTTTCGACGCTGAAGTAAGAACCGGTGCCGGCGCATTCGTCTGCGGAGAAGAGATGGCTCTCATCAGCTCCATTGAAGGCGAGCGCGGCAATCCTACGCCGAAGCCTCCCTATCCTGCCGTTCAAGGCCTCTGGGGCAAGCCCACAGTTGTGAACAACGTGGAAACCTTGGGCAATATCCCCTCCATCATCAATCGTGGTGCAGAGTGGTTTGCCGCTATGGGAACCGAGAAATCCAAAGGCACGAAAGTCTTTGCACTCACCGGCGATATCAGAAATACCGGACTCGTTGAAGTTCCCATGGGAATCACCCTGCGCGAACTCATTTACGACGTTGGCGGCGGCATCATCGACGATAAGCCCTTCAAGGCTGTTCAGCTCGGTGGACCCTCCGGCGGATGCCTCACAGTGGAGCATCTCGATACTCCCGTGGACTATGAAAATCTCAAAGCTCACGGCGCAATGATGGGCTCCGGCGGCATCATAGTCATGAACGAAGAGAAGTGCATGGTAAACGTTGCCAAGTTCTTCATTGATTTCTGCGTTGAAGAATCCTGCGGAAAGTGTTCACCCTGCCGCATCGGACTCAAACAGATGCTCGAAATCCTTGAACGCATCACATCCGGAGAGGGCAAAGAAGGCGATATCGATGAGCTTCTCCGTCTCGGCGAATCCATCAGCAAGCTTTCGCTTTGCGGACTCGGTCAGACCGCTCCCAACCCCGTGCTTTCCACCATTCGCTATTTCCGCGATGAATATGAAACGCACATCAAGGAGCAGAAATGTAACACCAAGGTCTGCCTCGACCTCATGCATTATGAAATCGACAAAGACAAGTGCATAGGCTGCTCGATCTGCGCCAGTAAGTGCCCCACAAATTGCATTTCCGGCTCACGTGAAGATAAATATACCATCCATCAAATAGATTGCATTAAATGCGGAAACTGTTTCGACGTATGCCCCACAAAGGCAATCGAGAAGATTCCCGGAATACACCCTGAGGCTCTTAAACGTTAAAAAACAGTGACGTTCAAACGAGAAACATAAGGGAAGCATGTATAAAGAAATCTTTTCTAAATACGCTGAAACAACGCAAAATACTGCGTTCTGCGAGCTTGGATATTCTCCGATCTCGACGGTTCGTAGTAATATCGAAAACTTCCGCGATGAATTCATCGCAATAACACAAGAATAAAACAAAAGGAATAGAATTATGGTTAAAAATGTCAACGTTTGGATTGATGGTAAAGAATACGAAGTTCCCGAAAACATGACCATCATCGAAGCAGCCGACAAACACGGGATATACATTCCCACACTCTGCTATCATCCCGACCTTCCGCCAACCGCGAATTGCGGAGTATGCGTGGTGGAACTCGACGGTTCTCCCGTCCCTAAGCGCGCATGCACAACTCCTGTGGCAGAAGGCATGAAAGTTGTCACAAATAGCCTCAAGCTGCGTTCATATCGCAAAACCTTGGTGGAAATGATACTTTCCAACCACGAAGTTGTGTGCCCCACCTGCGTGGCAAACAACAAATGCGAATTGCAGACCTTGGCAAACAATATGGGCATAGATCCTTATAAATTGCCCACCATCCTTCCTGATACGGAAGTGGACTACAGCTCTCCTTCCATCATCAGAGACCCCAAGAAATGTATCGCTTGCGGCAGATGCATAACCATCTGTAATGAAATACAGACAGTATTTGCTCTCACCAATAGCGCGCGCGGCATTGAAAGCGAAATTACCACAGCCTACGGGCGCGGCATCGCAAATAGCCCCTGCGTGAATTGCGGACAGTGCACGGTTTATTGCCCCACGGGCGCCCTGCGCGAAAGAAGCGAAGTGGACGAAGTATGGGATGCAATCCTTGATCCTGACAAACATGTCATCGTTCAAGAAGCACCCTCGATCCGCGTTTCTTTGGGCGAAGAGTTTGGCATGCCCTTGGGCACAGTCACCGCCAAAAAGATGTATGCAGCGCTGAGAAGAATCGGTTTTGACTCTGTGATGGATACAAATTTCACGGCAGACCTCACCATTATGGAAGAGGGAACCGAGTGTGTCAATCGCCTCAAAGCCGGCGAAAAACGCCCTCTTATCACATCCTGCTCACCCGGTTGGGTCAAATTCATGGAAACTTACTATCCCGATCTCGCGGATTGCGTTTCCACTGCAAAATCCCCCATGAGCATGTTTGGTGTGCTTTCCAAAACCTTCTATGCCGAGGAACACAACATCGATCCCTCCAAGATCGTTTCTGTTGCGATCATGCCCTGCACGGCGAAGAAGTTTGAAGCGCGTCGCCCTGAGCTTCGCGATAGCGGATACCAAGATACGGACTATGTTCTTACAACCCGTGAATTGCTCCGCATGATCAAAGAAGCCGGCATCGATTTCGCCAATATCGCTGAGGAAGAACCGGATGAAGGCATGAGCTTCTACTCCGGCGCAGGAACAATCTTCGGCGCCACCGGCGGTGTGATGGAAGCTGCTATCCGCTCTGCATATACTCTTGTCACCGGCGAAGAGCTGGAAGACATCGAGATTTGTGAAGTTCGTGGATTTGAAGGAATCAAAGAAGCCAGCATCAATATTCCCGGCTTCGGAGATCTCAACGTAGCGGTTGCACACGGACTCGGCAATGCCCGCAAGGTCATGGATCGCGTTCGCGCCAGCCTTGCAGAAACGGGTGAATCACCCTGGCACTTCATCGAGATCATGGCATGCCCCGGCGGTTGCGTTGGCGGCGGCGGTCAGCCTTATGGCAATGACATCGCTTCCCGTGCACGTCGCGGACTCGCCCTCTATGAAGAAGATTGCTCACTGCCCGTGCGTAAATCTCACCACAACCCGGAAGTTCAGCGCATCTATGAGAAATATCTCGGCGCTCCGAACTCTCCCTTGGCACAGAAACTTCTGCACACCCACTATTTCAAACGCTCAATCAGCGATGGAAGCGTGGTCGCAGAAGCTACTAAGAAACACTAAGGAGTGGTTACACTCTAAGGATACACG
>FZPS01000151.1_pt251 | contig 46132 bp, 37 predicted proteins | sample 1817821 | NCBI WGS metagenome assembly FZPS01 (sample SAMEA104158645, study PRJEB21678) | metagenome | place: Germany | collected 2015-04-21 | reverse complement strand
CCACTATCACCAGATGATAATAAAGGGCAAAGACCGAATGCGCGGATTTGTCGAGTTTATACTTCATATTGGGTAGACTATATTATGACACTCAGTGTTGGTATAGTTATCGTAATGACGAAGGGGCTCCGCTTTCATCCCCGGCCTAAAGACCGGGGACTTCCCACTTCGCCCCTTCAACCCCACCAGTTAAATGTTCTCGAATTCGATGGTGGTTAGGTGAGATTATGGATGCGGTGCAACAGTGGACGGAGGGCGTCTCGTATGCCCCCTGCCCCCCTGACGAATTCTGCGGCCGGCACGGGGAGCGCGAGCAGCTCCTGGCCCTCCTTCCCCGGGCGGCGGAGCATGGGCAGGCGGTGATGATCTCCGGCCCGCCCGGGATCGGGAAGAGTTCTCTCCTGCGCTGGCTCGCATACGATCTGCAGGATCGGCCTGACGGCCCCCGGTCCCCTGTCATCAGGGCAGAGGTCTTCGAGCCACCGAGGATGATCTTTTCTGGGTTTCGCAAACTGCTCTATGACCTGCAGGTGCATGCCGCGGCAGGCGAGTTCCAGGAGATACTCGAGAGTGGGGGGATCAGGGAGGCGGCTGGATATACCGATATCCTGCTTCTCAAGCACGGCGCCCCGGTGGAGCCGGTCGACCTCCTCCCAAAGACCGGTGATGAGATCGTCGGTGTCTTCTCCCGGCCGCCTGATGTCGGGTACGACCGGGTGCGCGCGGCGTTCAGGGAGCTCTTGCGGGGTCTCGGGAGTCTGATGAGAGACTCAGGCCGCATCATCGCGATCCTTCTGGATGATGCCCACCACACTCCGTATCCTGACAGCCAGCTCCTCCTGGACACCATACAGGATCTCCCCCCCGGCGTCCTCTTTGCCTTCACCGTCCAGGACGACCCGGGGTATGAGGCGATCCATGACCGTGGCGTGCCTCATGTGCCCCTCCGGGGGATGCGGGGCCGTGATATCCAGGAGATGGGACAGAAGCGGTTCGATCTCGCCATCAGCGATGCAACCGCTGCCCTGCTTGAGGAGACCGCAGGCGACCCTTTCAGCCTTGTGGCCTGCTTCAACGCCCTGCGCCGCCGGAACCTTGCGCCCTCTGCTGCAAATATCAAGGATCTACTCGACGAAGAGGAAGATCCAGCCGGGCTTGCCTTCACCGCGATCCCTGGATACTGGCAGACGTGGGCACGGGATCTCTCCCTGCTATCCCCCCCGCTCCCGGCGCCGGTCATGGCCTGCATGCTCGGCATGTCGGAGACGGATGTGACGGCGATGGCGGATCGCCTGCAGGAAAGCGCCGTATTCAGGAGGCTTCCCGGCGGCGCGTATGCCTTCGCCCACTCCCTCCTGCAGGAACACTGCAGGCAAAGGCTCTCTGAGGATACAGAGGTCGCCCTCAACGCCAGGGCTGCGGACTGTTTCGAACGGTTCATGCACCACCTCCCGGGGAGGCTGAACGTTCTCCTCTCGATCGCCTCCCACCTCTTTGGCGCGCGGGACTACGCGAGAGCCGCTGACCTGAATCTGGAGCTGGGGCTCCGGTTCTATCGTTTCGGGGACTACGACTCGGCCCTCTTGCTGACCGAACGCGCGGTCGCCTCCGCGGAGCACCTGGGGGACGGTGATCTCCTCGCCACAGCGGTGAACCAGAGGGATCTGATCGCGAGGGGGATGGCGGACCGTGCTTGAGGTGGAGGCGAAGTTCGCTGTCAGGGATCCGGAGGGGGTCCGGGCACGGCTCAGGCAGCAGGGGGTGCGGGTGGAGAGGAAGCGGCGGGAGCGCGACGTCTACTATAACGCCCCCGACCGGGACTTCGGAGAGACCGATGAAGCGCTGCGGGTCAGGTACGACGATGCGGGGGTCACCATGACCTACAAGGGGCCTAAGATCCGTGTCGGGAGCGCAAAGGCTCGTGAGGAGCTCAATCTGGATGTATCGTCGGGTGAGATCCTTGAAGCGATCCTCTCCCGCGCCGGTTTCCGGCGGACCGCTGTGGTCACCAAGGTCAGGGAGTTCTATGAGGCCGAGGGTGCGACGGTCACCCTCGACGCCGTCGAGGGGCTCGGGACGTTCGCCGAGGTCGAGATCCTGACTGAAGAGGACGCAGAGGATGCCGCCCAGCGGATAGGGGCGATCGTGGAGCGGCTGGGTGTGGAGGGGCCGCCGATCTATGTATCGTACCTGGAGATGCTCCTCGGCAGAGAGAGCCCCCCGGCGGGGTGAGGTCTTGGCATATCGTGCGAACCCTGGTGCGGGCTACCATCCTCTCCGCCTGAGACAGCGTTCGGGCAAAAATTTGGGTAAAAATAGGCAGGATGCCGACGATCAGGGTGCGAGAGGGGTAGATCCCCCCGCGCGCTCACGTGGTGATGAGGTCGATGTGGATATCGTTTGGCTCCTTCCCGAAGCGGATGATGGCGCCGTAGCCTTCCGATACGGATCCCGGGTTGACGACGGTGACGCCATCGACCTCGGCGATGCCCCGCGCCTCGTGGATATGGCCGCAGCAGACCAGATCAAACTTAGTCACGTGCTTGCGTATGCTCCTGCTCCCGACGTGGTTCCCGTCGACGGTGTCCAGGACCCCATACGGTGGGGCGTGGCTGAGCAGAACGTTGTGGACGTTTCTGTCCATGTATTTGACGATCCGGGTGAGCTCTGTATCGATCTCTTCCTCTGTTAACTCAAACGGCGTGCCAAACGGAGTCTCGTTTGACCCTCCGAGTCCTGCGATCGTCAGGTTGCCCAGAGAGATCCATGAGTTGTGCAGGCAGACCGTGTCCGAACGCTCGAGCACATCGATGATCTCACGGGGATCGCAGTTACCGGGGATCGCGAAACACGGTACCTCAAAACGGGAGAGTACTGAATCAACAGGCTCAAGGGGACCGAAGTTGGTGATGTCGCCTGCAATGATCACTGCATCGTAGTCGTAGCTGAGAAAAGCATCCAGCTTTCCGTAGTTACCGTGCAGATCTGCTAAAAGTAGCACATCCGTCATGCTCTATAGGTGAGGACTGTGCCTAAAAAACCTTATCTCATGATCCATCCACGAACCGGTTATCCTGCCGCCGAGAGCCAGCCGGCCAAGGGCTCTCTCCGTCTCGGGGAGGAGCGGGCGGGGCCGGTTGCCCTGGAGCGGGGTTCCGGGCAGCGGCATGAAGTAGTGGATGTGGGCTTTCCCCGTTCGGGTGACCGTCCTGATGAGATCGAGCGTCGCCCGCTGGTCATCGTCGCTCTCATGCGGAAGGCCGAGGATGAAGTCGACGACCGGGACGAGCCCGTTCTCCCGGCAGAGGTCGACGGCGCGGACGACATCCTCCACGGTATGCCCCCGGCGCAGGAGGCGGAGCACGCGGTCGCTGCCCGACTGCGCCCCGAAGTGCAGACGGGTGTTGGCACCGTAGTCGAGGACGAGGTCGATAGATCGCTGCGAGACGCACTCGGGCCGGACCTCGCCGGGGAATGTGCCGAGGTAGATCCGGCCGTCAAGGCGGCGGAGGAGCCGTTCCAGGCGATCGAGCCTGAGGTGGACACCGTCTGAGCCGTAGGCGAACGCGTTCGGGGTGACGAACCGGATATCGCGGAACCGCGCGGCATACCGACTGATCTCGTCGATCGAGCGATGGCGCATGCACCGTCCGAAGAGGCGCGGCGTCTGGCAGTAGCTGCAGCCGAACGGGCATCCCCGGGTGATCTCGATGAATCCCTTCACGTCCGAGAAAGGGGGATAGGCATCCAGGAGGACGGTGTGGCGGGCGGGTGTATACCCGGCGGCGGTGGCGACACCAGGAGGCGGGTCCCTCCCCTCCTCGATGGCGGCGAAGAGTGCAGGGAGGGTGTACTCACCCTCCCCGACGACGACGTAGTCGGCATACTGCGCCACCTCCCGGTAGCAGGCGGAGGCGTGGGGGCCCCCGACGATCGTTATACAGTCCGCTTCCGCTATCTCGTCGCGGTAGCTCCGCCCGGTGATGGAGTTGAGGCTGTAGCAGGTGACGTCGGGACGGGGCTCCTTCGTCGCTTCGAGGCGGTAACCGTGCGCTTCGCACGCGGCGGAGAGCACGGCAAAGGAGTTGCTCGCCGAGGTGATCTCTCGCCAGTGGATCTTCATGGTTCTGACTCCGTGCTGTGCAGGGGAGGGAGGCCCTTGCTCCATGAACGTCTCTTCGGGTGCACGATTAAGGTGATGGATGGTGGGTGGGCTGGGCTGCGTTCTCCACCTATATTTAAATTTTTCGAGATCACACAACGGCTATGAGCTAAGAGAGCCAACAGATCTGCACGCACCAATGAAGAATATCGTCATCAAGGGGGCGCGGGAGCACAACCTCAAAGATATCACTATCGAGCTCCCGCGGGACAGGCTCATCGTCATCACCGGGGTCTCGGGGTCCGGGAAATCCACGCTTGCCTTTGACACCATCTATGCCGAAGGGCAGCGACGATACGTGGAATCGCTCTCAGCCTACGCCCGGCAGTTCCTCGGGCTCATGAGGAAACCGGACGTCGACAGCATCGATGGGCTCTCGCCGGCCATATCCATCGAGCAGAAGACGACGTCCAAAAATCCCCGGAGCACCGTCGGCACGGTCACCGAGGTCTACGACTACCTCCGGCTCCTCTTCGCCCGGATCGGGACGCCGTTCTGCCCTGACCACCACATCCCCATCGAGTCACAGTCGCCGGAGAAGATCGCCGACCGGATAGGTTCGAGTGTGGCCGGGACGGTCACCATACTCGCCCCGGTTGTGCGGCAGAAGAAGGGTACCTACCAACAGGTCTTCAAGGACCTCGACCGGGAGGGCTACACCCGGGTCCGGGTCAACGGTGAGATTTTCCGGACCGACGAGGAGATCACACTCGAGCGCTACCAGAAGCACGACATCGAAGTGATCATCGACCGTCTGGATGCCGGCGACCGGTCACGCCTCGTCGAGGCGGTCGAGGGCGCACTTGCAAAGTCTGATGGGGGGCTCGTCATCACCGTCGATGAGGAGGGGCATGAGGAGACCTACTCTTCGCTCATGACCTGTCCGGTCTGCGGGACGGCGTTTGAGGAGCTCCAACCCCGGACATTCTCCTTCAACAGCCCCTTCGGCGCCTGCGAAGAGTGTAACGGCCTTGGAATCAGGATGGAGTTTGACCCCGACCTGATCATACCCGATAAGAACAAATGCATCGCCGAGGGCGCCGTCGCCCTCTACCGGAACTATGTCGACGGTTACCGGGTGCACCACCTCTCGGCGGTGGCCGACCGCTACGGGTTCTCGGTCTTAACCCCGATCAGGGACCTCACCGACCGGCAGTACAACGCTCTGGTGTACGGCTCAGACGAGGCCCTCCGGTTCTCGGTGAAGGCGAAGAACAGCGATGCATCCTGGTCGCATACCGGGAGGTGGGAGGGGCTTGTGCCCCAGGCCGAACGGCTCCACAGCCAGACCCGCTCGGAGTACCGCCGCCGCGACCTTGAGCGGTTCATGCGGATCCTGCCCTGCCCGAGATGCGGGGGAAGAAGGCTCAAGGAGAAGGTCCTCGCCGTGAAGGTGGGCGGGAAATCCATAGCCGATGTCACCGATCTCTCCATAACCGGAGTGCTTGCGTTCTTCCGGACCCTTACTCTCACCGAGAGTGAACGCGAGATATCGCAGCAGGTCTTCAAGGAGATCATCGCACGGCTCGAGTTCCTGGAGCAGGTCGGCGTCGGCTACCTGACCCTCTCGCGGAGCGCAGGGACGCTCTCAGGGGGTGAGGCGCAGAGGATACGGCTTGCGACGCAGATCGGGTCGAACCTGATGGGCGTCCTCTACGTCCTCGACGAGCCCTCTATCGGCCTGCACCAGCGCGACAACAAAAAACTCCTCGCCACCCTGCAGCACCTCCGCGATCTCGGGAATACCCTCGTCGTGGTCGAGCATGACGAAGAGACGATCAGGAGCGCCGACTGGGTCGTGGATATGGGTCCCGGTGCCGGGCTCCACGGGGGCGGGATCGTCGCTGAAGGTCCGCCGGAGACGATCGCAAGCGATCCTGCCTCGCTCACCGGGCGCTACCTCTCAGGGGACCTCAAGATCGATGTGCCCGTCGCCCGCCGGAGGAGCGAGCGGTTCATACGGCTCTCGGGCTGCAGGGGAAACAACCTCAAGGACGTCGACGTGGAGATCCCCATAGGCGTCCTGACGGTCGTCACCGGTGTCTCGGGGTCGGGGAAGTCCACGCTCATATACGAGACGCTCTACCGGGCGCTGATGCAGGAGCTCCACGGCTCGCGGGAGGCTCCAGGGGAGTACAGCGGTCTGGCGTTCGACGACGAGATCGATAAGGTCATCGTCATCGACCAGAGCCCCATAGGGAGGACGCCGCGCTCGAACCCGGCGACCTACACGAAGGTCTTTGACGATATCCGCAGGGTCTTTGCCGAGACGAAGGAGGCGAAGGTCCGGGGCTACAAGCCCGGCCGGTTCTCGTTCAACCTCAAAGGAGGCCGGTGTGAGGCCTGCCAGGGCGACGGACTCATCAAGATCGAGATGAACTTCCTCCCCGACGTCTATGTCGAGTGCGAGGAGTGCAAGGGGGCACGCTACAACCGTGAGACCCTTGAGGTGAAGTACCGGGAAAAGTCCATAGCCGATGTCCTGGATATGAGCGTCGAGGAGGCGATGACCCTCTTCGAGAACGTCCCTGCGATCAGGAACCGGCTTGAGACGCTCTCCCGGGTGGGACTTGGCTACATCAGGCTCGGGCAGAGTTCCACCACGCTCTCGGGCGGTGAGGCCCAGCGGATCAAGATCACCCGGGAGCTCTCGAAGAGGGCCACCGGAAAGACGATCTACCTCCTCGACGAGCCGACGACCGGGCTGCACTTCCACGACGTGAAGAACCTGATCGCGGTCCTCGATGACCTGGTGGCCCGGGGGAATACCGTGGTTGTGATCGAGCATAACCTGGACGTCATCAAGTCAGCCGACCACATCATCGATCTCGGCCCCGAGGGTGGGGATGCTGGCGGCGAGGTCGTTGCGGCAGGGACCCCGGAAGAGGTGGCGGCAGTGGAGGGGAGCCATACTGGGGCGTTCCTGAAGGAGATCCTCAAGCGACCATGATCGATACACGGAGCCTGCCAGCCGAACCGGGATGCTACCTCTTCTCAGACGATGCCGGGAGTATCATATACGTCGGAAAGGCAAAGAACCTCAAAAGGCGCGTATCGAGCTACTTCTCCCGCCACGATCTCGACCAGAAGACCCGGATGCTCGTCGGCGCCATCGCCGGACTCGACTTCATCGTCACCGATACCGAGGTCGAAGCGTTCATACTCGAAGATACCCTGATCAAGAGGCACCAACCGAAGTACAACATCGATCTGAAAGACTCGAAGTCTTACGCCTACATCCATATCACCGACGAGCCGTACCCCCGGATCCACGTCGCCCGGGGGCCTGACGGGAGCGGCCGTTATTACGGGCCGTTCGTATCGGCACGGGAGCGCGATGACCTCCTCCGTCTCCTGAAGAGGATGTTCGGGCTCCGGTCCTGCAGGCGCCTCCCCCGACGGGCATGCCTCCGGGCCCACATCGGCTCATGCAGCGCTCCCTGCACGGGAGAGATCAGTGAAGATGATTATCGGGAGCGGATTCGAAGGGCCGAGGCGGTCCTGAAGGGAGATATCGTCGGGCTTATCAGGACGCTCCGGGAAGAGATGGCGGCATGTGCGGAGCGGGAGGAGTACGAACAGGCACTCGAGCTCCGCGACCAGGTCGCGGCCCTCGAGGGGCTCCGTGAGCGCCAGAACGTCGAGCGGCAGAAGACCTACGATGAGGATATTATCAACTATATCGTGAGCGATGGGACCGTATCTCTCATGCTCTTCAATGTCTACCGCGGCACACTCGCCGGGAAGTGCGAATACACCTTTGATGCCAAGGAGGGGTTCTTAGAGGAGTTTCTCACCCGCTACTACGCGGACAACAGACCCCCTGAGGAGGTGATCCTCCCCGAGGCGGTGGATGACGGGATCGGTGAGTACCTCTCGCACCTCCGGGGCGGCAGGGTCCGGATGGTCGTGCCGCAACGGGGCGAGAAGAAGAAGCTCCTCGACCTCGTGCACAAAAACGTCGAGATCGCCTTCTTCGGTGACCGGATCAAGGTGGAGGACCTGAAGCGTCGTCTGCACCTCCCGGCCCTCCCGGTCGTGATCGAGTGTTTTGACGTATCTCACCTCTCCGGGACGGCGATGGTGGGTTCAATGGTCCAGTTCCGCTGGGGGAGGCCGGAGAAGAGGAATTACCGGCGCTTCAAGGTGCGGACGGTCGAGGGGATCGACGATCCCGCCGCCATAGCCGAGGTGGTCCGGCGGCGCTACTCGCGGCTGCAGAGGGAGGGGGGCGATCTCCCCGACCTTGTCATCGTCGACGGCGGGAAGGCACAGCTCGCGGCAGCGGCGGCGGTGCTCAAAGACCTAGGGCTCTCGATCCCGATCGCGGCCATAGCCGAGCGCGATGAAGAGATCTTTGTGCCGGGCTTTTCGCACCCCCTGCCGCTCGATCGGAGTGAGGGGGCGTCGCTCTTCATCCAGGAGATACGTGATGAGGCGCACCGGTTCGCGATCGCATACCATAGGACGTTACGGAAGAGGACGGTGAGACCATGACGACATTCAACCTTACAGCGGATTTCGCTCCCACCGGGTCGCAGCCCGACGCCATCCGGGATCTCGTCCGCGGGATCGACGACGGCGAGCGGTTCCAGACACTGCTCGGTGTCACGGGGTCGGGAAAGACGTTTACGATAGCAAACGTCGTCGACGCGGTCCAGAAACCCACGATCGTCGTTGCCCACAACAAAACGCTTGCTGCCCAGCTCTACAATGAGTTCCAGTCGTTCTTCCCCGATAATCGGGTGGAGTACTTCGTCTCCTACTACGATTACTACCAGCCGGAGTCTTACATACCAAAGCGTGACCTCTACATCGAGAAAGATGCCCAGATAAATCCGAAGATCGAGCAGATGCGGCTTGCGGCTACCGCATCGGTCCTCTCGCGCCCTGATACGATCGTCGTCGCCTCAGTCTCCTGTATATACGGTCTCGGGAACCCTGCAAACTTCCGGGGGATGGGTTTTGAGGTGAAGGTCGGGGAGAGGGTGCGGCGGGATGATATCATCAGGCACCTCGTCGATATCCAGTTCGAGCGAAACGATATCGAGCTTGCGCCGGGCCGGTTCAGGATTCGCGGCGATACCATCGATATCGTTCCGGGCTACTTCAGCAACGTCATCAGGGTCGAGCTCTTCGGGGATGAGGTGGATCGGATCAGCGAGATCGATCGGGTATCAGGGCAGAGGCTGGATACGATGGACTACTTCTTCGTCTACCCGGCCCGCCACTTCGTCGTCCCGGAGGATGTGAAGGAGCGGGCGATCGCCTCCATCGAGGAGGAGCTCGAGGAGTGGCTCCCGACCCTCGGCATGCTTGAGGCACACCGTCTGCGCCAGAGAACCCTCTACGATATCGAGATGATCCGCGAGACCGGAACCTGCAAGGGGATCGAGAACTACTCACGCCACTTCGATGGGCGGAGGGCAGGGGAGCAACCCTACTGCCTGCTTGACTACTTCCCGGAGGATTTCCTGATGGTGATCGATGAGAGTCACCAGACGATCCCGCAGGTCCACGGTATGTACCGTGGCGACTACTCGCGGAAGAAGGCGCTCGTGGAGTATGGGTTCCGGTTACCGTCGGCGTTTGATAACCGCCCGCTGAAGTTCGATGAGTTTTCGCGCTACATGCGAAACGTCATATTCGTCTCGGCGACCCCAGGGGACTACGAGCTGGAGCGTTCACGCGTGACGGAACAGATCATCCGGCCGACGGGGCTTGTGGATCCCGAGGTCGAGGTCCGGCCGATCGAGGGGCAGATCCCTGATGTGATAAGGGAGATCCGGGCTACGATCGATCGCGGGGACCGGGTGCTCCTGACGACACTCACGAAGAGGCTCGCTGAGGAGCTCTCCGGCTACCTGGCAGATCAGGGGATCAAGACGCGATACCTGCACTCCGAGATCAACACCATCGAGCGGACCGAGATCATCCGGCAGCTCCGTATCGGGAGGTACGATGTGCTCGTGGGGATCAACCTCCTGCGGGAGGGACTTGATATCCCCGAGGTCGGGTTCGTCGGTATACTCGACGCCGATAAGGAGGGGTTCCTCCGGGATGCCCGGAGCCTGGTCCAGATCATCGGTCGGGCCGCCCGGAACGTGAATGCGAAGGTCGTGCTCTACGCTGATGCCAGGACCGACTCGATCAGGAAGGCGCTCACCGAGACCGAGCGCCGGCGTAACATGCAACTTGCGTATAATGCCCGGCACGGTATCACACCACAGACGATCAAGAAACCGATCCGAGAAAAGGAGATCGATATAACCGACGTCAAGCATATCCCGAAGCAGGAGATACCGAACCTGGTGATCGAACTCGAGGCGGAGATGCGGGGGGCGGCGGAGCGCCTGGAGTTCGAGCGGGCGATTGCACTCCGGGATATGATCCGGAGGCTTCAGTCCACGCACCCGTGAGGGGTGCGATTGCAGAGTCTTCTCCCCCTAGAGGCGGTGCCCAGACAGCATCCGCTCCAGAAAAACCGTATCCCGGAAGCTAACCAGGATCTTCCTCCCGGGCGGGGTTCAGCGCAGGGGATGCGCGCCAGAAGGGGGAAGGCCCCTCCTCCCTCTCGATAATCATTCCAGCGGGGTATCTCCATGAACCGGCGACCAGGTGGGGTTGGTCGAAACGGTGCGGGAGCAAACAGGCTTAACTTTATTCATCATTCGGCTCAAACCCTTTGGCATGGATCTCAAAGCCCCATTCTTCGCCGTCCTGGCCATCCTCCTTGCGGTCTCTACATGCGGGTGCATGGACCAGGAAGCGATCGTCCCCGATGAGGAGGCGGTGCAGGTGCTTGCCTACGCCGATCCGATCGCTGAGAACCTCCTCTCCAGCCTCAATGAAGACGACTACACAAAGTACTCCCGCGACTTCAGTCCCGAGATGAGGCAGGAGCTCGATGAGGCCTCGTTCGAGCAGAGCCGCGAGTTCGTCATATCCCGGATCGGGCTCTACGTGTCGAAGAGTGATCCCGTCGTCACGGGGACCAGGGACTTCGTCGCCGCAATCTACAAGGCCGAGTTTGAGCAGGAGAGCGGGGTGGATGTCCGGTTCGTCTTCAAGAAGGACGATGCGTCACACCAGCTCCAGGGACTCTGGTTCGACTCTCCGAAGCTGCGTAGCTGAGAAAACCCCTCCGATGAGGGCGGCGGGAACCGTAACCCCCGGCACCCACCTCAGGTTTTTTTTGATGCAGGATCCGCAGCCTATCCAGCGCACCACCTCGCCTTGATGACGAAGATGCCATCTTGCGGCCCGGAGACAGGAAACATACATCTATTTATGTCCGGGCGACGAGGCAGGCCCATGGCGACGTCTAGACTTATGGAATATTTCAACAAGCAGCCGAGGATCGGCGTCCTCAGCACCGCGAGCAGGGATGGAAAGGTCGATGCGGCCGTCTTCGGCTCACCGCAGATGGCCGACGAAGAGACCGTCATCGTGGCGCTCGGGGAGAACCGCACGTATGAGTACCTCCGGGAGAACCCGCATGCTGTCTTCACCATCGTGGAGAGCGGAGAGACGATCGCAGACTGGAAGGGACTCAGGGTCTACCTGCGGATGAAGGAGCACGCATCGTCCGGAGAGATGTTTGAGACCTATAAGAGGGATCTCGCCCGGGCTGTAGGCGAAGAGGCGGCGGCGATGATCCATGCCGTGGCGACGTTCGAGGTCGATGAGATCCGGCCCCTCGTCGATATGGGCCAGGGCTGGGAGGCCTCTATCCCTGGGGGCAGCCGGGGTTAGTCGCTCTTGGGCGATAGATGATTACCCCATGCGATGCGCAAGTTACGGGCCATAGATACTCAATCTGACATTCAGCCTCGATATCTTTATCGTGGTCGGACGGCTACAGCGCGACCCACAGCCCGGGGACTGCGGCGACACTGCTTGCACGTGAGCAAGTGAATACGTGGCCTCCTGGCTGCGCTAGGAGGCTAGGAGATGCAGGAGACACGTAACAGCATCAAGAATATCTGGGGAGATCGTACCCCATACCGTGGAGAGTGGCCGGCTCGCGTGGATGCGAGAGTGCTCGAGGAGCCCGAGCAGTGGGTCCAATCTGCATGTGTACTCTGTTCAAACGGCTGCGGTATAGATATCGGCGTAAAGGATGGGCGTATCGTCGGCGTCCGGGGTCGGGAGGTGGATCGGATCAACCATGGGCGGCTCGGGCCGAAGGGACTGCACGGCTGGGTCGCAAACAACAGCCCTGATCGTCTCACAAAGCCGCTCATACGGGAGGATGGCATACTGCGTGAAGCATCGTGGGGCGAGACCATGGACCTCATCGTCCGGCGAAGCCATGAGATCCGCGAGGAGTATACCGGTGATGCGATCGCGTTCTACAGCACCGGCCAGATCTTCATCGAAGAATATTACACCCTTGCCGTCATTGCCAAGGCGGGGCTCGGCACGAGTCAGGCTGACGGTAACACCCGGCTCTGTACCGCCACCGCCGCGGCCGCGCTCCGCGAGACCTTCGGTGCAGACGGCCAGACCGGATCGTATACGGATTACGATACGACCGACTGCATCTTTCTTGTCGGGCATAACATGTCCAGCACACAGACCGTCCAGTGGGCAAGGATCCTGGACCGGATCCAGGGGCCGAACCCGCCCAGAATCGTCGTTCTGGACCCTCGCACAACCGTGACCGCCCGGGAGGCAACCGTCCACCTCGCGCCACGGATCGGCACCGCCCTTGCTGTACTCAATGGTATCGAACATTTGCTCATCGAGAACGACTGGATCGATCATGATTTCATCGAGAAGTACACTGTCGGTTTTGAGAAACTCAAAGAGATTGTCAGCCAGTACACACCGAAGAAGGTCCAGGAGATCTCTGGCGTGCCGCCAGAGACCCTGATACGGGCAGCGGAAGTCCTCGGCACCACGCCGACGCTCGTCTCGTCAGTTCTCCAGGGCATCTACCAGTCGAACCAGGCCACAGCGACGGCATGCCAGGTCAACAATATCAACCTCATCCGCGGCCTGATTGCCCGACCGGGCTGCGCCGTTCTCCAGTTCAACGGCCAACCGACCGCCCAGAACAACCGGGAATGCGGATGCAACGGCGAGCAGCCCGGTTTTCGGAACCCGCTCAACCCGCAGCATATGGAGGAACTGGCACGGATCTGGAATGTCGATCCCCTACAGCTGCCCTACGGGCTACCGGCTCACATCATGGAGATCATGAAGCATGCCGAGGAGGGAACGGTGAGGATGCTCTGGGTCATCGGCACCAACCCCGCTGTATCCCTCCCCGACCTGCACAGGGTACGGGAGATCCTGGCCAAACCCGATCTCTTCGTCATCGTTCAGGACTGCTTCATGACCGAGACGGCCGAGCTGGCCGACGTCGTCCTCCCAGCTGCAATCTGGGGCGAAAAGACCGGTACGTTTACAAACACCGACCGCACCGTGCACATCTCGCACAAAGCGGTAGATCCCCCGGGGGAAGCCCAACCGGACCTCGATATCCTCCTCGACTACGCCCGCCGCATGGACTTCAGGGACAAAGATGGGGATCCGCTGATCAAGTGGAACGATCCTCTGAGGGCGTTTGAGGCCTGGAAGGAATGCTCCCGAGGGCGATTGTGCGACTACTCCGGTCTCTCCTACGAAAAACTCACAGGAGGCTCCGGCATACAGTGGCCGTGCGACGCGGGGAGGCCGGATGGCACCGAACGGCTCTACACCGACCTCGTCTTTCCATCCCGGGCAGACGTCTGCGAGTCGTTCGGTCATAACCTTGAGATCGGTGCTGCCATATCACCCGATGAGTACAGAGCCTCAGACCCTGACGGGAGGGCGATGCTCAAAGGGGCACGCCACATCCCTCCCCTCGAAGAACCCGATGCCGAGTACCCGTTCAGCCTGACGACCGGCCGCATCGTATACCACTTCCACACCCGCACAAAGACCGGACGATCCCCGGAACTCGAGGATGCCGCCCCGATGGCCTTCGCCCAGATCTCAGAGGCGGATGCCGGGCAGCTGGGCATCCGCGACCATGAGATGGTGGATGTGATCACGCGCCGGGGCACGGTGCGCATCCCCGCAAAGATCGGCGATATCGAGCAGGGCCACATATTCATACCGTTCCACTACGGCTACTGGGATGAGGTGGAAGACCGATCCCGTGCGGCAAACGAACTGACCCTCCCGCTCTGGGACCCGATCAGCAAACAGCCGTACTTCAAGACTGCCGCAGCCTGCCTGCAGAAGGTGGAGTCAGCGCAACAGCTTGTGCCCCGGGTGCCCGGCCCGACCACGAAGGCGGAGAGCACGGAGGGACTCCCCGCAGAAGGGGCTTCAAGGCGCGACCCGGCCGCCCGGCCCCATGTGGCCGATTACCTCGGCGTCCTGGCAAGCGCGAACGCCGGGTTTAGCCATGCCTGCGATATCGTTGCCGACCACCATGCGAGGCACCTGGAGATCGTGACGGGCCTTGATATCCTGAAGGGTTATTCGCGCGAGATCGAAGATCTCCTGACGCCGTTTGTGGAGAAGTACGGTCAGGTGTTGCCGGATAGACCGGAGGCTCGATATAGCGCCCTCTTCGAGGAGCACGCCGGTGAGTATGGCATGATCCGGGATCTCCACGATCTCTTCATCATGGCAACCAACGTACAGATCGCCGCTACAATCATCAACTACGCGGCCGAAGGGCTCCGTGATGCGGATCTTCTGAAGACTAGCGCAGTGATCGTAGAGCGAGCGGGGGCGCAGGCGTCCTGGGCGAAGACGCATCTGCAACATCAGACGGGGCATGCACTCGTGGTTCCGTCATGACCGGGAAGGGACGGCTCTGATCTTCCACATTTTTGTGCAGCGTGCTCACGCCACCTTCCTGAGCGTCAACCGGAACGCTGCGCCTTCGCCTGAACGCCCCGGCACCCGGTCCTCGACCCAGATCCTCCCGCCGTAACGCTCGACCAGGACCTGCGCAAGATAGAGACCAAGCCCCTCCCCGACGCCCCGTTTCTGAGTCTCGTAGACACGGAAGATCTCCTCCTTTGCCTCATCCGGAACGCCGGGCCCGGTATCCTCGACAGAGATCAGCATTCCACCCTCCTCCTCCTCGACCCGGACGAAGATCCTGACGTTGGGCCCCCCGTGCTTCACGGCGTTACCGATGAGGTTGTTGAAGACGACAAGGAGCAGATCGTCTGCCCATACCTGGCTATGCGTCCCCGTCCCGTGATAGTGGAAGCTGGTACTCTCGACATTCCTGCCCGCCTCCCGGATGACCGCTTCGAGGCCCACCGGCTTGAGGATAGACTTCGCCCGATGGACCCGGCGGATCGTCGAGACCATGCTGAGGATCTCGATGCTCTTTCTGATACTCTGCTGGAGATTCTCCATATACTGTGCTGCCTCCCCCTGCAGCTTATCAGCGAGCAGTTCCGCGTAGAGGTTTGAGACATTCTCGGTGTTGCGGATGTCGTGGGTCAGGATGTCGAGGTAGAGGTTTGCCTCCCGGTGGGCGGATGCAAGCTCCTGATTCAGGCGCGCGAGCTCTTCGGTATGACGCTGGAGATCCTTCTCAACCCGTTTGCGCTCGCTGATGTCCTGGACCATCCAGTGGAGCGATACATCGCCCCCCTCTCCCGTCCTGACCCCCACGACACTCATGGAGACGCATACGGGCTCTTCCATGACTGGTCGGAGCTTAGATTCGAAGCTCTGCTTGTGTTTCATGCGCGCAGCCCGGGCCATTCTGGCCTGAGTCATCCTTGCCCGGATCTCCGGCAGTTGCTCCTCCGGGGCGAAGTGGAGAATGTTTCGCCCCCGCAGGCTATCTTTGTGGATGGCAAGAAGTCTTGCCATGGCATTATTGGCCTCAAGGATTGTACCGCTCCTGTCCGTCACCAGGTAGCCTTCCGGGGCAGTATCGAAGAGATCGTAGTAGCGTTCTCGCTCTTCCTCAGCAATCTTTCGGGCAGCGTTCAACTCCTCATTTGTCAGACGGAGCTCCTCGTTTGCCACCACCAGCTCTTCGGCATACACCTGAATCTGAGCGAGCGCCTCCGTACAGGCATCCGGATGTTGGCCCAGATAGTCCCCCAACCCCCCGAGGAGCATCGCGTTCTCCCTCCGGAGGGCCTCGATAGTCCGGGAGTAGTCCGCCGCGAATTCATGAAAGAGGTCCTTGACCGCTGAGTAGAGAGAAGGTGCCTCTCCGGAGCCCTCCCGGAAGATCGCCTGCAATCGCTCTACATACTCCTCCTTTCTTTCCTGCGCTGAATGAGACATCATGGGATGACCGGATCCCCTGCCGCACTTTCATGACCGGAGGCAGAGCGATGATCACCTCCGGTTGCACCGTATGATCTATAAGTGTTATGGATTGTTCTGCAACCATCCCGGACGTGACGGGGGTCGGAACCGGATCCCGGTCCTGGACGCAACCATCCTGTAAGCCTCAGGGGTTCAGTCGAGGTAGTGCTCTATGAAGCAACGTGCGACATGAGGTTGCATTATGAGATTGCATAACAAGGCTAGCCCTTTCGTTCGGGCTATTCCTACCGCAACATGCATCCCTGGTAACGGGGTTGTGTGAAGCTTGCGGGACAACGTGGAGAACACCGGAAGTCTGCTCCGGTCAATCTGCCAGGGAAATGATGCCATGGAGAAGCAAACGCTGAACCAATCGTATGGGTCGTGAGTAGAGAGAAGCGAAATCAGACTGACACGTTTGAACCAAAATGCAGGACTAAAGAGATGCTACAGATGACCGAGAGCCTTGCACACCTCGGGAGTTGGATGCTCGACTGCAGGACGGGGCAGCTCACGTGGTCTGATGAGACGTACCGCATCTTCAACCGCACTCCCGGAGAGTGTGCGATGACGTATGAGGCATTCCCCTCAGCGATACATCCGGACGATAGAGCCATAGTCGATGCAACGTACCTCAACTCCCTCGTGGATGGGAAAGATTTCTACACCATTGAGCACCGACTTATCCGCACCGATACCGGGGAGGTTCGATACGTCATTGAGCTCTGCGAACACCTGCGGGATGAATCCGGACAGATCGTCCATTCGCGTGGGTTAGTGCACGATATTACCGAACACAAGCTCGCTGAGCTTGAGCTTCTGCGGAAGCATGAGGAACTGCAGGCGGCGCATGAGGAGCTCGCCGCCACCGAGGAGGAGCTCCGGGCGAGTTTTGACGATCTTGCCGGGAGGCAGCGCCAGATCCAGGAGAGCGAGCGCAGGCTTGCTGATATCATCGATTTTCTCCCTGATGCAACCCTGGTTGTCGATGAAAGTGGTTGTGTCATCGCCTGGAACCGTGCAATCGAGAAGATGACCGGCATCCCGAAGGCAGAGATGCTCGGGCAGAGCGAGGTTCCACTCCATGGGGGGGCCCGGTCGATCCTGATCGACTGCATCCTCCGGCCTGATGGAGCGACGGACTACCCCTACGATATCCAGACGATAGATGGAGAGATCTTCGAAGCTACGGTCGATCTTGCCCATCTTGATGGAAGGGACGTCACCCTCATGATCAGGGTCTCTCCTCTCTATGATCAGGAAGGCAGGCGTATTGGTGCGATCGAGATAATCCGGGACATCACCGCGAACGCGGCGATGGAACGCAAGATCGAGCGTCATGTTGCAGAGCTCTCCCGACAGACGAACAGGTTGGCCGTCGCGAATAAGAAGCTCAGCTTGATGAACAGCATAACCCGACATGACATTCTGAACCAGCTGACGATCTTTCTCGCCAATCTCTCGTTTGTCCGCGAGGCCAGAGACAGCCAGGATATATCATGGTACCTCTCCCGGATGGAGGACGCCGCCGACCTGATAGGACGCCAGATCGAGTTCACCCGTGACTACGCGAGCCTCGGCATCCAGACCCCTGAGTGGCAGCACATCTCCAGTGTAGTCCGGTCAGCGGCGCCTGACGGGCTGCCGATAGAGGACGAGTCCGGGGATCTTGCCGTCTATGCGGATCCAATGCTCACGAGGGCCTTTGCCAACCTGATGGACAACACGATGCGGCACGGGGAGTCGGCAAGCCGTGTCCGTGTTCGGTACCTGCTGGAAGAGAGCGGGGATCTCACCCTGGTCTGGGAAGATGACGGCATCGGTATCCCTCCCGATGAGAAGGAACTGATATTCCGGCGAGGTTTTGGAAAGAATACCGGGTTTGGCCTCTTCTTGATCCGGGAGATCCTCGAGATCACCGGGATCACCATCACCGAGACCGGGGAGCATAGGGAGGGAGCGCGGTTTGAGATGCACGTGCCCGATGGGATGTACCGGGTGCCAACCACCCCCGCGAGTTAGAACAACCAGGGGACTCCGTGCTGTGTTTCTCTGAATGGTGAGGACTCCCCGTCCTCCCTCAGCCCCATATCGGATCGTCGCCGAACCGATCCATCCAGTAGTCGGCGGGGTTCCCCTCCAGGTCTCTTCCGAGATCTTCGAGCCTGAACGAGACGGGCCGGTTCATGCAGTAATCGACCAGGAGGTCGTAGGCTTCTTTCAGGCGCATCGTCATCTCATGGGACTCCGCCGGATCGTTTCGTGAGACATCCGGGTGCCACTCTTTGATCCGCTCATGGTAGCGGCTCCGGATCTCGTTGAGGCTGGCACGGCTCCGGATGCCAAGCACCTCCGCCGCCGCCCGCACCTCTTCGGCGGTGACTGTGGCCATCAGCCATCCGTGTACACTTCTGCAGGAAAAATCTTCCGGAATGTCCGGAGCGATCCCTATTTAGTCACAGGGGTTCAACCCTCAAAGCATTGTATGGCCAAGAATCCACCGATCATCTACCTGAACAACGCCGCCACGACCTGGCCAAAGCCTCCCGAGGTGCTCGAGGCCGTCAGGCAATCCCTCGCGCTCCCCGTCTTCGGGTCAGGGAGGACCACCGGCAGCCAGGGGGAGGATTATGTCACGCTGGCACGGGAGGCGGTCGCAGGCCTCCTTGCCGCAGATCCGCCGGAACACGTTATATTCACGCAGAACGCGACTGACTCCTTAAACCTCCTCATCCAGGGGTTCCTCGCCGGCCACGAGGCAGGTTGCCACGTCCTCACGACCGGGCTCGACCATAACGCGGTCCTGCGGCCGCTCCATGAGCTCGAGCGGCAGGGTCGGATCAGGCTGACAGTCCTCCCCTTCGAGGACGGTTCGGTCCATCCGGATGCGGTTGAGGCGGCCGTAACGCCCGATACCAGACTCATGGTCACGACCCACGGGAGCAACGTGCTCGGATCGGTGCAGGACATCTCCCGCATCGGGGAGGTCTTGCACGACAACGGGGTCTACTTCATCGTCGACGGGGCCCAGACCGCCGGCCACATACCGGTCGACCTTCATGCCCTCCCGGTCGACGCCTACGCCTTCACCGGTCATAAAGGTCTCTTCGGCATCCCGGGAACCGGCGGGTTTTACCTGCGGGATCCGGAGTCGATCACCCCCACCCGCTATGGGGGGACCGGGACCGACTCCTTCTCACTCTTCCAACCACTCGATATGCCTGATCGCTTCGAGGCAGGGACCCAGAACCACCCGGGGCTTGCAGCCCTCGCGGCCGGCGTGAACTACATAACATCCACCGGACCCACGGCCATCATGGAGAAGGCGGAGCGCCAGACTGCGTTCCTCATCAGGGAGCTGCGGCAGGAGCCAAACGTGACGATCCATAACGAACGCCCCGCCCTCCCCATCATCTCATTCAACATCCAGGGCATCGAGAACGATGATGTGGGGTTCATCCTGGCCCGCGCCTACGGGATCATCGCCCGAACCGGGCTCCACTGCGCCCCTCTTGTGCACAGGGTGGTCGATGGTGGGGTGGGCTCTGTGCGGCTCAGCCTCTCCTGGTTCACGACCGATGAAGAGTGCCGGGTTGCAGCCAGAGCAGTAAAGGAGATTGCAAGAGATGCGTATTCTTCGCTCAGTTCGCCATAAATCCTGTGCTGATAGCTCTTTCATGAAGGAGTTCCTCCTCGACGCTCCGATACCGGAGGGCTTCTTTTCCTACCTTGAGAACTTCGGGAGGGTTGAAGCGCTCCCAAACCTCGGTGAGGGGTTCTACAAGTTCGATAAACCCGATTGGTTCTCCATCAAGGGTTTTGTCGGGGATACCTCCGTTGAGGTCAGGTTCAAGAGGGAGGTGATGAAGCAGACGGTGAGTTTCCTCTACCTCCTCTTCACCTCGTACCGGGAAGGACCGATGGATCTCTCAGGGCTCCGGCAGCGGGAGGAGGCGATCGAGAGGCGGGTGCACGAGCACCTGTATGGGTTGTGATGGGGCGTTGTCTGAGGGTATATTCGATCGATATCCGGAGGAGTACGATCGCTGGTTCGAGGATCACCGTGCCGTATACCACGCGGAACTCGCCCAAATCAGGCGTTTCCTCCCCCGCCCCGACTCCTGCGCCATCGAGGTAGGGGTCGGGTCCGGGCGGTTTGCCGCGCCCCTCGGGATCCCGATCGGGCTTGACCCTTCGCTCCCCCTCGCCCGGATGGCACGGGGGCGGGGAGTCGATGTGATCCGTGGGAAGGGGGAGGCGATCCCGATCGGGGACGGGATGTGCTCATCGGCACTCCTGGTGACGGTCATCTGCTTCCTGGACGATCCGGTCTCGGTGCTCCGGGAGGTTCATCGGATCCTCGCCCCAGGGGGGATCCTTGTGGTCGGGTTCCTTGAACGCAAGGGTGAGGTTGCCCAAAGGTGCCTGCATGGCGGGGGTGAGCACAGGTTCCTCTCCCACGCCCGCTTCTACTCATCGGGCGAGGTTCGAGATCTCCTCGACCGCACCGGATTTTTCGTGACGGGAGTCGAGTCCCGGGCCGGGTTCTCGGTCATCGCCGCGCGGAAGAGCTGATGCACCCGGACCCGCAAAATAGGGTGATGTAGCCTGTCCCCCAACCGATCCCTTCAATACAACAAAATGGGCCCGGAATTCGCTCCAGTTATGCTCCGGCCGCCTCCGTGGGTGACCACGAATGTGTTCTCGGTCCCGACCATACCGACTCCCTCAACACCCTTCTTCGGCTCAAGCGCGATCACCATCCCCTCCTCGAGCGGTTCGTCAAAACCCCGGGCGATCACCGGCATCTCATCGACCTGGAGGCCGACACCGTGGCCCAGGAACGAGACCCTCCGGTCACCAAACCCCATGAAGTTCTCCAGGAATGCGGGTTCCAGGCCGCTGATCATCGTCTCGTAGATCTCTGAAGGCCGGATCCCCGGTCGCAGCAGCGAGGCCGTTTCGTCCTGGATCTCCACGCACCGATGGTGGGCCTCTCCAGCCTCCTCGGGGAGCGGCCGCCCGAAGGCGTACGTCATCGTCTTGTCGGTGTGGTAGCCCTGCACACCACAGGCACAGTCGAGGAAGACCAGATCCCCGATCTGAAGCCACCGATCGGGACTGCCGAGGACCGGTGCACCGGGGGCCGCCCCGAGGCACCCCCCCGGTCCGTCAAAGCCGGTCGGGTAGAGCGAGCTCTCCCCGAATCCGATCTGCCCGAGCAGCATCTCCGTCCCGAACATGCCAAACCGGGTTATGCCATGGTGGCCTTCACTGACCATGAGGGAGAAGACCTCTCCCCCGAGCCCGGCCTCACTCATCCCCTCTCTGAGCATCCCCGGGACACGGTCTTCCAGCACATGCCGGTGGATCCTCCCGGCTTCCTCCAGGATCGCAAGCTCGTACGCGCTCTTCTTCGATCGGACCTTCGCCGCCTGCGCATCGAGTGTCGCCGTCTCACTGAAGGGGAAGTGTCTCCGGAAGCGTTCGAGCAGCGCAAGGGGCACCGTCTCCGCGTCGACGTGGACCGTCCCGGGACAGGCACCCATACCGGCGGCCGCGTCACGGTAGCTCCTCATCGGCCGGATATCGGGGAAGTAAGACTCATCGAGCGCCCGCTCGAGGCTCCGACGCACCCAGAGCACAGCCTCGTCGTCACGGGGTATCAGGAGGACGGCATCCTGCATCGTTCCGGTGAAGTAGAACTGATCTGTCCGCCCAAAGATCACGGCGAGATCCCACGTGGGGTTCTCTCTGTCCATGCGGAGCCGAAATCGCTCCATGCGGTCTCGGAGCTCAGAGGCGGGGGTCTTTGGCGCCATACACATGATTGGGCGAAGGTAATATTAATTCGTGGGGGGCGCTAGCGCACCGGCGAGTACGGTTGCGGGCCCTTTGGGGCACCGTCCCGGCGGGGGAGTCGATCACCGGCTCCTCTCTCTTCAGGTCTTCTGGTATCAAGCTCGATTGCGAACCGGAACGCCGCACGGGGCATGTCACCCCGGCTTTTTCATGGCGGAGTCCTCCGCGCCCGGCGATTCAGCTCCTCGATCTCGCCCGGGTGCAGCAGGGAATTTCTGTCACCCCTTGCACCTGCTCGATCCCCCCATCCAGCCCGGCCTACAACACTATATAGGATGGGCCGATACCAGGGCCGCAGGTAAGGAGGTTTTCTATGTCCTACATAACCGTCGGTAAGGAAAATTCGGGCACCATCGACCTCTACCACGAGGACCATGGCACAGGAAGACCGGTCATCCTGATCCACGGCTGGCCGCTCTCGAGCAAGTCCTGGGAGAAGCAGGTGCCGGCGTTGATCGATGCGGGTTACCGCGTCATCGTCTACGACCGCAGAGGGTTTGGCAACTCCGCCAAACCGACATTCGGCTACGACTACGATACCCTGGCAGAGGACCTGCACAAACTCATGACGGAGCTTGACCTCACTGGCGCAACACTCGTCGGGTTCTCGATGGGCGGCGGTGAGGTCGCCCGGTATCTCGGCACCTACGGGAGTGATCGCGTGGATCGGGCTGTCTTCATATCCGCGATCCCCCCGTTTCTCTTGAAGACGCCCGAAAATCCCGAAGGCGTCGATGGGGCAGTCTTTGATGGGATCATGGAGAGCATCGCCACCGACCGCCCGGCGTTCCTCTCCAGATTCCTCTCGGACTTCTACAACGTCGATGTCCTCAGGGGTGATCGCATCAGCGACGAGGCCGTCCGCCTCAGCTGGAATATCGCTGCAACCGCCTCGCCACGGGGCACGCTTGACTCCGTCTCCGCGTGGTTGACCGACCTACGGGGTGATCTTCGGAGCATCGACGTGCCGGTCCTCGTGATCCACGGCGATGCCGACCGGATCGTCCCCTTCCCCGCCTCGGGGAAGCGCACCCACGATCTGATCGAGGGGAGCACCCTTGCGGTGATCGAGGGTGGGCCGCACGGGATCATCTGGACCCATGCCGGGCACGTCAATCGCCACCTGCTGAACTTCCTTGCAGAGCGGACTGAACCGATGCAACCGGTTGCCGGCCTCTCCTGAGCGGGCGGGAGATCCGATCTCCCCCGCTCGCCCTGTCAGGGCACCATCAGGCCAGGTATGAGGTAGGTCTATATCAGGGGATTGCCTTACCTTGGGTCATCCGATGAGCACAGGAAACGAGGGATCTGTTATGGAGAATAAAAAGAGACTGACCACTGCTGCCGGCGCACCCGTGCCGGAGAACCAGAACGCCATGACTGCGGGGTCACGCGGACCCATGCTGATGCAGGACGTCTGGTACCAGGAGAAGCTCGCCCATTTCAACCGGGAGGTGATCCCCGAACGGCGTATGCACGCGAAGGGATCTGGCGCTTTTGGCACGTTCACCGTAACCCACGACATCACCAGGTACACCAAGGCTAAACTCTTCTCCGAGATCGGCAAGGAGACCGATGTCTTCATGCGTTTCTCGACGGTCGCCGGTGAACGCGGTGCAGCCGATGCTGAACGCGATATCCGTGGTTTTGCCATGAAGTTCTATACCGAGGAAGGGAACTGGGACCTGGCCGGCAACAACACCCCCGTCTTCTTTATACGTGACCCCCACAAATTCCCGGACCTCAACCGCGTCGTCAAGCGCGATCCCCACACAAACATGCGTTCTCCGACCAGCAACTGGGATTTCTGGACATCTTTACCCGAATCCCTGCACCAGGTGACCATCACCATGAGCGATCGCGGGATCCCGCTCTCCTACCGCCACATGCACGGTTTTGGCAGCCACGCGTTCAGTATGATCAACGCGGAAGGTGATCGCGTCTGGGTCAAGTTCCACCTGCACACAGAGCAGGGTATCAAGAACTTGACCGATCAGGAGGCAGAGGCGATCATCGCCAGAGACCGCGAGAGTCACCAGCGCGACCTCTTCGAGAGCATCAAGAGGGGTGACTTCCCTCGCTGGAGGATGTACATCCAGGTGATGACCGAGGAGGAGGCGGAGAAGATGCCCTACAACCCCTTCGACGTCACCAAAGTCTGGTACAAGGGCGAGTTTCCCCTGATCGAGGCAGGCGTGATCGAGCTGAACAGGAACCCCGATAATTACTTCCAGGACGTGGAACAGGCGGCGTTCAACCCTGCCGCCGTGGTGCCGGGGATCGGGTTTTCGCCCGACAAGATGTTGCAGGGTCGCCTCTTCGCCTATGGGGATGCACAGCGCTACCGCCTGGGTGTCAACCACCACCAGATACCGGTCAACCGTCCCCGTTGCTTTGTAAATCCCTCCCACCGCGACGGCCAGGTCCGCGTGGACGGCAACGCCGGTTCCATCATCGGCTACGAGCCGAACAGTTTCGGCGAATGGCAGGAGCAGCCCGAGTACCGGGAACCGTACCTTGCGATCTCTGGTATGGCGGGAGCCTGGGATTTCCGTGAGGATGACTCTGACTACTACACCCAGCCCGGCAAGCTCTTCCGCCTGATGAGCCCGGAGCAGCAGCAGGTCCTCTTCGAGAACACCGCACGCGCCATGGAGGGCGTGCCTGAGTACATCATGGTCCGGCATATCGAGAACTGCTCAAAGGCCGACCCGGCCTACGGGAAGGGCGTGGCGGATGCACTCGGCGTTCCGTTCGACCGCATAAGATAGATCTTCGGCACCGGGTAGCAGGGGGCGCCCTGCCCGGGATCGGTCACGGGAGGTAGCCGTCCACGTACCCGAGGAACCGCTCCACCGTGGCCGTCGCGTAGGGGCCCTCCTCGTACGCCGCCGTGATCGTCAGGCGGCCACGGAAGGTCGAAGCCGTCATCAAAAACCCGTAGGGCCAGCAGACGCAGGGGATGTACTGGATATCCACAAGGCCGAGCGCCGCCCCATCCCGGCCGGGGACGGGCAGGTAGTCTTCGGGATCGAATATGCCAAGATTTGCAAAGACCGGGTTTTTGTGGCCGGACGATATGTAGCGCTCCACCATGTCATCGAAGAACGCCCGCACCGCTGACATCCCGCCCGCCATGATTCCTTCGTAGAAGAGGATGGTTGCAAGCCCGGGGCGCTCCGCCTTACGGCGTGAGGTTATCGCCGTCACCGGGCCGATGATATCCTCAAGCCCCGCCCCCTCACGCATGGAGATCGTGACCTCGTAGGCGGTCGAGAGGTTCATGGGCATTCCCTCGTCATAGCATCCGGGGTACCTCCTCCTGAGATCGGCCGAGGTCAGGACGGATCGGGGTGCATTCCAATCCTCCGGATCGCCACGGATCTCCCGGAAGGCGAGGAAGAAGGCGGCTATGAGGACGTCGTTTACCGTGGCTCCGTGCCCGTATCCGAATGACTTCATGCGTCTGAGCCGTTCGGGCGCAAGCGTCCTGCTGGCGATCCGGGGTATCCCCCTCCCGATCCTCTCGGCCGGGAAACGCCACCGGTCGGCGAAGGGCTCCTCCTCTGCAAGCGCCCGTCTCCGTTCCTCATCAGAGTAGAGAGCGAGGATTCGCCCCGTGCCCCGGTCGTAGGGCTCTACCGAGGCCGGTCTGAAGTCGGGATCCTCTAAAATCCCTCGATAGACCGCAAAGACCTGTTGGGCGAGGGTCATGGCACCGGCCGCGTCGCAGAAACCGTGGTGGCAGGTGATGATCACCTGATCCCCCTCCTCCCGCTGGTAGAGGCTGACCCGGATCTGCGGTCCGGCACGGACATCCAGCGGCGGCGGAGGGAGATCCATGCTCTCCCCGGCCGGGGCAAGGAAAAATGCTCTCTCCCACTCCCCCTCCGGGATCGCCTCCCAGGCCGGGAGCTCCGCATCCGCGAACCGTGACCTGAGGTAGGGGCTGGATGCGACGAGCCTCACCGCCGCCTCCCGCATGGTGCTGACGTCGATCCGGCCATCGAAGGTGAGGGCGACATGCATCGTGGGGTCGTATATCCGCTCGAAGTAGACGTTGAAGATATCAAAAGCGGGCGCCGGGATGGGAGACATACCCTTGAGGATATCTCCATCCCGGGATAACAGTCTTTCCGCTTGGGCGCGGTTGCAGTCAGTAGGCGGTCCACCCGGCGTCGGCGGTGACGACCGCCCCGTTCACCAGGCTGGACTCATCCGAGGCCAGGAAGAGGGCTGCCCGGGCGACCTCCATCGGCTCTCCCATACGTATGTTGCTAGCTATGCCGGCCATGTAGATCTTCTCCCCCTCCGCGTTCAGGTCTTTGCCGGTGAGGATCTCGGTGCTGACGCCACCTGGGGCGATGACGTTTGACCGGATGCCTCTCTTTGCGTAGGCGTAGGCGACATTCATGGCAAGCCCGATGACTCCGTGTTTCGATGCTGTGTATGCCGCTCCAGCCCTTGCTCCGCGTATGCCGCCCACGGATGCTATGGTGACGAAAACGCCCCCTCCGACCTTCTCCATCTCCGGGATGGCTGCCCGGAAGAGGCGCATCGGACCGGTCAGGTTGACGCCGATGACCGCGTTCCAGGTATCGTCGTCGAGATCTGCGACCGGGTCCATCCGGTCCATCAACCCTGCGTTGTTGACGACGATGTCGAGCCTGCCGAAGGTCGCCACCGCTGTCTGCACGGCGTTCTGGATATCCCCTTCGCGGGTAACATCCCCGGCGACGGCGATGGCTTTCCCGCCGGCGGTGGCTATCTGGTCGACGAGCGCTACCAGTCTCTCCTTTCGTCTTGCAACCACCACCACGGATGCACCCTCTCCGGCGAAGAGCCGGGCGGTCTCAAGGCCAATCCCCGAGCTTGCTCCCGTGATGAGAGCAACTCTATCTTTCAATCTCATACTTTTCCCCCCGATGTCCAGGGTGGTAGGATTTACTAAATGTTTCGGCGTGCGGTCCGCGCCCCGGTGAACGCGATCATGATCTCCTGCGGCAGGTGGGGAGCTCGCCGGCATGTCACAAAGATATTTGAGATGGTAGCGAGAAGACATCATGAGGAATTGGATACAGGAGACGGTCTTTTGCGATGAAGAGAAAGATCATCGATATCGACGAGGAGAAATGCACCGGGTGCGGTCTCTGCATCCCCGACTGCCCGGAAGGAGCACTTCAGATCATCGACGGGAAGGCACGGCTCGTGAGCGACCTCTTCTGCGACGGGCTCGGCGCATGTATCGGGACCTGCCCGGAGGGGGCGATCTGCGTCGTCGAACGGGAGGCTGAGCCGTACGGTGAGAAGGCCGTGATGGCAGAAAAGATCGTGCCTCAGGGAGAAGCGGTCATCCGGGCACACCTGGAGCACCTTCTCAGCCACGGAGAGATGGGGTTCTACCGGCAGGCGATCGAATACCTGACCGCGAACGCTATCGCCATACCCGACCACGAGGCCGAGGGCGCTGCAGGGGCATGTCCGGGGTCCGCCGCACAGAGCCTCTCGCGAGCTGATGCCACGGACCAGGAGCCTGCCGCACGGATGGAGTCGGAGCTCCGGCAGTGGCCGGTCCAGCTGAAACTCCTCAACCCCCGGGCTTCGTACTTTGAGGGGGCGGACCTCCTCATCTCCGGGGACTGTGTTCCCTTTGCCTACGCAGACTTTCACCGGGATTTCCTGCAAAACAGGATCGCGATCGTCTTCTGCCCGAAACTGGATACCGACATTGCGGGGTATATCGCGAAACTCGCGGAGGTCTTCGCGCAGCACACGGTCCGGTCGGTCACAGTCCTGCACATGGAGGTGCCATGCTGTAGCGGGGTGCGGTACGTTGTAGACCAGGCCCTGGAGCGCTCGGGGAAGGCGGTGCCGGTGAACGAGTATACCATAACGCTGCAGGGTCAGGCCCGGCGCCGGACCCCGCCGGGGTGAGGTACCCTGGCGCGGGCGATGGTTGGAATGCGAGGCGATCTGCTTTTAGCGGCACCTCACGTTGGGCGGGCTGAGGGGGGCCGGTATGAACCTTTTTTTGTCCCGGATCATCGCCGCGAGATGTAGCGGCTCTCCTTCAGGTAGAACCGGAGAGGGCGGTCTGCCGCCTTCGTGATCCCGATACGGGTCGTCTGCACGATCTCTCCCGGCCAGCCCTCCGGTCTTCTATCGGGGAGGCTATCCGGTGACCAGATCTGGAGGGGGCCGGTGCAGAGGGATGTCCCGTTCAGATCCATCGTTATACCGAGCGCTTCTGTCAGCTTCCCTGGGCCGCTTGCGAGCTCGAGAGGATCGTCCATCCCCCGCCTCTTCTGCATCAGATCGACCCCAAACGCCGGTTCAAGCGCCCGGATGAGTATCGCCTCTCCCGTTCCTACCGGCCCCATGGCGACGTTGACGCAGGTGTGCAGCCCGTAGATCAGGTATGTGTAGACGCGGCCCGGCGGCCCGAACAGAACACGGTTCCGCTTCGTCTCCCCCCGGTATGAGTGGGCCGCCGGATCTCCCTTGAGGTAGGCCTCGTCCTCGACGATCCACCCCGCCGCCGTTCCTCCCTTGCCCTGGTGCACAAGCAGGCACCCCAGCAGGTCTTGTGTGACGGTCACGGTATCACGCGCATAGAATTCAGGTGGAAGAATCATGGTATCTCAGGTCCCCTGCGGGTGTCTCTTCCACCTGCCATCAAGGTTTTGGATATGCTTTTTGGGTTAAGGTTATGGCGAGGTAATCAGGTCTATCGGGACCGGTGATGCCCGATCCGATCTGATAGTCCCCGGTCAGAGAACCCATGGGATGCTCTCCGGCACGACGGCTACCCCCTGAGGGCGGTCATAGGGAGGGACGATGCCTACAACCATTACATTGATACCACACAGAAGGCGCTCTACGCCCGCATCCTTCCGCTCCGGGAAGATTTCATCGTTCTCGATTTCGGGTGCGGGAACGGTAGGTGGGCGTTCTGGTTTGCCCCGCAGGTGGACCGCGTCGTCGGGGTCGATCCTTCGCCGGATATGGTGAGGGCGGCACGCAGGCTTGCGCCCGGCCTGGGAGCCCGGAACGCCTCTTTTACTCTCCTCACCGACGATACGCCGCCATTTCCCGAAGATGCATTTGACGTGGTCAACTGTGTCTGGGTCCTCAAGTACATCCTCTCCGATGCGGAGGCGGCCGCGACCATCGAGGGGTTCGCGCGCGCGACAAGGCCCGGCGGGTACGTTGCTCTTATCGAACAGGTGAACCGATCCCGGCCCCTGCTCATCGAAGACGAGGGATATTTCGAGGGGCGAGCACTCTACCGGACGCCCAACTTCTATATCGACACGTTCAAAGGGTGCGGTATGGACCTCCAATACCATGCATTGTCCAACGCCTCCCCCCTCTTCTGGGCCTACTCAAGGATCCGGAAGACCATACAGAGGTTTACCGGCGCCTCGCGCGACACCGGGCCGCCGCGATACATCACGGCAATCAGCGTCTACGGGGATCTCCTGGCCGGGCGTGCGATGAGGTTTCGGAGCGGGCATCACTTCTTCCTCTTCCGAAAGCCGATGGATCCCCAATGACGCCAGGTCTTCCTCCATCCCAGTCCAGAGCGATCAATACATTACCTGAATCTGCAGGAACATTTTTATCCTCCTGGAGATATGGGCAGGCCTGTGTCCCGCCATGTGGGATGCAGCAAAGTAGGTGGTGAGGAGTATGCCAGAAGAAAGGCCTTCAGTCAGAGGCGGGCAGGCCTCTGCAGCGCAGGCAGAGTCCGTCGAAAAATTGAGTGCATCCGCGTTTCAGAAGTCCCTCCACGGGATGGACTATCCGGCAGGGAAACAGGATCTGATCAGTCAGGCCCGGAAGAACAACGCACCCGCCGCGGTGATCCAGGTTCTCGAGATGTTCGAGGATAAGACGTTTCATTCCGCGGCGGATGTGAGTCAGGAGTTCGGCAGGATCAAGTAACTTTCTGTCGATCTCTGGTGCAGGCACGTCCCCTATCGATTGGCCCCGGCAAGGATCCTCCCCGGTCTTTGGCCGGGGCGGCCGATGGGAGCGATATCCCGCTGGAGACTGACCGGCTCCCGGGCGGGAATGGGTCTGCAGGACGGTGTCAGGGACAATAGTCAGGTATCCGGAGCTTGCGGGTGAAATAGGAACTCTTATACCTCACGCTAAAGATATCTGGCAACATGAAGAAACCGTTTCTGATTCTAGCACTCCTCATGGTTGCTGTCCTCATTGCAGGGTGCACATCAGCAACCAGTTCGCCGAGCGATGCCAACGAATCTCCCTCGTCCACGGCGACGCCTGCACCGGTCACCGATCTCCCGCCCCCTGAGGAAGATGATAACTTGCTGCCCCTCGGGGAGATCGTGATGTTCCGGGATGCGACCGAGGAGAACGAGCTCTCCTTGAAAGTCGCTTCATTCACCGATCGTGGTTCGTATGAGCCTGCCGGGGAGTCCCTCAAGTTCACCGCGCCTCAGGGATGGCGGTACCTCTTCGTCCACGTTGTGGTCACCCACCGTGGGCACCGGGGGGACGGCTACTGGACCGATGTCTACGCGCCACCGGTACAGCAGTTCAGTCTGATGGCCAACGGCAAGACGTATCGTCCGGAGTCCATCCAGGCGAAGCATCTGGTGAACATCGGGGAGCTGTACCACGGGGATGAGTGGGTGGACCGGAATGAGAAGTGTGAGGGATATATCGTCTATGAGGTGCCGGAGTCCGTGGTCACCTCAGGGGGTGCGGAGATCACCGCCGATATCGTCGGCCTGAAGCACTATACCTATGGGAGGCGCAGCTATGGGCAGGACTGCTACAACTTCAAGTCATGCGATAAAAACCCGGTCTGGAAACTGTAGATGGATCGCGGGTACCCCAGGGTCCGGTGCCGACCCCACACCCCCCTTTCTCAAAGAAGATATCAGATTTGTGGAATGCGCCCCTAGAGGCACACTCCCTGATCTCTCGGTCCCCCTGGCAGCTATTGGCGGACACGGTATCCGGCTGCCGTGAGGATCTGGATGAGGGCGCCGTCCCACTCCGCGCCGCAGAGCCCGTTCAGTCTCGGTTGTATGCTCTCCCAGAGCCGGCCGAGTTCGTCGGTGTCCGGGAGGAACGTCATCTGGTACATGATGCGTCCGGCCCGCTTTCCCTGTGAATCGAGGATGAGGAGGCGCCAACAGCAGTAATCGCGGCAGATCTCGGGGCGGGTCAGGTGAACTGTGCACCATGCCTTCCCCGTCTTCCCGTCAAATCTCAGAAAAGGGCATGCGTCTGGCAGTTCTTCGATGCTGCTCCTGTCCTCGAAGAGCGCGATCTTGTCCGGGTCGACCTGCACCTCTTTTACGTCTCCGCTGTAGAAGTTGCGTATGACAAATGTATAGTCGCCACGCTCCTCGATGACTGCATGGACGTTTCGCATACCGCTGCAGCAGCTGCCGCATTGGCAACACTCACACGCTATGGTGACCGCCTCCCCGGATGCCAGGGTGTTTGGAGAGATGCTGCTATATCCTCGGAATGGCACGCACAACACCCCTCCGGTAATGTTCTGAGAGACGCGTGATCATCCGGGTGTTTGCCGCCTGCCCCGCACGGGGCGATGGGAGGTGCTGATTCTCTCCTCATAAGATCCAATAGAAGAGTGCGAGAGACCGGATTTGAACCGGCGAACTCCTACGAGATCAGGCCCTGAACCTGACGCCTTTGACCGGGCTTGGCAACTCTCGCGCCTGGTATAATACTTACGTCCACCAAAACTACCCCGCGCTTGCGGGCAGGGCTTCTCGGCCATCGGCGACCCTGCCCCGGAGGGGCTCACCGGATCTCCGCAGGCGCTCGATTACCCTGTTCGGGCAGCTCCTGCCCTACAGCAGCAGGTTACGTATTCCGGTTGCTTGGTTCTCGCAACACAGACACAACTTATTGGAAGGGGGAGAAGAAAAATGTATCGCCCCGAAACGTATTCCGGGAAGGGACTCTGTTTTCATCTCCGATCTCTCCACCAAAAGAAGGTAATTACTCCCGGCACTCGCTGGACGAGTGGGAGTTATTCTCCATAAATCGCTTCATCTCCATATCTCGGAGTTCGTACCGCTTGATCTTGCCTGAGATCGTCTTTGGGAGCGACTCCACGAACTCGACCGCGCGGGGGTACTTGTAGGGCGCCGTCACCCGCTTGACATGCCTCTGGATATCCTTGATCAGCGTCTCAGTGGGCCGGTACCCGGGTTTGAGGACGATGAAGGCCTTGACGATCAACCCCCGGATCACATCAGGTGACCCGACGACCGCTGCTTCCTGCACGGCGGGGTGTTCGATGAGCGCGCTCTCCACCTCGAACGGTCCTATGCGGTAACCGGAGGACTTGATGACATCGTCGTCGCGGCCGATGAACCAGAAGTAGCCATCTTCGTCCATACGCGCCTTATCACCGGTGTAGTAGAACCCGTCCTGAAAGACCCTCTTGTTCTCCTCTTCGTTGTCCAGGTAGCCACGGAAGAATCCGACCGGGTGGGGGTTTAGTTTCACTGCTATGCGCCCCTCCTCCCCGGCGCCGACCACCTTTCCATCGTCGTCGTGGAGCTCGATATGCCAGCCCGGTGACGGTCTTCCCATGGAGCCGGGTTTGCACTCCATGCCCGGAAATGTCCCGATACAGAGCACCGTCTCGGTCTGGCCGTAGCCTTCGTGGATCATCCTGCCCGTCCCCTCGTACCATGCCCGGATCACCTCAGGGTTGAGGGGTTCGCCGGCGCTACAGCAGTGCCGGAGCTCAGAGAGATCGAACTTGTCGAGGTCAGCGAGGATCAGCATGCGGTAGATCGTCGGGGGGCAGCAGAATGTCGTTATCCCATAGCGCTCCAGCAGTGGCAGGATCTCGGTGGCGTGGAACCGGCCCCTGATGTCGTAGACGAAGACACATGCACCGACGATCCACTGGCCGAAGAGTTTTCCCCACGCGCTCTTACCCCAGCCGGTATCCGATATCGTCAGGTGGAGATCGTTTTCATGCAGATCGTGCCACACACGCGCGGTGACGAGGTGGCCGAGGGGGTAGGAGTGGTCGTGGACCACCATCTTCGGCTCGCCGGTTGTGCCGGAGGTGAAGAAGATCAGGAGAGGATCGGTCGATCTGGTCCGGTGCAGCCCCGGGAGGTTCACCAGTTTGTGCGAGCAGGGCGCAGGGTAGTTGAGCTCGACGGGGTAGCTGACCCAGTCGTCCCTCGTGCCGTCGGTCATGAGCCGGACCCGCAGCGAAGGGCACTCGTCCCGGATCTCCTCGACCTTATCCGCATGCTCGGCCATGGTGATGATCATCTTGATGTTCGCTGCCTGGATGCGGTACTTCAGGTCTTTGGGTGTCAGCATCGTCGTTGCGGGGCAGTACACGGCGCCGAGCTTGATGAGGGCGATCGTGAAGATCCACCATTCAATGGTCCGGGGAAGCATCAGCATGACCCGATCGCCCTTCTTGATACCATATTTGATGCAGATGTTGACCGCCTGGTTGGAGAGGCGCATGAGGTCGAAGAAGGTGTACTTCTTCTCGTTCCCCTCCTGGTCGGTCCATATCATGGCAAGCCGGTTCCGGTCCTTCTTTGCCCATGCGTCGATCACGTCGAAACCGAAATTGTAGTATTCCGGGACGTCTATCTTGAAATTCGCGCAGAGGTCTTCGTAGGACATCGGTTTCTCTTCATCATCCGCCATAACGTGATCAATAGAGGTTTGCGCGCCTACGATTAAAACTATTCACGATCTTGAAGGATGTTTCGCACCCGGAGCATCCATAAAGATTATCCATTAGTATTATGGTCCAAAAAATGATACTCATACCGATGGATGAGAAGGGATACGAGTCATTGAAGATTGAGAACATTGTTGCCTCCGGGGTGATTGCCGACTCGATCGACCTCGAAATAATATCGGAAAAGATAAAGAACTGTGAGTTGAATGCGAAGAGGTTCCCCGGGGCGGTCTACCGCATCGAGAAGCCCAAGATAGCATCCCTGATATTCTCCTCCGGGAAGGTGGTGCTCACCGGGATCAGGCGGAAAGAGGATCTCCACGTTGGTCTTGGTATCATCATGGAATCGCTCCGCGGCGCCGGGATCGATACCTACGATGTGCCGCAGGTCGCGGTCACGAACATCGTCTGTTCATACGATATGGGCAGGTACATCAACTTAAACAAGGTGGTGATCACCCTCAACCTCGAGAATATCGAGTATGAACCCGAGCAGTTCCCGGGACTTGTATACCGCATCGAGGATCCAAAGATCGTTGCCCTCCTCTTCAGCTCTGGAAAGATCATCCTGACCGGCGGAAAGAATATCGAGGATATCAAGAGGGGGCTCGATGTTCTGGAGCAGCGCCTCGAGGCCATCGTGTGAGTCCGGCCTGTTGAACTCTATTTTTTACGGCTCGGATCCCAATCGTAAGTCATTTCATCGCATTTTGAGAGCGCTCGCGCTCGTTGTCATCGTAGGATGGGGAATGCCGGTGAATTGGATGCGAGAGACAGGGGAGGAGGCTTTTTGCCCCTCCCCCTCGGGAGTATACCCCCCACGGTCCAGTGCCTGAGGATACGCCCCGGATACAGCCTTCCCCGGGTATCGCCACGACTGCCCCCACCTGGGGCGGGGAATGCCGGTGAATTGTATGGGTACCTCCGGGAAGGTCAGGAACCTCTCGTGATGGGGCAGTCCAGACCTTCGCGGCCTTATCTTGTTCGTCTTCCCTACCAGAACCGGTGCGTCTTGACGTAGTTCCTCTCCGCCTTCAGGATCTCGCGGTAGAAGGCGTCCCCCTCGGTCAGGGTGGCGAGGATCCGTGATGCCGCCTCCGGGCCGACGCCTTTTGCGGCAAGAGCGGTCACCGCTTTCTTGCCGCTCGAGAGGACGATGTTTGCGTTTCGCAGGAACCGGATTTCGATCGCACGCTCTTCCTCAGACTTCTTCTTCTTTTTCATCGCCGGTATGAACTGTTCATCCCAGGGTTTGAGCGCGGCGATGAGGCGGGCGCCGCAGAGCGGGCACTGTGGCCGATCGGGGGCCCGCTCCACGACGGTCCGGCTCTTCCACTTCCTGCAGTGCATGCAGAAGAGGATGACGTCCTCCTTCTCGAGGCGACGCATAAGCGTCCCGATGACCGCCTGATCGATCAGCGGCGGCGGGATCATGTCCCGGGACGACGAGAGCCCTTCGCTCCCGATCGGGCTCAGTCCCCCGGCGGCAAGGGCCATCCGACCGTCGTGGACTGATGTGAGGATCTCCTGCGCTGTGCCCACGTCCATGTAGTTGCTGAAGAGCTCCCGGTAGGCCTCCTCCGCTATGACGGTGTCGTCGAAGAGGCTGATGAGCCGGTGGATGCTGAACCGTTCATAGTCGGCATCCGCATCGATGGCACCGAACTTCTTTGCCACCTGGACGAGCTTCCACTTAAAGAGCGCCGTCCGCTTCAGGGCGAGTTTCAGGATGCCGGGGAGGTGCGCAGGGTCGAGCCCGGCGATGGTCTCCTGGACCTCGAGCGCCCGGACATCCTCGGGCAGGCGGAGGAGGAACCGGTAGGCGCCGACCTCGATCCCGACGGTCGATCCGTAGCGGGCTGATATGAGGATCGAGAGTGCCCGCGCGAGTGCCTCGTTCGCCTTGTGCCCGCCGCAGACGTTGCAGACCACTCCCTCATCGGTATTCTCAAGGGTGATGAGACGGTCCGAGGGGACCGGGTAGCTGCCCCGGTCCATCCGGGCAAGCATATCCTCCGCATACCGGACCGCACCCGGGCGATCCGAGTACCGGCCGAATGCCCGGGTCCTCCGGAGCGCACCCACCTCACGGGCGACGGCGAACGGTACCGGGATCTGCTCCCCCTCCCACGACGGAACCTCTCCTCGCGCCCTCGTGGCCGGCTCGACCGTGACCCGGCCCCCCTCGATATCGAGCACCTGCCAGAGCTGCCCCTTCGTTATGAAGACCGCGCCGGTGTGCATCCACCCGACGACGAACGATTCGTCCAGTGTCCCGACCATCCGGCGCGTGACGATATCGAAGATATCCACCTTCCGCTCATCATGGATCATCGAGAGGTTCTGTATGAGGTAGCGTCGCGCCCGCCCTGTCCGGATGATCCGCGACCCGTCTAGCCGTATCAGGCGATGTTCCGCCATCTGTTTGCAGACTGAGTCTAGTAGCGGCCCGCACCCGGCAAAGACGTTCGATGCCTCAACGATCTCCCTGACGCGGGAGACCTCGATCTCCCCGTACTCGACTGCGATCGCGGCCACCTGGTTGGCGAGCACGTCGGCGGCACCGGTGGGCGGGACGACCTGCTCGCACTCGTTCGCCTTTGCCCGGCGCGCTATGACAAGGGCCTCCAGGAGGTCGTCAAAGCCCGTGGCAAGGACGGTGCCCCGGGAGATCTCGTCGAGGCGGTGGCCGGCTCGCCCGACCCTCTGCACCAGGCGGGAGACCTGCCGGGGGGAGCTGAACTGGATGACGTGCTCGATATGCCCGATATCGATACCGAGCTCCATCGAGGATGTGGCGATGAGCGTCCGGATGTCGCCGGTTCTGAACCGCTCCTCGGCATCGACCCTGACGTCCCGGGAGAGGGAGCCGTGGTGGACCTCAACGTCGCCTCGGGAGAAGATCTGGTGCCCAAGCGCCTCGGCGGTCACCCGGGTGTTGACGAAGACCAGGGTGGAGCCGGGTGAGTCAAGGCACCCGTCGACGGTCCGGGCCTGGGCGGCAAAATCTTCCCCGGCGAACCGAACGTCGATCTCCAGATGGCTTGCGACCGGCACCTCGGCGAGCGCAAACGGCCGGGTCCCGCAGAGGAATCGGCCGATCTCATCCGGGTTTCCCACGGTCGCCGAGAGTCCGATCCGTTGGAATTCGCCGGCGTAGGCGCTCAGTCGCTCAAGTGCTACCGCGAGCTGGGCTCCTCGCTTGCTGTCCGCGAGCTCGTGGATCTCGTCGACGATGACGTACTTCACGCCTTTTAAGTGCTCGCGGAGGCGTTTCCCCATAAAAAGTGCCTGCAGGGTCTCGGGTGTCGTTATGAGCAGGTCAGGCGGGTTTAGTGCCTGTTTCCTCCGCTCACTCTGCGGGGTATCCCCGTGCCTGACCCCGACCGAGAGCCCGAGCTCCCGGCACCACCACTCCATCCTCGAGAGGATATCCCGGTTCAATGACCGGAGGGGGGTTATGTAGAGCGCCTTAAACCCGGGTCCGGGTACCTTGAGGAGCCGGTCGAAGACCGGGAAGACCGCGCTCTCGGTCTTTCCCGTGCCGGTCGGTGCCACCAGGACGAGGTTTTTCCCATCGAGGAGGAGGGGGATGGCCTGTTCCTGGGCCTCTGAGAGCTCAGCAAACCCGCGCCGTCGGGCGGCTTCCCGAACCTCCGGGCTGAGGAGGTCAGCCGCTGTCTTCGGGGCAGAGCGTGGCAGGGGAGCCGACGTATGTGCCATCCGCTAAGAACACCTCCGCAGTCCTGTCATCTATACACCGGGAGAGGGGGCCAAGCCCGCTCGCCCGCAGTCGCCCGATATCGATACCGCCTGCAAACTCGTTAAATGCCGGGACGAAGAGGAGCCGGGTAAGGCTCGCCGGTGCTGGTCCCTCAGGGAGGCAGGGCGCGGCGAGCCCCGAGTAGAGGTAGGCCGGCCGGGCGCGTGCAGCGCACCCGACTGTATCCATGAGCGAGACGACCGGGTGGTGGTGGCCGAGCACGATGAGGCGGCCGAGGAGCTCAGGGTCGGGGTGGGTGTGGCCGTGGAGGTAGCCGACGCCGTCGATGACCACGCCGTCGATCGGGAGGAGCTCCCCCGGATCGAGGAACCGGCCGATACCGCCATCGTGGTTCCCCGGCACAACGGCCAGCGGCACGTTCTCCCGGAATGCGTCGAGGATCCCGGGGAGCTCCAGGTACTCCTGCCTGCTCGTGACCGGGACGTTGTGTTTGACGTCTCCGAGGAGGAGGAGGAGATCTGGTTCCGTCTCCTCGATGCAGGCGAGCACCCGATCCCTTCGGGCGGCGCTCCGGCTTGCCACGTGGACGCCGTGACGTTTGAGGCCCGATTCGATGCCCATGTGCAGATCGGCGATGACCAGCACGCGCCGGTCACGTTCGACCAGGAGGGCGGGGCCGTTCTCGATAAAATGAAGGCGCATATCGTGTTATAGTGGTTTCACCGTATCCGGTGTGGGTTGATAACATTCGCCCGCGGCGATGAGGTCTTCAAGCGCTCGCCGCGCCTCCCGGGCGGAGAGGCCTGACCGCACCCCGCGGGCGATGGCATCGCTCTCAGAGATCTCCTCAGACCCGAGGGCGGCAAGGAGGATCTCCCGCCCGATGAGGGGTGCCACGTCCCAAGGGGCAATATCAGGGCGGAGACTCTCCAGCGCCACCCGCACCATCTCTGCCATATCCCTGACATCCTCCTCCGTGGTCCCGTAGAGCCCGATTGTCGCCCTGATCCGCTCGTCACCGTCTCCAGAAAGACCTCTCTCGAGCGCTTCGAGCCTATCGAGCGTCACCCCGGCGGTCTTCTGCGTCCAGAGATCACGGGCGGTGCGGTCCACCACGGTGATCGCTTCAGCGGCTATGGTCGTATACGCCCGGGGCCCGGAGCCCATGAGCGCTGCCCGGCCGGTGATGGCGACGAACGCCGGCGGTTTGATGTAGCCGAGTGTCTCAACCGCGTCGGGGTTCTGCCAGTCGGCCGAGACCCTGAACGTATCGGTAGGGTCGGCCACCCGGGCCTGCATGACGTCGCCGCTCCCCCTTCTCGAGGTAAGGGTGCCGATGACGAAGACGCGGCGGCACCAGGCGCCGGCGGGCGTCACCACGTATGACGCGTCCCCGGACTCCACCGTATGCCTTGCGGCGGTGAACTCCCGTGCAAATACCCGTTCTGCAGGCTCCATATCAGTCATCTGTTCTCCGGGCGAGTGCCCCCGGTATCTCCGCAATCTCTCTAGATCATGTTCTCCCCCAACCCTCTAAAAAGGATCACCGGGGGAGGTGACGATGCTTTTACAATGCACGAGCACCAATTTCTATATGAATGGAAGGTAACCACACCATCTGGATAGAGAAGTACCGGCCCCGGAGACTCGATGAGATGGTCGGCCAGCAGGATATCGTGGTGCGCCTTCAATCCTACGTGAGGGCCGGCAGTCTGCCGCACCTCCTCTTCACCGGGAGCGCAGGGATCGGTAAGACGACCGCTGCGGTGGCGCTTGCGCGGGAGCTCTTCGGTGAGTCCTGGCAGATGAACTTCCGGGAGATGAACGCCTCGGATGAGCGCGGCATCGACGTCGTCAGGAACCAGATCAAGGAGTTCGCCCGGACGTCACCGCTCGCCGGCGCGACGTTCAAGGTCCTCTTCCTGGATGAGGCGGATGCGCTCACCACCGATGCACAGGCAGCTCTGCGCAGGACCATGGAGACCTACGCCCGGACCTGCCGGTTCATCCTCTCGTGCAACTACTCCTCAAAGATCATCGATCCCATCCAGAGTCGATGTGCCATCTACCGGTTCAGGCCGCTCGACCGGGAGGCGGTCATCGAGGAGATCACGAGGATAGCCGCTATCGAGGGTCTTGTCGTCACGGATGGGGCGCTCGATGCCATCGTCTATGTCGCCTCCGGTGATATGCGAAAGGCGATCAACGCCCTGCAGGGGGCAGCCATCCTCCGGTCTGATATCGATGAGGAGATGATCTATGAGATCACCGCGACGGCCCGTCCGGATGAGATCGATAAACTCCTCGATCTTTCGATAGCAGGACAGTTCAACGAGGCCGAACATGAGCTCTCCGAGCTGATCCGCGGCCGGGGTATCGCCCCGAATGAGCTCATCAACCAGTGCTACCGCGCACTGGTCCGGCGCGACATTCCGCGACCGCTCAAGGTGAGGCTGATCGATGCCCTCGGCGAGACCGATTTCCGCCTCTCTGAGGGAGCGAGCAGTGATATCCAGATGGAGGCGCTGCTCGCCAGGTTTGTCCTTGTTGCTGAGCAGTACCGTTGAGGGATCTGACCGTGTCCAGAGAGATCACCGTCGAGGTCACCGACGTCGTCGGAGAGTGGACGAAGTTTCTGAAGAAACAGTACAGGCGGGAGCTCGCCGAGCTCTCCCGCGAGTACCCACACAACCGGTCGCTCGTCATTGACTATCGGACGATCCTGAATAACCGGCTGGCGTTTGAGCTTCTACGGAGTCCCGGGAAGGTCATCGGGGATCTGCGGGATGCGATCATCCAGAATAAGCTCATCAAGCTCAAGGATGGCGAGGATCCTGAGCTCATCAATATCCGGTTCACGAACCTGCCGCAGAGGACCAACGTCCGGGATATACGGGCTGAACAGATCAACACCTTCGTCGCGATCGAGGGGATCCTCCGGAAGACCACCGAGGTGCGCCCCCGGATCGTCAGTGCGGTCTTCCGATGCCGGACCTGCGGGAAACTCACCGATCCGGTCGCCCAGAGCTACGGGCGGTTCGACGAACCGGATTTCTGCCCGAACTGTGAGAGGAAGACCCGTCTTGACCTGGTCATGAACCGGTGTCGGTTCGTCGATACCCAGAAACTCCGGATCCAGGAGTCGCCCGAGGGTCTCCGGGGCGGTGAGCAGCCCCAGACGCTCGATGTCGATGCCACCGACGATATCACCGGGCTGGTCGCGCCCGGCGATCGGGTCGTGGTGAACGGTATCCTCCGGTCCGTGCAGAGGATCAATTACGGCCAGAAGAGCACGCTCTTTGATGTCTACCTTGAGTGCAACTTCATCGAGATCGCGGAGAAGGAGTTTGAGGAGATAGCGATCACCGAGGAGGACGAGACGGAGATCAGGGCGCTCGCCCGTGATCCGATGGTCTACAAAAAGATCACCCGGTCGATCGCGCCGACGATCTATGGTACCGATGACGTGAAGGAGGCGATCGCGCTCCAGCTCTTCGGTGGTATCGCGAAGGATATGCCGGACGGTTCCCGCCTCCGTGGGGATATCCATGTCCTCCTGGTCGGGGATCCGGGTATAGCAAAGAGTCAGATCCTCCGATACGTCGTGAAGCTCTCGCCCCGAGGTATCTATACGAGCGGCAAGTCATCGACATCGGCCGGTCTGACGGCGACGGCCGTCAAGGACGAGTTCGGCGATGGTCGCTGGACGCTGGAGGCCGGTGCGCTGGTTCTTGCCGATATGGGGATCGCGGCCGTCGATGAGATGGATAAGATGGCAAGGGAGGATCGGAGTGCGCTGCACGAGGCGATGGAGCAGCAGTGCTACGATAGCGAGACCGAGGTCCTCACGGCGGATGGGTGGAAGTTATTCCGGGACGTAACCACGGACGACCGTGTCGCGACGCTCGCCCCCGACGGCAGGCTTGAGTATGCACATCCGTCTAATTTTGTGGCGTCTGAGTATGACGGGGAACTCTACTATGTCAAATCGCGGCAGGTGGATCTCGCGGTCACGCCGAACCATCGGATGTACGTCAACCTGAACCGGCGTGCCGACGAGTGGGAGGGCTACCGGCTTATCCGCATGGACGAGATCCCTGTCCATAAGCGGATGCGGTTCAAGAAGAACGCTGTATGGGCGGGAGAGCGGCAGGATACTTACGAGATTCCGCCCGTCGTTAAGTTCGCGAACCAGAACTCCAGAGGAAGGCTTACTGATCCTATCCTTGTCGGGATGGATGACTGGCTTGAGTTCCTGGGCTACTTCCTCTCCGAAGGGTCGGTCCAGCGGCACTACCAGACCAGGGTTCCTTACCGCGTAGTCGTATCGCAGAAGAATCCCGAATCGGCCGGGAAGATCCGGCAGTGTCTCGAACGGCTGCCGTTCCGGTTCTCCTACGACGGCGTGAACTTTGCGATCAACGCAAAGCAGCTTGCAGAGCACCTTGCACCGTTCGGCAAATGCCACGAGAAGTACGTCCCCGACTATGCCAAACGCCTCCCCCCTGAGCAGATCGGGATACTGCTCGACGCGCTCATGCTTGGGGACGGTTACGTCAACAAAACGACTGGAGTCTCGATATACACCACTTCCTCGAAAGTCCTTGCCGACGACGTCACCGAACTCCTGTTGAAGATGGGATGGTCCGGGAACGTTTACCGTATGCGGGAGGCGGGAACCGTCGTACCCAACCCACGGGGCGGAACCTCGACTGTGACCCACGATATCTACCAGGTGACCTTCATCCGCGACGGTCAGAACGAGCCGAACGTCAACACAAACGGACAGCGGCATATCGAGAGACGACTGTATAAGGGCATGGTCTACTGCCTTGAGGTCCCGAACCACACCCTGTATGTCCGGCGCAACGGGATACCGGTCTGGTGCGGCAACTCGATCTCGCTCGCCAAGGCCGGCATCACCGCGACCCTGAAGTCCCGGTGCGCACTCCTCGGTGCGGCGAACCCGAAGTTGGGCCGGTTCGACCAGTTCGTCCCGATCGCTGAGCAGATCAATATGCCTCCTTCACTCCTCTCGCGGTTTGATCTCATCTTTGTGATGACCGATCAGCCGGAGGCCGAGCGCGATGGGGCCATCGCAGACCATATCATAAAGACGCATGCCGTCGGAGAGCTGATCAAGCAGCACGAGTACTCGCCCCTGCCCGGCGTCGATGAGGAGTACATAATGCGTGCGCTCGCACCGGTCACTCCAGATATCGATCCAGTGCTTCTTCGAAAGTACATCGCCTACGCAAAGCGGACCTGTTTTCCCATCCTCTCCGACGGGGCGAGGGAGGCGCTGATCTCCTACTATATGCGCCTGAGAAATCTTGCGAGTGGGGATAAGCCGGTCCCGGTGACCGCCCGCCAGCTCGAGGCTCTGGTCCGCCTTGCGGAGGCGAGCGCCCGGATGCGCCTCTCAAACACAATCGATACCGAGGATACTGATCGGATCCTCCGCATCGTGGATGCCTGTCTCAGACAGGTGGCCTACGATGCAGAGAGCGGGAGCTTCGATATCGACAAACTCGTGACGGGCGTCACGAAGTCGCAACGCGATATCATCCGGTCGGTCAAGGAGACGGTCCGGAATCTCTCCGGGGAGTCCGGCGGTCAGGCGAAGATCGATGAGGTCATCGATATCCTGACGCAGCAGGGCTTCTCCCGCGACAGGATCGAGTATGCTATCGAGCAGTTGAAGCGGGGCGGGGAGCTGCTCGAGCCCCGGCATGGGCTCATCAAGGTGATCGGGTGAGGAGAGAGGGACTGCTCTGCGGAGATCACGGTATCTGTTCGTCGCACGAGGCTGGAGTGCCAGGTGCGCAACTCCCATTCAGATCTCTGGGAGTATCGTGAAGGTAGGTCTCTCCGGGAGAGCTCGTTTCCCGTTGGGGTCTTGTTGCCGATTCAGGCTATGTGCGATCTGCCAGGATGGCCCGTTATGGTGACCGGGGGTGTCCTGCCCTGAAGGGCAGGGCAGTTCACCGGCTCCAGGGGGAGCGGCCGGCGACCAGGAGTTTCCCCCTTCTTTCATCGGGATCCTGCTTTTCTGCCGCCGCCCGGCACTCGGCGCTGCAAAATAGCATGTCCCGGGGCATGGTTTGCTGTTCCAGCGAAAACTCTTGCCCGCAATATTCACAGATGGTTGGTTCTGTCATTACGACTCACCGATGAAAGAAGAGGCGCGCTGGAAGATAAGCGTTTCCCCCCGGATTTATCTTGCGGGGCTCTCGGGGCGTAGCGAGAAGACCCGTCCGCGAGCGCGAGGTAGTTCACATATTTGTTTCTCCTGAGTCCGTTCATGAATGCTTCCATCGATGGACCCGGCGGGAGGATCGGCGTGCCCGCCGGCAGGACAATCATGAAGGCTGCCGGCACAACCACTCTTTCGCTCTTTCGATAGAGAGTAGAGCACCGGCCACCGTGGTCTGGTGATTGGTCCAGCTGCCTCCGCCTTATCAGGGCGGCGCCACAACCAGCTAGACCAACTATGCTCGCACACTAAAATAGTCACATGCAAGGCCCAATAGCTGTTCCAGGCTGATCAAACCGGGCTCCTGGTCTAGCAGCCCAGCTCGCACAACGTCGCCTTACCGGGGCGGCGCCACAACCAGCTAGACCACTATGCTCGCACACTAAAATAGCCACATGCAAGGCCCAATAGCTGTTCCAGGCTGATCAAACCGGGTTCCTGGTCTAGCAGCCCAGCTCGCACAACGTCGCCGTACTGGGGCGGCGCCATAACCAGCTAGTGCTCATAGCCAATCGTACATTCGAGAGATCTTTAGGGGTGTGTTTGGCCCTCTTCGCGCCCTTTACCGTCATATTGAAAGCAGAGAGGCAGGGGAGGGGGCTTTTTGCCCCCTCCCCGTCTGCCCCTCCCCTATGGAGATACCTACCACGGTCCAGCGTATGGGGGTTCACTCTCCCGGATACGGCCCTCCCCGGGCATCGGGCGGGGTGGGGGATGCCGGCATATTGAAGCCAGGCAGGGGAGGGGGAGGCCTCGCAAAACCGGGTTACATTCCACGTGATTGTTGGCGTATCCACTCTCACACGTCAAAATCTTTGAAGATACGGCGACATGGTGCACTAATCTACCGGGTATGGTACAATGGCCCACGTATCCGGCTGGATGGTGACAGCGGTTACCGGCATGCGTAAATAGATCCATGCCGTAGCCTCTATGTAGAAGCCTCAAAGCCTCATTCGATCTCTCCTGGGCTGGCATTGAGGGTAATCTGGATATACCGGGGCTACGTGGTGGAAGACGTGAAACTTGACACGATTGCCAGAGAAGAGTTATGCCGTTCAGTTGCAACCTTTGGAGTCTCGCTCATCGCCACCGCTTTCATCATCACGGCAGGCTACCTCCCGATACCAGCATTCCTGTTACTTCCCCTGCCACTGACGATCACTGCAGTAGTCGCCTATGTTCTGGTGTGGTATAGACGAAAGGAAGGCCTGATCGACCCAAACCCCATAAGTATCCTTCACCATGCCCTCCGGTCTGAGGAGGGGAGGGAAGAGAAGGTGAAGCGGAGAAGAACCATTGCCGATAAGGTGACCGACGGTGTCCTTGCCGTCGCGATCTTTTTGATCTACCTCTATGCATCCCGTGCGTATTCCATCAACCAGATCCTCTGGCTCCCCGTCCTTCTCATCATCGGCGCGTTTCTGGCGCGGATCGTCTTCACCGACGGCGGCGAGCGTCGCGTCACCTTCGCGCGATCGGTTGCCTTCTACCTCCTGGCTGCCGGGGTCGTCCTTCTACGCCACCTGGCACTGGGACATCCCACTCTCCCCGCTCTCCAGGGGGTCATACTCGTCGGCACCATCACGTTTCCCATCCTCTACATCTGGGAACGGCGGCGTGGGCAGGGAGTGGCGGACTGATGGCCAGCGAACTCAAGGCCAGGTCATACCAGGGAACACCTCGCCCGGTACGTTCGTCCTGAAGGGGTGCAGAGCGCCTCTACTGCAGTCACGGTAGAGGGATTGGTTTGTCCAGAACGTGGTGATTCGTTTCGATCTGGATGTATAGGGTGGTCAGGCTGAGCCTGCTAGGCCATCTTCCCTTCTATTGAGTCGCTCCAGAGATATCGGTAGTCAAGGGTGTATGCCCACAGCTTACGAAGGAGAGAAAGCCGGCGGCCCGGGGTGCTCCGCCTTACGGTGGGAGGCTATCTGTCATCGCCGGTCCGATGATGCCCTCGAGCCCCGGCCGACAGCCCCTTATCACCCTACACCACAAACCTACTACCACCATGATCACCGACCGCGAGAAGGCCGCGTTTGAGGCCGGCATCAAACTCGGCGCCCTCTACCACCAGTTCGTCGGGAC
>FZPS01000023.1_pt178 | contig 46136 bp, 51 predicted proteins | sample 1817821 | NCBI WGS metagenome assembly FZPS01 (sample SAMEA104158645, study PRJEB21678) | metagenome | place: Germany | collected 2015-04-21 | reverse complement strand
CCAGACAAGCATAGCAAAGAAAAAGCGCCCCTCTTGGAGGCGCATCTTACGGACCCATTGCATTGAGAAGCTTCCCTAGGGCCCTCTTTTCAATGCGGGAAACATAAGAGCGGGAAATACCCAGCATCCGGCCGATTTGGCGCTGGGTCATACGTTCCTGCTGCCCCAGCCCAAACCGAAGTTCAAGCACAGTCCGTTCCCGCTTGGACAGACAGCCAAAACACTGGGACAGCAGATTGCGATCAATGTTCAGAACCACTTCATCCAGCACTTCGTCTTCATCAGAGCTGAGAATATCCATCAGGCTGATTTCATTGCCCTCCCGATCCGCCCCGATTGGATCGTAGAGCATGACTTCCTGACGAATGCGTTTTGTTGTGCGCAGATGCATTAAGATCTCGAATTAACTGACAGGGAAGACAAGATCTGCTGCACCTGTGTGAAGATCTCGCTGTCAATAATGGCTGGGCAGGGTATCAAAATCCACTCTTCCCGAGGGCGGAGGCGTACCCTTTGGTTGGAAGTGTCCCACTTGTTCTGGTAAAATTCGCCGATATAAGTGCGATTGCTGAGCATTTGCCTCACTACCTGCCTGTGCCACCTCTTGGCCCCCCTTTTGGTGGGCACGTTCTGCTCCGTCAACCTCCGGGCAATGCCCGCGATACCGCGGATGTCCGGGGGAGGATCGATCATCCAGTGATAGATCTTGTTCACAACTTCAGCCTCCCTGGGGTTGATAATCAGCTGCTCCTGCTGACGGTCAAAATCATAGCCGTAGATCTGAAAGTCCCTGAGAACCCGCCCCTGCCTTGCCTTTTCCCTGCGGCCCCGGCACATTCTCTCTGTAATCTTGGCTTTCTCGAACTCCGAAATCGCTCCTCTGAGGGCGTAAAACAGGTTGCCTTCCGGCGTCTTGCTGTACTCGCCGTTCACAAAGTTCAGTCTGACTCCCCTGCTCTCCCACTCTTCAGTGAGCAGGAGCTGATGCAAGAGTTTTCGGGACAGCCGATCCGGATCGAGACAGTATACGGTGTCGATCTCCCCCCGTTGGATTTTTCGCCGGAGCTCCTCCAGGGCGGGCCGCTGCAAAGTCTCCCCCGACACTCCCTCATCGGCAAAGACAAGGGCCTGCCTGTTGCCGATCCGCTCTTGGCAGTCCCTAATCTGGGCCGGAATGCTGAAGCCGTGCTTGGCCTGCTCCTCGGTGCTGACCCTGGCATAAATGGCGATCAGCTGGCTCACCCCCTTTTTTACCTAGACTATGTCGGCAGAGGTTCAATCATGATATAATGGACGGCAAAAGGAGGTTTGCATATGGACTTGCAGCTGGTCATCTTCGATTTGGACGGCGTAATAGTTGATACCGCCAAATATCACTTCTTAGCCTGGAAACGTTTGGCGGAGGAAATGGGCATCGAGTTTACGCCAAGGGATAACGAACGCTTAAAAGGCGTCAGCCGGATGCGCTCCCTGGACATTCTGCTGGAGATAGGCGGAAAAGCGCTTTCAGATGTCCACAAGGAGCAGCTGGCAGGCAGAAAAAACGCCTGGTATGTAGAGTACATAGACCAAATGGATGCCTCAGAGATTCTCCCCGGAGTACTCCCCTTCCTGGATGAACTGCGGGAGGCAGGAATAAAAACTGCCATTGGTTCAGCCAGCAAAAACGCCCGCAGAATTCTGGACAGAATCGGCCTGACGGACTATTTTGACGCCATTGTAGACGGGAATCTGGTCTCCAAAGCCAAGCCGGATCCTGAAGTGTTTTCCCTAGGTGCGTCCATGCTGGGCATCCAGCCCGAACATACAGTGGTCTTTGAGGACGCGCAGGCGGGAATTGAAGCAGCGCTGCGGGCAGAGATGACGCCAATCGGCGTCGGGGACCCCCAAGTGTTGTCAGGTGCCCGCCACGTGATTCCTGGATTTGCCAGTTTCGGTCTCCCCGAACTAGAGCGCATTTTGCAGGGGAACAATAATGCCTGAGGTTTTTTTACAATCTTGTGCAAACGATTGCTAAACTGGAAAGAATAGGTTATGATCGGGTCATAAAGGAGGGGTCAACTTGAAACCATTGTTGGAGGTCCATCCGTGGAAAGTTGTTGAAAGCGGGTTTCAGCCTGAACACAACCGCATTGTGGAGAGCATCACCTCCCTCGGCAACGGCTATATGGGAATGAGGGGCAACTTTGAAGAGGCATACTCCGGTGACAGCCTGCAGGGAACGTACATAGCCGGTGTGTACTACCCAGATCGCACTGTCGTAGGATGGTGGAAAGTCGGCTACCCCGAGTATTACGCAAAAGTACTGAATGCGGTGAACTTTATAGGCATTGATGTCACTTTGGGACAAAAGGAGCTGGATCTGCATCAGTGGCAGCCAAGGGATTTCAAGCGGTGCCTGGACATGCAAGAAGGCGAGCTTTCCCGCAGGTTTAGGCTCACAGACGAAGCAGGACGCAGCTTCTTCATTGAAACCAAACGCTTTGTAAGCATGGAGCACCGCCAGGTTGCAGCGGTCAGCTACAGTATCACCCTGGAGGAAGACCCGGCCCAAGAGGGCGCCACGCTCACCTTCTCCCCCTATTTAGATGGAAACGTAGTCAACGAAGATGCCAATTACGGCGAGGATTTTTGGCTGGCAGTTGCTGAGCGCAGCGAGGCGGATCTCCAGCTGGTAGCAATGGAAACGAAAAAGTCCGGCTTTGTTGTGGCAGCCGCCAGCACGTTCCGGCTCTATTTGAACGGCACAGAACTAAGCAATATCCCGCGGCAGTGCATATCCAGAACACGCTACGCCGCAACAGAGGTCATGCTGAAGATCCAGCCGGGTGACACTCTGGTTCTGGAGAAAACTATCGCAGTAACAACCAGCAGGGACTACCCAGCGGAAGCGGTTTCGGACAAAGCCGCTGAAATCCTGGCCAGGCACAAGAGTAAACGCTACAGCGAGCTCTTTGCCGGCCACGCCAAGGCGTGGGCTGCCATCTGGCAGGAAGCAGATATCAGGATTGAAGGAGATCCCGAGGCTCAGCAGGGAATCCGCTTCAACATATTCCATCTGAACCAGACGTATACGGGAGATGACCCCCGCCTAAACATCGGTCCAAAGGGCTTCACCGGTGAAAAGTACGGAGGAAGCACCTACTGGGACACCGAGGCCTACTGCCTTCCCTTTTACCTCAGCACCAGCGATCCTGAAGTCGCCCGTAATCTTTTGCTTTACAGATACAACCATCTGGAAAAGGCCAGGGAAAACGCTGCTAAACTGGGGCTCAAGGGGGCCCTTTACCCCATGGTGACCATGACCGGCGAGGAATGCCACAATGAGTGGGAAATCACCTTTGAAGAAATTCACCGCAACGGGGCTATCGCCTACGCGATTTTCAACTATGTGCGCTACACCGGCGACAAAGACTATCTGCGGCAGTACGGTGCCGAAGTCTTGGCAGAGATAAGCCGTTTCTGGGCCAGCAGAGTAAGTTTCCAGCCCAGGAAAGGCGTCTACATGATCCTCGGCGTGACCGGTCCTAACGAATATGAGAACAATGTCAACAACAACTGGTATACCAACCGCATCGCAGCCTGGTGTTTGGAATATACCCTGGAAGTGCTGGATGAGTTGAGCCGTGACCATGCCGAAGATATTCAGGAACTGATTGTGGAGCTGAATCTCAGCGCAGAAGAAACAATGCAATGGGAGGACATTGTCCAGAGGATGTACTTCCCCACAGTTGAGGAGCTCGGTGTCTTTGAACAGCAGGACGGTTTCATGGACAAAGAACTTTTAACAGTGGATCAGATTCCCCCCGAGGAGCTTCCCCTCAACCAAAATTGGTCCTGGGATCGCATTTTACGCTCCTGCTTCATTAAACAGGCCGACGTGCTCCAGGGCCTCTTCTTCCTGGGCGACCGCTACGACTTAGAGACCAAGAGACGCAACTTCGATTTTTATGAACCAATGACCGTTCACGAATCGTCGCTGTCTCCCTGTGTCCATTCCATCATTGCGGCAGAGGTAGGCTGCCGGAGCAAGGCGTATGAGCTGTATCTGCGGACCGCACGCTTAGATTTGGACAATTACAACAACGACACAGATGATGGGCTGCACATCACCAGCATGGCGGGAACATGGATGTCCATTGTCTATGGCTTCGGCGGACTGCGCATCGAAGATGATCGCCTTGCTCTCAGGCCCTTTGCGCCGGAGAATTGGGAAAGCTATTCCTTTAGAGTCCGCTTCCGCAGCCACCGCCTGGAGATTCAGGTCAATGCTGCTGAAGTCGCCGTCAAGCAAAAAGGAGGTTCCAGCTTGAACCTCTCCATCCATGACCGGCATTTCACCCTCCCGCCAGATGGGGAACTAAAAATTCCAATCCCCAGCTGACATTGAATTCTCATTCTCAATGCACCTGGCCGCATAAGTAGCCAGCCGCGTGTTCTTATTGGGGTTGAAAGTATTGATGGCCTTGATCAGTCCAATCACCCCGATGGAAATCAAATCCTCATTGTCTTCGCCGGTGTTGTCGAACTTCTTAACGATGTGCGCTACGAGACGAAGGTTCCGTTCAATCAAAGTGTTGCGGGCGCCTTCGTCTCCTGCTTCTTTCTTCATCAAAAGTTCCCGTTCCTCATCGGGGCTGAGCGGCTTAGGAAAAGCGCTGCCGCTAGTGACAAAACCTGTCAGAAACCCCAATCCTTCAACCAGCCACGCCCCCAGGGCATTCAGTAATGAGGGAAACACCAGCAGACCCCCTTCCACCAAAACTCAAGCTTTTTATCATATGAGGGGCCGGGGGAAACTGTGCCTGTTTTCCTTCACAAACTCAGATATTTCTTGATGGGCGGCATGAGCACCAAGCAAAGCAGCGCGCTCACCCCGCCTTGGATTAGATCCCCCGGCAGAGCCATTACTGCAATCGGAACGCTCTGGTAGATGATGGAACTTGCCACGAAATAACCCAGGACCATAGCAGCTGCTGCTGCAGATGCCGCCAGGGCTGCACTGAGGTGGGTTTCCTTCCGGGAACGGAGGATCAGCCAGCCGGCAAGAAAACCTTCCAGGCCCTTGATGACAAAGGTCCAGGGTGCCCAGAAAGTATATCCTAACAAAAGATCAGCGAGGCTTGAACCGATGGCGCCTGCAGCAGCTCCTGCCCAGGGGCCGAAGATCAGTCCAGACAGAATCACTACGCTGTCTCCGATGTTGATATAACCCTTCACCGCAGGCACCGGAACACTGACCACCATTGTAGTCACTGCCGTTAATGCGATCAAAAGTGCAGTAAGGATCATTTTTTTCGGATGCATCTACCCATCTCCTTTACGCGGCCAAAACGAAAAAAGGAAGTCAATGACTTTCAGCTTGACTCCCTTGCCTTAGGCCAACGGCTTGCCCTTAAGATTGAAGATCTCTTCCTTAAGCCACTGATTCTCCCGGAGCAAAGCGCGGTAACCCCATTCCAGCTCCTTATTCTTCTGAGCCAACTCCTTGTTTTCCCGTACATTGTTATGAATCTTGGTCTCATAGTCATGGACTAAACGGGACAGTTCCAACAACTCCTGCTCCAGGCGTGCTTTATCTTGCTCCAGTTTGTCCTGGCGCACCTTCGTTTCAAATGAAGAGACCCCTGCCTGCCACACCATCCGAACCGCCTGGCCCCATGTGGGAGCCTGCGTTATTTTTTTCAGGTTTCTCACTGACAACCCCCTCGATAAACCTCACTGCAAGCGCTGGTTAATCTTTTTCAACAGGTGTACTGTCCCAGCGTCTTGAGCCAGCTTTTTCGATAGATCATAGCAATAGCCGGCAAGCTGTTCATCGCCGCGCTGGATGCACTCATCACCGAGGCGCATCAACGCCTTGATCTTTTTGCGCGGCTCCCTTGGCAGAGACCATAGAAGCTTGATCTTCAAAACATGCCACCATCTAGGCGGGTCTATGTCCATCTAAGAGTTCACACTCCACTCAATAATATGATATACGCGATCATATCACAAAACCCTAGGTCCTGCAATGCATGCAGACAGGGGCATACCGGCCTCAATGCTCTGCCCCGCGCCGATAGGACTGGTAGGCACGGCTGATCCAAAAGACAGTGACAGTATAAATGGGCAAAGTAACTAAGCGGGCCAGCACTCTCATGGGCAGAATCACAAAAAACCCCTGTCCGTAAAGGATGGTCAGCCAGAGTGTGTTCAAAAGCACCCCTGCGATCAAGTCAGTGAGCAGGACAGTCGCTCCGACCTGCCACAGACCCAGGGAACTGCGGTGTCTAAACAGGATCCAGCCCGGCAAAAAGCCTGTCAGCGCCGCACTCAGAGTAAACCCCGGGAAAAATGCTCCCCCGTGGGAGTTGATGATATAGCCGATTAAATCTGAAGCCAAGCCGGTGAGTGCTCCCCCTGCCGGGCCGAACAGCACTCCCGCAAGAATGATTGGTATCTCACCGAAACTGAGGCGCAGCGCGCCTACACCGGCTACCGGGACCACGACTCCAAAGATCCTGGTCAGCACAATAGAAATCGCAGTCAAAAGGCCAAGATTTGCCGCGTTTCTGGTTGTCAGTCGCATCGCTAAACCTCCTAAATACCGGCAACGGAGAGACTGCTGATTAACAGGGACGGTGAACCGATATGACCCCTAGGGCCTGGAGTGCCAAACTGTAAATCAGAACCTACCTCTTCAACCGCTGCGAGCAGCTTGAAAAAGTTCCCGGCAATCGTGATCTGATCAACGGGCCGCACTACTTTTCCCTTCTCCACTAAGTAACCGTAGGCGCCCAGGGAAAAGTCCCCGGATACCGGATTGGCACCGGAATGGAGCCCTTGCACATCGATAATGATGATCCCGTCGCTCAGATCTGCCACTAACTGATCATAGCTCTTCTCCCCTGGCTGAATAAAAAAGTTGGTAGGGGAAATGCCGACAGGAGACTTAAAAGATGCCCTGGAGGCGTTGCCGGTTGGCTCGACCCCGTCCTTCTTGGCGGTCTTGAGATTGTGCAGGAAGGTAACCAGCCTGCCCTTCTCTATTACATCTTTCGTACGCGTGGCCACTCCCTCTCCGTCAAAGGCGGCGGAAGCGCCCCCGTTCTCGAGCAGAGGATCATCAACCAAGGTTACTTTAGGGCTGGCTATCTCCTGACCCAGCTTGCCGTCTAAAAGGGACAGGCCCTTCTGCACAGACTCTGCAGAAAAGACTGAAGCAAATGTCTCCAGCAAGTTGTAGGCTGCATCATGGCGCAACAGAATGCGGCAGTCTCCTGAAGGCACACTGCTCGCTCCCAAGAGAGAAACCGCCTCCTCAACTGCTTCCTGGGCGAGCTGCTTGGCATCGAATTTGGACCAGTCGTTGCCGTAGACTATGCGGCGGCCGCTTTTCACCTGACCGTCCTCGCGCACAAGGGCTGCAACCACACCATAGGCCCCGTTTCGGCTGAAAGACTTTTCCAGTCCCTCGGTGTTGGCAATGTACACCTCTGTTTCACTATGCCCAGCGGCTGCCCAGTTTACCATATAGACACGGTTGTCAGCGGCAAAGGCCTGGGCTTCCAGTTCCCGGGCAAACTCAATTTTCTCTTCTGCAGAAACATCCTCCAAGCTGGGATTATAAGAAACCGTTTCCGGATAGCTCGGTGAACCGGCATAAAACTCTATCTCATCGTCAGAATCAATGATCTGTGCATTCGCTTTTGCCCCTGCGACCAAAAGTTCGACAGACTCCTGATCAAGTGTTTCTGCATAGGCATAGCCCACTTTCCCGGCAAAGCGCGCCCGAAAACCAACTCCCTGGGCTGAACTGACATTGTAGCTGTCGACTTCTTTCTCAAAGATGCGGGTGGAAAAACTCTTGGAACGGGAGAAATAGATTTCCATCTCTTCCAGTCCAGAAGCCTGACCCAGTGCAAAGACCTTGTTCTTAAATTCTTGAACATCCATTAGTTGGCCTCCTTTCGTCCGCCTACCGTAATTTCACTCACCCGAATCGTCGGCTGGCCTACATCCGTGGGGATGCTGCCGCTGAGGGAACCGCACATCCCTTGCCCCGTCGCCAGGTTGGAGGCCACCATGTCAATCTTCTGGAGAACCTCTGAGCCTTGCCCGATTAGAGTAGCCCCCCTGACCGGCTTCTCGATTTTGCCGTTGCGGACGATATAGCCTTCCGCTACCGCAAAGTTAAACTCACCTGTGCCTGGGTTAACCGAGCCGCCGCCCATGTGTTTGGCAAAAAGGGCATACTCGGTATTGCTGATGATTTCATCCTTAGTAGACTCGCCGGCACAGATAAAGGTGTTGGTCATGCGGCTGGTAGGAGCAAATTTGTAAGACTGCCTTCTGGAGCTGCCTGTCGGCTCCATGCCCATGCGGCGGGCATTGAGTTTATCGATCATGTAGCCTGTCAGAACTCCGTCCTTAATGAGCACATTGCGCCTGGTCCTGGTTCCTTCATCATCAACATTCTGAGAGCCCCACGCATTGGGAATTGTTCCGTCATCAACCGCAGTCACCAGGGGGCTTGCTACCTGCTGGCCGAGTTTGCCGCTGAAGACAGAGGCGCCCTTGGCGACACTTGTGGCTTCGAGCCCATGGCCGCAGGCTTCGTGGAAAATCACGCCGCCAAACTCGTTGTCAATGATCACCGGATACTTGCCGCTTGGCGCATAATCTGCGTTAACCATGGTAACAGCACTGCGGGCGGCGTCCCTGGCCACTTCCTCAACATTAATGTGCTCAAACATCTCAAAGCCCATATGGCGGCCGGGCCCGCGAAAGGCAGACTGCTTCTCGCTTCCCTTGGACGCCACAGCGTTAATGCCCAAACGGGTCCGCACCCTGCGATCCTCAATGAATGTGCCTTCCGAGTTGGCAATCAAAACATGCTGGTCGGTATCCAGATAGGTAATGGAAACCTGAGTAATCTGACTGTCATAGCCTGCAGCGGCTAAATGGGCCCTTTTCATTACATCTACTTTTTCACTTTGGGAAATCTTGGCCGGGTCATGCCGCACAGGGTTAAAGCTTTCCACCTTCATGCGGTTCAAGACGATGCTGGTCAGCTGCGGCTGTCCACTTAACGCCGCTGCCGCCTCCCGGGCCACTTTCAGCAGATTATCCCGGCTTGTATCATTCGTGTAGGCATAGGCGCTGCGGAAACCTTGGAAAATGCGGATTCCCACGCCATAGTCACGCCCGCTGACTCCTTCTTCAACAGCACCGTTCAACATACGTAAATTGGTGCCTCGTGTATCTTCCATGAAGAGTTCAGCAAAATCTCCTCCTGTTGATAAAGCAGCCAGCAATACATCGGTTACTAGACTCTCAGCGAGCAAATGAAACCCTCCTTGTTTCTGTGGTATAATGTCCCTGCATGCAATGAAAGCTTAAATTGAAAGGATGTCGACATGGAACCGAAGGACATTATTTGGAGACTGTTGGACAGACTCGGTGAACTGCAGAAACTCTGCGATGAAAGCATTCAGGATCTGAACCCCAAAAAACATGCCGATCTGATTTCCAGCATAGACGAATGTGAACGCCTGTGCCGCACCCAGATTAACACGATGAACCGCATTGCTAAGAAATATTAATCCTTAGCCGGGGTTCAGCGAGGGCGACCCGCACCAAATGGGATTCACAGCGGCAGTCAGAAGCGCCAAAGCCAGGAACGGGAAAAAACGCCCCTGGAATCTTCAGCAGCTCTTGAGTCAGCAGGCATTCCGCAGACTTTGGCTGATCAAAAAATGAGGCTGCGCCCAAAAAATGGGCCTTAGCCCGAAAGTAATCGATATGCCAATGGAGCTTTTTCTCCAGGCGGCGATGCCTGGCAAGCCTCTGCTGCAAATTGCGCTGAGCGCTTCCTGCATAGGCATAGACTCCCCGGTCAAACTGGAATGTCCCCAATTTGCCAATGCCAATGGACATAGTCTGAGGAAGGTACAGCCACAGCACATAAACACCTGTGTTGCTCATGTTGGCATGCCATCCTCCTTCCTCGGATTTATTCTAGGTTATGCAGGTTTTTCCTTCGCCTGGAGAGAAATAATAGGCGGAAACTAAATAAGGAGGGAAATTGGTGGAAATAAAGCAGGTATTGCGAACCCTGAGCGAAGCCTCGGGCGTGTCCGGTTATGAGCACAACTTGGCTGCAACGGTCCAGGCAAGCTGCCCCTGGGCAGATGAAATCAAGTCTGACAAACTGGGCAATTTGATCATGTTGAAAAAAGGCACCGGTGCGGAGCCGAGACCAAAGGTAATGTTAGCCGGCCACATGGATGAAATTGGTCTGATCATTACGAAAATAGAGAAGGAAGGTTTCCTGAGATTCAGTACCATTGGCGGCTTTGACCAGCGGGTTCTCTTGGCCCAGGAAGTGGTCGTCCACGGAAAAGAGCCCCTGATCGGTGTTATTGGGGCGAAACCTCCCCATATTCAGGCTCCGGGGGAACAGAGCAAAGCAGTAAAAATGGAAGACCTCTTTATCGACGTTGGTTTTGACAGCGAAGACGAGGCAGCCAAAGCGGTGAGAGTCGGCGACTTGGTCACTCTGAAACGGGATGTAGTGGATCTGCAAGGCTCTTTCATGGCCGGCAAGTCCTTCGATGACAGAGCGGGGGTAGCCGCTATTTTAGAGTGTTTCAAAACGTTGGCAGGGATGTCTCATACAGCTGACGTCTACGGTGTAGCCACAGTGCAGGAGGAAGTCGGCCTCAGGGGAGCTGTCACCAGCGCCTACGGCATTGTACCAGATCTTGGCATTGCCATCGACGTCGGATTTGGAGATTCTCCCGGCCTGCCGGAGAGTGATACGATTAAGCTGGGCAAAGGCCCCGGCATTGCCATCGGCCCCCATGTGCATCCTAAAGTGCATGAACGTATGATTGAAACCGCTAAAGAGTGGAACATCGGCTACTCTCTCGATCCTTCCCCCCACCCAGGCGGGACAGATACATATGCGATTCAGGTGGCTCGGGCAGGGGCGGCAACTATCCTGCTCTCCATCCCGCTGCGCTATATGCACACCCCCATTGAAACCATCAGCTACGACGACGTTAAGCAGACAGGTCGCTTAATGGCTCTGTTCATTGCAGGTCTTGATCATGAATTTGTGGAGGGATTGACATGCTTTTAGCCCGATTAACTGAAGCGAATGGTGCGCCAGGACAAGAGGGCGATGTACGCGACATCATCCGTGCAGAAGTGGAGCCCCATGTTCACGAAATCAAGACCGATGCCTTAGGCAACCTGATCGCGGTTAAAAACCCCGACGCCCCAGGACCCCGGGTTATGCTGGCAGCCCACATGGATGAGGTCGCCCTGATGATTGTGGGCATAGAGAGCAATGGCTTTCTGAAGTTTCGTCCCATTGGCGGCGTGGACCCAAGAGTGTTGGTAGCCAAGTCAGTTCTGGTGGGAGCGAAGAAAGTGCCCGGCGTGATCGGCAGCAAACCGATTCACCTCCAGAAGCCTCCCGAGCGGGAAAGAGCATTTACCATGCAGGAGCTGCTCATTGACATTGGAGCCAAGAGCAAAGAGGAAGCTGAGGGCTTGGTAAAACTCGGTGAAATCGCCTATTTTACCACCAAGTACGAAGAGTTTGGCAACGGCAAAGTGAAAGCGAAGGCTCTGGACGACAGGGTTGGCTGTGCCCTGGCGATTCGCCTGCTCCAGGAAGAAGTCTCCTTCCCCCTCATCGCTGCTTTCACCGTGCAGGAAGAGGTCGGCCTCAGGGGCGCCGGTGTGGCCGCTTACCAGGTTAAGCCGGATCTGGCCATAGTACTCGAAGGTACTACGGCCTCAGATGTACCTGGCACAGACGAGCACAAACATGCAACTACTGTGGGTGCAGGTCCCTGCATTACGGTTATGGACCGGGTTTCCATTCCCCATCCCCCATTGGTCAGGGAGCTCTTCTCCTTGGCAGAGGAAGAAGGAATTAAAGTGCAGGTTCGTCGCAATACCGCTGGAGGTACAGATGCAGGCCAAATCCAGCTTTCTGAGGAAGGCGTCAAAGTAGCAACCATTGCTGTACCCTGCCGCTACATTCACTCGCCGGCATCAGTGATGAGCAAGGAAGATTTTGAGGGAGCATACAAGCTCGTAAAAAGCTATCTCAAGAGGCTCCAAGAAAGGGAGGCAAGCAAATGAAGACAGTTATTAAACAGTTAACCGAAGCCTTTGGCCCGTCCGGATACGAAACTGAGGTCACTGAACTGATTAAAACAATGGTCGAAGAGCATGTGGATGAAATAAGGACTGATGTGCTGGGAAATCTCATCGCAGTCAAAAAGGGTGCAGAAGATGGGAAAACCATTATGTTTGCCGCCCACACCGATGAAATAGGCTTAGTTGTTACCCACATTGACGACAAGGGCTTTTTGCGTTTCAGCAATGTCGGCGGAGTCGGCATCGCCACTTTGGTCGGCAACAGGGTTCGCTTCGCCAATGGTACTGTTGGTGTGATCTATCAGGAAAAGGATCCCTGGAAGGAACTGACTCTGGATAAGCTGTACATCGATATCGGCGCAGAAAGCAAGGAAGAAGCGCTGGAAAAGGTTAAAGTAGGGGAGTTTGGCATCTTCCACCGGGAGTTTGAAGACTTGGGCAACCGCCTGATTGCCAAGGCCATGGATGACCGGGTCGGCTGCGCAGTGCTCATTGAAGCGCTGAAGAGAGTTAAGAACCCCAAAAACACCCTCTGCTTTGTTTTTACTACTCAGGAAGAAGTAGGCCTGCGGGGTGCCCGCACAGCGGCCTACGGCATTGAGCCTGATTTGGGCATCGCCCTCGATGTGACCCTCACCGGCGATATGCCCGAGGCTAGAAGAATGGATGTTTCCCTGGGCAAAGGGGCTGCCATCAAGGTCAAGGACTCTTCCCTGATCGCGCATCCAAGGGTCAAGGAGCTCTTGGTGAACATAGCTGAGGAGAAACAGATCCCCTATCAAATGGAAGTGCTGGAGTTCGGCGGCACCGATGCCGGGGCAATCCATCTCACCAAAGCCGGCATCCCGTCTGGGACTATTTCCATTCCCACCCGTTATATCCATTCTCCTTCGGAAATGGTTGATATCCGGGACGTAGAAGCCTGTATAAACCTGGTTGCAGCTTTGGCCGATCGGGATCTGGGCGACATTTAGCCTCAAACAGACGAAAAAAGGGCGCCTTCGGCAACAAGGAAGGCGCCTTTTTTGATCATTTATCTCATGCTCAGCACTCTGTCTGGAACATTTGTAATAATGGCATCCACGCCGGCCGCAGCAGCCCTTTGGATGTCCGCTTCCTCATCTACAGTCCAGACATTGACCATCAGCCCATGCTGCTGTGCCGCCTGAACCAGCTCAGGAATAATCGTCAGATGATGCGGATGCAGTGCCGCGGCGCCTATGCTCTTTGCATAGTCCCAGGGATTGACCAGGCCGCAGTTATACAGAATGCCGGTGCGGGCCTGGGGTCTGATCTGCTTCATGTGCACCAGGGCATAATGGTTGAAGGAAGAGATAATCGTCTTTTCCCACAGGGCATACTCATCCAAAAGCAATGCCACCTTGTCATTCAGCTGTTCGTAACCCAGGGCAGCCTTTGTCTCCACATTAAGCAAGACATTGTGCTCTTTGACCAGCTCCAGCACCTCCCGCAGACTCGGGACCTTTTCACCGGCAAACTCCTGGGAAAACCAGGCCCCTGCATCGAACCTCTGCACTTCTGCCAGGGTCATCTCTGACACTGGGCCTGAACCGCTTGTTGTCCTCTCCAGTGTATGATCGTGAATCACCACAACCTCTCCGTCCCCGGTCAAATGGACATCAAGCTCAATGCCCTCCGCACCTGCCTCTAAAGCCTGGATAAAGGCGGACATTGTGTTTTCCGGCGCCTTGCTTGAAAACCCCCGATGAGCCATTACGATCATTGTTTCCGCACCCCTTCTGTCTGTGAAATATCTATTCTTCCTGAAAACACCCGTGTTGCAGGTCCCGTCATAAAAATGTGATTGTCCTCCCCTGCATGGATGGCCAGATCGCCCCCTGGCAGGGACACCTTGACGGAACCTTCCGTCAGGCTGCCGATCAGTCCCTGTCTGGCTGATACTGCGGCAGAGGCACAGGCGCCGGTTCCGCAGGCTAGCGTAGGCCCTGCCCCACGCTCCCAGACCTTCACTCTGATCTGATCTGGAGCCAGTACTTGCACAAATTCGATATTGGACCCCGAGGGCCACTCCTGAGCAGCCTCCAGACGGGGGCCCCACAGTTGAAAATCCAGCTCGTCCAAATCATCTACAAAAATCACAGCGTGGGGATTTCCCATGGATACAGGATAGGTGGTCCAAGTCACGCCATGGGAGAGGATTTCCACCGCTCCTCCCTGGGAGAAGGAAAAATCAGCTTCCCCCATGTCTACAGTATATAATTCACCGTCAACGCTGATTTCCTTGACGCCGCTTAGGCTGCCGATTTGGAACACAGGTCCGAAAACCAGGCCCGTTTTGGCCAAATAGTCAGCCACGCAGCGAATGGCATTGCCGCACATTTCAGCTTCTGTACCGTCCGCGTTAAAGATCCGCATAGTGTATAAGTCCTCATCCTGGACGACCAAAACCAGCCCATCGGCGCCTATGCCGAACTGGCGATGGCACAGGGTTTTGGCGAGCCGTCCCCCCCGGGGCAGCAGTTCGCCCCCAAAATCTTCTATCAGGATAAAGTCATTGCCCAGACCATGGTATTTCACGAACTCTACAGCCATAATGGTTCTCTCCTCAGCCCCGTGTCAAAGCAGATGGGCAGCTACCTTGTCCACCGCCTGCAACAGGTCTTCAATATCTTCATCTGTAACCATTTGATTGAGATGAACCTGCACTGCCCGGTTTAACAGCTCCAGCGTACGGGGGCATGTATTCTCGTCATATGCAATCTCTGCCTCAGGGGTTAGGCTCCAGGGATAGTGGCCGCCCCAGGGGTCAGCTTTGTTCACAAGGAACTCCCAGTTGATGTAAATGTGCTGGTCATTGGAGACTCCGTCATAAACCTGAAAGGCCTGGATTCCCTCGGCAGTGAGAGCCTCTGCAGCAGCACGGGCTTTTTCACCGTTTTCCACGTAGAAAATCAGGCTCAGCCCCAAGTCGTGGTCGGTGCCAAAGACCGGTGCAAGCTTGATCTTGGTCTGATTCTTGAGTCCTTGCACAATCTTTTTCTTGTTGTTCTTTGTCTGGGCAAGGATGGAGGGCATCTTCTCCAGCTGCCCCAAGGAAAGGGCGGCCTGCAGCTCTGTCAGCCGGTAGTTTTGGCCGGGAAAGGCTGGAATCTTCCGCTCGCTAAAGCGGAACTGATAACCGGCGCCGTCATGGTACAAAACCGCACGCTGCCACAGTTCTTCGGAATCGGTAACCAGCATGCCCCCTTCGCCAGTTGTAATCACCTTGGCCTGCTGCAGGCTGAAACAGCCCGCATCACCGATGGAACCGAGCATGCGGTCCTTATACACACCGCCGTTAGCCTGGGCTGCATCTTCAATGACACGGATGCCATGCTCTTTAGCAATCTGCATAATCTCATCCATGGCCGCCGAAATTCCCCGCATATGCACGACAATAACTGCTTTGGTCCGGGGCGTGATGCACCTCGCAAAATCCTGGGGATCCAGCGTCAGGCTCTCATCTATTTCGCACAGGACGGGAACAGCGCCGAGCATGGCCACCGCAGCGGCGGTTGCCACCCAAGTGTAGGCCGGGATGATCACTTCGTCCCCAGGACCTGCCCCGCAGGCCACTAGGGCACAGACCAGGGCGGAGGTCCCCGAGTTTACTGCCAAAGCATACTTGGTGTTCAGAAAGCTTTTATACTCGTTTTCCAGTGCGCTGCATTCCGAATCTTCGAGACCGGCAGGGAAATAGCGGAAAATCCTTTTTTTCTCCAGTACTTTCAACACTCTGGCCTTCTCTTCTTCGCCTAGCTCTTCGCTGCCCATGTATTTGGAAACCCACGGCTTAGTGCGTACAGGTGCACCGCCGTAAAGTGCCAGTTTGCTCATGTTCTCATCTCCAATCATTGGTACATTTTATTGGTTCTTGATCACTGTGCAAATTCCTGTCAGGTTCACCCTATAGCATAGATATGTAAGACCGGGAGAATTCCCCCGGTCCCTGTCAGAAATTAGATGTGTTTTTCAGCTTCGCAACTCTGGTCCATACGGCAGGATCCAGCGGCCGGTCAAAATTCCTGAAGCCCGCCAGGGAAAAGCCTTGTTGGTCTGCTAATTGCCGCATTTTCTCCAGCTGCTTCACGTTGAGGTCTGCCCCCAGACTGCTGTGCTGATAGTCCTTTTCGATGGCCAGCATAATTGTCTCAGACATGCAGGCAAATCCTGTTCCTTTTTCAAAGCCGAAGTTCCAGCCCAAATCAGGAGAGTTGGGCATGGCAATCACGCCGCCGTCAATGACCAGCACATCTGGGCGCTCTTCCAGCACCGCTTCGCTGACATTGCTGGGCCGTGACAGATCGCAGACAACGGCTCCCTGTTTGAGGTTGGCAGGTGTAATCAAGCGATCCAGACTGCTTGTGGCAGCAACCACAATATCCGCCTGGGGCAGATACTTATCCCTCTCCACAGTTATGGTGATCGGTGCGCCTTTCTGCAGCAGCCGGCGGACATACTCCAGCCAGGCAGTGAGGGATTCTGTCTCCGGCAGATCACTGAGGTTCGCAACGTAAGCTCCTAGCGTGCCTGGGGCAAACGACCGACCTGACGTTGCCAGGTCATGAAGGTGCCTGATGATCTCCACCGCAACCTTAAGGCTCCGATGCTCACTTTTTTCCGGACGGGAGGGATTGCCAAGCAGTATCAAGCGCTGCAGCTTTTCAGAGAGGAGTACCGCTACTGCTTTGCCAATCGCCCCGCCTGCTCCCACAACTGCCCCGGCTGCCCTGTCCAGCTCCAGGCCGAGTTTGCCTGCTGCGGTGAGCACCGCCTCCACCCCCGACACTACGGTGTAGCTGTTCCCCGTCGTTAAGGCGACGTCTGTGTAGGGCAGCAGCTGGCGTCCCCCCATCGTCACTACAGAGGTATAGGCTCCAAGGCCCACGATTTTCGCCCCCCTGCGGACGGCCAGTTCTACGGCGTCGGCTATCTCTGTGAGAGCCTGTTTGGGGTCGGCAAGGAGCTGATCCGCAGTCCTGGGAACACATATGAAGTCGCCATAGGCACTCCAGCCCCGCTTATCCACAATCCTGGCACTGCTGATGACAAAGGGTTCCACCAGGTCATTCCATCTCGAACTCAAATCCTCAATCTGCTCTGTACCCAGGCTGGCCAGGCTTTGATCAAAGTCGCTGTAGTTTTGCACATCAACGGGATGGACAAGAAAAGCGAAACGGCCATCGTCAGGTTGAGGCGAAGTATCGACGGCCTCGTCCTCAAGGGGCTGGCTGGCAAACTCCGCTTCTGCCCCGTTAACCAGGTGTCCTAAAAAGGCGGCAGTATTCCGCTGGGCCAGCTTGCCTACGGTGCGCTCCACCGCCTCAATCACCCTGTCTACTTCCTCATCGCTGATAATCAGAGCAGGCTCAATCCGGATCACACTGGCCCCGTTCAAAGTCGGAGCAACTCGCACCTTTTCAACATTTAGCAAATAGGACGACACCATTGGTGTCAGCATTTCCTGTTCTGCCATCACACCTAGCAAACTGCGGGGATAGGAGCTCTTGCAGTTGACAAACTCAATGCCGAGCATCAGCCCCCGTCCCCGGACCTTCTTTACTATGGAAGGATAGCGCTCAGCAACTGCCTCTATACCTGCCTTGAGTTTGGCGCCCTTGCGGCTGATTTCCCTGAGCAGGGACTTGTCATCCCGGGTCAAAAGATCCAGCACTGCCAGGCCCACCCGGCAGCCGAGGGAGTTTCCGGCAAAGGTTGAGGAATGCTTGTGGCCGAACTCTTCGGTATAAACATCCTCTTTGCAGAGCACTGCACCAATTGGCATCAGGCCTCCGCCCAGTGCCTTAGCCAAGACAAGCACATCGGGGGTAACTCCCTCTCCCTCACAGGCGAAGAGAGTGCCGGTTCGTCCCAGCCCGGTCTGAATCTCATCGAAGATTGTCAGTACGCCATGCCGGGAACAGAGCTCCTGAACCTGCCGCAGATAACCTGAGGGAGGCTCAACAATACCCCCTTCACCCTGAATCGGCTCGATGATGAAGGCGGCTGTGTCCTCTGCAGCTTCTGACAGATAGTTTTCCAAAGCTGCGATATCTCCGTAGGGAATATGCTGAAAAGCACCGGCAGGTGCTCCAAAGGCTTTTTGATAGTTCTCATTGCCCGTCGCGGAGAGGGCGCCAAGCGTCTTCCCATGAAAACTGTTCGCGGTTGACAAGATCGTCATTTTTCCTGTCTTTGCCCGACAGAGTTTCAGTGCGGCTTCCACTGCCTCTGCTCCGCTGTTGGCAAAGGTTACATACTTCAGTCCTGGAGGGGCATATTCGATGAGCTTCGCAGCCAGTTCCCCTGCAGCATCTAAGAGAGACGGCTGAATAAAGCTTGGTTCCTGTCTGCCCTCCACTTTATGGATTGCGTCCCAGATCTCGGGAGGGTTGTAGCCGAAGGGCAATGCTCCGTAGGCTGCAATACAGTCAAGATACTCCTGCTGTGTCTCGTCATAGAGGTATACACCTGTCCCGCGCACAAAGCGCTTGTTCAGGCCGATTTTCGTGAGCAGACTGCCCAGATGCGGATTGACAAATTCTATGTATGGATGCATGCTGAACCTCCCCAGAGTATTGAGCACACTTTGTGCACATAGTTTATTATAGCAATTCTCAGCAGGTATTTCAATAATTAAGGAAAAAGATAAAGGTGTAGGAGTCCGTGCAAGGAGATGGTGAAATGAAAAGAAGTCTACCTGAAGTAAGCTGTTTTCGCAAGGCAGCGCCCTTTCTCACAGCAGTATTGCTGCTAGCATTCATGGGAGGAGCGGCAGGGGCTGAGGTGGAGGTTTTCTTCCTGCCGGAAGGCGGTTTCATCCGCGTCCAGGGCGAAGTCACGATGGAACCCCTTGGCCTTGCCCCGTCATTTCTGCTCTTCCCCGGAGCTCAAGTTACCGAGCTGTGGGCCGATGAACTAGTGGAGTACAATGTCCAGCGCGGACTTCACGGGACAATGGTCTCTATGACTCTCAGGCAGGCCCGGCCCCAAGTCTTGAGTTTTGCCTATGAAGGATTCCTTGATCTCCAGGGCACCCTGCTTTCCCTGGACAGAAACAGCTTGTGGTTTCCTGAATTCTCCTTCCCCATCGACGGTGCGGAAATTAAGATCTCGTTGCCAAATGACTGGGAGCTGACAGAGTGGGAGAGCAAGCCGCCGCAGTATCCGTCCTTTTCAGTCCGCAGCTTGAATGCTGATCTGCTGGAGACTGAAGCAGCTGCCCCCCAAGTTGAGGTTCCGGTGGTGGATGAACTGACCTCAAGGATCCAGATGCAAGTATCCAGGCTTACCAATGCCATGAACCAAAGGAACAGCACAGAGATGGAGGCCATTCTGGCGCCTTCCCTGCGGGACTCAGGTTTGGCTTCCTTTTTGGCAAGCCTGCCCCCCTCCTACGGCAGGCTCACCGGAGAAGTCAAGGATCCCTTTACTATAATCTTCTCTGCCGAACGAGGTTTTCGCTACCAGGCCTCCACGGTCTGGCAGGAACAGGGCGGAAGACTGGTGTTGCTGAGCTTTCGGCTGAAACCCCATGGTCCCCAGGTCCCTGAAGAGCTCTTTGCCTCCCTGGCAGAATTCGCCGAGGAGCTGCGCCTGGCTGTGCAGACAAAAAACAGGGAAGGAGTCCTTCCCTATCTAGACGAAAACCTGGCCCAGGATCGAGGCCAGGTCTTGGAGTTCTTGCTCAGTCTCAACACAGCTGTACCGTGGTCTGTTGAGCACGCGGTCTTGGAGCCCTTTACAGCAACGTTGCATGTACCTCACTCCCCGAGGACCCAGCTCCTTGTCAACCTGGGCCTTGTCCCCGGGGAAGATCACTGGCTGATCAGCCGTATCGAGGTTATTCCCCTGCGGTAAGCTCCTCGGGGGTGGCACGATGTACAATGTAAGCCATCACATAGGCCAGAGCAATTCTGGGAACAAGCAGAAGCAGAAGGGGAACGCCAAGTACCCAGAAGATGATCGTATCTTCTATTAAGGCATGGGCGACTGCCATGAATGTGCCCACAACCCGTGCTTCCTTAGGGGTTACCTTGCCTGTTCGGGCGTGATTGAGAATGACCCCGGATCCGTAGGTGATGCCAAAAACTATGGCAACCACCAAAGGAAAGGCCCCCTCTTCACTTAAACCAAGGATCTTAAAGGGCTTGGTCATAAAGCGGTTCAGCCTGTGCAGCAAGCCGTTGCTTTGGGCAATTTCCAGCACAATCATGAGGGGAATCACTATAATGGCGATAGTCCAAACGCCTTTTGCACCCTGTAAGAATCCATCCCAAAGCACACTCATGGCAGCACTACCCCCAACAGCCAGCCGGCTGCCAAGGAGCAGGCCAACCTAATCAAGAAAATATAGCCCATGGGACTGCCTGCCTTTTGGCTGATAGGCAGCTCCACCAGCAGAGAATGGCAAAAGCCCAGCATCACAGCGCAGATCGTGATTTCGCTTAGTGACAGATTGAGGGCGATGATGCTGCCCGCGGCAGCATACAAATTGATAAAATAACCGCTGAACAGAACAACGGCGGCCTCGCCAGAAAGGCCAAAAAACCCCATATAAGGTGCGAAAAAGGCGGTGATGATATCCAAGAGCCCGCTGGCTCGGAAAACTGCCACAACCATTGCAGTCGGAACTACCACTTTGGCCAGCTCCCAGGTTGTCTGCAAACCAGTTCGCGCCCCCTGCCAGATCATTTTCCTGTTTACTTCCAGCATCTACTGGTCCCTCCCGTATTTTTTCCACAGCTCCAGCATTTCCCTGGGCAGAGGAGCAGTGATGACATGCTCGTGCCCCGTTCGAGGATGGACAAACTCCAGCCGCCAGGCATGGAGCGCCTGGCCTAAAATTCCAGGGACAGGCTGGCCATAAAGGGGATCGCCTAAGACTGGATGCCCCAAATCGGAAAAGTGCACTCGAATTTGATGGGTACGGCCGCTTTCCAGGCGCGCCCTCACCAAGGTCGACCTGGTACTGGCAGAGAGCACCTGATAAACAGTCCGTGCTTCTTTTCCATCCTCGGTTACCGCCCTCTTTACCCCATGATCCCAGGAACGCCCTATCGACCCTGTTAGTACGCCATGCTGCCGCAACAGTCTTCCCTCGACGATTGCCAGGTATTCCCGGACCAAAAGCCCCCTGCCCAGCTGCTGCAGGAGCCTCTGCAAGGTATAGGGTTCCTTGGCCACTAAAATCAGGCCGGAAGTGTCCTTGTCAAGGCGATGGACAAGCCGCACCTTGGTATCCAGGCCCTTCTTCTCCCAATAATAGGCTATGGCATTGGCCAGCGTTCCGTCCTGATAGGCCCCGGTTGGGTGAACCGGCATTCCCGCATCCTTGTTGACGATGAGCAGGTAATCATCTTCGTAAACAATGTTTATCGCTATGTTCTGGGGCTCCATGTCTGTTTTTTCGTCATAAAAGACAATTTGAATCAGATCACCAGCCTTAACCCGGCGGGTCAGATAATCCCTTGTTCCGTTGAGATAAACCCCGCCGCCCCTCTTCATACGGCGCAGTAGGCCGCGGCTGAGATTCAGCCTTCCGTAGACAATGTCCTTGACCATGAGGCCTGCTTCCTCTTTCCGCACCTCAGTGGACAGGACGTAAGGGTGGTTCAGCATACCATCCCTCCCTAAACTCCCCGCAGCTTCTGAACTCCAAGCACCAGCCCGAAAAACACCGTAGCCGCAAGGACCACCGTGGCGCCAGGCGGGGCTCCAACAAAATAGGAAATGTAAAGTCCGCAAAATGATGCCAATAGGCCAAAGACGGAAGAAAGGAGCATCAAAGCCTCCAGGCGCTGTGTAATCAGACTGGCAGCAGCGGCCGGTGTAATCAGCAGAGCGACTACAAGCACTACTCCCACCGCCTGTATGGATATTACGATAGCCACAGAAATTACTGTTAGTAACAGGCTTTGAAAGAACGCTACAGGAAAACCGGCTGCCTCCGCCCCGACGGGATCAAAGGAGATCAGGACAAAGCGATGGTAAAAGAGGACCATAATCAAGCCCAGGATCACTGCGGCAGAGGCTGTCAGAACAATCTCCCGCGTCTGGATGGCCATAACTGACCCAAGCAGCAGGCTGTTCAGGTCACCGCTAAAACCGGGGGACCCCGACAGAAGCACAACGCCTAACGCAAAGACGCCTGTAAACAGTATGGCCAGCGCTGTATCATCATGCAGCCTGGAAGTACGAGTCAAGAATACGACTCCCAGTGCAGTCAGAACCGCAAACACCAGGGCCCCCGCGTAAATGCTGATGCCCAGGAGCAAAGCTGCTGCAATGCCTGTAAAGGCTGTATGGGAAATGGCATCGCCCAAAAAGGCCAGCCTCTTGAGGACTACAAAAGTGCCGACAGCTGCTGCAATGACCGCGACCAGACCTGTACCAACAAAAGCCCTGACAAAAAACCCGTATTGAAAAGGTTCCAGCAAAAGCTCAATCATGGACGGTCACCTCCCCAGAAGCGCCGACTTTAGGAAAGTGACGGGCAAACAGTCTCACCATGTTCTCCTCAGTCAGGACCTCTTCCGGTTTTCCTTGTACAAACACCTGTCCGTCCAAGGCCAGGACATGATCGAAACACTCAGTCAGGCAGTTCAAGTCATGTGTGGCAGCGACAATGGTCTTGCCGCGTTCCCTTAATGTCACAAACAGGTCGGCCAACTCGTGCTGGGCCTGGGCATCAAGGCCTGTAGAGGGTTCATCGAGGAGAATCAGATCCGCCTCCTGCACCATGGCCCGGGCCAAAAAGACCCTTTGCCTCTGCCCGCCGCTCAATGACCCAACCTGCGTATCCGCATGCCGGCCAAGGCCGAAGAATTCTAAGACATCTCTGCTTAAAGCATAATCCGCCCTGGAATAGCGTCCCCAGATGCCCTGCCGCACCAACCGGCCCTGCAGCACTACATCCAGGACACTAATTGGAAAAGCCCAATCCACTTCTTCCTGTTGGGGCAGGTAAGCCACCTGTTTGCGCCCAGCCTTCGGGCTGCGGCCCAAAAGCTCCATAACAGTGTATTCAATCGGAGTGAGCAGACCGACCGCGGTCTTAAGCAGTGTAGACTTCCCGCCTCCATTAGGGCCGATAATCGCCGCCAGGCTTCCCTTTTTCACCTGCCAGGACACATTGCGCAACACAACATTGCCCGGGTACCCTGCAGTAAGATTCTGAATGTTCAACGCCAATTCTGAACTTCCGCCCGTCATTGTTCCAAAGCCTCCACCAGGGTTTGAGTGTTGTACCTCATCATCTCCAGATAGGTAGAAATCTCCGGGCTGAGGCTGTCACTGTACAGTACATAGATCTCACCCTTAACCTCTTTGGCCAGAGACTGCAGGTACCGGGTGCCGCTGCCGATCTGAGGTTCTGTAAAGATAGCACGATGGCTCGTCCTCCTAAGCAGGTCTGTCAGGCGGGCCAGATCCCTCGGCGTTGGTTCAGCGTCAGGGTTTGCCACTAGAAACTCGGCCACTTCGAAACCATAGCGTTCAGCAAGGTAGCTGAAGGCATTGTGGTAGGTGACGATTACCCTGTTTTCTGCAGAAATTTTGCTGAGCTCCCCAAGCATCCACCGATCAAGCTCAACTAACTCGTCCCGGTAGGCAGCGGCGCGCCCTTGGAAATAGGCTGCGTTATCTGGCGAGAGGGCGGTTAGTGCTTGACTGATCTTCTCCACATAATAGATCGCGTGGGGAACACTGAGCCAAAAATGCGCATCGCCATGGTGGTCATGACCATGGCCGTGTTCGATGGCTTCCAGCCCTTCCGAGACGGTGATGACCAATGCATCTGCCCTGGCCGCATTTTCCACCAGGCTGAACAGCCAGTCATCAAAGCCTCCTCCGTTAGCTATGATGAGGTCGGCCTTGGCCACCAGCCTTGCCTCCTTGGGTGTAGGCTCCCAAGTGTGGGGGTCCGCGCCTGCTGGGATCAGTGAACTCACCTCAACGCTGTCCCCTCCGACCTGTTCCGCGAAGTCCTGGAGAATAGAAAAGGTTGTAACGACCTGAAGTTTCTGAGCAGACACAGAACTGGCTAAGACCATCAGTGCAAGCAGCACCAGGCCCGGCAAAACTCTTTTCATCGCCCTATCGCCTCCCAAATATCAGATGTTTGTGAGCCTTGGGGATTGTAAAGAAAAGGACAGACAAGGCCGCAAAAGTCCCCAGACGGCCGCCGATCCCAACAAGCAGATTCTGTCCGAAGTACACCGCCAGCGCACAGAACACACTCACGGTAAGGGTCTCCCACACCTTAGCGAGACGCTCGGTGCTGGACATGGTAACATACGATACCGCAGTGCAAATCAGTGCGAATAAATGGCCGTTGACAAACAGCCTGGGCAGGACCAAAGCCGCAAGCAAAGTCAGCAATGCTGATACTGCCACAGAAGAGAGCTTTGTCTTGTGCCGCAGAACACTGCCCACCAGTCCCCAGAGGAGAGCTAGGCTGATTCCTGTCAGAAGGTGCATCACATTCCACCTCCAAACGTCAGAAGTACCGCCAGGACCGCAGCGGCAGCAAGGGTGCCAAGCCTTCCGCCCACTCCGTTCCAGGTTTCATTGAGCACTTCCCACAAAATACCCCCGATTAATCCCGCAGCAATCACGAGCATCAGGGATGGAAAACGATAGGTAGAAGTCATGCCGACAAATGTTCCGAGATATACTACAAGCTGGGGATCTTCTTCGAAAAACATCGCTGCCAAAAGACCCACAACGGCCGAGGCTATGAGGGCCCCCATGCCAAAGCTGTTTGCCAGCAGAAAGGTGGCCACAGCTCCGCCTGCGCTGAGGAGCGCTGCACTGACAACCTTCCGCCAATCGCCGAGCCCGCATTTTTTCGGCGCGAGTACAAAGACTGCAGCCAGCAAAGCCAGACAGATCCGATGCCCTGCCAGAGGAAACATGGGACTGGCAAGCTCTGCGGCTGCCACAATAACCGGCAAGAGAATGAGAACATGCCTGCAAAACATAGCTCTACTCCACTTTCGTACTGCTGCAGCACATAACTTTGCCATCAGCGCTCAACATGCACCTGTCAAGGGCTGCAGGCACCAAGCATGACTGGCCTGGCACTAAGTTAAGTGTTCCCCCGTTCCAGACAATCTCTGCACTCCCTTCCAGGCTGGTGAGGATCTTAAATCCTGCTGCCAGGTTCAGCCCGTAATGTTGCGGCTGGTCAAGCACCTCCAGATGAAAGTGCTCGGCGCAGCGGGCGAACTGATAATCACGATCAAGGGCGTGTTCTGAAAAGTCAATCGTCTCTAAAGCCTGCTCAACATGGAGTTCCCGGGCCTTGCCCTGATCGTCTGTCCGATCCCAGTCATAAACCCGGAATGTGGTGTCGGAGTTCTGCTGGATCTCTGCCACTACAACCCCTGCCCCCAGTGCGTGAACCAGGCCGGCAGAAATCGGATAAACTTCGCCGGGCTGCACAGGCACCTTGTTCAGGCACTCCAGAATCGCTTCTCCGCCCGTTTCCACAGCCCGGGCAAAGTCGCGCCTGGTTACCCCTGGCTGTAAGCCCCAGATAATCCAGGCGCCGGGATCACTCTGGAGAATGTACCACATTTCAGTTTTGCCCCAGCGCTCCTTGGCAAACCGCCTGACATAATCATCGTCGGGGTGAACCTGTACAGAGAGATCCTGCTGTGCGTCAATGAGTTTAAGGAGGAGGGGAAACCTGTCTCCCCCCGCTAACTCCTCCTTATATTCCTCCACCAGAAGAGCGAGGTTGGAGCCGGACAAAGGCCCCCGATCAACAACGCTCATTCCGTTAGGATGGGCAGCCACATCCCAGCTCTCTCCGATTAAGCCCTCAGGCAGCCTGCGGTCGAAAAGTTTCTCCAGCCTCCTGCCGCCCCAGATTTTCTCTTTATAAACAGGATGAAACGTTAAAGGGTAAAGCTCCTGCTTCATGGGGATCCTCCTATTTGAGCCTTTCTTGCAGCTCTTTCTGCCGGGATTCATAGCCTGGTTTGCCTAGCAAAGCAAACATGTTAGCCTTGTAATCCTCAACACCGGGCTGATCAAAGGGATTTACACCCAGCAGATATCCGCTGACAGCGCAGGCCTTCTCAAAAAAGTAGACCAGTGAGCCGAAATAGAACGGACTTATTGTTGGAATCTCCAGCACTAGATTGGGCACTCCCCCATCGGTATGGGCCAGAACCGTTCCCTGAAATGCCCGGCGGTTTACATAGCTCAGGGTTTTCCCTGCCAGATAGTTGAGACCGTCGCCGTCTTCTGCGCTACTGGGAATTTCATACCGTCTGTCCACTTCACTCACCCAGAGTGTTGTGGCAAAGATGTTGCGGGTGCCGTCTTGGATAAACTGCCCCATGGAATGCAAATCCGTGGTAAAGTTGACACTGGCCGGGAAGATTCCTTTCTGGTCCTTCCCTTCGCTTTCACCGAACAGCTGCTTCCACCATTCGCTGAAGTATTGCAGCGAGGGTTCATAATTCACAAGAATTTCCGTAGTCTTACCCTTGCGATAGAAAATGTTCCGGAGCGCTGCGTACTGATAGGCTTGGTTTTCTGCCACTTCAGGCGACTGGAACCAGCCATGGGCCGCCCTTGCGCCATCCATTACCTCATCAACATCGATTCCGGCCACAGCCATGGGCAGAATTCCCACAGGGGTCAACACTGAATAGCGTCCGCCGATATCGTGACGCAGCACGAAAGAGGTGTAGCCCTGCACATCCGCCATCTGTCTCAGGGCGCCTTCTTCGGCGTCTGTAGTTACATAGATCCGTTCCCGGGCACCTTCAGCTCCGTACTTTTCCTCCAACAGCGTCTTAAAGGCACGGAAGGCAATGGCAGGTTCCGTGGTCGTTCCAGATTTGGAGATCACGTTGATGGAGAAGTCCAGATCCTTCACCAGTTCCATAAGATCCTGCAGATAAATGTCGCTGATGGCATGTCCTACAAAGAATACCCTGGGCGTTTTGCGGGCCTGGGAATCCAGCATGTTGTAGAAGGAGTGGGTTAACAGTTCAATCGCAGCCCGGGCGCCTAAATAGGAGCCGCCAATGCCAATCACAATCAAAGCCTCTGAAGTTTCCTGAATGCGCTTGGCAGCCTGTTTGACCCGTTCGAACTCCCCACGGTTGTATTTTACAGGCAGGTCCAGCCAGCCCAGAAAATCGCTGCCTGGGCCGGTGCCGTCGTGGAGTTGCTGGTGGGCTAGCTTAATCGCGGGTGCCAGCTGATCCACTTCTTTCTGGGCAACAAAAGGAGCTGCATAGTTGTAATTGAAATTCAATGGCTTCATGTTTGGGTCATCTCCTCGATAAAAAGACTTCAACTACATTACAATACGACAGGGAGCTTTGGTTACCTTCCCTCGCCATTACCTTTGTGATAGACTGGACAGGAGGTGATAAGTATGGAACGTCACATTGCGATCATTGGAGCAATGGATGAAGAAGTAGAGGCTTTGAGCCAATCCCTGACATCGGCAGCTCTGGAAAGCTCCCCGTTTCAAGATCTGCCTGTGTTCACCGGTTATCTGGCTGACCAAAAGGCCGTCGTGGTCCGGTGCGGAATTGGCAAGGTGCATGCCGCCCTTGCTGCCCAATACATAATCGACCGCTATAACCCGTCATTTCTGATCAACAGCGGTGTCGCGGGCGGGCTCAGCCCTCAAGTCAGGATTGGAGATTTAGTCCTGGGAACCTCATCGATCCAGCACGACTTTGATGTGCGAAATTTCGGCTATGCCAAGGGGGTTATCCCCAGACTGGCAACCAGCACCTTCACAGCGGATCCGCACTTGCTGGAGCTTGCCCATCGTGCAGCAAAAGAAGTGCTTGCACCTGAGAAGATTCACCGCGGCCTGATTGTATCAGGGGATCAGTTCGTCAGCTCCCTGGAGCAAAGGCAGGAAATCACTGCTCATTTCCCCGAAGCGCTGTGTGTGGAGATGGAGGGTGCAGCCATCGCACAGGTTGCCAGCGTTAACTCGGTCCCCCACCTGATTCTGCGTGCCATTTCCGATCAGGCGGACAACACCGCCCCCCGTGATTTCGACGAATACCTCCTGGAAGTTATACCTCTCCTGAACAAGGTTATTCACAGGCTGGCGGCTCTCCTTAAGGACTAAGCTCACTCTGCTCACTTTCACGCCACTCCAGGAAGCGCAGAATGCCCGCACACAGGGCCTGGGCTACATTGGCTCTAAACTGGGGATCCCCCAGTTTCTCCAAGTCTTTAGGGTTAGACATAAATCCAACTTCCACCAGCAAGACCGGAGGTTTGGCCTTGGGCAGCAAAAGTGTGGTGCGGGGTAAAGGGCGGGGCTCGTTCAACACCTGTACTTTAGCCAGTTCCTCTAAGACCAGTGTAGCATAGATTTTGTCAATATACTGATCTTTCATGTAAAAGACGATGGCCCCTGATTCCTTCTCGTTTTTTGCTGCATTGGCATGGACGCTCATCCCTAGATGGGCCTGATTCATGAGTTTGAAACGGCCGAGCAGATCCCGCCGGTGGCGGGTACCTTCACTGACCAAGTGACTTACGTCACGGTCGCTGTCTCTGGTCAGCCCCACCTTAAGCCCGTGGGAACGCAGGATTTCAGCCATCTTCAGCACAATGTCCAGGACATAATCTTTCTCGTAAATGTCACCTGCCCCAATGGCGCCTGAATCAATTCCCCCATGCCCTGGATCAAGCATTATATCATAAACAGCTTCATGGTCAATCAGGCCGAGGGTGTGCAGGCCAAGAGGATATGAGTGATAAATGGACAATAACACAATCAGGCCGGCAACGAGAAGCAGATACAAGAGCTGGCGCTTATGTATCACTATGAAGCTGCAGCGCGGCATGGTTCGCCCCCCTTTCCTCCCATGTATATTCAGGAAAGGGTTGGACTAAAACAATGGAGGTGGCAGTATGACCACGATCAAAGTTGAGAGTTTTTCATTGGACCATACCAAGGTTCACGCACCCTATGTGCGGCAGGCAGGGGTTATTGACACTCCTAAGGGCGACGTTATTACAAAATATGACCTTCGCTTTACCCAGCCGAACAAAAACATCATGCCCACAGGTGCCGTCCACGCCTTGGAACACTTTTTAGCAGGCTTTCTCCGGGAAGAACTCAGTGACGTCATTGACCTTTCCCCCATGGGCTGCCGCACAGGCTTTTACTTGATTCGCCTTGGCGAGGCAAGTGAGACCGAGATAGCCCAGGCCCTGATCCGCTCTCTGGACAAAATCTTGGCAGCCGACTCGGTTCCTGCCCGGAGCGCAGTCCAATGCGGCAATTACCGAGACCTCTCACTCTTTGGCGCCCAGGAATATGCCAAGGAGGTCCAGGCAGGCTTAAAGGAAAAATACGCCTAAAAAAGCGCCCACGGTTCTTTAGAACCGTGGGCCTTCGTTCTGTCGCTAGTTCCCTTTCACCTTTGACCAGGTGTCCCGCAGGGCTGCAGTCCGATTGAAGACCAGTCTGTCTGGGGTTGAATCTGGATCGACACAGAAATATCCTTGCCGCTCAAACTGAAACTTGTCACCTGGCTTGGCATCTTTCAGGTTCAGCTCAACCCTGGATTCTGTCAGCACCTCTAAGGAGTCTGGGTTCAGAATGTCTTCCAACTCTCCGATACTTGGATCTTCTACCTTAAAGAGATGGTCGTACAGCCGCACTTCCACTGGCAGGGAATGTTCAGCAGCAACCCAGTGCAAAGTGGCCTTGACCTTGCGTCCGTCAGGTGCAGAACCGCCCTTGGTCTCTGGATCATAGGTTGCCCGCAGCTCTACGATATTGCCCTCATCATCTCTAATCACGTCAGTGCAGGTGATGAAGTAGGCGAAACGCAGGCGCACCTCTCGGCCTGGAGCCAGACGGAAGAACTTTTTCGGCGGGTCAATCATAAAGTCTTCCTGTTCAATGTAGATTTCACGGGCAAACGGGATTTGGCGCGTACCGGCCTCGGGATCCTGAGGATTGTTCAAAGCCTCAAGATACTCTACCTGACCTTCCGGGTAGTTTTCGATAACTACCTTTAAAGGACGCAGCACTCCCATGGCCCGAGGAGCGGTCTTGTTCAAGTCCTCTCGCAAACAGTGCTCTAAGAACGCATAATCCACTGTGCTGTTGGCCTTGGCTACACCGATGCGCTCTGCAAAATCTCGAATCGCAGCAGGAGTATAGCCGCGCCGGCGCAGTCCGGAGAGGGTTGGCATGCGGGGATCATCCCAGCCGTTGACAATTCCCTGTTCTACCAGCTGCAAAAGCTTGCGCTTGCTCATCATGGTGTAGGTCAGATTCAGCCGGGCAAACTCGATCTGCCTAGGATGAGGCTCGGGATAAACCTGCTCCAGAATCCACTCATACAGCGCCCTGTTGTTCTCAAACTCCAAGGTACAGATGGAGTGAGTGATGTTCTCAATGGCATCGGAGAGGCAATGAGTAAAGTCGTACATAGGATAGATGCACCACTTGTCCCCTGTGCGGTGGTGGGAAACCTTGCGGATGCGATATAAAGTGGGATCGCGCATCACAATGTTGGGCGAAGCCATATCGATCTTTGCCCTCAGTACGCGGCTGCCTTCCTCAAACTCCCCTGCCCTCATTCTTTCAAACAAATCCAGGTTCTCTGCTACAGAACGGTTCCGGTAAGGGCTTTCCTTGCCAGGTTCAGTCAACGTCCCACGGTACTTGCGGATCTCTTCGGGACTCAAATCGCACACATAGGCCTTGCCCTGCTTAATCAGCTCTACCGCGAGGTTGTACAGCTGCTCAAAGTAGTCTGAAGCGTAATACAGATGCTCGCCCCAGTCAAAGCCGAGCCAGCGTACATCCTCCATAATGCTCTCGATATACTCGGTCTCTTCCTTCTCAGGGTTTGTGTCGTCGAAGCGCAGGTGGCAAGTGCCGTTATAATCCCGGGCCAGGCCAAAATTCAAGCATATAGATTTGGCATGCCCTATATGCAAATACCCATTAGGTTCAGGCGGGAAGCGTGTTACAATAGCCTTGTGCTTGCCGCTGGCTAAGTCCTCATCGATGATATCACGTATAAAGTTTGATGGGACGTTTGTCTTCGTATCCATCGTATCCTCTCCTATTGTTTCCTTCTAATCCACTTTAGCACAACCACAGCCGCTGTCAACCGTCCTGTGCCAAAAGGCGCTCCAACGTCGGTTCAATGCCCCAAAACTCCTTGAACCGCATGTACTCTCGGCGAGAATCATCTTCCCTGGCACTTTCCGTGCGAAATGCACGAATCAGCAGATTCTTGGGCGTGTGTTCCAAATCAATGAATTCCATTACCTGCACCGAGTATCCTTCCAGTTCGAGCAGCTTCGCCCGGGCAGAGTCAGTAATCAACGCAGCTGTCCGCTCTTTAAGAATTCCGTGCTGGAAGAGCACAGGGTCTGCCTCCCCGTTCAGCTGCCTAAAGACCTCATGCTGGCAGCAGGGGACGGCCAGTATCACCTGGGCACCCCACTTCACCGCCTGTGCCAGCGCGTAGTCGGTTGCCGTATCGCAGGCGTGCAGTGAAACCACAAGATCAATTTGGCCCCGGGCACTAAAGTCCTTGATGTCCTGATGGAGAAACTGCAGGTGTTGGTAGTTGAGCCTAGCCGCAGTCTCGTTGCAAAAGGCCACCACATCTTCCTTGAGGTCCAGGCCAAAAATGCGGACACCCCTCTGCAGGTGCTCTGCTAGGTAGTGATAAAGTGCAAAAGTAAGATAAGCTTTGCCGCTGCCGAAATCTACGATCTGCAAGGGCAGTTCCTTGTTTTTCTCTAAGTAGGGCATGCAGTCCTCAACAATTTCCAAGTACCTGTTCAGCTGACGGAACTTGTGGTAGTGCTTGGCCAGCACTTTGCCAGACGAGTTCATCACTCCCAGTTCCACCAGGAAGGGATAGGGGGTTCCTTCCTGCAGGATGTAGTTCTTGGAACGGTTATGCTGCAGGTCCAAATCCTGTTCGGTACGGGAGGGCTTGCGCCGCAGAACCCGCAGCATTCCCTTTTTGTTCACCAAAACCTGCCAGTCAGCCGCCGAGGTAAAGAAATGCCCCTGCCTGAACACTCCTTGCATGAGCTCCGCCAGCAGTCTCTCCGCCTCCTGCAGCCCCAGGTTCTCGTGGATCACCTTTTGCTCATAATGATAGGCCGCCTGATAGACCAAGCGCCCCTTTAACTCAAGGGGGCGCACCGTAACCTTGTGATAGGGATTGTCCTTTGTCCGGGGCTTGCTTAAAGTACAGGCCAGCAGGCGCCCCTCCGCGACCTCTGCCAATAGAAGGTCAAGTCCTTCCCTATTCTTCATACAACTGCACCTCCGCTGCCCATGGCGGCTTTTTCAATGAGGGGTTCCAGGTAATCATGCTGATCGTTAATCCAAAAGAGGATTGCCAGGTTTAAGTCGGCCAGCTTGGTGTTGCCTTCATCGAGGTAGTAGGCAGTAAAGAGAAGCTGGATCAGGTAAATCAGATACAAAAATACATACGCTTCGGTCTTCTCCAGCGCCTGTACCGTCACATATCCTTTGATCAGCTCCCTGACAAAGGAAGGCCACTCTTCCCGCTGCCTGGGATCATTAAAGCAGCTGCTCAGCACAGCGGTAGAAAGGTAGCACAGATCAAACAGGCGAACCCCAATCCGCACGCGGTCAAAATCCAGGATTCCCGACAGTTCTCCATCGGTAAAGAGGAGATTGCCGGGATGAAAGTCCCGGTGAATCAGCTGCCGCGGCAAAGCTTCGTAAGGATTCACCAAATGTGCGCTGATGGCATGTCTTAAGTCCTCCAGGCGATTGGAGAATTTTACTGTAGAATAGCTCTGCACAGTCGGCCAGGCATAGCTTGAAACTTTCTGGAACAGGTTGAAATCGGGAAACTCGCAGCTGGCTTCATAGGCAGCCAGAGCCTGATGCAGCCGGGCCAAGGCAGAGCCCGCCTGACGGGCCAGGGTTTGTTCAAACAGATCAAGGTCATCGCCGGGCGTCCCAGCCAAATACGGGTACAGCACATAAAAGAAACCATGGTATTCTGCCCAGGGAACATCCGCGCTGGTGCAAACCAGCTGTGAAATGGGCTGTCCGTGCTTGTGCAGCCACTGCAGCAAATTGTACTCTTCCCAGACACGGGTCCGATTTGACCTGCGCTTGAGAATATAGGTCTGAGCACCGAGTTCCAGCTGCCATACCCCCTCTTTCAAAGGCTGCGCTTCAGCCGAGGCAAACTCGGGACCCCACTGTTCAAGAACGTTTTTCACCCCTACTCCCCCTGTTCGTTGAGATGTCGCGGCGACTCGCCTGTCCTGTGCTTAAGCAGCCACTCGCGGTTTTTTACGATAGATGTAGCAATCTCATCCACAGCGTTCATGATCCACATATAGGTCTGGGTATTGGGCTCATAGTTCGCTTCACCGAAAGAATGCACCCTGCCCTGTTTCTGCAGTTCATTAATTTGGGCAAACTCTTCCTTCGAACCCTTGGAATAGACGCCGAAGGTCCTGCCCCCGTTTTGGTTTACCAGGGAAAAGACGGGGATATCGCTGGGACCGTCTGCGATATAAATCATGTTTTCAAAGGGGATCCGCCGATCCTCCCGTGGAATATTGGTGTTGACATCAATTTCCTTAATTTTGTTGACGCCTTTGTTGATCTCAAACAGGGCTCTGGTCTTAGTCGTATTGTCGATGATGTAACTGATATCCTGAATTGTAACCTCACTTTCATTCTGTTCAGGAATGCCGTGGGTCAGATAGCCAGGGGGCAGCCTGTGCTCTACAAACTCGCAGGCCCAGATGCCGTCTGTGTACTGTGCTATCTTGCTCCCTAGAATCATCTGGCGCAGCCCAGTGCTGACAATATAATGCTCGACTTTGATATCGTATTTGCTGTAAAGGGGATTGTTGGCCACATGCTCTTTGACAGCAGGGAAAAACTCGGGCAGTCCAGGATAGAACTCCAGTTCACCACCTAGTTCCCGCAGCAGCCTGTTGTTCAGTCCCTTAAAGATTCCAGCCCGGACGTAGGTTAAAATATGGTTCAGGTAGATGCTGTCGGCAGCCACCATTTCCTGGCCTTTTCTCGTCAGGTGATCGGGTAAAGCGTTGACTTCACGCCAAAATGTGCGTCCGTCTACATTATAATGCTTAAACAAGGGCTCCTGCATGTAACCGGGAATCAAGGTTTTGTCAAAGTCCCAGATAATCGCAATGTTAGTCTGGGAAAAGATGGTGGATACCATTTAATCAACCTCCTTGGCAAAATCGACGCAAAGTCTCTTTCCCCATGTAATCCCCTTCAGCCCAACAACTGCATTGTAGGCCAGCACTTTGACCCCCTGTTCATAAGCAGTCCGCAGGGCATCAGCAAAAGCAGGATCGATATGGGCAGCCGGTCTAAACTTTTCTCCATCCGATCTCTGGACGACAAACAGTACCGCAGTGTCGAATTCTCCCCCGTTCTTCAGCTCGGCAAGCTCCTGGACATGCCTTTTGCCCCGCTCGGTGACGGCATCTGGGAACATCGCAATCCCGCCTTCCACCAAGGTGCAGCTCTTCACCTCCAAGAGCAGCTTCTGGGAGCGGTTGGCAAGATAAAAGTCAAAGCGGGACTTGCCCACCGCGTACTCCGCTTTAACAAACTGAAAACCTGCCAGTTCGGGTATGGCCTGTGCCCCCAGGGCCCGTGCTGCCAGGCGATTGGCCATGGCCGCCTGCAGCGAGACCAGCGTTGCTCCGTCTGGAGCCAGTACAAGTGCTGCCGACCACTTCGTCCTGCGGCCCTGTTTGGCTGCATAGTTCAGGTAGATCGTCGCACCGGGCAGCAAAAGCTCTTTTAAGCGTCCGGGGTCTGCAAGATGAGCCTCTGCCTCCTCGCCGCTCCCATCGATGCGGCAGCGGACGATAAAGCGATTGGGGCGTTCAAGAAAGGTCGCTTTAACTAGGTCGCCGAATCTGAGGGCAATGGACTTCTGCATGCAAACACCCCCTCCCTGCATACAATTCCCCACAAACAGCAACTTTCCTTCGAGTTATAGGAAAAGGGCAACATATGGCGAAACTAAAGTTGAATCCGTAAAGGAGGACTTGCCATGCAGATTGCGGTTCCGCCCTTAATCGCCAGGGCATGTGAGATACTGTCAGATGCCGGGTTTCAGGCCTATGTAGTAGGGGGAGCGATACGTGACAGCCTGCTGGGATTGGAGCCAACGGATTGGGATATAGCGACAGACGCCCGGCCTGAGCAGGTCGAAGCCGTTTTTGAGCGCGCCATACCAACCGGCAAGGAGTTCGGCACCATAACCGTTATTCTGGAGGGAAACCCGGTAGAGATCACCACCATGCGCAGGGACGGCCCCTACAGCGATGGGCGGCGCCCAGATTACATTATACTTACGGACCGGCTTAAAGAGGATCTCAGCAGGCGGGACTTCACCGTCAACGCCCTGGCCTATGATCCGCAGACAAAGCGGATCATCGATCCTTTCCAAGGGCGCTGGCACCTCAGAAGAAGAATATTGGCAACTGTCGGCGATCCTGAGGACCGTTTCAGAGAAGACCCCCTCCGCATGCTTAGGCTGGTTCGCTTCCAGTCTACTCTGGGTTTTAAGATAGATAAGAAAACCAGGCTGTCCCTGCCAGGGTTAGCCCGGTTGATTGCGAAAGTCAGCCCGGAAAGAATTCTAAGTGAGCTCAACAGGACGCTGCTTGGAAGAGAACTCTTCCAGGGCCTGCAAACCCTCTTTACCGGCGGTTTGATGGAGCACATTCTGCCAGAGCTGTCGGCAGGCCATACTGTGTCGCCAGGTCCGAGCCATCCCTACGACCTGCTGGGACACGCCATGGCCGCCGCCCATTATGCCCCTCCCGTCCTGGAGCTGCGCTGGGCGGCACTTCTCCACGATGTAGGCAAACTGGAGACCCTAAAGCGCGATCATGCCCGCATCAGCGCCCAATGGGCGGAAGACATTCTCAGACGCCTCCATGGGAGTAACAGCCTTATTCACAAGGTGTCAACCCTCATCGCGCACCACATGTTTTCCGTCCATCCCCACTCCTCAGACAGGGAAATAAGGCGCTTCCTGGCCGCAGTAGGCACTCAGACCGCCTTTGAACTTGTTAAGCTGCGCCAGGCAGATATGGCCGGCATGAATGCTGATCCCCGCATGATTATTGACTTTGGTCAGTCCCTGGAAGCAAGGTTTAAAGAACTCCTTACCCAAAAACAGGCCTTGGGGATCAGGGATCTGGCAGTAGACGGGCATGATCTGATGCAGGCCCTCGATCTAAATCCCGGGCCCCTGGTAGGTGAAATCCTCCGCCGCCTGCTGGAGCAGGTGTTGGAGGATCCGTCCCTTAATCAGCGGGAGCAGCTTCTGGAACTGGCACGCAGTTATCAAGCGTCATTACTACAAAATGGGAAGTAAACTTGGCATTCCAAGGGATGCGCCCTGTTTCCCTAAAGCCTAGCCGGGAATAGACTTTCAGCGCCCTGGGATTATTTGATGCCACCGTAAGCCTAAAACCCTTTTCCCATTGCAGCTCCCGTGCAAAGCACAGGCCGGAGCGGACAAACACCTGTCCATGGCCCCTGCCGCACCAGGCGGGATGCATGCCCAGCCCTACATCCAAGTAGTTTTCCTGATAGAAAGGGTGATTCTTTCTGGTCCTGAGCCGTGCTGCCTCTCCATAGCAGAAAAAACCCATTAGCTGACGATCCGCATATACCGCATAATATGGTCCCTCAACCAGTCTATGGAGAGCAACAGCGGAACCGTGAAGGTTATAGACGTGATAAGGGGCTGGATAGTTCCATTCTACAATTTGCAGCGCCGCCGCAAAGTCCGCTTTTTTAATGTGAAACACCATGCCTTAACCCCCAGTGCGGGGCTGATAGCCGTGTGTTTCCAGCCAAAACAGTGAGTTCTCCAAATTTTCGGGACCCACTTCTAAAGCCCAGATCGCGTCGGGTGACCGCTGTTCCAGGCTGTAACAGATCTCATCCAGCCCCATCCGTCCTTCTCCTAAAGACAAATGTGCATCCCAATCCCCGCGGTTGTCATGGAAATGAACATAGCCCACCAGCTCGCCCAAATCCTCTATCCACTCCAGCACAGGCCGCTTGCCGTGGCAAAAGGCATGCCCCACATCCAGGCAGGCCTTCAGGTTAGGATGGCCTACTGACCTAATAACGTCCCCCATCAGCTTGGCGTCGGTCTCCAGCAAGTTTTCCAGGTAAAAAGTGATTTTCGGGTCCTTGGCAGCCAAAAAATCCTCCCAGAACTGGACGCTGCGCCGCAGCCATCCCCCATGCGTATTGGTATTGGGAACATATCCGTGATGGAAGATAACATGCTCCGCCTCCAAAGTGCGGGCCCAGGAATAGGCAAATTCAAAACGCTCCCTGGTCACTTCTCTAATTAGCGCATCGCAGCTGCCTGGGCTGAGGTCGCCGAAGGGTCCGTGCAGCGCACGGGGATAAACTGAGTGATAAAGCGCCTGATGCAGCTTGGCCCCGCCTGGATTCAGCTGGGGATAGTCAGGATTGGAAAAAGATTGGATTTCCACACCCAGCCCGGCCTTGCGGCACATGGGCGCAACCGCCTCAGGCTGAGAAGCATCGCATAACATGATCAGGCGCATCTTCATTCCCCCCGCTAGCCAAGGACTGTAACACTGCGGGCCCGGCCGTTTTTCTCAGCTGATGTTTCTCCCTTGGGATCAGGTGCCTTGATTTCCACAAACTCCACCTTCGTACCGGACTTCAGGTGCATGTTTCTCTGCTCCGCAGGCAGATTGGCCTTAGTAAAGAAGTAGTCTCCCTTTTCAGCCCGGATAAAGCCATAGTTGCTCATAAAGCGCTTGATAACACCTGTGAGCTTAACCGGAGTCTCCTGCTCTGGTATTAGCCTCATCCAGTAAACTGGAGGAGTTTTGCCGTTACTGCGCACCTCAAACAAATCTGGATAGGAACGCAGAATGTCCAGCAAATTTGTATAGTTATAGCTCCGGGGATCGAAATCCGAGTGCTCTCGGCGGATAGCCTGGCCGAGATGGGCCAAGAGCAGCCATCCGTCACTGTCTTCCTCGCTGGCTTCATAAGCTTTGCGTACAATGTCCTCCACCGGAACCTTGCCCAGGGATGACGTCTGCTCCTCCTCCTGTGCATTAGAGCTTGCAGAAGAGCTCCCGGAAAAACCTAGGTTTTCTAAATAGATAAAACGATTGCAGGAGCGAACCAGAATGCTTTTTGTGCCTTGGCGACCGATGCCGGTCACATACATCCCATGTTCCCTAAGGCGCAGGGCCAGGCTGTAAAAATCACTGTCACTTGATACAATGCAAAAAGCATTGACGGGGTTGCGATTAGTGGACACAATTTCAATTGCATCCATGATTAATGCGCCGTCACTGGCGTTTTCTCCATAGCGAAACTGCTGTATGGGCCGTACGGGATAGGACTGCAAAAGCTCTTTCCAACCTGACATATGCGGCTGAGTCCAATCTCCGTACACCCTTGTTAAGATTATCTCACCTGAACGATTTATCTCGGCCAGAATAGGCCCTAAAAATCGCGGCGAGATGTTTTCACCATCTACCAAGACGGCAAAATGGTGTTCTGCCATAAAAATCCTCCTCATTATTCTGTCAATTAGCTGTCCCTTGCCGATCCGGCACGCTGCACCAGCAGCAGGAAGCTTTCCTCGAACTTTCGATCATCCTGCCTAGTGCGTGCGGAAGGACCCTTCGTGCGGCCGCCTGCTCTGCGGTATTTGGCTTTGAGGGACCTCTCTTCCAGGAGAAAGTCAATATTTCTCTCTGTAAAGATCCGTCCTGAAGGTGAGATCGCCCAGGCCCCCTTCCCTAATACCAGGGCGGCCAAACCCCAGTCCTGAGTCACAACTATGTCACCCCTGCCGGTATTGTTAATCACAGCCAAATCAGCCGCATCCTGCCCCTTGCCCACCGTGATGTGATCTGGATTATCGATTTGATGATCAACAGAGGCAACAGTCAGCAGCCTGTAATTAAGAGTTTTCCTGTGCCTTTGCAGCACTTGCAGACAGGCCCGGGGACAGGCGTCAGCATCTACAACAACCTTCAACTCGCTTCACCTCAATGAAGTGCAGAGCAGCATCAACACTCTGCTCTGCACCTGCTCTAGCCAGCGATCGGGCCCGCTTTGCGCACTTCAGGCGCCAAATCGGCGTATTTTTTCGTAAAATTGTCCATAAAAGCCTGGGCCAGTTCCCTAGCTTTCGCATCATAGGCCTCTGGATCAGCCCAGGTTGTTCTGGGATCCAAGATCTCCGCCGGGACTCCCGGGCAGCTTACAGGCACCTTAAACTTGAATATGGGGTCAATCCTGGTTTCCACATCGTCCAGCTCCCCAGAGAGGGCCATAGTTACCATTTGCCTGGTGTACTTCAAAGAGATCCTTTCGCCGACGCCGTAAGGTCCTCCTGACCAGCCAGTATTAATTAAATACACCTTGGATCCGTATTCGTTGACTCGATCTTTGAGCATCTGGGCATAGGCCAGGGGGCTCAGGGGCAGGAAGGGCTCGCCAAAGCAGGCGGAGAAAGTTGCCTCAGGCTGCTGGATTCCCCGCTCAGTGCCTGCCAGTTTGCTGGTGTAGCCAGAAATAAAGTGATACATAATCTGCTCCTCTTCCAGGATGCTGATGGGCGGCAGCACGCCAAAGGCATCTGCAGTCAGAAACACCACTGCCTTAGGATGACCGGCCAGACTGGGGGTAACCCGCCCGGGAATATAGTCGAGGGGATAGGCGCACCTTGTGTTTTCGGTTAAGGAGCCATCGCTGTAGTCGGCAATGTGATCCAAAGGATCAAGGACTACATTCTCCAAAACGGAACCGAACCTAATCGCGTCCCATATTTGCGGCTCATGCTCCCGGGACAGATTGATGCATTTCGCATAGCAGCCGCCTTCAAGGTTGAAAATACCCTGTGATGACCAGCCGTGTTCGTCGTCGCCAACGAGCCGCCGGTTGGGGTCCGCCGAAAGAGTTGTCTTGCCCGTTCCGGAAAGGCCAAAAAACAGCGCTGTCCTGCCGTCCTGTCCCACGTTGGCGGAACAGTGCATAGGCAATACTCCTTGGGAAGGAAGCAGGTAATTCATGACCGAAAAGATTGACTTCTTGATCTCCCCAGCATAGGCGGTGCCGCCGATCAGCACAACTTTCTCCTTAAAGGAAACTACAACAAAGGCCTCTGAGTTGGTGCCGTCACGTTCAGGAACCGCTGTCAAGCCTGGGACCGCAATTACTGTAAACTGAGGCTGATGTGACTGAAGGGCATCGCGCGAAGGGCGTATAAACAGCTGGCGAGCAAACAGGTTCTGCCAGGCAAACTGGTTGATCACCCGCAATGGCATTTGATAGTCGGGATCTGCTCCCACATAACCGTCAAAGACAAACAGTTCGTCCAGCTGTTCCAGGTAATCAACTGTCATCCGGTATAGGCTGGAAAACTTCTCTTCACTGATGGGGACGTTGACAGATCCCCAGGCCACCGTATCCTTAGTAATTTCATCCTCTACAATGAACTTGTCCTTAGGTGACCTTCCGGTATACTTCCCCGTTGTAGTTGACAGGGCTCCGGTGGAAGAAAATCTCCCTTCTCTTCTCTGTACCGCCGCTTCTGCTAATTGGGCTGCAGCAAGATTAAAACGAGTGCTAGGCCGTTTAAGTACTGCCTCCAATCTCAACGATGCATTTTCTGCCATTAACCAATGTACCTCCTTTAGTTGTCCTAGTCTGTCTCGTAGACCACGAACCCTAGTGTCCCAGGACCTGTATGCACACCGATGACAGGACTGACATGGCTCATCAGCACTTCCCTGACATTGCCATGCTGTTTTATGCGCTCAATCAGCTCTTGGGCCTCCTCAAGGGCAGCGCCGTGGCAGACCGCCACGTTATGCATGGGCTTGGCCAAGTGCCCCTTAATTGTCTCGAAGAGGCGTTCAACTGACTTTTTGCGTCCCCTCACCTTGGCGTGGGTCGTGTAGACGCCTTCTTCGTTGACGGTGATAATGGGTTTCAGATTGAGCATTTGTCCCAGGGTGCCTGCGACTTTCCCCAGTCTCCCCCCTTTTGTCAAGTATTCTAAAGTCTCCAGGACGAAGTAGACTCTTATCTTGGCCAAAGTATCCTGAACATGGGCAGAAAGCGCGTCAAAACTGGCGTTCTGAGCCAGCTTGCGCGCAGCCTCAATTACCGTATAACCTAAACCCATGGAGATGTTCTTAGAGTCGACAACCTTGATCACCAGCCCGTCGACCTGGCGGGACAGGTTCTCAATCAACTGCATGGTCCCGCTGAGACCGGAGGAGAGATGGATAGCAAGGACATGGGTAAAGCCCTCCTGTTTGAGACGGTCCCACAGCTCCAGCACATCCCCAGGTGAAGGCAGTGATGTGCTTGGCACCTCAACTGCCAAGCGTTCATACACCTCTTCTGAACTGATGTCTACCTGATCCCGGTACTCCCGGGCCTTGTACAAAATTTTCAACGGAACAACCTGAATACCGTATTTCTCCGCAATTTCCTTTGGAATATCGCTGGTGCTGTCCGTCATAATCGCAATCTTTTCGTTCATCTTCGCCCTCCTGTCATGGCTCCTTTACAATTTCCCCACATAGACACAAAATCCTTTAATTCCACTCCACCTCTACCTTAATAACCTCCCAGCGCGGCTCGGAATCCAAAAAGTTCAACACAAACTGCAGCTGCCGCTCCAGGTGCTCCCGATTGTCGCCAACCATGGCAATGCCGATGGCAGCCCTTTGCCAAAGATTCTCGCTTTCCAGCTCTGCTATGGAGACATTGAACCGATTTTGAACCTTGGCAATCATACTTTTCACTATCCGCCGCTTTTCCTTCAGCGATCCCGCTCCGGGAATATGGACTTGAACGTACAGCGCGCCAACGAGCATTCTGCCTACCCCCAGGTTTCTTCAATTGTGCCTCCCCCCAAACATACGGGTCCCTCATAGAAGACCACGGCCTGGCCGGGAGTGATGGCCCTCTGCTTCTCATGAAACTTTATCTCGGCACCTGCTTCGGTAATCTGGACTGAAACCTTCTGATCCGCCTGGCGATAGCGAAACTTGGCAGTGCACTCAAAGCTGACGGCCGGCGGCTTCCCTGCCACCCAGCTCAAATCTGCGGCCCTGAGACCTTCCGAATACAGTGCAGGATGTTTCTGTCCCTGGGCCACTAAGAGGGTGTTTGTCGCCAAGTCCTTGCCCACAACGAACCAGGGCTCTCCGGCGCCGCCTATGCCTAAGCCCTTGCGCTGACCGATCGTGTGATACATTAACCCGTCATGGTACCCCTTAAGCTCGCCGTCCAGGGTGCGAATCTCCCCGGGCTGGGCCGGCAGATACTTGGACAAGAACTCCTTGAAGTCCTTTTCACCTATGAAGCAGATCCCGGTACTGTCCTTCTTGTGGGCGGTGGCCAAGTTGGCCTGCACCGCCTTCTCCCTTACTTCCTTCTTGGTCATGTGGCCGATGGGAAACAGTGTTTTGGCCAGCTGTTTCTGCCCCAGGGTATAGAGAAAGTAAGATTGGTCTTTATTCTGGTCATTCCCCCTCAGCAGGGTATAGCTGCCTGACTCCTGCCCGATTTGAGCGTAGTGACCGGTTGCCAGGTAGTCCGCCTCCAAGTGCATCGCCTTCTCCAGAAAGGCCTTAAACTTGATCTCCTTGTTGCACATCACATCCGGATTAGGGGTGCGTCCCCTTTTATACTCTTCGAGAAAATAGACAAAGACCCGATCCCAGTATTCCCGCTCAAAATTCACGGTGTAATAGGGAATGCCGATCTGATCGCAGACACGCCTAACATCGTCGTAATCCGCATCTGCAGTGCAGGCTCCCGTTTCATCCCGGTCGTCCCAGTTCTTCATGAAAACGCCAATTACTTCATAACCGGCTTCCTTGAGAACCAAAGCCGCAACCGAAGAGTCAACTCCGCCTGACATGCCAATAACTACTCGTGACACAAACACACCTCATCTCTAAACCGCTGCGGAGGCAAACTGACTGTTGTAAAGCTCCGCGTAAAAACCATTCTTCTCCATCAACTCTTGATGAGTTCCCTGTTCTATTATTTCACCGTCATTGATCACCAGGATGCGATCCGCGTCGAGAATGGTGGAGAGACGGTGAGCGATCACAAAGCTGGTGCGGCCCTCCATCAGGCGGGCCATGGCTGCCTGAATCAGGCGTTCGGTACGGGTATCTACCGAACTGGTCGCCTCGTCCAAAATGAGCACCGCAGGATCGGCCAAGATCGCCCTGGCGATTGTCAAAAGCTGCCTTTGGCCCTGGGAGATGCCTGAGGCATCTTCCGTCAAAACTGTATCATAACCTTCGGGCAAAGTGCGGACGAAGTGATCCACGTGGGCGGCTTTGGCCGCGGCCACAACCTCCTCGTCAGAAACACCCTCCCGGCCGTAGGCAATGTTGTCCCTGATCGTCCCTTCAAACAGCCAGGTGTCCTGCAGCACCATGCCGAACATCGTCCGAAGACTGCTGCGTTTCAAGTCCCGTATGTCATGGCCGTCAAAGGTAATGCTGCCCTGGTTGACATCGTAAAAGCGCATCAACAGGTTAACCAGGGTAGTCTTCCCAGCCCCGGTGGGCCCTACGATAGCAATCAGCTGGCCCGGTTCCACCGCAAGATCAAGATTTTTCAGCACCAGCTGGTCTGCTTCGTAGCCAAAGCTGACATCATGGAGCCCAATTCTGCCTGCAGGTTCCGCTATTGTCTTGGCATCAGGTCTGTCGGCAGCTTCCTCCTCTTCATCCAGGAGCTCAAAAACCCGCTCTGCAGCAGCCACTGTGGACTGCAGCACGTTAACGATGCCGGCCACCTGGGTAATGGGCATGCCGAACTGGCGGGAGTATTGCATAAACGCCTGAACATGGCCGATGGCTAATGTCCGCTGCGTGACAAATACACCGCCGGCGACTGCAATCACTACATAGCCGAGGTTGCCGACAAAGCGGATCAGAGGCATAATTGTCCCTGAGACAAACTGCGCTTTCCATCCGTTTTCGTAGAGCTCATCGTTAATCGTTCTGAAAGCGTCCTCCGCCTCAGCCTCCAGGCCGTAAGCCTTGACAATGGTGTGGCCGGTAAAGGTTTCTTCGATATGACCATTGAGCTCACCGAGAATGTTCTGCTGCCTCACAAAGTACTTCTGCGACCGGGAAGCAATCAGGGCGCTGATCCCCGCGCTGAGGGGCAGCATCCCGATGGTCAGCAATGTGAGAATGGGACTGATCAGCAGCATCATTATTGTAACACCAATAATGGTAATTAGCGAGGACATCATCTGAATTACACTTTGTTGGAGGCTTTGGCTGATTATGTCTACATCGTTGGTAAACCTGCTCAAAGTGTCGCCGTGGGAGGTGCTGTCATAGTACTGCAAAGGCAGCCTGGCCAGCTTTTCGTTAATGTCTTTCCTCATTTTGTACACAGTCGTTTGAGCAACGTTCACCATAACCCTCTGCTGGACAAACCCAAACAGGGTGCTAAACAGATATACTGTACCGAGCATGAGCAGAATGCGCAGGATCGCGGCAAAGTCCACGCCGGCCCCTGGCAAGCCTTCCAGCCTGGCCAGCATGCCTTCAAAGAGGACGGTTGTGGCCTGGCCCAAAATCCTAGGGCTGAGAATTGAAAACAAAGTGCTGGCAAGCGTTGCCAGAAAAACCGCGAGCAAACTCCACTTATGCGGCCCCATATAGCGGACGAGGCGCTTGACAGTCCCCCTGAAATCCTTGGCTTTTTCCGCAGGGCGGCCTATCCCTCGGGGGCCGTAGCCTCCGCCATGTCCGCCTTGTCTCCTTCCAGACGAATGCATTCTCATGAGACCGCCTCCTCTCCAAACTGAGATGCCACTATTTCCCTGTACACCGCACAGTCCCGCAACAGAGCGGAGTGGGTTCCCTTGCCCACAATCCTTCCCTGATCAAGAACAATAATCTGGTCGGCATGGAGGATTGTACTGACGCGCTGAGCAACAACAATCATCGCCGCATCCTGCGCGGTCTTACTCAGTTCCAGGCGCAGACGGGCATCTGTCCGGTAATCCAGGGCAGAAAAAGTATCGTCAAGGAGGTAGACCTGAGGCTGCCTCACTACTGCCCTTGCAATAGAGAGTCTCTGTTTCTGCCCTCCTGACAGGTTGGTTCCGCCTTGGGCCACATAACTTGTGTATCCATCTTCCCGCTCGTCAATGAATTCGCTCGCCTGGGCTATGCGGGCGGCCTCCCTGACCTCTTCATCGGTGGCGTCTTTTTTGCCGCCGCGAATGTTCGAAGCTATCGTCCCGGAAAACAGCACAGCCTGCTGTGATACATACCCTAAGCGGGAGCGCAGATCCCGCAAAGCCAGTTGCCTGATGTCCACTCCGTCCAGCGTGATCCTGCCTTCCTTAGGATCGTGAAAACGCGGGATCAAATCCAGAATTGTTGATTTGCCGGACCCGGTTCCTCCAATAATGGCGGTAGTTTCGCCGGGTTTGGCAGTAAAGGTAATATTGCTCAGGACTGGTTCAGCTGCTCCCGGATATTTGAATGTAACATTCTCAAAGCGCAGGACGCCTTGGCCCCCTTCAAGCTTCACGGGCTTTTCCGGATCCTTGATCGAAGTCTCAGTCTCTAGGACTTCTACGATCCTTTCTGCCGACGCCGAAGCCCTGGGCAGCATAACGAATATGAAGGACAGCATCATCACAGACATGAAGATCTGCATCGTATACTGCAAGAACGCCATCAAATCTCCGACTTGCATCACGCCAAGATCGATTCTCTTAGCGGCAAACCAGATGATGACAATATTTGTGACGTTAATAAGCAGGCCAAGCAGGGGCATTAAAGTCACCATGATGCGGTTTACCTTAAGGGCTATCTCCGTC